>Ga0209828_1000005_pt1 | contig 169947 bp, 158 predicted proteins | sample MaitaG_FD_187429 | JGI IMG/M metagenome (GOLD analysis project Ga0209828, IMG submission 187429) | Marine algal microbial communities from Maine, USA - Maine_Asex2 metaG (SPAdes) (version 2) | ecosystem: Host-associated > Algae > Red algae > Unclassified | place: Maine, USA | collected 2015-01-05
CGTTGGCGATTTGGTCTCGTGGTGTTTCATAGAACGACTCCAGCACGTACACCGTCTCGGCAACGATCAAGTCAGCGAGAAACAGCTCGGAAGCAGAACCGAGGTACAACGTCGCCCGCTGCGCCATATCGGCCGGGTCACCTGTCAGATGCCTGACCAAAATGTTGGTGTCAACAAATGCACTCACCGCCGGCGAACAGCTCGCTCTGACCTCGTGCGCCGCACTATCTCGTCCCATGCGACATTGCGTTTCGCCGCCGGCACCGACACCGACCCAGCCAACTCAAGGAAGTCGACCGTTCTTGCGAGGACCGCGCGGTTGCCTTCAACCCGAAACACGACTTCATCGCCCTCGCAAAGCCCGAGCGCATCACGCACCGCCTTTGGCACCGTCACCTGACCCTTCGAAGTTACTTTCGCTGCAGCTTCCATCTTGTTCCTTACCTGTAGATCAATGTAAGGATAGCCTGCCTACGGGCCGCCCGATAGAGGTTCCCCAAACGTACGCGCTCGGCATTGACCTGCTGCGACGCCGTTGCAGCGACGAGGTAACTCATGTAGGTGCTGGTACGCGAGCTCAACCCGGCAAAGTGGGGTTGGCGTCGCGGTGAAGATGCCACCGAACCGCCCGATAACGACGCCCAGAATCCCCGTCGCAGCGCCCAGGCTAGCGCCGCATATCGGCCCAAGTAGTGGCACCCGATAACCGCGGTCTGGTGACTCAGGTTGGCGTCAGCAAGATTCTTGGGTTCGTGGCAGCGTTGATCCCGTCTCTTGTCGAGACTGGGTCACCAAGGAGGCCGCCATGGCCGCTCCCAACTACACCAACACTTCCTCAGTCGAGATGGTCGTCTATGACGATCCGCTGGATGTTTCTGAACGGGTCGCGGTTGCCGCGTTTCTCGCTGGCTACAGCGGCGGAACCCGCACGAGCTACACGACTGATCTTCGGATCTTCGCTGGCTGGTGTCATGAGCATCACCTCAACCTGTTCTCCGTGAAGCGGGCGCATCTTGAACTGTTCGGTCGTTGGATGGAACAAGAAGGCCGTATGGCCTCAACGATTGCTCGCCGCTTGTCAACGCTGTCGTCGTTCTACAACTACTGCCAGATCGAAGACATCATCGCCAAGAACCCGGCTGCCAATATCCGTCGACCCAAAGTCAACGCCGAGTCCCGGACTCTGGGCTTGGATCGCAACGAACTCGGATCGTTGCTGGTGCAAGCGGGTTTGGGCGATCTTCGTGACGGTGCACTGATCACGCTGCTGGCGCTGAACGGCTTGCGGATCTCGGAGGCACTAAACGCCGACATCGACGATCTGTCAACCGAGCGAGGCCATCGCACGTTGGGGTCTGACGAGGACTGCCGCAGCATCCTGAGTAGCTGGCGTTGAAAAAGCGTTGATCGAGGTCCCGTCACTCGAGCGCTGGCGCCATGGCACGGCGGTTCCATGAAGGCCCCGTCTCACAAACGCTCGACGTCCACAGTTGTGAGACGTTGATTGTGGACACGGGTTATGAACACCCAAGGGGGCCATTCAACACCCGAATCGGGCACCGTCTCAAAAACCACCGTTTATGGACATTGTTGAGGTTGTAGCTCAGAAACCGCCGCAAGCATCTACGCCGCAATGCCGACCTTGACCTCTCCGTCATGGATGATGCACGTCTTGGCGAATTGGTTGAGGTCGATCGGGTTTGGCAGTCGTATGTCTTCCGGATCGGGAAAGGTTCTCTGCGAGCGATCGAACCTGCGGTCAATCTGTGAGAGCAACACAATGGTTGATTGGGATCGCTCGGCGAAGACCTTCAAGGCTTCGACTTGGTCTGCGAGCACGGGCTTGCTGCGTTGTTGATCGAGCATCTGCAAATAGTCGATCACAATGAGTGCGCCGCTGTTCGCCTTGCTGCATCGCTCAATGATGTAAGCGGCGCTGATCTCGTCTGAGGTGTCGTAGGAAAAGAACGCGCTGGACGCCGCGAGGTCAACGCCGGCTGCTTCGAGCCGATGCTCGATGTCGGGACCGTTTTCATCAAGGGAGAAGAGCCTGCTGGAGCGTCGCCTCTTTAGTGCTTCGACGATCAGGTCAAAGGCCAGCATTGTCTTACCTTGGTAGCGCTTTCCCGCCAACAATACGAGGTCACCTAGATCCAGCTGGTCAAGGACTTCCTGAGCAAGAGTGATATTTCCATGATGAGCGGCCAGATGACTCCATCGCTGAAAACCTTCGTCGCGAGCGAGGCGATCTTGTGCCTCGTGAAGCGGGATCGCTTCTTGTCGTGCCATCAACTTCGCTTGTCGCTTCAGACGAAAAATGGGAGCAGATAATTTCACTTTGAGAACCTCCTACCGGAAACCGAAACTGCAAAACCCCTCCTCATGCAACGGCCCGATTGGCTGATTCATCGAAATGGCACCCTGCATGTCAAATGCTTCCCCAGCGGAGGGAGGGAGGCGATGGGTACGCCCGAGGGACTTAAAGTAGTCGGGGATTCGTTCGATTTCAAGGCCGGGCGGATCCTGTTTCTTTAGGTCCCTAGCGCCGGATCCTGGTCCAATGTTGGTCGAACCCTGGATCGGTCTGTCACGGCTTACTGGGCTTAGCCGCAGTGAATTCGTCCTCGTGCCAGCGGGCGAGCGTCCATATGAGATCAGAGAGTCGATTTAGATAGCGGAGTGCTGCTGAGCCAGCGTCAGATACGGACACCGATTCCCGCTCTGCTCGTCGAATTATGGTCCTCGCCATATCAAGCGATGCTGAGGTCGGGTTGCTACCAGGAATGCTGAACTCGGTTGGAAGACTGAACTTGCTCGCGTATGCATCGATGTGATCTTCGACGCGTTTCACCATCGATTCAGTCACTGCGGTCTTGCCCGGCACAAGCTTGTCAGCATTGGCGGTCAGCGTCGCCAACTCCGCCATCACAACGTACAGATCTCGGCACAGCTCCACCAGCAGGTCGTTGAGCTCGCCGCTCGGAACCGTGGCTCGAGCAACCCCGAGTGCCGCCTGAGCTACGTCCACAGCCCCATAGGCCTTTGGATGTTCAGAGTCTTTGCTTACACGACCCCATAGAACAAACCAGTAGTTCCACTATCGCCCTTGCGTGTGTACACCTTCATGGCTCGACTTTACCGAACTTCAAAATGAGACTCCTGGCCGGCCCTTGACACACATGTCAGGCAGCTCAAATCTCGTCGCCATTCAGGATCCCGAGTGTCATTGTTGTGTTTGCCGGGGCTTCTATCCAGGGAGTTACGGTCTGGTCCCTGGATCGCTCATTTGGCTTTAATCATGGGGAGTTCACGGCCTACAACGAACACACCGCCTGGGCACACCGACAACGACCACAACTCACAATTGCCGCTCGACGCTTACAACCATGGAGTTTCTAGATCAGCTCGTCGAGAAGTCGCAGGAACAGGCCCGATCTAACCTTTGGCGTGAAGTACGTCGATTTGGGCGGCATCACGCGTCCGCCTGTCGCGACTGCCATCAGGTCGTCCATCGAAACCGGGGGCACAAAGAATGGAACGCGTCGCTCGCTGTCGGCTATGGCCACCATCGTGGCGAAGGGTTCAACGTCTGGCATATAGCTGACGTCGACATCGCCAGCTGCGCCGACAATTGATTGCAGTACCTCGCGTTCAAAAACGACCGGATCAAGCGAACCAAGACGGATACCCGAATCACCGGATACTGGACGCTCATCAAATCGGACTATCTGCCACTCGCCCAGCAAGAATGTGGCGATCGATCCGGCCGCGACCGAAGCGACATCGGACGTTGCTTCTACCGAAAACCGGCGGCGGAGGCCGTGCAACAGCGTAGTCTCGTCGAGTGCATCAGGAAGTCGAACGAGACGGTGAAATCCAACGAGGTGCAGCGACTGCTCAGGAAACACAACCGCCAGCACTGGCAACGACGTGCCAGTGTCCAAAATATGTTGATTGGCAGCAGCCCTATGGTGCCCGTCGATGATGAAAAGCGAGGCGTGGTCGACTGCCGCCGACAGTGCCTCGGCAACATCTGGGTCCGACACCCGCCAGATCGTTTGACGTAGCCCGTCAGCGCCGGTCATGTCCAAAACGCTGTCGCCAACTGCCGCCGAGCGCAGCACATCCTCTAGGTCGCCCGTATCTCGGACAGCACAGGCGATTGGGCTCGACGCGGCGCGCACCGTTAGAAAATGTTCGGCGAGCAAGGCTGCCCGTAGTTGTTCGGTTTGCTCGTGAGGTTGGGCCACCGCTGCGAAGTATTCCGCACCAACCTCGCAAACGACGCCGTACTGACTGTGACCAGCTTCTGTCAGCCGGTACACATAGAAAGCCGGTTCGCCATGTGTTGTGAACAGGTTCTTGCTCAAGATCTGTTCGAGCGCAGCGCGCCCGCGGTTGACCAGCGTTATGTTGTCGACCGTGTCTGCGTCGGGCTCGTCGGCAGCTGAACGGGTCACGTGGAGGTACGAGTCTGGATGGTCGAGCCGAAACTGTCGTCGTTGTGAAACCGTCAGAGCGTCATAGGCCGGTGACACGACGTCATGCGCCACCTCGGGGCGAACGACCATGCCACGGAAGGGTCGAATGCCACTCACGCCGTCACCTGCACGTCTCTATCTCTGGTTTATGGCTGTAGACCGTTGATCTCGCAACGATGTCAACCTGCGACGCCGCCAGTATGCCCGGGGCCCCGGTACAGCCCACATCCTCCCAGCCCAAGCGCACGTCAGCGGCCAAGCTGCAGGAGATGCTCAAGTGTCAGAGATGCTTGAATCGTTGGCCGGATGCACCTCACCCGGTTCGAGCGGCCACCAGAACAGTTCGAACGCGACCCAAAGCAAACGGGATCGCGCATAGAACAACAGCGGGACCACGATCGACACTGCGAGCGCCGGGAGCAGGATGCGCGTGACCGAGGCTTCACCGCGTGTCGCAATGAATCCAAACACGATGACACAAACCACCAAGCCGAGCGACACGATCGTGTTGAGGCCAACACCACCGATGAATGAGCCCACTTGGCGTTCCAGGTCAAGCCCGCACTGAGGGCATACTCGCTCGACATGAGCAGCGTGGCGACTGATGTCTTTGCCTGCACACACTGGACAGCGTCGGCGCAGCGATCGCAGCACCGATGCTCCCCGTGGTGGTTGTAGCGGCGAAACAGCAGGCATGCCCATCATCTGGGTATGAGTTCGAGGACACGGGGCAAGCTCCGCTTGGCGAGGGCCACCATGCTCTTAGCCGGGGACTGTGACGGCCTTGCCAGGAGCACTCTGTTGATCGTGCCAACAGACGCCCCGGCCGCCGTCGCCGTGTCCTCATGTCGGAGATGACCAGCGCGCTGGTCATCTCCGATGATCGCCGAAAAACGCGCGAACCACTCGTCGTCTATCGACGCGTGACTGCCCCGAAGCCCGGCGTTCAGCAGATGCACGTTGCACGCGAACAAGCCATCGGGTGCCGTATCGTCGATCCGCACAGCAACAGCACGAAGACAGCGAAGAAGCTTCTGCCTAGCCGTCTCGTCAGCATCGTCGCTGCCAGACTCGACGCAGTCGTCAAAAACCCGCACCCAGCTACGAGGGTGCTCAACTGCGAGTTCGTCCTTGCTTGGCAAGTGCCGGTAGGCGGTGCGCCTCGAAACCCCCGACGCCTTACCTATGTCGTTCATCGTCACCGTACGCAAGCCACGTTCGGTGAACAGCATGATGGCTTCGTCAGCTATGGCTGCCCGGGTTTTTCGATGTCTCTTGTCGACCAGTTCTGACATGTCATGCACCATTGACACGCCGTGCCATCGATGATGCTCCCGTCCAACAAATGAGCACAGCACAACGAATCTTCATTATCTACGGAACGATCATTTTGGTTGTCTGCATGGGTCTTGGCATGGTCTTTGGCACAGTACTCGGACTCTTGCGAGTCAAGTCGTCAATCATCCGCAACCCTGCGCCCGCGCACGTCGAGACCCTAATGCAATCAGCAGCGATGCACTTCGGCTTACATTTGCGGTTCAGATGGTCGGCTTTGACGCGGCACAGCGATCGCAGGCACCTGGCTACTCGTGGCCAGTTCAGCGATGCAAGCATTTGGCGTCACCATGAATTGGGCCCAAAACGTTAGCGATTCGAGCGCTTACGCTACGAAATGCCGTGGCAAGCAACGCAGCGTCCCATGTATGACCGCATCGTTGCGGTGCCTCGACTGACTTGCACCGTGCGCCCGTCGGAGTTTTGCAGCGAGCATCCTCTTGCAAGCATTACCAAGGGAGTTGAGCGGGCACTCGGCGCCTCGTTCGACAGCGTTGACCTGCACTACTACCGAACGGGTCAGGACTCTGTGGCCTGGCATGGACACCGGATCAGTCGCAACCGCGCGCGCCCTGCCACGGTCGCGCTGGTATCGCTGGGAAGTCCCCGCACGCTGTCGCTGCGCAGAGTCGCCCAGTCCTCAACTCCAGGCCACGACGAGATTTCGGCGTCAATTTCCACACGCCCAACACGGGCAACACGATTCGATTGGCCGCTCGGCCACGGCGATTTATTCGTGATGCGGGGCGCCTGTCAGAGCGAATGGGAGCACTGTGTCCCCAAGCAGCGAGCTGGTGGCCCTCGAATGAGTCTTGCCTATCGTTGCAAAGAAGCGGCCGAGGATCCCCGAAACAGATCTTCGGGGGTGCCAACATTATGGGCTAGCCGCGAATTAGGGTGACGCTTGTAGGCGGGATCCGGAGGTCTGCAATGAGACAAATTCGATTTTTTTCCATGCTCGTAGTGACAGGGCTGATATTCAGCGCGTGTGGACTACTTGGAAGTGATGGCAACGAGGTTGCTATCGCTGAAGATGTGACCCCTGTGGCCACGGTCAACAATGTGCAAGCAGCGCCGGTAACACCGGAGGCCAATGCAACGGGAGGTCAGGACGCAGTCGACGACGGCTCTGCAGCGTTCCCAACCGCAATTACGCTGCCTACAAGCGCGCCGACGCCCGAGCCAACCGTCGATCGGTCTCAGCCCACAACCTACATCGTGCAGAGCGGTGACGTGCTCGGCCTGATCGCCGAACGTTTCGACGCTGACATCGCCGAAGTTCGCCGCGTGAATGGTCTCGACGGCAACCTGATCCGAGTTGGACAGGAACTGACCATCCCGGCAGCAGAACCAGCTGCGAGCACCACCGAATCGGCCGAAGCCGCTCCGGCGGCAACATCTGCGCCACAGACCACCACCACTACCACAACCACCTCGTCTGGCCCGGTCTCATGCAACTCCGCAGCAACCGGCCACTGCGTGCAACCAGGTGAAAGCCTGCTTGGAATCGCCGTTAAGTACGACGTCACAGTAGACGCTATCCGGGCGGCAAACCCTGGTATCTCGGGCGACCTCATTCGTTCGGGCGATGTTCTCAACCTTCCTGGGTCCACCGGTGCCACGACGACCACAACCGGTACGACGACGACCACAACCGACACGACAACCACGATCACCGGTACCAATCCTGTCGCAACCGTTGGCCCTATCAACGACGCAGACTGCGCTGCACGCAACCCGGAGTTCCCGTTCTTTCACGCGTCAGACGGACTTTGCTATGCAAACCCGATTGGTGGCACAACAACCACGAATGCACTCGGCGAGACCATTCAGACCACGCCTCAACCGACCTCAAGCGCTTCTGAAGATGACTGCCGTGACGGCTTCTTCCTGTGGAGCGATGGCCTGTGCTACCCAATCCCTGGTGTAACAGTTGTAGCTACTCCCGGCCCGACCACCGCTGCGGTGCAGGACAACTACGGTCGCCCACCCTGCCGTGACGGATACGTTGAGCTTGTTGCTACGAGCCGCTGCTGGCCAGAAGGCACCAACACCAATCCAACGACGGTGACTCCTGTCCCCACCGCTGCAACGACCACCACCGGAACGACAACTTCCACCACTACGACCACGAGCACCGGTACTGCAACAACCTGCGACGGTGTGAACTTTGTGGCAGGTACAAGCGGAACATGCTTCTTGACCCAAGAGGGTGCTGACGCCAACTGCGAAGTCATCGACAACGTCGCATACTGCCCGTAGCTCACAGGCAACTCAGGCCACGAGCCGGTTCCCGTGTCAGCCGTTGATCTCATACGTGTACCGAGGCGCCAGCGTGCGCCGCTGTCGGCGATCCTGCGTCGGGTTGGTTTAGCCCTCGCCCTGGTGATCTTCGTGGCCTTCGTCGCCTGGATCAACGGAGGGGGCTACGTCGACTCGGCGACGGGCAACTCGGTCGGCTTTCTCGATGCCCTCTACTACGCCTCAGTGACGGTGACGACAACCGGCTACGGCGATATCACCGCGGTGACCGACGCAGCGCGTCTCTCCACCATTCTGCTCATCACCCCCGCACGAATTGTCTTCTTGATTCTTGTTGTCGGCACAACTGTCGAAGTTCTTACCGACCAATCACGCGATTTTCTTGCTTCGAGACGCTGGAGGCGTTCTGTGAACAATCACATTGTCATCTGTGGCTACGGGTCTACTGGGCATGGCGCTGCCAGCGAGCTACTCAAACGCGGCGAGATCGCCCAGGACATCGTTGTTGTGGACACATCGCAGGACGCGCTTGCGAGAGCAGCGACCGTGGGATTCGTCGCTATCGCTGGCGATGCGAGCCGTAGCTCGGTTCTTGAGCAGGCTGGCGTTCGTACGGCGCGTTCGGTTATCGTGGCCCCCAATCGCGACGACACGGCTGTGTTGATCACCCTGACAGTCCGAGAGCTGAACCCAACGGCACACGTCGTCGTTGGTGTTCGCGAGCAAGAGAACCTACACCTGCTGCGCCAAGGTGGTGCCGACGAGGTCATCGATGCAACTGCAGCGGTCGGGCGCATGCTCGGGTTGGCCACAACCGCTCCCGCTGCGGTCCATGTCGTTGACGACCTTCTCGACTCAGGCACGGGACTCGATCTTCACGAGGTCGCACCCGTAGCGGACGCAACGGGCCTGTGTGCACCAGGCGATGCGACCATCGTCGCCATCCTGCGCAACGGCGAGCGGCTCAAGTCCGATGACCTCGCAAGCGTGGAGTTGCTTGCGAGCGATCGTCTCATCGTCTTGACCGAACCAGATGGTTCGTGCTGACGGGTAGTCGAAGAAGATGGACTGTGAGTATGTCCGGGTGGCTTCTTTGGGGTCTGTCAGGTTGGTTTGGTGACCAGCGGTGTGAGCCACAGATGCACCGGCCCTAGATGTCCATTATTCTGACTTGGCCCCAAGTGGTCGACGACGCGATCACGACGGCAACCGGAGCTGCCATCGACCAAACAACCTCACTCGACGTCGATAAGCTGGAAATCGCGGTTGAAACCGGTCCAATTGGACCGCCAATCTGCGAACTCGCACTCGAAATCGGTGCCGAAGTTGTGGTAACCGGTTCAAAGGAGCGCTCCATCTTGAGTCGCATCTTCGACACATCAGCAGTTCGGCATATCAAGGACAACTGTCCTTGCCCGGTCCTCGTGGTCCGTAAAAGCGCAGGCAGCCCGATAGCGACGCACCGATCCTGTGAGTGTCCTATGAATGCCTACTAAACAACAACGCCGAGCTTTGCGAATCCAACCAGCGGAGCCAACAGCGTTACGCTTAGTGACCGCACCTGGCGGCAGAAGTGAGCACCCGACATGACCGACCGAATCACACTCGAGCTGCCGGCACTGACGCGCTACATCTCGACCGTGCGCCTTGCTGCTGTTGGGATTGCGGCTGAGCTTGACTTCGATACTGACGCCATCGAAGAGTTGCGCATGGGCGCGAATGAACTCATCGCCCTCGCTATTGAGGCCGCCGAGGCCGACGGGGTGGAACGGGTTCAGGTGACTTTCCTTGTCGAAGCCGGTTCGATCGAGATTATGTGCATCTTCAATCCAGCTAGCCCCGATGCGGGTGTCCAAATCGACCCGCTCGCCGAACAGATCCTGCACGCTGTCGCTGACGATTTCAGCGTGGAAGGCTCGACAATTCGCCTCCTCAAACGGCGGACCAATGCGCGAGTCTGAGCTATCACCGGCTGAGATCGAGACGCTGTTCAAGACCTATCATGAAACCCGAAGTCGCAAGGACCGAAACATCCTCGTCGAGGCCCATATCGGATTCGCCCGGTTCATCGCAAACCGCTATCGAAACCGCAGTGTCACCAACGACGACCTACATCAGATCGCGCTACTGGCCTTGGTGAAAGCCGTCGACCGATTCGATCCGGGCAACGGGGCTGCTTTCACTAGCTTCGCCGGGCGCACCATCGAAGGCGAAATCAAGCGCTATTTTAGAGACTCCACATGGTCGGTCCGCGTGCCTCGGTCGGCACAGGAGCTGCACCTTGCGGTGCGCCGAGGCCAGGACGAACTGGCAACGAAACTTGATCGTTCGCCCACGGTTAACGATATTGCGCGACATCTAGAGATCGACCGCGGCGACGTGCTCCGTGGATTGGCGGCATCGGCGGCGTTCAGCACCACATCTCTGGACCGCAGCGCCAACGATTCCAACCACCCAGCGCCAGACCGCACCGCAGCTCTGAGCTCGACCGATACGAACCTTGACGGCACCGTCGACCGAGTCCTTGTCGAGTCGCTTCTTACCAGCCTTGGCGACCGTGACCGCCAGATCATCGAACTGCGCTTTTTAGACGAGCTCAGCCAGGGCGACATAGCGCAGCAGGTGGGTGTAAGCCAAATGCATGTCTCGCGGTTGCTGCGCCGAGCTCTCGAGTCTATGCGCAACCAGCTGACGCGATGACGCCCAGCGCCTGAGTCGCCTCACGTCTCTGACATCCACGATGTTTAGTACCAGCCGACAACGGGTAATCACAGGCGATGCATACGCTGTCAAACGCACCCGCACGCCGGGGACTGTTTTCAAACGCTCCGCGATCGCTACGGGCAGCGACGATCGCAGCGATGCTGCTGTCGAGCGCGTGCTCCGGCAGCGAAGCGGCACAGTTAGCACTAGCTGATCGCGTCGTGAGCACATCTCTACCAAGCACACCGATAGCGACGTCAGCGACGGCGATGATTCAGACCCCGCCGGCACCGCTACCAACTGCAGTACCCAATCGGGTTACGGATCCACCCCCTCCCCCACCGATTGTCTCCATCGGCAGCGAAGGAGCATCAGTGGAAGACACACAAGACCTTTTGAACGACTTCATCGGCTACGCGGACACCGCCGACGACCGCATCGTCGAGAATGGAATCTTTGGCTCCGATACCGAGTCAGCGATGCGTAGCTTCGAGGCAACAGTTGGGGTGGAACCCGATGGGATCGCTACGCTCGACGACCGGGAACTGCTCGAGCAGACGGTGACGGACCTAGAGGTCTCGAGCGCAGATAGCGTCGTTGCCCTTGGCGACGAGTCGGTATTCGTCGGCACGTGGCAGAGCCGCCTAAACATCTGGAACGACCTCGTTCTCGAACTACCTACGTCAATACGAGTCAATGATCGCTTCGGACAAGACACCGAAGTAGCGACGCTGGCAGTGGAAGAACTGCTTGGTCTGCAAGTGGATGGCATCGTCGAACCCGAGGATCGAGCAGCGCTCAGAAACGCGATCCGCGACGTGCGCAGTCAACAAGACGTGACGATTCTGCGCCGCACCGAAGTCGATGGTCGCCCCGTGCTGGTAAAGGCGTTGTTCGTCAACAACCAGTACTGCCTACGGTTCAGCGTCGGCTACGCCGCCGACGAACGCTGCACCAACACGCCCGGTGGCGATCTAAACACTGCCTTCTATGTGACGATCAACGACGTTTCGTTCATTGCTGGCACAGCGAATCCAAACGTCGCTTTCGTTCAAGTGGCAACCCAAGGCTCGGGCAGCATCCCGCTGGCCACTCGCCAAATCGGGGACTCCCTGGCTCGCGCTTGGGTGGAACTCGTCGACGATAAGCCTGACACCATCGAACTCCGGGAGGTAGACGGCTCGTCGGTTCTCGAACTCCGGTTCTCTCTAAAACCGACCGATCGAGACTCTCTTGGACCGACGTTGTCGATCATTTCTTCGCAATACGCACAAAGCTTCTTCGTTGACTCGTGCGAGCGGCCTAGTGAAGATGTCCTTTCGCTCGAAGGCTCGCTCGCCGGCGCGTCAATCATCGTCACGGTCACCGATGGCGTAGGCTCTGCGCGCATCAGTAGCGGTACCGTATCTGCGCCCGTCGAGATCGGCGGCACCGTGACCGCCCTCGATATGAGCACCGAGAGCATCGTGATCACCGGAGAATTCGAAGGTGCCCTCTTCGATGGCGTGGCATTCACCGCTACCACGACCTGTTCCTAGCGAGAGCTCGCCCGTAGACGCGGTAGGCGCGATGGCGGTCCGTCGATCGAGCAAGTTCTACGGGTCGTAGCGCACCACAAGCACAGCGACGTCGTCGATGAGCGACCCTGCTTTGGCTTGCATAGCCAAGAAGCTCATCAACGCATCGATTGTTCGGGGAGCTGCGGCGATACTTGTTACCAGCTCGGTCAGGTGCTCAGTAATCGAGCCAGCTCGTTGCTCGACGAGTCCGTCAGTATAGGCAACAATCGTTGTGCCGGGGCGCAGCGCCACCTCAGTGTCGACGTAGCCACCGAAACCAAAGCCCACAGGCGGGCCGGGCTTTGCAGTCACCAACTGCGCGTTGTCGTCGTCGACAACAACGGGTGGTGGATGCCCTGCAAGACAGATCGTTGCAGTCGCTTGTTGCTTGTCGATCTGCATGACGACGACCGTTGCCATTACGTTCTCGTCAAGATCTGCAAAGTAGCTGTCGGTCGCTTCGAGCGCAGCCGCCGGCGTCCGTTCGTCGCGCAGCTGAGAGGCGACGACGTGACGTAGCTGGCCCATCACCGCAGCACTGCGGACGTCGTGACCAGCGACGTCACCCACCACGAACGCCGTGCGATTCTCATCGATCACGACAACGTCGTACCAGTCGCCCCCAACACGCGTAAAATCGGCAGCGGAGTTGTAGAGCTGACGAATATCGAAGCCATCGATACGGGGAATGCGTGGCGGAAGTAACGACCGTTGCAGGGTCGATGCGATCCGTGCCTGATGCTGAGTCCGCGCGACCCGATCCACTGCGATGCTGGCATCATCGGCGAGTTCTGCGACCAGTAGCATCGTGTGTTCACTCACAGATGGGGCATCGAGACCGAGGTACACAACTGCTTCGAGGTCGGTGCCAGCATCAGCAAGATCAAGCCTGATAAGATATGAAATTCCGTCAGCCTTTAGGCTCTGGCGTAGTGCGGGGTAGTTGGTTAGATCCCCAGGTTCTATTGTCGCGACCCGATCGGTGCACGATAGCTCGACACCGTCAAGCAGTGGCGCTGAGCGCAGCTGTGCCACTACCTGATCATTCGCGCCATCTGAGTCGTAGACCCACTTGGACTCGCCACTCGCGCGCACCAGCGATACGCCCCAGCTTGCACCAACGAGATCGGGGCTGTTTCGGACCAGAATGCCCGCCAGAGACCCCAATGTTGTTGCCGATGATGCTTCGACGGCTATCGAGTGAAGGTGGACGCGTAACTTGCGTCGTAGCTTTTCAAAGTCACGCCGAGCCTCGGCTACGACTCGCAGCTCATCTATCACCAAGACGGCGCCCATCGCGCTGGCAATCGCCTCGCAGCGGTCGAGATCCTGACTTGTCCACGATCGAGGCGCTGTGGATCGAACTAGTAAGACACCAAGTGTTTCACCTGCATCGCTGATGGCCGGCAGAGCGAGAACCCGTCTGCTGCCTACGGCACCTGGCTGATTAGGATCCGAGCCAGCCTTAACCGGTGCCTGATTACCAACGACGCGATCGTAACGATCAATCACCCGGCACACGAACACGAGATCTTTGACGGTGTCGGGCGGTGAGCTACTCACGACAAGGTTCGGCTCAGAGCCAGGGTCGCGAAGCCCGTAAAGGGTTACCCGCTCGACGTCGATGTCTGCGACAAGCTGTTGGAGAAGGCGACCGATCCCGCCGGCAGCGCCCGCTGGTAGTGCGCAGATCATTCGCTACCGGTGCGAGCGAACCATGCCAGCACGGTCGTGGCGCCGCTGCTCGCAGACGTCTCAACGCTGTCGGCTAATGCTGCGACAATCGCAAGTCCGCGTCCGCGTGGAGCAAACCCATTGAAAGGCTTCCACTCTGTCGGTGCCGGCAACTCAGCATCGCCACTGTTCGTGACGGTGATTCCAAGCCGATCTAATTCGATGCGACAGCGCACCCGATAACTATGACCCGGCGATGCTTCGATCGCGTTGGAAACCAGCTCGCTCAGGACTAAGACAATGTCATCGACCGGCGCCAACAAATCGAACTCGGATGCGCGGATCCACCCTGCCAAATCGAGTCGAGCCGGATTGATCGTTGCCGTATCACCCGCATAGGTCATGTCGTAGTAACCGCTCGTCGGGCGCGGTCGCATCACGTAAGGTGCAGGTGTTCGACCAGACCAGTCAATTCAAACAAGCGCATGACCGAGTCGCTAGTACCACGCAACGTCAGCTTGTTCGTAGTCGACTCAAAGCACTTATGCGCCGTTACCAACGCGCTCAACCCAGACGAATCGACAAAAGACACTTCGGTGAAGTCCACTACAAGGTCTTCGTCTGTGCCGAACGTTCGAATCCAACTCTCGAACTCATCAGCGGTATGGGAGTCCAGCACACCAACGGCACGCAGGTCTCGTGCGCCAGTGGTCTCAAGAGTAATCCGGGAGGCCTGGTTGGTCATGTGGTTCGAGCCTACCTCGTCTCAGCCAACCGGGCGTAGGCGCAGAGGTCCTTCGCTACTGGCCGCCACTCGCAGTGACAATTCGACCGATCGTGACACCGATGTTTTCGTCGGGTCCACGCGTACTAGTTCGCGGTATGGCGCGTATCGCAATTCCTCGTCAAACAGCAGACCAGATTGCGACGTCGACGCGCCTGGCTTGATTTGGGTAGTGATCAGCTTGCGGGGAGACTTCATGCGGCCCCAAACCGAACGAAGCGAAGGTCAGATCTGGGGGGTCGTCGTGAATCGACAGCGCCTGGTGTCCAACTGGTGATCTCCGACGCTCACGCCGGGTTGAAGACCACGATCAGACGAAACCCCAGATGCTTTCGCACGTAGTTCGCATGCAACGCCCAACCCAACCTGTTTCCGTCGCCGTGTTGCGCCTGAACGACGGCCAAATCATCACCGTTCAGTATGAGGAACCTAAGAGGCGGTAAAGAAGTCTGCTCGAGCTACCCGCGTGTCGTCATAGACCGGTTCCTTCAAATCGCATCGGAACTTGTTGTTGTCAGCACCAACGATGCCCATCTCACCCAGCAGGGTCCGCATATTGAAGTAGTTCTCGTGCTCAAAGTGAGCGGCAAGTGACGCTTCGGTATCCCACAATTCATAGACCTGCATGATTGTTGGGTCACATGGATCCGGAGCGAAGCAGTACGCGTCGCAGCCAGGTTCGTCGTCACGCGTTGCCTGTTGCAGCGCTGCACTCGCGGCACACGCGGCATCCCGGTTCTCTTGGGTAGCGAACTCGATTCGGCCAGCGATAATGATCATGAAAACTCCTGAGGTGTCAGCAAAATAGAGTAGTTGGCTGGTCGCGCTCTAAGTTTGTGCGGTGGACGTAGCACTCATAACTGGCCAAGAGACCGTCGAGATCCAGGAGTTCGATACTCCGGTCCCGCTAGCTGGCGGTGTCGTTGTCGATATCTCGCTCTGTGGGATATGCGGTACCGACATTCATGCCTGGCAATCCGGGTCTGAATACAACCCAGCAGTCTGTGGTCATGAGTGGGCGGGCGTCGTCAGTGCTGCAGCAAACGATGTGGCTTCAGTTGCTGAGGGTGATCGAGTCGTCGTAGCCGTGCCTCCATCGTGCGGTCGGTGCGGCCCATGTCGGGCGGGCCATACCGATGTTTGCAACAACGTATTCGCACACGCAACCGGACGTCACCCGGGTGCCCCTGCCCATGGCGGATTCGCATCGGCAATCGCTGTACCCGAGGGTCGGGTTACACCTATCACCGAGCAGATCACCGACGCACAAGCTGCCCAAGTTGAACCACTTACCGTCACCCTGCATGCAACCAGAAAGAGCGACTTGCGTATGGGCGAATTCGCAGTGATTCAAGGGGCTGGTCCAATTGGGCTGCTGACAGCACAGCTCGTGCGAAGTGGCGGAGCCGGCACTGTCGTGGTTGTTGAACCAAACGAAGCACGTCGCGAGCTTGCCGTGTCCCTTGGCGCTCATGTAGCCATGGATCCAGAAACCGCAGCGGAGCAGATCCGCGAGATGACCGGCGGGCTTGGCGCTGACATCGTGTACGAGTGCGCTGGCGTGCCGAGCACTGTCCAAAGCGCAGTCGACCTGGCTCGTCGGGGTGGCCGCGTCTGCCTGATCGGGCTTGCTTCTGGCGTCGCCACGATCGATCCGCGCATTTGGCTAGTGAAAGAGATCAACCTGCACGCTGCGTTGGCGTACACACACGAAGAGTTCGCAATGGCCATGGGGCTGATCGCGGACGGGCGCGTCAACGTCGATGCGATGCACACCAAGACCGTTGGACTCGACGGCGTACACGACGCTCTATCGGGTCTCGCGAGCGGCACGGGTGAGATGAAGGTGCTTGTCGACCCGTCGTTATAGTCCGTGTGAGCGGCTGCGCAACTTCACCACACAAGCATCACGACAGAAACATGTTCGCGGCGCGATCCATGGCCGGGATGAGTCCCAGAAATGCAGCGATACCAATGGCACCGATCGCTATTGGCACAAGCGCCAGAGAACGCTTTCCTTGCTTTTGGGCGAGGCCCAACGCCAGTCCGCATACGAGGCCAATTGCGAGGCCGCCAAAGTGGCCGCCTTTGGAGATCGACGGAACCAAAAAGGTGATGCCGACATTCAGCAGGAGTAGGCGTCCTAGGCCCGACGAGAAGATGTTCATGCCTGCCATGTACTGCAGCACTACCAGCGCGCCCATAATCGCAAACACGGCACCGCTTGCCCCCACAACTGACGACGTTGGCTCCACCACCATCGCACCGAGCGAACCACCAAGCAAACCAGTCACGTAGAGCGTGCCGAACGTCAACGAGCCAAAGCGACCTTCGAGCGACTGCCCGATCTGCCACAAGATCCACATGTTAAAGCCAATGTGCATCAGCCCGGCATGAGTAAAGCCCGTACTGAAAATGCGATACCACTCGCCATCGAACTGCACAGCTGGCGCCCAGAGAGCGAACTCGTCTGCCGCTCGTGAGGACCGGCCTGAGGTTGCACCAGCTCCCTGAGAGATATCCCAGGCATACACGCCAACGCATGCCGCAATTATCGCCATCGTCACCAAAGGTCGATGTCCTTGCATGGCCACCCGCACTGCTTTTGCTGCCGGGGCGTGCTGCTTTGCCGCTGACCGCACACAGTTTGGACAGTGCCAGCCCACCGATGCCTGGTGCATACATTGCGGGCACATTGGCGAGTCGCAGCGCTGGCACACGATGCTGCCAGGACGGTCCGGATGCTGCGCGCAGGTTTGCTCGGCCATTGGAAGAGTCACAGCGTTCTAGGGTAGTAACAGATGACTGGGCTGGCGTCGCGGCCCACGCGAATTAGCCCGAGCGATCCGTTCTGTTCAGACGGTTTGAGCCATAAAGTACGCCAGGCCGAGACGACTCGGTCAAGGGGGACCATTGCAACGGCATTTCGCGGGATTCGACATCGGGGGCACCAAGACGCTTGCTCTGGTCGTATCCGAGTCTGGTGACGTGTTGCTTGAGCATCGTGTTGGTCGTCCCCATGGCCCTGATGAAACAATCGAACAGCTGTGCTCGCTCGTCAGCGAGATCGCCGACGCTGCGAACGTGGCCATCGATGCCGTTGGAATCGGCATCGCCGGCGCCATCAGTCGCGCAGGTTCCGTGCAGTTCTCCCCGAACATCCCGGAACTCGTCGACTTCCCATTACGAGACCTTCTGAGCGGCTGCATCGACGTGCCAGTCGTCGTCGACAACGATGCCACTGCGGCTACATGGGCGGAACACCAACTCGGCGCCGGCCAGGGGGCAAACGACCTTCTGTATGTGGCGCTTGGCACCGGCATTGGAACCGGGTTTGTGCTCAACGGCCAGATCTACCGGGGCGCGAACGGGTTCGCAGGTGAGTCCGGCCACATCGTGATTGACCGGCATGGAGCCACCCACATCAGTGGAGTGCAGGGCCCCTGGGAGATGTACGCCTCAGGCAATGGTCTGGGCGCACTCGCTCGTGATCGGGCGGCTGATGGCAGCCTGCCATCGGTTGCCGCCCAAACCCCGCACCTCAACGACATTCGGGGCGAACATGTCGGCGTTGCAATCGCAGCGGGCGAGTCCGACGCGCTCAGCGTGCTCGACGAGTTTGCGTCACATGTGGCAGTTGGCATGACCAACCTGATCTATGTGCTGGACCCAGAGCGGATCGTTATTGGCGGCGGTCTGGTGGACATCGGTGAACCGCTGCGTGTCCGTATTCAGCACTGGGTCGACACAACAACGCTCGGCGGCGACTTCCGTCCTGGGGTGCCGGTCGTTCTGGCTGAACTCGGGCCGCGATCGGCTGCACTCGGCGCAGCGATGCTGGCCAGACAGCTACTCGAGAACTAGTGCCCCAACCAGCAACTTTTTGGGTGGAAAGGGTTGCCATGTGTGCAGAGGGGTTGCACCGTCAACATCAGCGTGCCGTGCGCCCCGCCGATGCACTGCGGCAATAGGGGTCTGCCCGTCACATGACCGCAATCTTGCGGTCATGCTTGACGCGGATTGGTCGGTGCCAGCCGGGGAAGTCGATGTGGGTATGGCTGTCTGGGTAAAGTCTTGTGCATGTCTGCACAGCAAGTGGCCGACCAGCTTCCATCCCCTCCGGATCTTGAACGCATCTCGATCGCAGCGTCTGCGCTTGAGATCGTGTTCGGTGGGTATCCCGAAACGTTCGACTACGACGGCGGACGGATCGATGGCACACGCATCGCATCGTGCAACAGGGGAAACGGGGACGGCTACCAAATCTACTTTCGGGACGAAGCAGCGGTCGTGCGAGCCTTCGAACACGAAAACAGTGAGCAAGAAAATTGGACGCAGATCCTCACCGCGTTGCCACCCGCTGTTGCTTCGGCATTTGGCGATTCTGTGCGCTCGGGTGAACATGAGGGCGACTGGGCAACCTTTGGAGCATGGTGTCGAGCGGGTGAAACCACTTGGGCGCTCGCGAGCCAATCGCCTGACGACAGGGCGTCTAGCATTTTGCGCGTCATATTGGATGGCACGCCGCAGGGGTTCGCGGAGTGGCTAGTGCCCGCCTACGGTCTTGAGATCGACCTCGAAGTCATCTCGATGTTCTACACGTTCCAACCGCTTACGCGCTCGAAACTCGAAGCTGCAGGCCCATTCGATCTCGAATCTGCTGAGCCCGATCTCCTTCGTCTGGGCTACACCCTCGAAAACGACTAAGCCTGCGGTGTTCGTTAAGAGCGGCTAACGCACTAGCCAAGAACATCGCGCAAGGATCGCAGACGCGGCGCGGCGATGTCGCGCAAAACCTGAATCCGCTCGTCGAGTGGGACCTGCGTGACTTCTCGCCACACTGCTCGACCCGCCATGAACCCCGAGCAGCCTTGACCAACGGCCTTGGTGACTTGTTCGATGTAGTCCTCGAATGGTCCGCCGCCAGAGAGCAGAACCCAAGGTCGGTCCTCAAGAACGTCAACAAGCTGCGACAGGTGCTCGTCGCCCGGCCATGCCACCTTCATAACCGTGGCACCTAACGGCATCGTTGCGGCAACGGCCGCAACGGAGCGTTCGCCTGACTCACCGGGAAACGCGAGCGGCTCAAGTAGCAGCGGGATACCAACGCGATCGCACTCGGCAACAACCTCGGTGATGGTGTTGCGCTGCGCCGCTGCATGTTCGGGGGAACTTTCGGAGTAATACGCAAGCAGTTTTGCGGCTGACGCGCCGCTTGCCTTTGCTTGCTCCACGCTCCATCCGCCGAGCAGCTCGGTCGGCACCGACGATGGGTCCGCTGAATACCCCTGGGATTCAAGCGCTGCGGTAAAGCCGGTGCCCGTCGGCAACCGATCAACGAGTTCAGGAATCGAATACTCCGGTTCGAGCATTACCCCGGTCGCTAGCGGCGCAAGCTCATCGATGATTAGCGCCTTGAGCGCGACAATCTCGTCTCGCTCTACCGACGCAGGATCATCGGGACGAATGACCGCTCGCAGTGAATCTCGATGATCGATCGCCAAAACGCCTATCCGATTGTTGGCATCCGCGATTCCAGCAATCATGACGACACAACTGGCAACTGCCAGGCACCGCGGTCGTTGTCAGCCCACGCGTCGTCGATCCACAGGTGATCTTCGTGAAAGCACGGCGGTGTTGTGCGTTGGTCGTCGTACAAATCCCCCGCCAGGTAGTTCAGGAAGTACATGTTGCTGCCAGGGCATGCCACCGACGAGTGGTACCCCTTGGTGACAATCGCGCATTCGCCGTCATTGACCAGCAGCTTCTCGTCAAACGGCTCATCGACTCGCCAATTGCGATGCAGCGCGAAACCCTCCGCTGGATCAAGTCGGAAGTAGTACGTCTCTTCGAGATAAGGCGAGCCGTCGTAGCCGTCGTGGCAATGAGGTGCCCACCCCGACCACGTTCCCCGAGGCACGTAGACCTCGTACAGGATGAGCCGCTCAGCCGGGATTGGGGGTGACAAGATATGGCTGATCTGACGGTAGGCAGCTCCCCCACCCCTGGTTTCGGTCTTCATTTCACCCGGGGTGAACAGCCGCAACGGGTATTTGCCTTCGGCAGGAGCGCTGCCAATTGCGAACTCGAACGCTGCGGCGGTTGTCACCTCGATCTCGGTGCCTGGTGGGGCGTACACGACCTCGGGCATCTGCGTAAATACGCTCTCGCGCTGGACAGCAAAGGTGGAACCGTCTGCATGGACCTCGCCCGCGCCCGAGAGCGGAACAATGGCGGTCTCCTGGTCTCGCAACAACGACTGATGCGTTTCACCTGCACCCAGTTTCACAATAGAGAAGCTCAAATACTTCCAGCCGGCGTTCGACGGGTTGATGTCGAACTGCACGCCGGTTCCTCCGGCAGGTGTGTACACGTGTTCTTGTTCCATGATGGCTTCCTTGTCGGTCGGTGCAGGGTGGTCGATGTGGACTGAGCCGGGTGGCTTCGGGTTGCTGTGGGCAGGCCTTACGGGTCTGGTGTTATGGGTCTGGCGTTACGGGTTTGGCTCGTCGATCTCCTCGATGCGGACTGGGCGGTTCTCCGCGAGCGATCGGGCGGCAGCCATGCCAATGACAAGCGGAGCGCGGCCATCGGCACCGCTGACCGGACTTGGGCTGTTGGTGAGCACGGCGTGGGCAAAGGCGTACCACTGATCGAGATAGCTCTGGGTGTACCGCTCGATAAAGAAGTGCGGAACGACTGCACCGGCCGAACCTTGATCGGTGCGCAGCACGGTCGTGTTTACGCCGGGGTTTTCTGACGCCACCATGCCCTTGGAGCCAAAGACCTCAACCCGTTGGTCATAGCCGTACAGCGCCTGGCGGCTGTTGTCGATCAGGGTCATTGCGCCGTTGGCGTGTTTGAGCATGATTGCGGCCGTGTCAATGTCGCCCGCATCACCTATTGCCTGGTCAACCAGCACTGCTCCGCTCGCGTAGACCTCGACGACCTCGCTCTTGCAGACGTAGCGCGCCATGTCAAAGTCGTGAATCGTCATGTCGTTGAAGATCCCGCCAGACACCTCGATATAGCTGATGGGCGGCGGCGCGGGGTCTCGGCTCGTTATCTTGACGACGTGCGGGTCGCCGATCTCGCCTCGCTCAACCGAGTCGGCGACGGCCTTGTGGCTCGGGTCAAATCTACGATTGAATCCGATTTGGAGCAGAACGTTGGCTGCCGCCACTGCTGCGAGGCCGTCGTCGACCATTGCGACGTCGAGCGAAATTGGTTTCTCGCAGAAGATGTGTTTGCCTGCTGCCGCAGCGGCCTTCATGACGTCGACGTGCGTATCGGTGCTCGTTGCAATGCATACCGCTTGGGCGTTGCTCGCAAGAGCGTCGTCGAGCGTTGCAAAGGCGGTGACTCCTAGATCGTTTGCGACGTGCTGGGCGCTCTCAGGCACCACATCGAAGACTCCGAGCAGGTTGGTGGAGCTCACGGACCTCGCGAGTAGCTCGGCATGCATCTTGCCAATACGTCCAGCGCCAAGTACCACCATGTCGAGCGTCTTCTGGTCTGCCATTAGCCAATCCTCTGATCTTGTTTGCCCGCGTCCCACTCAGCTCGGGCGTCTTTAACCGTTTGCAGATCGCTCACTTCGGGAATGCCTACTTCCCAATACGACCCGCCTTCGGTCCAGCTGTACGCGTCGGTCACCAGCGCGATAACCGTGGTGCGATCGGCTTGTTTCGCTCGTGCGAAGGCAGCACCAAGTTCATCGATCGAGGTGACGGTCTCGGACAATGCGCCCATGGCCGCGGCATGGGCTGCGAAGTCGACAGCGACCGGATTCGTCACCGTGGGGTTGTCCTTGATCAGGTTGTTGTACGGAACGCCGCCGGTGTTGATCTGGAGCCGGTTGATCACGGCAAATCCGCCGTTGTCACACACGATCACGATCATCTTGTGGCCGTGAATCACGGAGCTGTAGATGTCTGAGTTGAGCATCAGGTAGGACCCGTCGCCGCAAAAGACTACGACGTCCTTGTCAGGTTGGGCCATCGCTGCACCCCATCCGCCGCTGGTCTCGTATCCCATGCAGGAGTAGCCGTACTCACAGTCAAAGCTATTCAGATGTTTGGCGCGCCAACCGTTGTTTACCTCGCCAGGAAATCCGCCCGCCGCGGCGAGTGCAAATGTGTTCTCATCGGCGACGCGATCAATCGCTCCGACCACTTGGGCGTAGGTTGGGAGGCCAGAGTCACTGGCGGTGGTGGGAGCTGCAAGCTTGTCGATGTATGCGTGATACTTGGCGACCTCGGTGGCGCATGCTGTCGACCAGTCATCGGATGCTCGATAGTTGCCGAGCAGCTCGCCAAGTTCTTGCAGAGTTTCGCGAGCGTCTCCGACCACTGCATGGGAGTGGTGCTTGGTGGCATCGAATCGAGCGGTATTGATGCCAATGATCTTGACATTCGGGTTCTGAAAGATCGTCCACGAGCCTGTCGTGAAATCGAGCAGACGCGTGCCGAGCGCAATGATCACGTCTGCCTCACCAGCTAGCGCGTTTGCGGACTCGCCGCCGGTGACACCGATCGCGCCGCCGTACATTTGATGATCCCACTGCAAACTGGCTTTGCCTGCAACGGTCTCGACGACGGGCATGTTATGTCGAGTCGCAAAGTCGGCCAACGCTTCCTCGGCGAGTGAGTAGTGCACTCCCCCGCCACAGATGATGAGAGGCTTCTTTGCGCTGGCAAGCAGTTCAGCAGCTTGAGCGAGTCGGGTGGCGTCGGGTCGGGGACGAGCAATGTCGTGCACCCGATCGACAAAGAAGTCGACGGGGAACTCCCATGCTTCGGCGCCAACATCTTGAGGTAGCCCCAAAAAGGCAGGTCCGCAGTCGCCCGGATCGAGCATGGTTTGGATGGCGTGTGGCAGCGATGTGGTCAGCTGTTCCGGCTTGGTGATGCGATCCCAATACCGCGTGACCGCTCGAAAGCTGTCATTCACCGTCATCGTTGGATCGCCAAAGTGTTCCACCTGTTGCAACACAGGGTCAGGCAACCGACTCGTGAACGAGTCGCCTGAGATGAGCAAGAGCGGGAGGCGGTTGCTATGTGCCACACCCGCAGCGGTGACCATGTTGGTTGCGCCTGGGCCGACCGACGATGTCGCAACCATGATCTGGCGACGGCGTTTCGCTTTGGCATACGCCACACCTGCAAGTGCCATGCCCTGTTCGTTGGAGCCACGGAATGTCGGCAGTGCGTCTTTTGCTTGTTCCAACGCATGGCCCAATGCGGTGACGTTTCCGTGTCCGAAGATGCCGAAGACACCGCCGAACAGCGGAGCGGTCGACCCGTCTGCTTGCACGCTCTTCTGCGCGATCAAGTATCGGACGATGGCTTGTGATGTTGTCAGTCGAACAGTTGTCATGAGCTAGTCCTCTCGGATCGTGGTGACGTCTTCCCACCCACGCGATTCCCACGACTTGACCAGCGCCGCCTGCACGCTCACGTAATCAATCGCTTCGTCGAACCCGGGCGCATGTTGCACGCCGCTCGCAACCGCAGTCAGGAACTCGTGGCCCTCAATGACCTTGAGGTCTTCGTAGCTGATTGCATTCGCGTCGCCTGGCACAAAGTTGCCATGAAACGGATATCGCTCGCCCGAGTACACCGTTTGATACCCGTCATGGAACTCGTCGTCGACCAAGAAGAGCTTCATCTCGTTCATGGTCTCGAGATTCCACGCCAGCGCACCCTTTGTCCCGTGCACCTCGAAGGCCATCTGGCTTTGCGGCCCAACGATCGACCGAGAGGCTTCGAACGTGCCGACGGCCCCGTTGGCGAACTCGGCAAAGCAGGCCGCGTAATCTTCGTTCGTGACGGGTCCGGTTGGGTCACCCGGTTCACCCCGGTCGTAGTGCGTCCCGCCGGGCTTTGGAAGCGGACGTTCAGGGATAAAGGTGCGTTTGGTACCGGTGACACGATCGATTGGGCCAATCAGCATGTGTGCCATATCAATTGTGTGGCTCAAGATGTCGGTGCTCACGCCGTAACCAGCGCCTTCGTGTTCGAAACGCCACGACAACAGGCCAAGCGGATCGCTGCCGTACATCGAGAAGAAGCGTCCCCGGTAGTTGGTGATCTCTCCCAGCCGTCCTGAGTCGATAAGTTCCTTTGCGTACCGCACAAGCGGCGCCCATCGGTAGTTGTACCCCACGCCAGTGATCACGCCAGCAGCGCGGGCCGCCGCCTCGATCTGCTTGGTCTGTGCAGGTGTTCCACCAACTGGCTTCTCACAGAAGACCGCCTTTTCTGCTTCAGCAGCTGCCACACACATGTCGACGTGCAACATGTTGGGTGAGCAGACAGTCACGACGTCGACATCGTCACGAGCGACAGCCTCTCGCCAGTCAGTGGTGGATTCAGCGAAACCAAATGACCGAACGGCTTCTTCGCCGCGCTCAGCCAGGTTGTCTGCGCACACCACAAGCTCGGGCTCAAAGAGTCGATCAGGGAACAGGCTTGGTATCCGCGCATAACTGCGGCTGTGGGCCTGTCCCATCCATCCGAACCCGATCACGGCGATGCCAAGTCGGCGGTTACTCATTGCACGGTTCACATTTTCTCACTAGTGGCAGGGGTGGCTGAACCACGGCTAGAAGGTCTCGCCGCGTTCGTTTAGTAGCTCTTCGATTTCGTTGAGCGTTGGCATGTCGTCGGCGCACATCAAGCGTCCGGCGACGATCGCTCCGGCTGCGTTGCCGTACTTGATGATGCGTTCTGGATCCCACCCCTGAAGCAACCCATGGCAGAAGGCACCGCCGAATGCGTCGCCGCTACCGAGCCCTGACACAACATCGACCAGGTATGGCGCCGCGGTTACTCGTTGTCCATCGGACGTTGCGATCATGACACCGTCACCACCGAGTTTTACGACCGCCATTTCGAGGCCTTCGGCAAGCATCCGGTCCGCGGCCTCGTTTGGGTCCCTGGTACCAACGGCAATCTCGCACTCGTCGCGATTTCCAATAGCAATCGTGAAGTGTCGAAGGAGCGGTGCTATCTCGGCCGCCGCCTGCTCCGCTGACTCCCAGAACATGGGACGCCAATCAAGATCGAGCACGGTATGGCTGCGTCGCTGCCGTATCGCGAGTAGCTGTTTTACCGTCTCGCCTGCTAGCTCATCGCTGAACCGAGATGCCGGAAACCAGAGAATGGGTACCGAAGCCACCAGATCGGGCGGAAAGTCCGTCGCTGACATGTTCAGGTCGGGCGCACGCGGCTCTCGATAGAAGATGATCGACGGGTCCTCGGGCGGATCCATTTCTGCGAAGGCCAGCGGCGTCTGCAGGTTCTCGTCGAGCCCCACGAACTCTGAGTCCACGTTGAAGGTGTGCTTCAGCGCATGGCGCACGTAGTCGCCGAACTGGTCGTTCCCTACCCGCGTTCCAAGTGCAGCGCGCACACCAAGCCGAGCCGCCGCCACGGCAACGTTGGTGGCGGTACCGCCAATCGACTTCTTGAAACCGGTGACATTGCGCATTGGTTCGTTAATCTGTTCGGCGTACAGATCAACGCTGACTCGGCCGATCGCCAAGAGCTCGGGAACAGCCATGGTCAGCTCGTTGAGCCCTTGCTTGCGATTGCTTCTTCCAGATCGCGTTGCAATTGCTCGAGTTCGGCACCACCAGCCATGAGTTGGGTTAGTTCACCGATCGAGATCTCTTCTTTGGCAAAGTTGCCCATGGACTGACCACGGTTGAGTATCAGGAACCGGTCACCCACCGGCCACGCGTGGTTCGGGTTGTGGGTGATGAAGATGACGCCAAGACCGCGCTTAGCGGCCTCAACGATGTATTTGAGCACCACACCTGATTGTTTGACACCGAGGGCCGAGGTTGGTTCGTCGAGAATCAGAACCTTTGCGCCGAAGTAGACAGCGCGGGCAATGGCGACCGACTGACGCTCACCGCCAGACAAGGTGCCAACGGGTTGTTCGGTATCGCGTATATCGATGCCCATCTTGGCCATCTCTTCTTTGGCTATTCGTCTGGCCTTCTTGGCATCGATCCAGTTCAACGGTCCGAGACTTTTGGTTGGCTCGGTTCCAAGGAAGAAGTTGCGCCACACCGACATCAGCGGGACCATGGCGAGATCCTGATACACCGCGGCGATGCCGCTATCGAGTGCCTCTCGGGGTGAGCCGAAGTTGACCTCTTTGCCCTCGAGCTTGAACTTGCCTGCGTCGTGACGATGTACGCCAGCCAAGATCTTGATGAACGTGGACTTGCCGGCGCCATTGTCGCCAAGCACGCAGGTCACCTTGCCGGCGAGAACCTCGGTTGTGACGCCTTGGAGCGCAATGATGTTGCCGTAGAACTTGCCGATGCCTTCGAGCTCCAGCAACGGTGTATTTGAATCGGTCATCGTGCGGCCTCAGCTTTTGTGCGGATGAAGTTATTTGCGACCACGGCAAGCAGCAAGATCGTGCCGACGAACACGAACCTCCAGTCCGAGTTCCATCTAGCCGACGGAATGCCCTGTCTCGACATCGCAATGATGACAGCACCAATCGCGGCACCAATTGTCGATCCGTACCCACCAGTCAGGAATGTGCCGCCGACCACGGCAGCAATGATGTACTGGAACTCCTGGCCATCGCCGGTATTGGCTTGGATGTTGTTCAGACGGAACGCCAACAGCAGCCCAACGAGCCACGCAGCGGCCGAAACGAGCATGAATAGCTGGGTCTTGGTTCGGGCGGCGGGCACACCCACCTGACGTGCTGCTTGTTTGTTGCCGCCAACGGCGAACGTCCAGCTGCCAAAACGAGTGCGAGCAAGCACCCAGCTGCATACCGCTGTGAAGAACAGGAACCACAGGATGCGCACGCTGAACGTTGCCGGCGGAATCTCGGCGACAAGTTCGTCGTTCGTCACGTACAGCAGTCGGGCGGTCAGACCGAGCACCGCAAGCGCGCCGCCGATGACACCAAGCAGGCTGCCAAACCGGTCAGCGTTCGCGTCAGGCGAAGTTCGAGCGGCGAAGAGCATCGAAGCGACCGCCCATACCGCCATGAGTCCAGCGATGACAAGCATCATGGTGAACGCCTGGGTCCGGAATTTTGGAGTCGATGACTCGGACTGAATGAAGAACGCCATTGCCGTAACTGCGATCGCAGTGAACAACAGCAACGCGGACCCGAGCACCTGGGACTGTCGACGCCCACGGCCGACCGCGACGATCAGTGCGACCGCACTCAGTACACCAAGTGCAACGAAGAACACTGCTCGCGCGCCCTGTTCGGTCGTCTGGTTGAAGAACAACATGGCCACAACGAATGCACTGATAAGGGTTGCCATGTACGACGTGGCGGGACTGTCGAGTAGTGAGGCGAGCACACCGACGGACAGTCCTTTGAGCTTGGCTCCCACTGAGATGGCCAAGGCGATGAGTAAGGCGACGAGCGGGATGCCCAGTCCTGATAGGCCGATGGTGTCCGTGAACTTTTCACTGTTCGTCGGATCGAGCGCTAGTGCGACCACGATCGCACCGACAAAGGCAACGAGCCCGAATACCAGCGGGCCCACGACGGCCGGTGAGTCATCGACATCGCCAGCTTCGCTCGCTATGTCATCGATGGCGGACCCGAGACTCGACTTCGACTGGTAGCGCCACATGCCCCAACCAACGAAGCCGACCAGCATGCCAAGAGCAATCAGAGTCGCTCCGATCCAGTTGCCAGCCACCGCGTCGGTCGCGTGAAGCCGCCAAATCCCCACAATGGCGATAGCGACCCCGCCACCAAACATCGGCAAACCAATCGGGTTCTTTGACTCCGCTCTGCGAAAGTGCATCTCGTACAACGCCAGGACAAATAGCGAGATGCCCGCGATGATCCCGATGGTGTAGAACCAGTCTCGAGTGTCCCAGATGTGATCGTTGCGGCTCCATTCGCCGGCAAAGATTTGGACCAAGAGGCCATAGCCGCGATCGCCGGTCTCAAAGACGGACTGATCAAGACCTGCGAAAGCGTCGGCTCCCGACGCAAGGTTCTCTTCGATGATGTCGATCACGGGCGGCACGACTTCGAATCGTTCCGCCCCCGCTGGCAGTACGAAGTCCAGATCATCAGGATCGATAACCCGGACAACGTCATTGTCGATATAGGCAGCGACGGCTTGGAGGTCATCGAGTTTGCCGACTTGCTGCTGGCCGACCAGCAACTTAGAAAAGCCGAGCTTGGCGCCTACAAGCACGAAGAAGGATCCAAGCGTGACGATAAAGCTAGGCAGCTCGGTCTTTTCCACGACGGTGCCGTTGAACCAGCCGAGTCCAAGTGCCGCCAGCAACGACAGTGGAATGGCGATCCATAAGCTCAAGCCCCATCCTCCGCTGGGGGCGCCCACTACTTCTCGGACCATGAGAATGGTGATGATGCCGAGCGCGCCGGTCGCGGCGCCTGCTGAGAGATCGAACTCGCCGCCGATCATGAGCATTGCGACAGCGACGGCCATGATTCCGAGCGGCGACGATGCGACGTCGAGAATGCTCGACGCCCCGCTTGCTTTTCCAAAGGGCACCGATACGGCCCAGAAGAAGATCCAAATTCCCAGCGCAGCAATTGCCGCACCGATCTCGGGGCGAGTCAGGATTCGCTGGAAAACGCCCCGATATGCCAGACGCTCATCGCCTGATTGGCGATCAGCGGCCATCTTCGTCGTGGCAGCGGCCGCGCCGCTTAGTTGTGCGTCACTCATCCGTGACGTCCCCCCGTATTCTTGTCGACCTATATGGTTTGAAGCTCTAAAGCGCTTGCATCTGAAATGGGCGGGACGAGCCTGAGACTCGCCCCGCCGGACATTTCGGTTCAGCCCTAACGCAGCAGCTGACGAGAGAATCCCTAGCGGGTTCCTGCGGCAACCAGTGCCTTCACTTCAGCAGCGTTTTCAGGCGTGATGAAGCCAGGACCGGTCAGGATTGGCAAGCCGCCACCAGCGGTGTTTTGGTTAGTAGCTTGCAGGTACATGAGGATGACCGGCATGTAACCCTGGAGGTACTGCTGCTGGTCCACGGTAAACGCAATGTCGCCGCCTTCAATGGCATCGATAATGTCAGGGGTGACGTCGAAGCCGCCAATGATGAGGTCACGATCAAGGTCTTGGCTTGCGGTGAGGCCGTTCACGGCGATAACTGGTCCAACACCAAGGAAGCCGTCGATTGACTCGTCTGCTTCGAGGAGGGCCTTAATGCCGTTGATCTGTTCGGTCTGGTCAGCGTCGAGACCAACGAATTCGTCGGTCACGGTACCGCTGAAGGTGTCCTTGAGGCCGTCACAACGCTCGGTGAGGCCAACGTTCGACTGCTCCTGACGGCCACACAACACGTGGGTCGCACCAAGGTCGTTGAAGCGGTTGCCTGCACCCTGACCAGCGATGAACTCGGTCTGGCCAACGTGGGTGGTTGCACCAATGTCTTGGTAGTCGTTCACACCAGAGTTGATGGTGTAGACGTTGATGCCAGCAGCCACGGCCTCTTGCAGCGGACCAACCAGTTGGTCTGGGCTAGGCAGCGAGGCGGCAATACCGTCTGAGCCCTCAGAGATTGCCGTTTCGATATCAACAACCATTTGACCTGGGTCGTTGTTGCCTGGCATCCAGACAAGTTCGACACCCACATCGGCAGCGGCTGCCTCGGCGCCAGCCTTTACGACTGACCAGAACGGACCGTCGTCAGAGTGCGTGATCATATGGAAGGTCAGATCGCCTCCCTGCGACAGTGCAACATCGTCGGTGTCAACGTCGTCAGCTGGAGCTGCGTCGTCAGTAGTATCTGTCGCTGGCGCGTCATCTACTGCTTCAACCGTGTCGCTATCGCTTCCGCCACAAGCGGCGGCAAACATGCCAAACGCCAGGAGCAGCGTAAGCCACTTACTTTTCTTCATGATGAGTTCCCCTCATTATTTGTTTACGCGATCTAGTGCATTTTGTCATGGCGTGTTACCAACTGACAGATGCGTGAGATAGTCGATGCTCGCCTGCACGTCGAGGACGGGTCCAGCACCGCCAGCTGGATGCGCTCCAACGATGGCCGCATCTTGTTCGATGACGTACCAACCGTCGAATCCGCTGTCGACCATGATCTGCACGGCCCGGTCGATGGCGACGTCGCCGGCTCCGAGGTTGCAGAACATTCCGGCCTGCACACCTTCCATGATTGACCGTTCGCCATGCAAGACCGGCAGCGCGAGATCCATCACCACGTCCTTGAGATGTACGTGCCGGATGCGGTCGGTGTAGTTCGTTGCGAAGGCAATGGGGTCATACCCACCAATTTGCAGGTGACCCGTGTCCAGTGTCCAGCCAACGGTGGTGTTGTCGAGCACCCGTTGAACTTCATCTGCCAGTTCTATCACTGTCTCAAGATGCGGGTGTACAGCTTGCACCAGTCCGTAGCTAGTGCACAGCGCTTCGACCTCGCCAAGCATCTCGTACAGGTGTTGCCACTCGCTCTCGATCAGGACTTCTTTGGGCGCCCAGTCTGCGGTAGTCACCGCAGCGGTAACGAAATAGGTTGCACCAGCATCCTGGAAGAGCTTGGCGTTCTCGTGTGCAGCTGCCAGCGTAGCCTCACGCTGGTCTGGCTTGTGGAGCACTAGGGGCACGAACCCGCCAAGTAATCCTAGGCCGTGTTCAGCCAGTGCGGTCGCCAGCTCAGCGGCGTCATCGGGCAAGTAACCAGCGGCGCCTGATTCGGTCTGCGTGAAGCCGAGCGCAGCCATCTCGTTGAGCACCCGTTCAGGTGGCAGCTGAACTCCCCAGTCGGGAACTTCACAGACGCCCCAAGAGATAGGTGCAGCGGCGATCTGATCGATCACGACCTGCCGGTCCCGGCGCAGTCATGGCTCAAGCCTGGGCCCATGATGTATTTCCCCCTACCTGAATTTGAACACCCAAATTGGAGCGCTCCAACAACGGAAGAATGCCACCGTTGCAGCGGTGATGTCAATCACTTCCGCTACCTTTCTTCAGATGGGCCAACCAACAATGGAAGATGTTGCTCGGCTTGCAGGCGTGTCGCGGTCGCTGGTATCGCTGGTCTTTCAAGACGCAGAAAACGTCAGCTCGGCACGTCGCGCAGCAGTTCTTAAAGCAGCACAATCGCTTGGCTACCGGCCGAACCGCCTCGCTCGAAACCTCGCTCGGGGTCGTTCCATGACCATCGGCGTTGTCGTTGATGACCTGCATCCGTTCTTTGCACGCGCCGTTGAGGGCGTCGAGCGTCATGTTGAAACGTGCGGCTACCACGCGCTCATCGCCAACAGCGCCCGTGACTCTGGTCGAACCGTCGCTGCGCTCGCGAACTTCGATGACTTACGCGTCGACGGAGTGATCGCTGTCGGGGCGCGTGGCGATGTGGCCGAACTCATAGCAGCGACGCCGTCAACTCCCCTGGTACTTGTGGCCTCGGAAGCGGCAGCCACCAACGTAGATTCGGTGATCAGCGATGAATCCACCGGATCAGCCCTTGCCGTTCAACACCTCTTTGACCAGGGACACCGTCGGATCATGCACGTCGACGGCGGGCTTGGCGCCAGCGCAGCAGCTCGCCGCGCTGGCTATTGCGCCGCGATGAAGCAGCTTGGGCTTGGCGTCACGACCGATGTCTTAGAGTCAGACTTCACCCACGACGCTGGCCAAAAGGCCGCCATTGAAATAGCAGATCGAGCGGAACGGGCGACTGCCATCTTTGCTGCGAACGATTTGAACGCTCTGGGGTTGATGTCTGAGTTCAACCGGTTGGACGTTAGGGTGCCCGAGGACATTTCGATCGTTGGTTATGACGACACCGCTGTCGTCGGCCTTGGAACACAAGGCTTGACGACGATTCACCAGCCCGTCTTCGAGATGGGGACCCGCGCTGCCGAACTGCTACTCGAACGTATGACGGATCAGCGATCGAACGTCACCCATGAGGTGCTGGTGCCTCGACTGGTAATCCGCTCAAGCACCGCAGCACTTCCGCTTAGCTAACCCCAGGCCACTCGGCAAATGATAGTCCAGCAACTCGCTCGTACGCCTCGGTGTAGCGCTGGTGCCTCGACTGGTAATCCGCTCAAGCACCGCAGCACGGCCGCTCAGCTAACCCCAGGCCACTCGGCGAATGATAGTCCAGTAACTCGCTCGTACGCCTCGGTGTAGCGCTGCGTGGTTGCCCTAAGCGCATCTGCGGGCAACGTTGGTGGAGGGTAGGTCTTGTCCCAATCGAGAGTTTCGAGGTAGTCGCGGACGGGTTGCTTGTCGAACGAAGGAGGTGTGCTGCCTGGTTCCCACTCCTCGGCTGGCCAGAATCGTGATGAGTCCGGGGTGAGCATCTCGTCGGCAACAACGAGTTCGCCGTTGACGTACCCGAGTTCAAACTTGGTATCAGCGATGATGATCCCGCGTTCGCGAGCCAAGGCTGCGCCGCGCTTGTACAACTCAAGTGAGATTGAGCGCACCTGCTCGGCAAGTTCACCACCAAGAATCTCCGCGGCCTGATCGAACGTGATGTTCTCATCGTGGAGGCCGTCTTCGGCTTTGGTCGATGGAGTGAACACGGGCTCGGGCAGTTCACTTGCCTCAAGGATGCCCGCAGGCATCTGCTGTCCGTGCATCGTGCCAGAGCGTTGGTATTCCTTCCAAGCGGACCCGGTGATGTAACCACGCACGATGCACTCGACGGGGAGCATGTCGGCCCTTTGCGTCAACATGACGCGACCTGGCAGGTCAGCAACTTGGGATGCCGCTGAAACATCATGAACGTCGGTTGAAATCAGGTGACTTGGAACGACATCAGCCAGCTGTTCAAACCAGAACGCCGAAATTGCTGTCAGAACACGACCCTTGTGCAGAACCGTCTCGTCCATCACGACGTCGAACGCCGAGAGGCGATCCGACGTAATCATGAGATACCGGTCGTCACCTGCGTCATAGATGTCTCGGACCTTGCCGGAATAGACATGGGGCAGGTCAACGACGTAGGCAGGTTCTCTCATTGCAATCCTCTGAGGTGTATGGCGTGCGCTTGCGATAGTACGTAATGGACTCGCTGAAAAGGGGATCTGACGGGAATTCGTGCACGATCGTCACTAGGCGCTCTTTTGGCGGCGTCGGTGTCCCACACAAGAAACACGGTCGTCAACATGAGGCGATCCATAACGACCACCCAATGATCTCTCGATCGCGATCGCGCGCGTCCTGCCAGTCGCGCTGCTCGCGCTGCCATTTGTCTGCTCTTGGACCGGGGTGCTGGTTAGCCCACACCTCGGCGGCAAGCTTTGTCTCGTTGAGGTACTCGTCCCACGCTGCATCGTCGGGATCGATCCGATGGCGGACCCGCACACTGTGGTTAGTGAACATTGCTTCGATTTCTTCTACCGACTCGATTCGGCCTCTCGCCGAGACCTGCTCATTGGTCGCGGCGAAGTGACGACGCGCTGCCCCAACAACCAGCATTCCGTTCGGTGCGACCATTTCCCGCAACGCTCGGATCGTGCCGTTAATATCGTGCCATACCCATTCGGCTCCAACACACACCGCCACATTGGCCTTGGCCGCTAGGTCGAAGCGTTGTGCTTCCCCGAGCACCCATCGTAGGTCCGCATCGCGAGCGCGCTCCTCGGCGCGGGTAGCGGCCGTGGAAATCATCCACGGAGAAAGATCGATGCCGATTCCTGAAATCTCGGCGGCCTCAGCCGAGCGCAGCAACAGCTCGCCATAACCACATGCTGCATCGATCACGCTGCATCCATCGGTGAGTTCGAGAACGTCGATGGCGTCGTCGAGCTGCTCTCTCGACAGTGGATTGCAGATCGACATCGTGTGGTGCAGTGCTTCAAAGACTTCGAAGCGATCCCACAGGTCGTTCACGTCAAGGTCACCGTGGACTTTGATGCTGTCGTGAAGTTGTGGCCACACCGTGGCGGCGACGCTAGATGTCAGCAAGAAGAGCGGCGGCCTCAAGGGCAGCATAGGTAAAGATTACGTCTGCCCCCGCTCGACGAAGCGAAGTGAGGCTCTCAAGCAGGCATGCGTCATAGTCGATCCAGCCGTTCGCTGATGCTGCTTTTAGCATCGCGAACTCACCGCTTACCTGATACGCCGATACCGGCAGCGTTGTGTTCTCACGAAAGTCTCGGATCACGTCGAGGTACGGAAGCCCGGGCTTGACCATTACCCAGTCGGCGCCTTCGGTTTCATCAAGTCGCAATTCACGCAGAGCTTCGCGACGATTAGCCGGGTCCATCTGGTAGGTCTTCTTATCCCCGCCGCGAGGCGACGAGTCGAGCGCCTCTCGGAACGGCCCGTAGAACGCACTCGCATACTTTGCGCAATAGCTGTTGATCAACACATTGTGATGACCGGCTGCATCCAAAGCTACACGGATCGCACCAATGCGACCGTCCATCATGTCCGATGGAGCAACAACATCACTTCCAGCGTCTGCTTGCGCGACCGCCATGGCGGCAAGAATTTCGACACTCTCGTCGTTCACGATCTCACCATCTACGACCACACCGTCGTGACCATCGGAGCTGTACGGATCGAGAGCGACGTCGGTGATCATCATGAGTTCAGGTACGGCGGCTTTGATCTCGCGGACTGCCCGGAGATTTATGTTGTCAGGATCTGTGCTGCGCGTGCCGTGCGTGTTCTTTTGGTCATCGGGCAGAGCAGGAAACAAAGCGATTCCGGCGACGCCTGCTTCGGCAACCACCTCACACTGCTTCAGCATGAGATCGAGCGAGAGACGCGAATGGCCTGGCATCGACGCAATGGGCGTCGCTTCACCCTGACCCTCTTGCACAAAGACTGGCAGGATCAAGTTGGACACACTGAGTTGTGTCTCGCGGGCGATAGCTCGCACAGCAGCAGTACTGCGATTGCGTCGGGGCCGTTGTTTCATGCGCTGACGATATCTCAGGACCCAGACCGACCGCCATGTTCGACGTGCTCCATTGGCGCACAAGACGCGCGTCGTGACGACCGTCTCCCCGAAACTGAATAGGACGAATCGACTACATCAGCCACGTAGGGCGCGATGTTCCCGTGAGGCTTCAGATTCATCACTGTCGACGACGACGCGTGCGTTGGTACCTTGCAAAGTAATGGACCCGGTACACCGTGCAAATGACGACTTGCGTGACCTTGTTGACGAGCTCGACGCAAAGATTGGAACGCGTCGCAGCGCCCCGGCGAACAAGTCATCACTCCGAGGCGAACGGACCATTGACCTCACCGACGAGCAACCACAGGTGCGCCGACGAATGCCTGGCTGGCTTGGGCTAACAATCATCATCGTGTCGCTTGTCGGGCTGGCAACCATCGTTGTTCGCCCATGGGACCAATGCAGCTACAGCACTGACGTCTGCCGCATCGCTCAACTCGACATCGACGCACTGCGGGTTGGACTGCCGAATAGCGAACTGATCGCCGAGCTTCCCAACATCGATGCCCTCGACCCCGACGACGTTCTCACTGTTGGCGAAGTATTCGAAATGGAACGCTTCTCAGAGTGGGATCTGGAAGAGCTCCTCACCGACGCCGAAGTCGAACAGATGCTCGCCACCATCGACTAAGCACGCCGACCTCACACGAGCGTTCGGTCGAGCATCCGGGAGCGTCCTAGTGTTTCGTTATGGAGCTTTACGAAGCAATGCGCACGAACCCGTCATGTCGGTATTTCACTGACGAGCCGCTAGCTGACGACGTACTACATCGCATCTTTGACCATGCGCGCTTTGCATCGTCAGGAGGCAACCGTCAGGGCTGGCGCACCATCGTGGTGACCGATCCGGACCTGAAGCTAAAGATTGCGGCGCTGCATGCGCGGCAATGGAACGTGTATCTCGAGCATGCACGGGAAGGCGTCGTTGGTTTTCAAACATCTGCGTCTGACCAATTGATGGATGCGTGCGACCCTGCCCAGCATCGGCTTAGTCGCACCGACGACTTTACGAACAGCCTGGCAGGTATTCCGGCGTTGCTGGTCTGCTGCGTCGAACTCTGGACGCTTGCGGTGACCGACAAAGACCTCAACCGCCAGAGCATCGTGGGCGGCGGGTCCCTCTACACGTTCGTACAGAACGTGCTGCTCGGCTGTCGCAACGAAGGACTCGGTTCTGCGCTCACCACGTTGTTGGCGGCCGAGGAAGAGGAGGTCAGTCAATTGCTTGACCTGCCTGACGAGGTGGCCGTCGGCGCACTGATCGCCGTCGGCTGGCCAGTGGTAGAAAAGCAGTACACCAGGCTCTCACGAAAGCCTGTTGAAGAGGTTGTGTTCCGCAATAGGTACGACCAGCCATTCACAATCGGATCTGACGGCTAAGTAGCTCATGCTCTGCGACACGAGGTATCGGCGACGTTCAAATCTCATCGACCTAGTATCAGCAATGGCGCTGCGATGGATGGTTCATTCGCAGGCTTCAGGTCCGTCAGCGCGTCGCCGTTGCCACGAGCTAACCGTGACGAGAAGCACCCCGGCGGTGATCAACAGAACCGCAATCAGAACGAGGAGCGCGTAGTTTGTTTGATCTGCCTCGGCGATCGCACCCGGGCCCTCGCTCCCCATCACGGGATTGTCCCCGAGTTCGGCTGTATCCGCCCCGCCCGTCGATGAGCACGCTGTGCCGACCACGGCCATAGCCGCGACTGCCGAGATGACGCCGAGTTGCATGGTTAGGGAGAGCTCTTGAGTCACGCGCATTCGGCATAAGTGTGGCATGGCTATGACGACATGGGCGGCCAGCAGTCGAGCAATATGTGGACCTGGCGGCTCGCACTATGGGTACCAGTCGTAGGGAGACTCGCCGTGCCGCTACGGTGATCCAGGTGGAACGCATCACTTTCCCACGACCGGTGCGGACCGATGTTCTCGCTGGTGCGAGTGTCGCACTCATCTTGATCCCACAGTCATTGGCGTACGCCGAACTTGCGGCGCTGCCTCCGTACATCGGCCTGTTTGCCTCGGCCCTCCCGTTGCTCGCGTTCTGCTTGCTTGCATCTTCGCCGTACTTACAGACCGGCCCCGTCGCGGTGACGAGCTTGTTGACCCTGGCGGCGCTGCCCGACGTCGAGCCAGCGGAGTTACCCAAGCTCGCAGCGCTTATGGCTCTCATGGTCGGCATCATGCGCTTTGTGTTAGGCGTGGCTCGCTTGGGCCGCGTCGTGCATCTCATGAGCTCCCCCGTCGTGATGGGGTTCACCTCGGGGGCAGCCGTTGTGATCATGTCATCGCAGCTCCCAAAGGCGCTCGGCGTACCAGACAGCGATTCGGGCGTTCTGAGGGCCGCCCTGCAGGCGCTATCTAGCCCCTCTGACTGGTCGCTCAGCGCGGTGGGGTTGTCAGTTCTCACAGTGGTTCTCTTCATTGGGGGGCGACGCATAAGCCCTCTATTTCCTGGCGTCTTGGTCGCTGTTGTCATTGGCATCGTCTACTCACAGATCAGCGACTATCCGGGCACCAAGGTCGACGACATCCCCGAAGGTTTGCCCCCGGTTAGCTTTGACCTACCGTGGTCAGAAATACCAACGCTGCTGCTCGGCGCCACAATCATTGCGCTCGTTGGCTTCGCAGAACCAGCGTCAATAGCGCGCACGTTCGCCAACGAGACCGGCGAACGTTGGAACGCCAACCAGGAAATGGTGGCGTCGGGGGTCGCAAACCTCGTTGCCGCCTTCAGCGGCGCGTACCCCGTTGGCGGTTCGTTCTCGCGCAGCTCAGTGAATCGGCTCGCTGGTGCGCAAACTCGATGGAGCGGCGGCGTGACCGGGCTGATCGTGTTGGCGTTTCTGCCATTCGCACGTGTCCTTGAGCCGTTACCCACCGCAGTGCTCGGCGCAATTGTGCTTGCCGCTGTGTCAACGCTGGCGAAACCGATTCGCCTCGCACGACTCTGGCAACGGAGCCGCACGCAGGCGTTGCTGGCCTGGACCACCGCTGGTGCAACCTTGTTCTTCACGCCACGCCTAGAACGAGCGGTAGTGCTTGGTGTCGTGCTCACGTTTGGGCTGCACTTTGCGCGTCGATTCTCCATGACGCGTACCCGTGCTGACGACGGCAGCGTGACGGTCCAACCGGTCGGCCTCATGTGGATGGCCACGGACGCAGATTTTGCTGATGGGCTACGCGCCGCTGCTGATGAATCGAGTGGGCCCGTCACCGTCGACTTCGCCCGGTCACCGTTCCTGAATGACGCTGCGATCGATGCAATGTCTGCGGTTGCCGACGAGCTCGCTGCATCGGGCCACGAGCTTGACTGGAGAGACGCGCCATATGGCAGTGAACGCATGTTGAACGACGTGCACGACCAAAGCTCATAGGGCACCAACTCCATGGCGGGCGTTAGAGCAGCGGGTAGTTTCGCGCTACAGATGACGTCGATATCAGCTTCATTCCGGTCACGGTTAATGGGAAGTTTGGCGACCTGAGCGGCCGGGTGCGCCGGTATCTGACAAAGACTGCTGTCACGTGGTGGCTCGGGTACTCCTGGACCAGCAGCCATTCTGCACGACCACGACAACGAAGCGGGCGTTGGCTCGCCTCGACCGCGCTGTGAAGGCTAACTACATCGGTGGGCGGCGTTCACCTACAGAGGTTGCTGTCTCAAACTGCTTTGCAATGCTCAACAGTCTGGCGTCACTTCGAGGAGCGGTCACAAGCTGCAGCCCAATAGGAAGGCCATGTTCGGTGAACCCAGCCGGCACCGATATAGCTGGGCAGTTCATGATGGTCACGTCGCTACACACACGCATCCATTCGATATAGGTCGTCATCGCCACACCGTCTACCTCAGAGATCCACTCGGTCTCGACATCAAAGGGCGGTACCTGAGCCACCGGACACAACAACACGTCGTAATTACCAAAGAATGTGATGACCCTCTGGTAGAGCTCGCCACGCATCCGCCACGCGTCCATGTGATCTTCCATCGACAGGTCGAGTCCGCGCTGCACATTCCACTGAACGGTGTCCTTCACCTTGTCGCCGTGCTCTTTCACCAGTGACCCAAGGCCTAATGCAAAGCTCCACGCCCGCAAGGTGTCGAACACCCGACCTGCCTCGGTGAGGTCTGGATGCGCCTCGACAACCTCATGACCAAGCTCTTCGAACACCGCCGGCACGTGAGCCAATGCAGCTCGCACCTCAGGATCAATAGGTAGTCCACCAAGATCTGGAGCCCAGGCGACACGCAGCGTGCCCGATGGTTCCTGTACGGGCGGCGCGAATTTAGCGCCCGTCAGTTCCATGGCGATCGGGCTACGAGGATCGGCACCGGCCTGCGCTGCGAGCAACAACGCAACGTCGTCGACGCACCTAGCCATTGGCCCTTCGGTCGAAAGATGTGTCCACGCGTCGGCCTTCGGCCACGAGGGAACTCGCCCCGGTGACGGCCGCATGCCGACCACGTTGGTGAACGAAGCAGGATTCCGCAGCGACCCGCCCAAATCAGATCCATCAGCGAGCGGGACCATGCCTGCAGCCAGTGCGACGGCTGCGCCTCCGCTTGAACCGCCGCAGGTCTTGTCGAAGTTGTACGGGTTCTTCGTTGCACCAAAGACAGCGTTGAAGGTTTGGGATCCAGCACCGAACTCTGGCGTGTTCGACTTGCCAACGGTGATTGCCCCTGCGTGCAGCGATCGTTCGACCACGAGCGCATTCTCGGTAGGCACGTTTCTGGCGGTAAGGGGTGACCCATAGGTCGTCAAAATGCCTGCAGTATCCGCAAGGTCCTTGTGGGCGATCGGCAAGCCATGCAGCAGTCCGAGTGGCTCTCCCGACGCCTGTCGGTCATCGGCTGCCTTGGCGAGTTTGAGCGCGTGGTCAGCAGTCACCGTCACGATCGCGTTTAGTCCGGCATTGACGTCTTCGATGCGCTCGAGATGTGCCGTGACGACTTCGGTTGCAGACATCTTGCCTGATCGCATTGCGTCAACTAAGTCGACGGCGCGCGACCAGATCACTTCTTCAGAATTTTGCACGGCCCAAAGCTAACGAATATTCGAGCGTCGTGGGTGCTAATGGCTGGGCTGGTTCACCGCTAACCTGTCGGCGACGCAGCGCCCGCAGAGTGTGGGAGCACGACAAGGAGATAACGATGGCCGTTTCGGTTGGCGACACAATTCCCGATGTAGAAGTTCGGATTCCCGGTGACGAGGGTCCTGTGGCAGCCCAGACAAGTGACTTGCTCGGTAGCGGCAAGGTCGTGCTGTTCGCCGTGCCGGGTGCCTTTACCCCTGGCTGTTCCAAGGTGCACATGCCTGGTTTTGTACAGAACAAGGCCGAACTCGCCGCCAAGGGTGTCGACAAGGTTGTCTGCGTGTCGGTAAACGATGCGTTCGTGATGGGCGCATGGGCCGCTGATCAGGGTGCTACCGACATCACCATGATGGCCGACGGCAACGGCACCTTCACCGAAGCAATGGGCTTGGTTATGGACGGCTCTGGCTTTGGCCTGGGCAGCCGTTCACGCCGCTATGCAGCAATCATCGAAGACGGTGTCATCAGCAGCCTTGAGGTTGAACCTGACGGCGGTGTCAGCATCTCCAGCTGCGAGATGGTGATGGAACGCCTCTAGCTCTCTGCCCCCGGTTCGGGGTACGACCACCAACTGGGTCACGAAAACGCCCATGTGGGCACGCTCGTCACCCCGAACCACGCCCCACCATCAACGGGGTCACGAAAACGCCCATGTGGGCACGCTCGTCACCCCGAACCACCCCACCATCAACGGGGTCACGAAAACGCCCATGTGGGCACGCTCGTCACCCCGAACCAGCTATGTCTTTGGGCTAAGTGGCGGCGAGGGCCGCGCCAACGATGCCGGCGTGGTTTCGAAGAGCCGCTGGAACCATTGGCGCGCGGGTCGAGATCATTGGGGCGAAGCCTTCAAAGCTCTTGCTGATACCGCCACCGATGATGAAGAGGTCCGGCCATAGCAGGTCCTCGATCCGATTGAGGTAACGCTCAACGCGTTTGGCCCACACGTCAAACGAGAGCTGTTCGGTTTCACGGGCGCGGCTCGACGCTCGAAGCTCGGCATCTACGCCATCAATCTCGATGTGCCCAAGTTCGGTATTGGGAACAAGTACGCCGCGATTGAAGAGCGCGGTACCCAGGCCGGTGCCGATCGTTAGCATGAAGACCAAACCCTCGGCTCCAACTCCGGCGCCAGCACGCATCTCTGCCAGACCAGCAGCATCTGCGTCGTTGATCATTACAACCGGACTGCCGCACGCGTTCTCGAATACAACCGATGCGTCCACGCCAATCCACTCGTCGTTGAGGTTGGCGGCTGTTTCGATAACGCTCTGGCCGCGAACGACGCCTGGAAAGGTGCAGCCGAGAGGGCCGTTCCAGTCAAAGTGCTCGACAAGTTCGGCCACCACTGCACTCATTTGACCTGGATCGGCTGAGACTGGGGTTGCAATCCGGCGCCGATCTGATGCCATGGTCCCCATGCTGACATCCACGAGGCCAGCCTTCATACCCGAGCCGCCGATGTCGATGCCGAGCACCACGTTCTGACTATCCGAAGTCGCCATTGCAAGACCTCACGCGGTGTCGTTGTACTTCAGTGCGCAACACGCGGTCAAGGTAGCCGAATGGAGAGTGGTCCAGCGTTGGGATCTAACATTTCGTCAGGAAACAGATAGAACACCATGATGGAACAGCGGCTCAGCATTGTGACTCTTGGCGTACGCGATCTTGGCGTCGCACGCAACTTCTACCTGGATGGCCTTGGGTGGACAGAACAAGAACAAGACTCCGACGGCATCGTCTTTGTCCAGATGCCGGGCATCGTTTTTGCGCTGTATCCCAAAGCTGCCCTCGCTGATGACATTGGGGTGGCAGTGCCAAGTGGGCCGACCGCTGGCGCAATCACGCTCGCGTATAACACCCGCACCGAAGGTGAGGTCGACGAGGTTCTTGCGACGGCGGCCGCAGCCGGAGCGACACTGATCAAGGCGGCCGAGAAGGTGTTCTGGGGTGGCTACTCCGGCTATTTCGCCGATCTTGACGGCCACCTATGGGAGGTCGCATTCAACCCGTTCTCGACGATTGCCGAGGACGGCAGCATGCAAAGCGTCTAGCGGCCTCTCGGGCACGTGTGAACGCCATGTGAACACGACCGACGCGATGTGCGCGGCAACGTGATCCCCGCGTAAAGTGCGACTATGCATGTCCGCTCGTTTGAGATTTCTGAAGTTGCGGACACTGATCTTCGAGCGCTCCATGACTACCTTCTCGAAGTCGGCGGGTTCGAGTTCAGGGCGGGCGGCTCCGGGTTCTTTGTGCTCGTAGGCGAACGGTTCGTTGCCGCATCAGGCGCGACGAATGCGCAGATGATCATGGCGTCGCGAGAAGCCGACACCATCAACGTCGATGTTGTCGCTGCTGGCGGAGGCAACGCCGACGCTGCAAGCCAACTCGCTACTGCGCAACGAGCCACCGAACTGGTTCGCGGGTTCGCCTTGAGGAACAACTTCTCGATCTCAGACATCTAGTCCTACGCAGCGGCAGCGCTCGTGACATCGACCTTCTTGATGTCGGCCTAGCTCGCCTAGGATCAAGTTGTGACAACTCCTGAATGGCGCGAAACAGCCGAGCGTGAGCTCCGAGGCCGCGGCCTCGATGACCTCACCGTGACGACTCCCGAGGGTATCGACGTCAAGCCCGTCTATACGGCCGAAGACGTTGCCGACCTCGACCATTTAGGAACGTTGCCTGGCCATGACCCGTTCGTGCGTGGCCCACGCGCCACCATGTATACGAACCGGCCGTGGACCATCCGCCAGTACGCAGGGTTCTCAACTGCCGAGGAGTCCAATGCCTTCTATCGCGCAAACCTGGCCGCTGGACAGATGGGCTTGTCGGTTGCATTCGATCTCGCGACACACCGTGGCTATGACTCTGATCACCCCCGCGTGCTGGGCGATGTCGGCAAGGCCGGCGTAGCGATCGATTCAGTCGAAGACATGAAGATACTGTTCGACGGCATCCCACTTGATCAGATGAGCGTTTCGATGACCATGAATGGAGCGGTGCTTCCTATTCTTGCGTGCTACATCGTGGCGGGCGAAGAGCAGGGTGTAGATCAGGCGCAGCTTGCTGGCACGATTCAGAACGACATTCTCAAAGAGTTCATGGTGCGCAACACCTACATCTACCCGCCAGAACCGTCGATGCGCATCGTTGCCGACATCATCGAATACACCGCGCAGAACATGCCCCGGTTCAACTCCATCTCAATTTCTGGCTATCACATCCAAGAGGCTGGAGCCACGCTCGATATCGAGTTGGCGTACACGTTGGCCGATGGCATCGAGTATGTGCGAGCTGCTTTGGCCAAGGGCCTTGATGTCGACGCCTTCGCCGGACGCCTGAGCTTCTTCTTCAACATCGGGCAAGACTTCTTTATGGAGATCGCCAAGCTACGCGCAGCTCGGCTGCTGTGGAGCGAGTTGATGGCACAGTTCGAGCCGAAGAATCCAAAGTCGTCCATGTTGCGCACCCACTGCCAAACGTCGGGTGTTTCGCTAACCGAGCAGGATCCGTACAACAACGTGACCCGCACTGCATTCGAGGCACTCTCGGCAGTCCTAGGCGGAACCCAGAGTCTGCACACCAACAGCTTCGACGAAGCACTTGGTTTGCCCACCGAGTTCAGCGCGCGACTGGCACGCAACACCCAACTGATTCTGGCTGAAGAGACGGGTGTAACCCGAACCGTCGATCCCCTTGCAGGTAGCTACTACGTCGAGAAGCTGACTGCGGATCTGGCTGACCGGGCCCGTGAGATCATCGCCGAAATCGAAGAATCCGGTGGCATGACCAAGGCGATTGCCAACGGCTGGCCAAAGCTACGCATTGAAGAGGCCGCAGCCAAGAAGCAGGCGCGTATCGACCGACTCGAAGACGTCGTCGTTGGCGTCAACAAGTACGAAGTCGCCAATCCTGAGATGGTCGACGTGCTCGATATCGACAACACCGACGTACGCCAGCAGCAGGTTCGCCGTCTCGAAGAGACCCGGTCTCAACGAAACAACGAGGCCACCGAAGCTGCCCTTGCTGCGCTCACCCAAACGGCGATCGGCAATGGCAATTTGTTGGCAGCGTGTGTTGCAGCGGCGCGACAACGAGCAACAGTGGGCGAGATGAGCGATGCGCTCGAGGCTGTGTTCGAGCGGCATCGGGCGGAGACCCAACTGATCTCCGGTGTCTACGGCGCCGCCTATGAAGGCGACGAGGAGTACGCCGCCATCGCTGCGAATATCTCGTCGTTCGCCGACGAGTTCGGCAGCGCTCCCAAGATGTTCGTGGCCAAAATGGGTCAAGACGGCCACGACCGTGGGGCCAAAGTCATCGCCACCGCCTTCGCCGATCTTGGTTTCGACGTGCTGGTTGGCCCGCTGTTTCAGACACCCGAAGAGGCCGTTGCCGAAGCTATTGCCAGCGGTGTCGACCTGATCGGCGTCTCGAGTCACGCGGCCGGGCACCTGACACTTGTCCCCCAGCTCATGGATGCCCTCGACGCTGCGGGATCCAAGAACATCACGGTGATCTGCGGTGGGGTCATCCCACCCAAGGACTACGACGAACTCACGGCGGTCGGTGTCGGTGCAATCTTTGGCCCCGGCACGAACATTCCCGAAGCAGCCGCCGAGGTCATTGAGATCGTCCGCACCGCAAAGCAAGGAGCAAGCGCATGAGCGAGCGTCCATTCAAGGTTCTTGGACTGCAACAGATTGCGGTCGGCGGGCTAAATCTCGATGCGTTGCGAGGGCTATGGGTTGACACGCTTGGTGTTAATAAGGTCGGCGAGTTCGAGAGCAAGTCCGAGAACGTCCGCGAGGACATTCTTCAACTCGGCGCCGGCCCTCACGCGGTAGAGATCGACCTGATGCAACCACTCGACCCTGACGGTCGACCCAAGGTGCACGACCCGTCGCTCAATCACATCGGGCTGTGGGTCGACGACTTGCCTGCAGCCGTCGCTTGGTTAGAAGACGCTGGTATGCGATTCACCCCAGGGGGCATTCGCAAAGGCGCATCGGGCCATGACATCTGCTTTGTACATCCAAAGGGCAACGACGAGTTCCCTATTTCTGGTCAGGGCGTACTCATCGAGCTCGTTCAAGCCCCCGCCGACGTGATCGCTGCGAACTCGGGGCCGGCTGGTTAGACGGCCTCGACCTGCACCAGGGTGTCGCCATAGTTTGATCCTGAACCGAACTCGGTGTCGCCAGCATTTGTGAGATCGTTGGCAGATCCGATGGCGTCGCCATAGGCGGCATCCACGTAGCCCCACGGCACGCTCACCACCCCAGGCCGCAGACGGTCACTGATGGCCACCGGAAGCAGCAACGATGCCCGGTCATTGAAGACCCGAGCGGTGTCACCCTCGATCAAACCGCGTGCCCCAGCGTCGGCCTCGTCGAGCTCGACGTGGGGCTGGGTCTCTCGATCCGCGTGAGCGGGCAGGTCGCTATAGGACGTGTTCAGGAAACGAGTCGCCTTCTTGGGCGTCTGCAGAAACAACGGGTAACGATCCATGTCGGGGCTGCCCGGGCCCTCGGCGATGGGAACCCACGCGGGCAGCCGAGTTACACCTGGCTCGTTCGTCGACTCGGCAACAAGTTCGGCCTTGCCAGAGGGAGTGTGGAACCCGCCGTGGGCGTACGGCAGATGGTTCTCGGGAAAGCTGCTGACGCGAACAAAGCCGGTACGACGCAGTTCGTCAATATCGACGTGGTCACCGACTCCCAACCGAATCTGTTCCATGTCAGAAAGGTGCAGTTCAGGTTGGATGAAACCGAATGCAGTAGCTAACCGGCGAAATAACTCGGTGTTCGAGACGGCCTGGCCGAGTGGTTCGGTAGCAGGCTCGTTCCAGCCAAGCCAAAGGTGGCCCCACGCGGGCATGACGTCGAGCATCTCCGTCTCCATCGCCGCAGGGAGCACAACGTCGGCGTACTTGGCCGTGTCGGTCATGAACTGTTCGCTGACCACCGTGAACAGGTCGTTGCGTTCCAGCCCCCGACGCACCGCTGCGGCATCGGGCATGCTCAGAACCGGGTTGCCGTTCCAAATGAAAAGTGCGTGCACTGGTTCCGCAAGTTCGGTGAGCGACTCGCCTAGTGCTGGCTGGCGAAGGCGACGACGCTCGCGTGCGTGCGGTGCCACGGTGTCGGCGAGGGAGCTGACCGCTGAGCTGTCGACGTCGGCGACTTCGGCCCATGAACCTACGCTGCGGGCGAACCCTGCGCCGAGCGTTCGGTGTGATCCAGTGAGTACCGGGATCATCGACATGAGGCGGTACATAGCGGGACCGCTGAAGTGATGCTCAACGCCGATCAGTGCCCGGATCATGGTCGCGTCGATCGTGCCGATGGAGCGGGCGAGATCGCGGATGACACCGGCCGCAACGCCACACAGCGGTGCCGCCCATTCTGGTGTACGCGTGGTGACGTGGTCGGTAAGCTCGTCGAAGCCAAGCGAATGCGCAGTGATGTAGTCATGGTCGATGAGGTCATCGGCGATCAGCACATTGATGATTGCCAGCAAGAGCGCAACATCGGTACCAGGCAACGGTTGGATGTGTTGGTCGGCTTTGTCAGCGGTGATGGTTTGGATCGGATCGACCACGATGACCTTGGCCCCGCGCTGTTGAGCTGCCGCAATGGTTGGCCAGAGGTGACGGTTGGTGAGCCGAGTGTTTGTACCCCAGAGAATGATCTGGTCAGAATGTTCGGCCTGCATTGGGTCGCTGCCGAGACCCTGTCCATACACGGTCGCCATTGCGGCGCCCGACGCCGCTCCACAGACATTGCCAAACTGCCCGCTTGCGTCGAGCAGCGCAAAGAGCGCGTTGCTGGTGCCCGCATTCTGGATCAAGCCCTGGGTGCCCGCTGACCACCACGGCAAGATCGCCTGGCCACCGTGTTCATCGCGAACCCGAGTGAATTCGGCGACGATGCGTGCCAACGCTTCTTCCCAAGTCGCCGCGCGGAACTCGCCACTGCCTTTAGCCCCGGTTCTGATCAGCGGGGTGAGCAACCGGTTCTGGTGGTTGACACGGCCAACGAACTTGTTGACCTTGGGGCAAAGTTCACCTACTGAGTATGGGTGCGCCGGGTTTCCCTTGACCGAGGTCAGTACACCGTCGACCGACGTGGCGATCCATCCGCAGCTGTCCGGACAGTCATGGTGGCACGTACCAAGAACCTCAAGCACAGTCACGGACCGAGTGTAGAACGGAGATGACGACTGAACCGGCGAGTTCTGCCGCCAGGAATTCCAGAGACGTATCACCGCGTGTGACCCGTGCGAGGAGGCTCAGCGAAAATCAGCTCAGCGGGTCGATCCCAACCGAGATTGGCAACCTCACCAACCTGGACTTACTACTTCTCAACAACAATCAGCTGAGTGGCTTGATTCCGCCGTCGATATCCAATCTCAATGCGCTCGGGGCTATCGCCCTAGTGAACAACGGGTGTCTGACTGCAGATGGGCCTACCGAAGTGTTGATGGATTCGGTCACTGCGAATGCGACCAGCAGCCTAAACAACGGGTGCGATCCGGTGACCGACGTCGCAGCTGTTGGAGCACCAGGGTCAGTCCTGATTGATGTGGTTGCAAATGACCCGATCCCAGGTGCTTCAAACCCGTCGTTGACGGTGACTATCACCCCTGGCGCAGGATCCGCGACTGTCCAGTCGGGTGCGATCGCGGGCGGCAACAGCCTCGACACCCTGTTTGGCGAAGGCGGCGATGACACCCTTGCCGGCGGCAAAGCCGACGACACCCTCAACGGAGGCGCCGGAACAGACACCTGCACCGGCAACCTCGGTACCGACACCGCAGCCGCCAGCTGCGAACAAACCTTCGGCATCCCCTAAGACGATCCGGTCACGCTGGTCGAACCCTTGCGAGCACCGTTGCTAACGGAACAATTCAGACACGCTCGATCCACGGTGAATTGCTTGAATTGCCCGTGAAAGCAATGGAGCGACGGAGAGGTACGTGACATCACGAAGCGGCTCAGCTTGCGGTGCGGGCACCGTATTGGTGAACACGAAGTCCTTGACCATGGACTCGTTCAAGCGCTGCACAGCCCGCCCCGACAGGATGGGGTGCACCGCAACTACCCGGACAGATTTTGCGCCGTGGCTCATGACAAACTCGGCGGCCTCGATCATGGTTCCGCCGCTAGCGACTTCGTCATCAACGATGATGGCGTGTTTGCCGTCTACTGAACCAATGAGCTGTACCGCTTTGACCCGCTCGTCGTCGCCGAGACGACGCTTATCAACGACCGCTACCGGCAAATCCAAACGTGACGCGTAGTCGGCAGCATCTTTGGATTCACCCACATCACCAGCGACGAGCACCGACGACGCAGGATCGATCGACTGTCGTAGGTGGTCTGCGATCAACGGGATGGCCGTCATCTGATCGGTAGGAATGCGGAAGAAGCCTTGGACCTGAGGCGAGTGAAGATCCATGGTCAGCACGCGGTCACAACCAGCCGTCTCCAGCAGGTCTGCCATCAGTCGAGCCGCGATCGAAATTCGTGGTCGATCCTTCTTGTCGGACCGGGCATATGGAAGGTACGGGAGCACTGCGGTGATGCGGCCAGCTGACGCGTGCTTGAGCGCATCGATCATCATCAACAGCTCAACGATGCCGTCAGACACCGGAGCACACGACGGCTGCACGACGAACATGTCCGCGTTGCGAACGTTCTCATTGATCTGGACCATCATGTTCTCGTTCGAGAACCGCACCGTTTCGGCGGGCGTGAGCTCAACACCGATGTGTGATGCAATCTCCTGCGCAAGTGCGGGGTGCGCAGAACCGCTCACGATCTTCAGGTCTCGAAACAGCATCGGGCGTCCTCTCGTGAACGAGGTTTAACCCTAGCAATCGCTGCGCTTGCCAACGATGAAGTTTCGAGCGTCGAACCGACCGTCTTTCTTCTGCTCCTCGTTCGGTCAGTAACTTGGGACGATGGACGAACTCTCACTGCTAGATGCAACCGCACAGGCGGACCTGGTCTCACGAGGCGACGTCTCGCCGCGCGACCTCGTCGACGCAGCCATCGACAGGATCGACGCCCTGAATCCGACGCTGAACGCCGTGATCTATACCGACTATGAACGAGCCCGCGACGCAGCCGAGTCGCATAGCGAGTTGGATGGGCCGTTCGGTGGCGTGCCGTTCCTGCTCAAGGACATTGGGGCCAACCAAGCGGGTCTCCCTTACTGGGCTGGCAACGTTGCACTTAAGGAGGCAGGCAATGTCGACGACGCCGACACCGAACTGGGCGCTCGATTTCGCAACGCTGGCTTGATCACGCTCGGCAAGACCAACTTGCCAGAACTCGGAAGCTGTCCAACAACGCAGCCGCTCAGCTGCGGCCCAACGAACAATCCATGGAACCTGGACTACTCGCCGTCAGGCAGCAGCGGTGGATCGGCGGCTGCTGTGGCGAGCGGCATGGTGCCAATCGCCCATGCCAATGATGGAGGCGGCTCGACCCGGCTTCCAGCCGCGTGGAACGGACTCGTTGGCCTTAAACCCACTCGGGGCGCGGTGCCAAACCCTTCAATTGTCTCGCGGCTGACCTCGGAGCTCGCCGTCACACGATCGGTGCGCGACACAGCCGCTATCTTCAAGGCGGTACGGGGCAGCGTCGATGCCGATCTGTTCGCCAGCGGTCCCGCCCATACTGCGCCGACGGGACCTCTGCGAGTCGGCGTGCTCAACGACGGCGGGCGTACCGAAATCCATGCCGAGTGTGTTGCCGCCGTCGAAGCAACGGCGGCCACCCTTGCCGAGATGGGTCACCACGTCGAGTACCTGGACAGCGAAAACTTGCTCGGTCCGGCGAGTCGCGTCAACGGTGAACTGTGGATGGCAGGTGTCGCCAGGCGTATCACCGCTGTTGCCGAGACCCTGGGCCGTGAACTCACCGCCGACGACGTAGAGCCGTATAACTGGACGTCGGGCCAACGCGGCATGGACATGCCAGCGCACGCATGGCTCGAAGCATCGGAACGTCAACAAGCGTGGTCTGGCGGGGTCATCGAGTGGATGAGCAACTTCGACGTCCTGCTCACGCCGACCTCCGGCACTCCCCCGCTCAAGACTGCGGACCTGTGGCCGCCCGAGGTGAAACCATGGAAGATCTCGTCGACCTATGCGCTCATCGGTTTGTTCACGTTGCCGTTCAATGTCACCGGCCAACCTGCGATCTCGCTCCCACTACACCACACGAGCGACGGCCTACCTGTTGGCGTACAACTCGTCGCAAACATGGGGCATGACGAGCTCTTACTCGCGCTCTCGGCCTCACTCGAACAGGCCATGCCATGGGTCGACCGCATCCCACCAACCCACGCTTCGAGGATGCCCTAGACAACCCGCCTGGCTATCGGCTCGTTGGCCGAGGATGTCGATAGAGAAATACTGGGCCGTAGCGATTCTGCGTCGTCAACTCGAAGGTCGCGCCGAGTCGCTCTGCGACGCGAATCGAAGCCGAATTCTCCTCGGCGATCACGCTCACGACCGTCGGCCAACCCAAGTCCTCGTACACGTACTTCACCGCTCGAGCCGCGAAATGGACGCAGCAGCAGTTGTTCAGACTCAAGCGTTGGGATATGCGGGCTGCCAACAGACGAGTGCGACACCCGCTGTGCACCGCGTTTACTCTTCCGCCCGCTCGGACTTCGTTCCCGAGCACGGCAGCGGGTTCACGCAAAACCTGCCAAGTTTGCAACACTGGCAGGGTGAGTGACTCAAATCATGTTGACGTATTGGTCGTAGGCGCCGGGATCTCGGGCATTGGCGCGGGGTATTTCTTGCAGACCATGTGCCCTGATCGCTCCTACGCGATCCTTGAGGGCCGAGACGACTTGGGCGGCACCTGGGACCTGTTCCGCTATCCGGGCATTCGATCCGACAGCGACATGCACACACTCGGTTACAGCTTCAAGCCATGGACTGACCCCAAGACAATCGCCGACGGACTGTCGATTCTCAAGTACCTCCGCGAGACCGCCGCCGAGAACGGCATCGACGACAAGATCAAATACCAGCACATGGTCACCAAGGCTGAATGGTCAAGCCACGAGAGCAGGTGGACGGTCCAGGTCGCTGTCGGCGAGGCAAAGCAGCCCACGACCTACACATGCAACTTCTTGTTTATGTGCTCGGGCTATTACAGCTACAAGAGCGGCTACAAGCCAGACTTTGCTGGTGCCGACGACTTCGCTGGCCAGATCGTTCACCCACAGGAATGGCCCGAAGATCTCGACTGCACGGGCAAGAAGGTCGTAGTCATTGGTTCAGGCGCAACGGCAGTCACCATCGTTCCTGCGATCGCCGATCAGGTCGAGTCGATCACCATGCTGCAACGCTCCCCGACCTACATGGTGGCGCGACCAGCCGTTGACAAGTTCTCACAGAAGCTACGAAAGTTCATTCCCGAGAAGCAGGCCTATGCAACAATCCGCAAGCTCAACAGCATGCGTGGTGAGTTCTTCTACAACCAGACTCGCAAGAATCCGGACAAGGTGCGCGATCAGCTGTTGGGCCTTGCCCGCGAAGCACTGGGCGAAGACGAGGTAGCCGAAAACTTCACACCGACGTACAACCCCTGGGATCAGCGCCTTTGCCTCATGCCAGACGGTGACTTCTTCAAGTCGATCAAGAGCGGCAAGGCAAACGTCGTAACCGACCAGATCGAACGCTTTGACACAACCGGCATCCAACTCGAGTCTGGTGACCATCTCGATGCCGACATCATCGTGACCGCAACCGGATTGCAGCTCGTCACGGTCGGCGACATTGATTTCATCGTCGACGGCAACACCGTCGACTTCTCGAAATCGTGGACCTACCGAGGCGTCGGCTACAGCGATGTGCCCAACATGGCCTCATCGTTCGGCTACATCAATGCCTCGTGGACCCTGCGCTCAGACCTGACGTGTGAGTTCGTGTGCCGCCTGCTGAACCACATGCGCGACACCAACACCACCGTGTGCACACCCACCTTGCGGCCAGCCGACGCGAACATGCCCGAGCTGCCATGGATCCAAGACTTCAACTCGGGCTACATGGAACGCATGATGCCGCTACTGCCCAAACAAGGCGACCGCGAACCGTGGACGAATCCGCAGCGGTATTCGCTCGACAAGAAGGTTCTGCGCAAGGCTCCACTCGAAGACGGTGCCATGATCTTCTCCAATCCCAAAGTGGCCGCACGGGTCGCTGCCAGCTAACCAAACCGTCGTCGAGCCACAGGCATCGGAAGAAGGCCACGTCATGGACCAAGCACTACTAGATCGCATCAAGGCCGACATGGTCTACGAGTTCGGCCGTACGGCTCCTCCGGATGGATTCCCCAAGTTCCATGACATCGCTGTGGAACGCCACACGAGCCAAGAGTTCTTCGATCTCGAGCAAGAGCACGTGTTTGGCAAAAGCTGGATACTCGCTGGCCGGGTTGAAGACATCGCTGAGCCTGGCAACTACTTCGTGTTCAAGGACCTCAGGGACCCACTCGTCATCGTTCGTGGCACCGACGGGGTCATTCGCGGGTTTTACAACACATGTCAGCACCGTGGCGCTCCGGTCGTACGGCAAGACCGGGGGTCGGCTCGCCGGCTCCGTTGCCAATACCACTCGTGGACCTACGAGATCGATGGCGGCACGCTGGTCGCTCTGCCCGATGAGCGTGACTTTGTCGAACTCGACTGGGAGCAGCGTTGCTTGCCCAAGGTCAGCTGCGAAACATTCGAAGGTTTCATCTTCGTCAACAAGGACCTTGACGCAGCTCCGCTCGTTGACTGGATTGGCGGCGCCGCGGAGATGTTCGCGCCCTTTGGTTCAGAGAACCTTCGCGAGATCTACCGTGAAAGCGTGATCGTGCCATGCAACTGGAAGGTCACCGCCGAAGCATTCCTTGAGGTGTACCACTTCAAACATATCCACAGTCACAACGGCGTGTCCGTCCTCGACAATTTGGGCGCTGCAATGGGGCTCTACCCCAACGGACATAGCCGCATGATCACGCCCTACTCAAAGCAAAATTGCGAACGTATCGGAATCGACTCGTGGGATCAGTGGAAACCCATCGACCAGGGCCCGTTCGCAGCCATCGACGGCGTACCCGACATGGTGAGCTGCACCAGCACCGCCGTCAGCCTCTTCCCGAACATCATCGTGCCGCTCGGCAAGTTCGGCTACCCCATGAACATTTTCTGGCCGATCGACAAGAACACAACCCGGCTGGATTGGATCTACTACGCGCCCAAAGACTGGGAGGGCGATGAGATCCCGGAGCATTGGCAGACGCGCCGAGCGCAGTACAACCAGATCATGGACGAGGACATGCAGAACATGGCCCCCATGCAAGAGTCGCTCGAGTCACCTGCGCTCACGGGTATCCCGATCAACTATCAAGAACGCCGAATCTGGCATCTGCACGAACAGATTGACCGAATGATCGGCACAGAACGCATCCCCGAATCGCTACGTGTCGAGCAGCTCTTGGGCGCCTACATCGAGCACTAGCTCGATCTCGACAACGAGCGCCGGCACGAGGCCTTTGTACTCAGTCTCGCTATTCAACTGGGCACCCGTCAACGGTCTGTTCGAAGAAAGCGCAGTTGATGTCCGCTTCTTAGTGACCGGGCGACTCCGCGACAACTCGCCGTAGAGGTCGCAGCTCACCTGATCTCAAGGCACGAGCGCCACCTCGATCATGTCCATGTGAGTGGCCAGGGATTCATTCATCCCGGCTTGAGACACACCCGCGCGTCATCGCCGAGCCACGTTGTGATGTTCACCGCTATACGTATAGTTTGATACAATATACGTATGCCAAATCGCACCGTGTACTTGCCAGATGATCTTGATGAGGCAAGCCGACGCCTCAAGCTCAATCTGTCCCACGTCGTCCAGGACGCGATTCGCGAGCTGGCTTCCGATCCCGATCCGAGCGAAGTCGAGGCCAAGATCCTTGCAGCATCGGATCGGGCGCACGCGCTCAACATTGATTGGTCCGACTTCTCTCTTGAGGAGTCTCGCGCCGCAGCGCACGAGCGATGATCGTCGTTGATGCCAACCTCGCTATAGCGGTACTGAACCCGAAGGACCTGTTCCATCGAGCGGCGCTTGAACGATGTGTCGTCGCCCGTCAGGTCTCCATCCTCAATCTCACGAGAGCAGAAGCGCTCATTCACCCGACCAAGGCGGGAGTTGTAGAACAAGCCGCAGCAGTCCTCGACGCCATGGACTTCGCAGTCCATCCAGTCAGCGATGACATTGCCGACCAGGCTCGCCTACTTCGAGCGCGCTACGGCAACCGCAACTTCCCTATCGTTGATGCAATCGTGGTCGCCTACGGGGTTGTCCACGACAACACCGTTGTCACTTGCGATGCGAAGTGGCCCGACATCGCAGAAGCCAAAATCGAAGTGCTCACCAAAGATTGAGTGATAGCTCGCAGCTCGCCGACATGAGATGCCGGCTACGTGTCGTCGCTTCGATGCCACAACTCTGGGTAGAGGTCTCCGCCGATCCGATCTCCAGGGACCAGCCCCAGCTCGGTCATGACCTGTGAGTGGTCTGGATCCATACCTTCAGGCTTAAAGCAGACCCGAACGTCATCGCCCAGCCACTTGGTGTTGAACACTTTGAGATCACGCCCCGGAGCGAGTAGACCCGAGCCGCCGTGGATGGTGCGGGCGTTAAACATTGCGACGTCGCCAGGTTCCATGTCCCAGTTCACGATGTCGTAGTTGTTGCGGTTGCCCTCAATGTCGGGGAACGGCGGTAGCGGCGACGCGTCGTCGTAGACATGCTGATCACGAGCATCACCGGTCATAGCGCCAAAGTTCTTCTGCGCGTATCGCTGATTCCACAGATGACTACCTCGCACGAACTCAAGCGCGCTCGTGCTGACGACCGGCGTGAGCGGCATCCACGCTGACACACAATCAAACCCGGACACCGACCAATACGGCTCATCTTGATGAAACGGCGTACGGAACTGGGTGCCCGCCGTGCGGGTAAAGATTGCATCAAAGAAGAAGTTGACTCGCTCTGATGCCATCACCCGACCCGCTAGTTCAGCCATGGGCGAATGCTCGATGAAATCGCGATACTCGGCGATGCCCTGCCATGCCTGGCTGTCATAGAACGTGCGGCTGCCCTGAGCGGTCTGATCCCACGTTCGGGATCGCTCAGTTGGCGATTCCAGGTTTGTCTCGAGCCCGGTCTGGAGTTTCGTGATCCACGATGAGTCAATGACCCCGCGTAGGCACACGACACCATCAGCCGCGTATGTCTCAATGTCAATGTCGGATACCCGTTGACTCACAGGCCGAGACAGTAGACGACCACCGAGCTAGCTCGCACACACCGTCAGATGGCAGGATCAAGGCATGGACGACTTTTCCGGCAAGATCGCAGTAATCACTGGCGGTGGCGATGGCATGGGTAGGCAGATGGCGATACAGCTTGCGACGGCGGGTTGTCACGTCGCTATCTGTGACATCTTCGACGAGACTCTTGCCGAGACCAAGCGGCTCTGTGAATCCGCAGCTCCGGCTGGCGTACAGATCTCAACACACATCTGTGACGTTGGTGTTGAAGCCGACATACTCCGCTTTCGTGATGAGGTGCTCGAAGCGCATCGCACCAAACACATCAACCTGTTGTTCAACAACGCGGGCATTGGTGGCGGCGCGAGCGTGATCGCAAGTCCTCGCGAGACCTGGGACCGCACGTTCGACGTTTGTTGGGGTGGCGTCTACTGGGGCGTCCGTGCCTTCATGGATGCGCTCGTGGCCTCAGACGAGGCGGTCATCGTGAACACCAGCAGTGTGAATGGTTTCTGGGCCTCACTTGGTCCGCAGGTAGCACACACCTCCTACAGCGCCGCCAAGTTCGCCGTAAAAGGATTCACCGAGGCACTCATCACCGATCTGCAAATCAACGCTCCGCATGTGCGAGCTGCGGTGGTCATGCCTGGCCACATCGGAACCGGCATAGCTGGCAACAGCGTGCTCGCACACGGTGCAACGGCAACCGCCGATGCAGCAGAGCGCGCCGCTCAGTTCCGCAACTCAGCACCAACGACTGCTGCTGAAGCGGCCACGATCATTCTGGATGCCGTGCGCGCCGGTGCGTGGCGAATCCTCGTCGGCGAAGACGCTCATGTGCTGGATCTTGCTGTGCGCAAGGATCCCGAGGAGGCCTACGACGACAACTTTCGGGACCGCCTTGGCGAGCACTTGCAAGGCATCCCCCGCAGTTCGGATTGATTGTTGTGCCTCGCATGGCGCCTGACTACTTGGCACGATTCTTGACCGAACCTCACGTCGGGGTTCTCGCGACTTTGCGCGACAATGGGCTTCCGTACAGCGTTCCTGTGTGGTGGCTATGGCACGAGGGCGCCTTCTGGATGACTGGTACCTACAGCCGCGTATGGTGCAAGCAGCTGCTGCGAGATCCCCGCAGTTCCCTCTGTGTTGAAGCGCTCGGCGACTCAGCTGGCCATATCGGCGTCGACGGCAACATTGAGGCTTTTGAGTTGCCCGACTTTGATATCTGGCCTATCTCGCGCCAACTTGTTGATAAGTACGTTGGCTCAGTACCCGGCGGCGACCCCGACGCATTCTTTGCCAACATGCGGACCGAGCCACGCCTGCTCTTTCGGCTCGCTCCTCAGGACCGACCGAATGCGATCAGGGCGATCGACATGCGGGTGTACCGCGGCAAGCGCGGCGACCGTCAGCGGCCGAGCTGAGCGACCACTACGTGTACGAGCGAGCCGGCATTCTCTGATCCGGCGGATCCAGGCTCGGCATGTACACATGACAGGACGGGTTGCGCGGCCATATCACCCACGTCAGTGCGGGTTGACTCAACGTGCGCATGGCGTGCGACTCATGTGATCGGTGCACGATCACATCTCCGGGACCTCTGGTGGTCCATGTGCCACCAACCTGCCATTCGAGGGTGCCGCTGATCACGCCATACATTTCCGGTGGCTCGTGATGATGAGATGGATAGAAGACATGCGGAGCCTGCAGACTGAAGCCAACCAGCAACTCGTCTATAGCGAATGGCGGTTCATACCCACGAAAGTGTGGGCCAGCGAGCACCTGATAGCTGTAAAACGAACGAAACGACTCAAGTTCTGCGCTCGACTCCAGATTCTCATAAGACCTAATCCATGGAAGTTGCGGTGTCGCCTCAAGCAGCCGACGGCCGAGTTCGGACCAGGGCCCTGTCGCTCTCGCTACCGCACTCGCCAGCCATTCGTCGACCACGGGCTGGCTGAACGATTTGACTGAGCGTTCCTGCCCAGTGCGCTGCATGACATCAGAGCAACCCGCAAAGAGATCACCGTGGGCATGGTTACGTATTTCCTCACATGTGACTCGTTGGAGCTCTTCGAAAAGTGCTGCGACCGCGTCCGACATTCCATCACATTACACAGCGCACCGTGGGTGGTGAACTGACAGTTCATCATGGCCAGAAAGCAGATTTTGCATGCGAACTTCGACTGCCAGACCGTTGTTGCTCGCGAGTGCCCGGCCCCGTCCCGCCACCGGCGAGACCGTGCGGGACGGCCGTATCGAACGCTGACTCGCGCTCGTTTCTTGTCGACGGCCCCGGCTGAATTAGTCTTGTCGTCTATGAGTATCGATCAAGTAGACGCAGCGATTGACAAGTTGCTGGCCGAACACGATCCGAAGTCCACGCCTGACATCGAGTTCCGCGGTCATCAATTCGACGCTGGTCTTGGCATGGTGCATTTCGACGTTGGTTTCGGTGGCCTTGGCCTTGCACCATCGTTTCAAAAGCACATTGAACGGCGCCTCATGGAAGCAGGACGAGCAGCACCTGACCCCCGCACATTCTTTCGGTTCTTGGCTGGACCTACCATCCACACGCACGGGAGTGACGAGGTAAAGAATCGCTTCCTTCGTCCGATGTTCACCGGTGAGGAACGTTGGTGTCAACTGTTCTCCGAGCCCGGGGCAGGATCCGACTTTGCAGGCCTTGGCACCCGAGCAATTCGCGACGGCGATGAGTGGATCGTCAACGGTCAGAAGGTCTGGAACAGCCTGGCGCATCTTGCCCATTGGGGCATGTTGGTCACTCGCACCGACCCCGACATTCCCAAGCACAAGGGCATGACGTACTTCGCCCTCGATATGAAAAGCCCAGGTGTTGAGATACGTCCACTTCGCCAAATCACTGGCGACGCTGAATTCAACGAGGTCTACATGACCGACGTGCGAGTTCCCGATGCCCAACGGGTCGGCGACGTCGGTGAAGGTTGGCGAGCATCGCTCACCACGCTCATGAACGAGCGGACCGAACTTGGTGGCGGGCTTCCTGCCAAGGGCAGCGGCCCCATCGCATCCTTGGTCGACGTGTGGAACAAGCTGCCAGACGACGAACGAACCCCCGTCGCTCGCGACAAGGTAACCAAGCTGTGGGCGCAAGCAGAGACGCTACGACTCACGAACATGCGCGCCTCACAAACTCGTAAGGCTGGAAATCCCGGACCCGAAGGCTCCGTTGGCAAGGCCATTGCCGCCGGCATGAACAAGGCGATCTTTGAGACGGCGATTGACCTGATGGGTCCCGCCGGACAAATCGAATTTGAGTACTCGACCGGCGAACGTCACGACGAGGACATGGGCGACTCGGGTGGTATGACCGGCGGCAGTGCTGGCCCCCGCCACGCCTTTCTGCGAACCCGAGCGAACAGCATCGAAGGCGGCACCAGCGAGATCATGCGCAACATCCTCGGCGAACAAGTGCTGGGTCTGCCTGGCGAACCACGAGTCGACAAGGGCGTGCCCTGGATCGACGTACCCCGAAACTAGGAGCACCAATGAAACTCTGTACTGCACTCATGTTCGACGGCGATGCCGAACGCCTCACCAAAAAGATCGTCGACCTCGAGGCAGCTGGCGTCGACATGGTCCTCATCCCCGAGATCTATGGTTTTGACCAAGTCTCAGTCCTTGGCTATATCGCAGCGAAGACCGACCGCATTGAGTTGATGACCGGCATCGTGAATGTCTATTCGCGTTCACCCGCCTTGATCGCCCAAACGGCAGCGACCATCGACGCGCTCTCAGGTGGCCGGTTCACGTTGGGTATTGGAACGTCGGGCGCTCAAGTCATCGAAGGCTGGCACGGCGCTCCGTTCAAGCGACCGCTTGGCCGCACGCGCGACACCGTTGAAATCTGCCGCAAAGTCTGGAGCGGCGATAAGGTCAGCCACGAAGGCAAGGCCGTCACCCTGCCACTACCGGCTGATCAAGGAACTGGTCTTGGCAAGCCACTCAAGTTCATGAATCGCATCGCCCGATCAGATATCCCCGTGGTCATCGCTTCGATCGGTCCATCGAATGTCGAAATGACGGCCGAGATCGCCGACGGCTGGCAGCCCATTCACTTTGTTCCTGATCGGTTCGATCGCGTCTGGGGCGAACCTCTCGCCGCTGGTAAGGCGAAACGCTCCCCTGATCTCGGTGAGCTCAGCGTCTTTGGAGATGCGCAGCTCTGCCTTGGTGAAGGCGAAGACGTGGCGGCGGCTCGCGAAGGCGCCCGCAATCACGTTGGCTTCTACGTCGGCGGCATGGGCGCCAAGTCAAAGAACTACTACAACGACCTGTTCAAACGGTACGGATGGGTCGAACAAGCCGAGAAGATCCAAGATCTGTTCTTGGGCGGACAACGAGCTGAAGCAATGGCTGCGGTACCCGACGAGTACGTCGATTCAGCAAACCTGATCGGCGACGAGAGCCGCATCAAGGAACGGCTCGCTGTGTACAAGGACGTGGGAGTCACCCACCTCACCGTGGCACCAACTGGTTCAAACGCCCTCGATGACATCTCGGCCGTTAAGGCATGGATCGAGTAGCTAGCAGCCTTGGCGTTTGCGAACGTCAGCCACAACCCGACCTGCGGCCCAGTCGTTACTTTCAAGGATCTTCAGGAAGCCAACGATATTGCGATCTCGGATGCGTTCCAGTTCACGGACGTCATACGCGCCTGACTGCGCGTCTGATTGCTCGACGATCTTGTCAACAAGTTCAGGGGTGAACTCTGGCGTGTCCATCAGCTTGGTCCATGGCCATTCGAGTGCCGGCCCAAACTGCTCGATGAAGTGGCGAAAGCCGCCTGCGCCACCCGCAACACGGTACGTTTCGAAAAGGCCCATCTGCGCCCACCGAAGCCCGAAGCCATGCGTCATCACGTCGTCGATTTCTTGGGTGGTGGCGACACCGTCGTTGACCAGCCAGAGGGCTTCGCGCCACACCGCTTCGAGGAGCCGATCGCCAATGAACGCATCGATTTCGACGCGGACATGCACGGGATGCATGCCAATACCGGCGTACACCGCCTGGGCCCGCCGCACGGTCTCAGTGGCCGTGGCGGAGCCACCCACTACCTCGACAACAGGCAACAGGTACACGGGGTTATACGGGTGGCCGACAACAAAGCGTTCGGGGTGAGACATGTCGACCTGTAGGTCGCTTGGCTTGATCCCCGATGTCGATGACCCAATAAGCGTGTCGACCGCTGTTGCGGCCTCGATCTCGGCCAGCACCGCCGCCTTGATGTCCGGGCGTTCGGGAACGCTCTCTTGTACAAAGTCGGCGCCGCTGACCGCGTCTGCAATTGATGCAGCAATCCGCCAACTCCCTTGTGCGTCTGTGGCTAGCTCGAGGTCATTCCATGCCGCTACCGCGTTCGCGTGCACCTCGACCATGATCGTCTTGGCGTCTGGCGAGAGATCGGCAATCGAGACATCGACGCCGGAGAGAACAAGTCGGCTCGCCCACGCAGCACCAATGACCCCACAGCCGACGACGGCAGCGTGCGTTGGCTTTCGTGGCTCGTACACCGGTGCTTCAGCCATGCTTGGTGAGTGCCAGATTGTCCCGAACCTGGGCGGGTGTCAGCACGTTGTAGTTCTGGGCTTCAAGAATCGACGCAGCCCGCTCAACCAGATCGCCGTTCGTCGCCAGCACGCCACGGTCAAGCCAGATGTTGTCCTCAAGGCCAACGCGGACATTGCCACCCGAAAGCGCGGCAAGCGACACGTACTTGAGCTGATTTCGCCCAATAGAGAACGCCGAGAACGTCCAATCGTCAGGCACGTTGTTGCGCATCGCCATGAACGTGTTCAAATCGTCAGGAGCGCCCCACGGCACACCCATGCACAGTTGGACCATGACTGGACTTGGAATGATGCCGCGACGAACAAGGTCCTTGGCGTGAGCGAGATGACCGGTATCAAACGCCTCGATTTCGATGCGAGTGCCAATCTCATTCATCTGCGCCGCCATTGCTTCGAGCATTGCGGGGGTGTTCGTCATAACATAGTCACCCTCACCAAAGTTCATGCTGCCGCAATCGAGCGTACAAATCTCGGGTTGGATGCGCCGCACATGCTCGACCCGGTCGGTCGCTCCAGCCATGTCGGTGCCGTCGTCTGCCGGAGGCAACGGCTGCTCCACATCACCAAAGATCAAGTCGCCGCCCATTCCAGCGGTGAGGTTAAGCACGACATCGGTGTCTGATGACCGCACTCGCTCGGCGACTTCCTGATACTTCTCAACCGACCTGGATGGCATGCCATCGTCTTCGCGCACATGGATGTGCACGACGGCTGCACCTGCCTTGGCTGCCTCGATGCACGACGCAGCAATCTGCGCAGGGGTGACCGGCACCTTGTCTGATTTGTGGGTCGTGTAGCCACTACCCGTTACCGCGCACGTGATGAACACACCGTCGTGCGTTTGATTGTCAGCCATCAGCTGGCCTCCTGATTCGTTTGAGTCGCCTTCGACTGATTTGTGTTTGCACTGTGCCGGTTGAGCACGCGGGTGGTGCTCAACACTTCGTCGTGATCGATATAGATACCCCGCAAGTGGCGCACCCCGCCCGCACTGAACGCGTCGCGCCCATGCAAGATCCTGCGGTTGTCAAAGCCAACCATGTCGCCGGCCTCAAACGGATAGCGCATCTGAAACTCGTCAGATGCCGCCAGCGTCGAGAAGCAGCGCATCGCTTCGTAGGCACGCGCCATGTCCGCCGGGTCCATGTCGGGGAATGCACGAACCGGGTAGAACGCTCGCAGTGTCAGCGGTGAACCATCGACGCCCAGGTCGATGAGCGGACCTGACCATCGATGGTCGATTCCTGGCCCTCTATTGAAGAAGATCCAGCGCAGCGTGGTGAGGGCCTCGTAGTGACCAGGATGGAGACGCTGAAGCTCTGCCACGACGGCTGCGCCATCGGCCATTGTCGAGTATCCCCCCTCGGTCTGATTCTGGAAACAGTGCAGAAACTGAAACCCGGGTGGGGTTTCACGAGTTGGCAGGTCGGTGTGGGGACCGAGTCGCAAGCTTGTGTTGGCGGTGCTATTTGAGCCTGCGTTGCCTGCCAGGCTGACATCTGCTTTGACATCCCATATCGCACCGAAGTTGGTATCGCGTATCGCACCGACCTTTTGCGCAATCTGCAACGCAACATCGGCGTCATCGGGAAGACCGCGAAGCCGGGCAATACCTCGCGCCACCAGGTCGTTCAGCCAGAGCCGTCGCGCTTCTGTGCTCGCGAGAACTTCGTGGCCGTCATGCGTTGGCGGCTCCGGCAACTCCGACGCGCGCCAAGCTCTTGTGTCTGGAACCCAGCTTGATGCCAAGTGTTTGCCTTCAGCCACATGGCGGAGCCAACCAGGATGAAAGACGGCCGTTGTCTGGTCAGGGGCGAACTGGATTTCGACGGCCCCCTCGACGGTCACATGTGCCGTTGAAATCGCAGTCGCGAGGTGGTGGTCGGCGGGATCAAGAAGGCCCTCTCGGGTCGCGATATCGACCCCTCCGGCGCCAACGGCATTCTCTCGGAGCCACAGATCAAACGCCCTCAGCTGCGTTCCATCGGGCCACACAACGATCGCGAATCGATCCTCGACTTCAACGTGGGAAACACGTACCCATGGATACTCGTAAAAGTCGGGAGTCAGCACCTGACAATTTGGTTCGTTGACCATCGAGCGCCCCTCTCCTGTTAGCGACGCGACCGTAGCAGTAGACAGCAGCGAAGTCGACCGACCCTCCACACCCACAAGAGTCGTCTGAACTACTCCGGACGTGGGAGACACTGCTCAAACCACTCAGTAGGCAGCAGGTGGCGCCGACTAGTTGGATAACGTGCGATATATCTCCGATCTTAAGCCGGCGACCCAAGAGACCCAGCAGAGCCTAAAGATTCAGCAAACCAGTGCAATTGCGATTTGCATCCTGCACTTTTTCGTGGTTTTCGCGGTTCCCGCACTCTTGTGGAATTCGCCGGTGCTCGACCGCACGATCCTGGTTTGGTGGGCCGGCGCCGAGGCACTGCTCGGGTTCCTTAGCCTCGTAGCGGTTCTTGCAGGGCGAGCTGGCCGAGAGAAGCTCTTTGTGCTTCTGCTGCAGATCGAAGGCTTTGGAACAATCCTTACCTTCTCGGCACTGCCATGGCTCAGCGCCGACATAGCAAGGACAACACCGTCTAAGTACGTGCTCGTGATCGCGGTCATCGCTCTTACCTCCATTTCAGCAGCGAACTCCTCTCACGTGACTCGACGCCGACCATTGTTCGCTTACTTGATGGTCGTAGTTGCAGCTTCTTACTCGCTGTCGTTCGCCGTGCGCTCTGAATGGATCTTCTCCGCCCTCACTGTGCTGTGGTGTGCTTCAATCGCCATGTTGACAGCGGTTGGGTATCGAAGCACCCTCGAACTCCTCGAGCTTCGCACGGCAAGCGAACTCAGCGCGCGCCACGACGATCTCACAGGATTGCTCAGCCGCACCGCATTCTTTGAGAATCTCGATCAGACACTGAGTAGCCAGATCGAGCCGAAGGATAAACCTGCCGCCCTCGTGCTATTTGACCTCGACGGGTTCAAGGCCATTAACGATAGTTTCGGTCACCCAGCAGGCGATGCAGTCCTGCATGGTGTGGCGCAGCGGCTTGAGTTGGCCTTGCCACAGGGGTCAAAGGTCGGCCGTCTCGGCGGAGACGAGTTCGCTGCCATCGTGCCCGAAAGCGAAGCCAAGCTGCGTCAGACCATCGCCGAAGTGCTTTCATCCCTGACCGAACCAGTACGAGTCGACAACCGCGAGTTGTATGTGGCCGCAAGTGCTGGCTGGACCGTCATTGCCCCCGACCGAGCCTCGGCCGAACTTGTTGCTGAGGCAGATGCTGCGCTGTATCAAAGCAAGAAATCAGAGACCCTGGCGAGTACCGGCTTTGACACCAAGCTCCGAAACGAACTGGACCGATCACTCGATATTCGACAGCGGTTTCGCACTGGCCTAAAGCGCAACGAGATCGAGTTCTTCGCGCAGCCGCTCGTGGGAATGAACACCTGCGCACCCATAGCTGTCGAGCTGTTGGCCCGGTGGCCACAACCAGACAATTCGGTCATAGATCCTCTCGAGTTCACGCGCGTTGCCGATGAGACTGGCCTCGCTGTAGAACTCGACCGACAGGCTCTGGCCGCGGCACGATCACTGCTTGCTAGGTGGTCGACAGACCCAAGATTGCGCGACCTACGCGTCAAGGTGAACATCTCACCGGTACACCTGCACAACAACCAACTGATCAGCAGCGTGCGCGGGAGTATTCCGAGCCACCTACGCGACCGGCTCGGACTTGAGTTCGTTGAGTCCCGATTGATCGCCGCGGCTGAGCGAAACCACAGCCAGCTGCGCGACCTGATGGACATGGGAATTGTTCTAAGCATCGATGACTTTGGGGTTGGGTACTCGTCGCTCACGTACCTTCGATCGCTGCCGATCTCCGAGATCAAGATTGACCGCAGCTTCGTAACCGATATCGATAGTGACCCCATCAACCAGGGTTTAATGCGGGCGATTGTGGATATCGCAGCGACACTCGGCCTGCCAACGGTGGCCGAAGGTATCGAAACCGACGCCGAGTTCGCCGCAGTCGCTCGGCTCGGAGTCAGTACCGGCCAGGGATTCTTCATCAGCCATCCCCTGTCGCTCGATGCAGCCGAACAGAGACTGTGCAATCTGTTCGACCGGGCCGAAAGTCTCCGCTGATGCCAAGGACGCTACGGGCTGGCCTGTGAGACCCGAGCAAGGTTTGTTCGTGCCTCAGCAATGATTCGCTCGACCACCTGACCCGCTCCCGGCACGTCGTGCATTGCGGAGACTCCCGCCCCTGCGTACAACGGCTGCAGCTGGTCATCGCCAGCCTTCTTCGCAGCGCCGAAAAGATCCTTTCCGGCGGCGGCCTGAAGCAGACCTGGCAGAGCTGCGGCGCCGCTCTCATCCCAAGACTCGGTGAACTCCGAGGTCAGCACCCGGGCCCATTGGCCGGTGAAACCGTCGGTCATCGTTGTCTGCCGGTCGCCCGTGGTCAAACGTCGTTTCCACACCTCAGATGCCAGGGACTCGCGCGTCGCCACGAACCGGGTTCCCAGCAGAACACCATCGGCGCCCAATGCCAGCATTGCTGCCAGCCCCCGGCCATCGACAATCCCTCCTGCTGCGACGACTGGAACCTGCTCGTCGACGGCGTCGATTACCTGGGGAAGTAGTGTCAGGGTGCTCGATCCAACGGCATCATCTCGTGTCCGCTTCGTGCCGTAACTACGGTGCCCACCGGACTCGGTGCCTTGAGCAACGATGACATCAACGCCATTCTCGAGAGCCTCAACTGCGTCTTCTACCGTCGCGACCATCGCAACCACCTTGGTCTCGACTTCATGGAAGCGTCCAACCAGCTCGGCCTCTGGCACGCCGATCGCTGCGCAGAATACCGGCACCCGCTCTTCGACCATGACGTCGAGCGCAGCGTTCACTAAGTCGGGCCCAGCCCCGGGTCGCTCAAGAGTCGGTGCCAGATCGAACCGCGGTCGAAACTCGTTGAGTACCGTTTGTGCACCGCGCACGACGTCATCGGGTACCGCCAACGGGTCGACCGGGTTGCGCACATCACTATGTAGCCAAATATTCACACCGAACGGGCGATTCGTGTGCTGTCGTATGTCGCGGATTGCTGCGCGAACTTGATCGGGCTCGAGCCGTAGCGCGGCGAGCACGCCCAAGCCCCCTGCGTTGCTGACCGCCGATGCGAGCTCGACACCCGCCACGCCTCCCATGCCCGATTGCAGAACCGGAGCATGCACACCTAGCGTGTCGAACAGGCGAGGACTGAGCGATTGATCATCGTGCATGTCTCCTTCTGTAGCAGCCCGCACGCATAATGACCTCAGCAGCCGCGCGATTTGTGCGTCAACGGTTCGTGCGGCAGTTGGTGACAAGCTGGGAGCATGTGGGACATCCCGGAAGTGGTTCGCAACAAGGCGATAACCGTGGGAGCTGAGTCATGGCTCGCTGAACTCCCAGAACTCGTCAGCCATTTCGAGCAGGCATGGAACTTTTCGATTGGCGCTGTATACGACGGCGGTACAGAAGCATTCGTCGCCGAAGCGAACGAAGCATCAGGCCGACTGGCCGTGGTGAAGTTGCTGATACCACGCAATGGAATTAACCCCGCACGTGAAATCGCAGTCCTCGAACGCGCTGGCGGTCGCAGCTGCGCCGAGCTCTACCGCAGCGATGCACACGCAGGCGCGATGCTCATCGAACGACTCGGCCCCTCGTTGTTTGACCTTGGTGTGAGTTTCGAGCAACGACGTGAGGTACTCGCCGACCTAGCCACCAAGTTCTGGCGGCCACCTACCGGTATGGATTTGCCCTCGGGCGAAGTCAAAGCGGCCTGGCTGAGCAACGCAGTCGAGCTTTGGTGGCACGAGCTTGGTGAGCCATGCTCTCGCCGGGCGGTGGATCATGCGCTGGACTGCGCCGCCAAACGTGGGGCGGCACACGCCACCGCAGACCCAGTGCTTGTGCATGGTGACATTCACCAATGGAATGCCTTGCGCAGCAGCACCGGCTTCAAGCTAGTCGACCCTGATGGCTTGGTCGCCGAGCCCGAGTATGACCTGGGTGTTCTCATGCGTGAGGATCCCCTAGAGCTGCTCGCAGATGGGGACCCTCGCAGCCGGTCGACCTGGCTCGCAAATCGCACCGGTTGCGACGAGCAAGCCATCTGGGAATGGGGCGTGGTCGAGCGCGTATCGACTGGTCTCATCGCCTCCAAGATCGATTTGCAACCCGTTGGAGCAGAGATGTTGCATGCGGCCGACATGATCGCCGCTCAGTCGTAGCCCGGCGGCACCTGATAGCCGCCAAGTTCGCGCTCCATCATCTCAGCGAAGGCAATACTCTCGCGGTCGCGCAAATGGCCTGCCACGATCTGCAACCCACATGGAACACCCGAAGCGGTCAAACCCGCAGGTGCGACCGTTCCCGGCAAATAGACTGCACACGACAATCCCGCCCAGAACAGCTGGTCGACAGTGGATTCGTGACCACCATTGACAGGGATTACTCGGTCAGCACGGTCGCCAGCCTGATCGTGCGGGTACGCAGCTGATGCTGCAGTCGGGCAAAGCAGGACATCGTATTCGTCGAAGAATGCATCCCATGCCAGTCGAGCGGCTTCTCGCTCGCGATGGTACTGCGCCCATTGCCAGTGGCTCTGGGTGATACCGGCTGCTGATACGGCCCGGTAATCCCTGTCACCTGCTTCGAAGCGTTCGGCGTGTTCGAGCTGTGCTTCATAGGCCTGGCGTGGGTACTCGCCACCCGTTGCGCCCCGCAGCAGCATCATGTAGACGTGATGGCTGCGTTCAAGGTCGATCGCAGGACGAGCGACATAGTCAAGTTGCACGCCGAGGTCGCCGAGCTTGGCAACCGTCGCTGCTAGCTGGTCGGTGAGTTCCTGGTCTTGCACCACGCAACAATCGCTCTCGAGCATGACCGCTGCTTTAATCTGATCGGGTCGAGTTGTGCGAGGCGCAGGAAGCGACAGATTCCAGCCCCGGGCGTCGAGCCCACCAGCACCGGCTACCACGTCGAGCCCGAGCGAAAGGTCCGCTGCATAACGAGCCATAGGCCCGCCCACACCAATATCTATGAGCGTCGGGCTACCCGGGTTCCCGTGTCCAGCGATTGGCACCAAACCAAAGGTCGGCTTATGCCCCAACACGCCGCAGTAGTGAGCTGGGTTGCGAATCGACGCACCAATGTCGCTACCAAGCTCCAGCGCCGTAAGTCCAGCAGCCAATGCCGCCGCAGCCCCGCCTGATGACCCTCCTGGTATTAAGTCCGAGTTCCAAGGATTCGAGGTTGTTCCATAGACCGGGTTGAAAGTCTGCCAATCAGCCATGGAGACGGGAAGGTTCGTCTTCCCGTATATGACAGCTCCCGCTTCGAGAAGACGATCAATGGCCTGCGAGTTGCGGTCGGGACGCCAGTCGGTCAGTTCTGGATGGCCGCTCGTAGAGGGAGATCCAATCCAGTCCCATGCCTCCTTGATCGTCATTGGTACGCCATGCAGCGGCCCCCACGACGAGCCCTTGGCGGTTGTCGCATCAGCGTGCGCGGCCCGCGCTCGAGCAACGTCGAGTTGTGCGAAGACAACAGCGTTAATCGAAGGGTTGAGGCGCTCGTAGCGCTCAAGGATCTCGTCGAGCAACTCGACCGCTGATATGTCCTTGGCTTGTACAGCTTTAGCTTGAGCGGTTGCGCTCTGCAGAGCCAAATCCATCTCGCGTGACTCCTTGGCTAGTTCCTTGCGTTCATTGCAGAATATTGGGGGCCGAAAACCGCTGCACAGTCAGCTTGTTGATGCCGTGTGGTCGCTGTGCGCCGCTATGGCCGACGCTGACGTTGGAGCTTCGTGCAACGCCGCAGCGGCGCGTTCATTCTCGTTGATCTTGGCGAGAATTGCCTGCCCTGCGCGATCGAAGGATGCGCGGTTTTCGATAACGAACTGCTGGCTCTCGCGGAAACCATCGAGCATGCCGTTGACCTCGGGCAGCACGTACCGCGCGACCATGTCCCAGCTACGAGAGATGGCCTCAGGGTGCGCAAAGTCGTTCACGAAACCGATGACGGTGCCAAAGCCGCCGCACAGCTCGTACATGTCGCGAATTGCTTGCGTCAGGTCGTCGGGAGTGCCGATAATAACGCTGCCAGCCTCGACCATTGCGTCGAGTGTTTGCTCCGGTGTGTCCCAGACCTCGGCGCCGACCCGCTGCAACGTGCCAACGGTGTATTCGGTGTGCCAGCGATGCAGCCCGTTCATTGCCTCGACGCGCGCCTGTTCCCGAGTCTCAGCGATGTGCCAGTTCATTACGATTCGCCAGTTCGCTCGGTCCATCGTCTGGCCGTGCTTGGCCGCAGACTCTTCAGCAAAGCTCCACTGCAGCGGCAACGCTGCCAACCCGGCAGTCGACATGGACCCGATCGAGAGGATGCCCATGCCGTACTTGCCAGCGAGTGTCATGCCCGACGGGCTGATCATGGACGCCACGGCCTGGGGGATTTCGTCTTGCAGTGGGAGAAGCTGCAGCTTTGCGTCGTACATGTTGAACCATTCACATTCGTATGTGAACCGCTCCCCCGCTAGCAGGCGGCGCACGACTGCGATGCCTTCGTCTTGTCGATCGCGTAGCACCATTGGATCGATTCCGAGCATGTGTGCATCCGAGGCAAGCGCGCCGGGACCTGTCCCCAGGATCGCGCGACCGTTGGTCATGTAGTCGAGTTGCACCATGCGCTGCGCGACGTGATACGGATGGTGATACGGAAGCGACACGACACCAGTGCCGAGCTTGATCCGATGCGTTCGTTCCCCAGCCGCCGCCAGGAACATCTCCGGCGACGGAATGACCTCCCACCCGGTCGAGTGATGTTCGCCGCACCAGAACTCCTCGAATCCGAGTTCATCCAGCTTTTCAACCAAGTCGAGGTCTCGTCGATACTGCAGAACGGGGTTCTCACCAATCGGGTGATGTGGCGCCAAAAAGGCTCCGAACTTGATTGGCTGCATGATGGCTCCTGATATACGACGAATGGTCGCAAGTTACTCGAACGCCCTTCACTTGGCATAGGCGACTGCTTCGATCAAGGGCAGCCCGCGATCAAGGGCAGTTGCAATCAACGACCGAGTTGGTTGGGCAGATTCGCTACGCATCGGGCGATCAAGACAGCGTTAATCACATTCACGATGCCGTCTCGTTCGTGTCGGCTGCCGCACCGTTTGGCTCAGTAGACGGGTCCGCCAAGGGGCAACGCTGCCGCATAGTGGGCAATGTTGCAAGGTATTGCGCCACCATTACCGCGTCGAAGACATCGGGCGTACGGTCACACGAAACATCGCTGGGCCGCGACAGGAACAGAGGCCAACGGCGCACCAACAGGGACCGCTGCCATGGCTGCGAACATCACGAGCGCCAGCCATGTTGTGCGGTTCACCAAGCCACGCCGAGCTGGAGTTGCTCGGGGATGGGGACAGACTCCCCTGCATTGGTATCGAGGTCGTCGTCGGGTGGCTGAAGAGGCGTTGGTCCCGCCGCTGCCTTAACCGTGCCAAGATCCTCACCGTCGTTTGCTACCAGCTCGTGGTCGACGAGAACGTGGTCGTCGGCCATCGACGATCTAATGTCAACATCTGCTTTGGGAGTCACGTCGGGACAAAAACGCAGCGATGCTCGCTCGAGCGATCTGCGCACCATCTCTCGAACGAGATGGGCTTCGCTGCGGTCACATTCGATGACGACTGAGTCATGAACCGTTTGGACGGGCCGCGCCGACGGGAAGGCACGAAGTTGTTCGTGCAGTTCGGCATAGGCGACGAGCATAATGTCCGCGACACCGCCTTGGATCGGGGCGTTCCGCCAAGCGTTCACCATTGCACCAACCCGCTCCTTGGCAGCACGAGTTAGGTACGCGTGCGCAACATCGACTCCGCACGTAGTAGCCAAGGTCTCGATGTAGATCCGTCGCAAGGCGCGCTCTTCAAACTGCCGTGCGATTTCGGCCTCGCTCAATGGTTGACCGCGACGCTGCAGAACCAACTGATGCTCCTCAGCAAATTGGCTACGCAGAGCTAGGAGCGGTGGGGCGGAGCCACTTATTGCGTCGACAACTGCGTGCAGAAAGAGCCGGTCCACGTGCAAATTGAACTGCTGTCGTCGACCGGCAACGGTGTAGCTACAGAACGTAAAGGGGTCACCATCGTGCTGCAGGGCAACTGCTGCTGAGTAGCCCATCGTCCACCGGACCAAGGCGATTTGCTCTGCCGTCGGCGAAGCCCCCTGCTGGTAGCGCTGGCTAGCGACCTCTTCGACCGTCGGCCAGCGACCGCGAGTCTTTCGGAACTCGCGCCGAAGTCCATTGATCTCCGTAAAGTTCTTGGCGAGTTTGAGAGTCTGCGCCCAGTCGATCGCGTCGGCAACTCTTCCACGAATCTCATCGATCTCGGCAATGCGTTCGTTTGCCCACGCAGCGGTGCCCGGGTAGGTCTCCCGGTACTGTGCGAGCAATCGGTGACCTTGCTCAAGCGATGTGGGTGTGCCGTTACCCGTCAGAGACCGTGCCAGCGCCGCTCCGCCGGTGCCGTAGGCGATCCCAAAGTTCAGCGCCTTGGCTATCTGGCGAAGCTCTTTGAATCGGGCGGGATCTTTGGTCGCCAGTTTGTCGGCGTCGAAGCGGAACATCGATGCGGCGGTGCTGGCGTGCACGTCGTCACCACGGAAGAAGGCGGCGCGCAGTGGCTCATCGTGTGATACCTGTGCCAGAAAGCGCAACTCGGCTTGACTGAGATCGGCGTAGACGAACACACGGTCCGACTGGTCGGGGCGAATGAACGGCTTCATTCGTGGGCTTAGGTTCTGAGCGTTCGGGTTGCGGCTGGCGAGACGGCCGGTGTTTGTGCCAACGACCTGAAGATACTGCGGTCGTAGCCGGCCGTCGTCGTGGAGATGCTCCCGTATCGAATCGCCGTAGGTCGTGAGGATCTTGCTGCAGGTACGAAATTCGAGCAGCGTCTCACATAGTTCGCCGCCAATCTCACGCAGCACCCCCGCAGTTACCGAATCGTCCTCGACCAACAGCCGCTTGCGGCCGTGGCGAGCGCCGGTCCAAGCTCGAACGTGTGGCTCTGCCCACTCGTTGAGGGCCCGCCGCACCTGCTGATCAGATGCGGGGTTCCAGGTCGGTTCGACCACTTGATCAAAGAGGGTTCCTTGCCCGCCCCCGGTCAGATCGGCCAACTGGCCTAGCGACTGCCGATGCTGTTGTTCAATAGTGATGAGCTCGACTTCCCAGCCCGGCCAGTCGAATGGGAGGCCGGTGCGTTCCATTTGATCAAGGAACGGACGAGCGAGGTTCTCGATCTCGCAGATTTGGTCGAGTCCAGCGGCTGCGATTGCGTCTCGGATTGCATCGCCAACCCAGAGTGTCTCAACGGCGTCGGCCGCTGCATACGCGATCTGCTCGCTCGAGAGGTCGTCGGTCGCTGTGTAGGAGAGCTGGACCGTGCCCTTGCCTTCGGCGGTGATACCAAGGTAGTGCTCGGTCGCCCACGCCAGCCCGTGATACCAGCTAAACCCGCTGCGTCCCTGGTAGAGGAGCGCATCGGCGAGTTGGGCGTCCCACCACGACATTTCGTGGGTCGTGTCGATCGAGTTCCATACCGCGCGGTCGAGCACGCGGGCGTCAAAGCTTGCGTTCCACGCGTCGGCGACGACGTCAGCGAAAATCGGTGCGAGCAAGGTCGCATCAACATCTCGGGCATCGACCACAAATGCCCGCTCGTGCCCCGAGGCATCGCGTGTCGCGATCGAGGCCACCCGCAAACGCTGCGCCATTGGACCGTCGATTGGCGTCTCGGTGTCGATAGCAACGCGTACCGAATTGCGAATGGCCTGATCAAGCGCCTTCAGTTGGTGTGCATCGTTGATAAAGGTGCACGGCACGGTCGTGGGGTCGCGACTCGTAGACAACATCTCCATCCGCTTAGGACACTAACGGATGGGTGCGACACGGTTTAGGCGACACGGTTTAGGCGACACGGTTGAGGCGACACGAGTGCGTGACAGGCTGGTCTCACGGCGAGATCGAGTGAACGAAGTCGACGATCAGTTGTGTAACAACGTCTGCATCGTCGTGGTGCATGATGTGGCCCACGTCGGAAACGATCTGGCATTTTGCGTTATCACCAATGGCGGTTGCGGTTAGATGTGCTTGGTCGTCACTCGCATACGCATCATTGGCGCCCTGTGCGATGAGCGCTGGCGCTGTGATTGTGTGGAGTTGTGGCCTGATGTCCCACGAGCGGAACGCGTCGGAGACCCATACCCCGCTCCACGCCTCAAAGACAGCTTCGGGGCTTCGGTGATGGCGGCTCAGACCATTCACGATTGCTTCACGATTGGCCCGCATGCTGGCGATGGAATCGAAGCAGATCTGTTCCACCCAACTATGCGGTGCCAGTGCAGCGACACCACTGACGCCGCTGGCTTCGCTCGCTGCATGCAACAGGGCAATGCTGCCTCCATCGGAGTGACCAACAACGATCGCCTCGGGCGCGGAAACAACGTCAAGTAGCGCCGCGAGAACTTCGGCCTCATGGTGCAACCAGTCGGTCGGCCATGGACCACGTGGTGTTGGTAGAGACTCACCATGGCCAGCACGCTCGTATGCCATGACGGTCGCTCCCGTTCCGGCGCAGACGTCACCTGGCACTGAACGCCACTGCGGTATCGAGCCAAGTCCATCGTGCAGCATCACGATCTCCGGCACGCCACTCCCCCACGTGGCGGCCCGAAGCAAGTGGCCTGCAATCGTGAGTGTGGAAATTTCTGGAGAGCTCAAAGAGGGACCTCACGAGCGATTTGCCGAACGATCCATACTGCCCGGAATACACCTGTTTTCGCTAACTGGATTCCGTCGTATCCACAAGGGTGACAGCCGTTCCAGTCCTTGCTGCTCTCTCCAGATCGGACTCGTAGTACTGTGGACTCCTGCCGGGGGTCGGATGCACGAAGAATTTAACGCCGGAGCATGGCTGATCGATCGGCATGTAGCCAAAGGTCGCGGTGACCGAATTGCTGTCCGCTGCAACAGCGAGGCGATCAGCTACGAGCGGCTGCTCGGGCTCACTCAGCGAGTCAGTTCAGGGCTGCGAGTCTTTGGCGTTCGTCCCGAAGAGCGCGTCGCCATGGTGATGCTCGACAGCGTCGAGTTCATCGCCACGTTCCTCGGCGTGCTTCGCATCGGTGCAATACCGGTCCTTACCAACCCGCTGCTGCCCGGACGCGACCTCGGCGTCATCATTGCTGATTCACGAGCGCGTATTGCGGTGGTGTCGCACGAACGCTCAGACTCGGTGCCGTCGATCCTTGACGGTGCGCCAGAGCTCAGCACTGTTGTGTCGACCAACTCAACGTCGATTGCGAACGGCCCGACCTGGGCCCAGTTCGCGTCGTCAAAGAGTGATGCTGAGCCGTATTCGACATGGCGCGACTCGCCCGGGTTCTGGTTGTGCACCTCGGGCACCACTGGCATGCCAAAGCTCGCAATGCACACCCATGGCGACATCGTCGATACCGTCGACACGTACGCCACGCAGGTCCTGGGTATCACCGAAGACGATCGCTTCTTCTCCGTTGGGCCAATGTTTCATGCGTACGGGCTTGGCAACTCGCTGACATTCCCACTGGCGATCGGAGCCACCACGATCGTCGAGCCAACCCGACCACCAACGCCCGAGCTCGTCGCCAACATCGCTACCAAAGAGCGCCCAACGCTGTTCTTTTGCATACCGACGTTCTATGCCGCGCTTACGAACAGCGACGTCGCCGTGAACACGTTCGCGTCCGTGCGATTGGGGGTTTCGGCCGCCGAGGCACTTCCAGCTGAAACGTATCACCGGTTTGAGGAGCGCTTCGGGGTACGTATTCTCGACGGCATCGGGTCCACCGAACTACTTCATATCTTTCTGTCGAACTCTCCCGAAGTCTGTCTACCAGGGACCAGTGGTGTGGCCGTGCCCGGCTATGAGTTGCGAATCGTCGATGATGATGGCGTCGACCTCGACGATGGTGAACCGGGTCAGCTGATCGTGAAGGGCGCGTCGTCTGCGACTGGTTACTGGGCGAGAAGCGCCATGAGTCGCTCGACCTTCCAAGGTGACTGGACACATACGGGTGATCTGTACGTGCGTTCGGCGGACGGCTTCTACACGTACCTTGGTCGAGCCGATGACATGTTGCGGGTTGGCGGTGAGTGGGTTTCGCCTGCCGAAGTCGAAGGAGTTCTTATCGAACATCCATCGGTTCTTGAAGCCGCCGTTGTTGGTCAACGCGATGACGACGGCATTGTCCGCCCTATTGCCTTTGTGATCTCGGCTCCTGACCAGAAGGCCGACGACGCTGCGCTCACTGAGTGGTGTCGCTTCCGGCTCGCTGGGTACAAACGTCCAAAGCGCTATGAGATCGTGGCAGAGCTCCCCAAAACGGCGACGGGCAAGATTCAGCGATACAGGCTGCGGTCCTAGCCAACACCGAGTGTTCAGGGCTGTCCGGACTGCTTGCAGCTAGCCGGTAAACACGAACGATGCTTGCATGTCATCTTCGATGGACTGGATGTGGTCGATGTAGCGGTGGAAGCCACCGTTGTAGTTGCCGTCTTGTCGACGGTTTTCAGCGCCCTCGAAGTTGTAGTAGCCCGGCGTGCATTCCTTGTTTCGATCTGTCTTACCGCGATGGGAGATAACTTCTTGCACCCACCACTCCTCGGCCTCGTGGGTGACGTCGAGCGAGTCGAAGCCGTTTGATCGACAGTGGGCGATGCAATTGGCGATGTGATCGCCCTGGACCTGCAAGAGGTCCGTCAGGTTGAACTGGAACGACGCCTGGTAGCCGCCCATCACGAAGAGATTGGGGTATCCCTGGGAGTGGATGCCGAGCAGGGTGCGGATGCCATCGTTGTACTTGTCGTTTAGTTCAAGGCCTTGCTCGCCTTCGATTCGGTTATAGATACCAGTCTGCTGAACCTCAAACCCCGTGGCATAGATGAGTAGGTCCACCTCGTACTCGACTCCGTCAAAGATCGGTCCTTTGGCACCGATCTCGGTGATGCCCTTGCCATTGGTGTCAACAAGCGTGACATTCGGGCGGTTAAACGTAGGCAGGTAGTCGTTGTGGAAGCACGGTCGCTTGCACATGAGCATGTACCAAGGCTTCAGCGCAGCAGCGGTTTCAGGGTCTTCGACGGTTTCGTCGATGCGCTTGTGGATTCGCATCATCGCGTCAATGTTTGCGTTCTCTTGTCGACGCACCTTTTCTTCTTTGGTAATGCTGCCCAGGTTGGCCCGCTTGTCGGCTTGGTAGCGGAACTTGTCAATGATCTTCTGGCGTCGTTGCGCCTGCCAGCCCGGTTCAAGCTTTGCGGCCCAGGCCGGATCTGTCTCCCAGTCGTCGCGAATGTCAATCGAGGATGGAGTCCGCTGAAATACATGCAGCGACTTGGCCCGGGCCCCAACGTTGGGCACGATCTGCACGGCGCTTGCGCCAGTCCCAATGATGCCAACTCGCAGATCTTCGAGGTTTGCCAAGTCGGCGCCCGTGAAGTCGTAGTCCCACCGAGATGTGTGAAACGCAATGCCTTGGTACTTCTCCATGCCTTCGATGCGGGCGAGACGAGGTTTCGCCAGCGTGCCGTTCGCACAAATGACGAACTTGGCCCGCATTCTGTCGCCTCGATCAGTCTCGACTTCCCATGTCTGGTCGTCTTCGTTCCAGATTGTCGAGGTCACCGTGGTCTGAAAGACCGCCAGTTCGTAGAGATCATATTTCCGCGCAATTGCCTGGCAGTGCGCAAAGATTTCGGGGCCCTCGGCATAGTGCTTGGTCGGCACGTAGTCCATCTCGTCGAGTAGCGGCAGGTAGTCGTACGACACCACATCGCACGCCACGCCGGGATAACGATTCCAATACCAGGTGCCGCCAACGTCGGCGCCGCGTTCGACGATCCGCACGCTCTCCACGCCTCGCTCACGTAGACGGGCTGAGGTCAGCAGCGCCGAGAACCCGCCACCAATGAAGAGCACCTCGACGTCATCACTGATTGGATCGCGGTCGGTCAGTTCCTCGGCGTAGGGATCGGTCTCGTAGTGCGCAAGGTCACCATCGAGCGGCTGGTAGAGATTGGTCCCTGGTGGGCGGTAACCAAGGCGTAGGTCGCGCTGTTCGGCGTAGCGGGCTTTGATCTCGTCGTAGAACTCTTGCGGTTTGCGAGTCCCCCGGGTGGGGTCAGATACGTCAACGTTCAGCTCGAACTTGTCGACCTTGTCCTTGTTGTCTCTACGTTCATCTGAAGCGTCTGCGCTTGCCTTGTCTGGCGTTGCCCCATTTGGAGTCGTGTTGTCTTGCGTCATCTTGGGTGCCGTCCTTCGTGCCAGCGGCGAGGTGTCATGAACCGCGAGTCCTGACTTCAAATATGCCGCGTGGGCCGTTTCCATCCTAATGTCGCAGCTATGGCTAGTCCGCTTCCACTCGCTGGTATCCAAGTTCTCGATCTGTCTCGCGTGTTTGCTGGACCGGTTGCTGGCAGGGTCATGTCTGACCTTGGTGCCGACGTGGTCAAGGTCGAACCACCTGAGGGTGACGTCACGCGTCTATGGGGTCGAACAACAGCTGGCCTATCCACGTACTTCACGCAGCAGAACGTCGGCAAACAGAACATCAGCATTGACCTTCGTGAACCCGGCGGTAGCGAGTTGATCCAACGCCTGGCGGCACAAGCCGACATCGTCGTTGAGAATTTTCGACCAGGGGTCATGGCCAAGTACGGCCTCGATTGGTCCGCCCTTTCCGCCGAGCATCCTGAACTGATCATGTTGTCGATCAGTGGGTTCGGCCAGGACAGTCCCGAATCACAACGTGCCGCCTACGCCCCGATCATTCATGGCGAAGTTGGGCTGGTCCCGTTCAATGGCGACGTTGCGGACTCGTCTGATCTGAGCTTTAGTGCTGCCGACGTCTTGTCGGGAATGCACGGAGTCATTGGTGTGCTGGCTGCGCTGCGCGTCCGTGACGCAACCGGTGTCGGCCAACACATCGATTTGGCAATGATGGATGCCATGGCGTTCTCAAGCGACAGCATTCAAGCGAGCCTCGACAATCGCATTCCTGAACCTCGCGGTGGCGAGGTCTATGACGCTGCTGAGGGACCCATCATGATTACGGGTGGACTCCGCTGGCTCTGGCACACCATGTCAAACACCCACGGGTTGGTCGACGCCACACCCAAAGGCGGGCCACTCGACGCCAAACTCACCAACCGTCGCAAACTCATCACCGACTTCTTACTCGCACAGCCTGACCGACAATCGGTCTACCGAGCGTTAGACGACGCTGGTCTTGCGTGGGGTGATATCCGCCAACTCAACGACGTACTTGTGTCCCCGACATTCAAACACCGAGACAGCGTGGCAACTATTGACGACCGCGATGGTGGAACCCGCCAGGTCATCCGGTCGCCGTATCGTATGTCGCTCAGCGATACCACTGACCCTGGCATCGCATCGCACCAAGGAGAACACACCCACGACGTGCTGAGCGGTTGGCTAGACATGCCACTCGCCGAGGTAGACGAACTGCTCGCCAGCGGCGTGCTCGTGCAAGACGAATGGGCCCAACGCTCAAGCGAGTAGCGCGCATCCCCCCTTGTAGCCAGACGACACACAGACATACAGACACGCGGACACGCAGACACCGAACAAACAGACAGACACACAGCGAGACAGAAAGAGGCCCACGTGAGGCTCAAAGATCAGGTCGCAATCATTACCGGAGCTGCGAGTGGCATTGGTGCGTCAAGTGCGCACCGCTTTGTTGAAGAGGGCGCAAAGGTGCTCATCGCCGACATGCAAGATGAGAAGGGTCAGGCGCTGGCCGAGGAGCTCGGGCCAGACTCGGCGTCGTTCCTGCATGTCGACGTGTCGGTAGAACAACATGTCAAAGCAGCGGTGGCCGAGGCCATGTCTCAGTGGGGCCGTCTGGACATCATGTTCAACAACGCAGGCTTTGGTGGCGCCCTTGGACCTCTCGAATCCACGAGCGTCGACGACTTTGACATCACCTTCGATGTATTGGTCAAGGGTGTCTTTCTAGGCATCAAGCACGCCGTTCCCGCAATCCGTGATAGCGGAGGCGGGTCCATCATCAACACCGCCTCGGTCGCTGGCCTACAAGCGGGTTATTCACCTCACCTGTACTCGGTGGCCAAGTGCGCCGTGATCCATCTAACCAAGTCGGCTGCGCTCGAACTTGGCGAATACAACATTCGCTGCAACTGCATCTGCCCGGGGATTATCGCCACACCGCTCGCTGCCGGACACCCCAAGACATCCGACAAACAACTCGACAAGATGAAGAACGCACTGGGGCGCACGCAGGTCTTGGGTCGCATTGGAGATCCAGTCGACATCGCAAATGCTGCAGTCTTCTTGGCAAGTGACGAGGCTGGATTCATCACTGGTCATTCGCAGGTAGTTGATGGCGGCGCATACGCAGGCAAACCCTGGAGCCGACAGGGCGAGTGGATCACCGCACAACGGCCAATTAAGATGTACCGCCCCGAAGATCGGTGAGCACCCGCCAGCTGGGAAAGCTCCTAGGTACCTTCCACAACATCAGCTACTACGCACCCGAGATGAAGGCATTCGCTGACCTTGGGTTGCCCGAATATTGGCGGGCCTACATGGCCTATCGATCCGCACCGATGGGCCGGGTGTCTCCTGCGGTAGTTCAAGCGACGTTCTACAACTTTGCGCCCAACGTCGTTGCGGCGGCGATACCTTCTGCGTGGCACACGACGACTCCTGCCGAAGTGCTCGGGTTGCGAGACCAGTGCGTCGAAACCGCGCTCGGCCGGGCGCTGGGTTCCGACGCCACCACACCGATGGTGGAAGAGGCTGCAGACTTGGCGCTGCACGGTATTGATGGTTGCGACGCTGGCGCCCGTCCGCTTTTCGGCGCTCACGCTGAACTCACCGTGCCAGAGCAACCAGCAATGCGGCTATGGCACGCAGCAACGTTATGGCGCGAGTTCCGCGGCGACGGACACAACCTGGCGCTCGCGCATGCTGCGCTCGACGGCATTGACTGTCATGTGTTGCTTGCAGGTAGGGGCGTTGGAAACAAGTCGATCATCTGCAAGATCAGAGGTTGGTCATCGGACGCTTGGGACGCCTCCATGCAGCGTCTCGTAGAGCGCGACCTACTCACCGCCGATGGACGACACAGCACTGCGGGTCGCGACCTTCGACGAGCGGTTGAAGACGACACGGACCGCCTCGCCCAAGCAACCGTGGACAACCTCGGTCCTGAGCGATCGGAACGTTTGATCAAGCTCATGGAACCACTTGTTGCAAGACTCGTTGAAACTGGCGCTGTTGCTGGTTCGTGGCCACCGCCGAAGCCACCGAAGTAGGACCCGTACTCCGAGAATACCCAGCTTGCCGAGTGGCGTCATACACTCCAGGCTTGCGGTATGACAATGATCAGTTTCAGGGTCGACGACTCCGAGGCGACAGCCGCGCAACGCTGGGCAGACGAACTCGGCATCGACAAGTCCGAGCTTCTGCGTGAAGCGCTTCATCGTCATCTGGCCCGACTCGCATCCGAACATGACGCCGACACCTGGTTGAAACTGCCGCTCACCGACGACGAGTCAGCGGTCGGCCGGATCTCCGAATGGGGACCTGCCGAAGACTGGGCGGACTGGGCAGATGCAGCGGGGTGAGGTCTGGTTCGCGGCGACACCGGGAGGCGATCGACCCGTACTCGTGCTCACACGAGACCCAGTTGCCGACCGCATCGGATCAGTCGTCGTCGCCGCAATCACACGAACCGTCCGCGGACTCGTGTCCGAACTTGAACTCACCGCCAATGATGACGGCGTCCCGACGGACTGCATCGTCAACTTCGACAACATCCACACGATCCCCCGAAGCGCCCTCCGCCGACAAGTCGTCAAGCTCGAATCCGCACGGCTCGCGCAGGCATGCCAGCGCCTGAGCGACGCCACCGGCTGCTAACACAGGCCCAACTCGCCGTCCGATGTTGTTCCTCACGAGAACTTCGTACTCGAAGGCCTCAATCGAGCGGAACTGCCAAAGATGGTTCTTCCATGACCACCAAGCGGAGTTTCCGATCAACAAGCCTTGTGAGCTTGTCGAGCTTCCACGCGACAACTTCTACCGTTGGCCTACACCTGCTCTGTCAGACCGCTATCTCACGCGTATCTCTCGAATGAGATCTTCGACCTCTAGGAACGCTCACGGCGCACCTATGGATCGCCGCGAGTTTGGAGTCAGCTTCGACGATCAGGCGTCGGTGTCAGCCGCAAATTCGTCGCCAAGTTGATGGCCAATGCGGCCTTATCGGATCGGAAGGCAAGATCTTTGGTACGGACGCACTGGCCTAAGGTCAACCCATGGCTGCAAACGACCGGACTCTTGAGGACCACCAGGCGTGGATTGCACAAGTTGACGAAGCACCGCTCGAACCCGAGCTTCCGATTCTGGACCCCCACCACCACCTGTGGCTCGACCAAGGACACACCGGCTGGCCGTACCCGCTCGACGCCTTCCGAGCCGATACCGGCGCAGGCCACAACGTCGTGCGGTCGATCTACCTTGATTGTCATGCGAACTATCTGACCTCGGGACCAGAACATTTGCGCAGCGTTGGTGAGGTCGAGTGGGTCGCCAGTCTGGCTGCGGAACCCCGAGCGCCAGGCGAAACCGAAATCGCAGGAATCGTCGGCAACGCCGACGTCTCGCGTGGCCACGCCGTGAAAGAAGTTCTCGAAGCACTCAACGCCGCAAGCCAGGGCCTGTTTCGAGGCGTCCGATACATCTGCGCACAAGACGACCACCCGCCGTTGAATATGGGCTCGGTTCCTGCAATGGATGATCCGGACTATCTCGCTGGCGTGCAGACGGTTGGATCAATGGGCTTCTCGTACGACGCCATGGTATACCACCCGCAACTACCTGAACTCGCAAGCGTCGCTCGCGCCTGCCCGAACACACCCATCGTGATCGACCACCTCGGTGGCATCTTGGGTACGGGCCCGTACAGCGGTAGGCGCGAAGAAATCTTGGCGTTTTGGTATCGGGCTATGGCTGACCTGGCGGCATGCCCAAACACTTATTTGAAAGCTGGCGGGATAGGTATGCCAATGATGGGTTTTCGATGGGACAAGCAGGATCGACCGGCGACCTCTCAAGAGCTCGCCCACGTGTGGGCTGAGCCGATCCAGCGAGTTATCGAGCTGTTTGGTCCCGATCGGTGCATGTTCGAGTCCAACTTTCCGGTGGACAAGCGTGGCGCTGGCTATGTGGTGCTATGGAATGCGTTCAAGCGGATTGCAAAGGACTTCTCCCCGACCGAGAAACGGAATCTGTTCCACGACTCAGCGGCTCGGGCGTACCGCGTCGAGCTGCTCGGCAAATCGGTGTGACTTAAGCAGATGTTGTCTAACCAGGTGTTGACTAGCCAGGTGTTTACTGACTAACCGGGTGCTGTAAAGCCGCCGTCGTTCGGAGGTGGTGCAATGGGCGCCGGAGGGACTGCGGGCGTTCCCACGTCCGGAGTATCAGCAACCGGCGGTACCGTCGGATACGGCCGTTGCACTGGGGGTCGGACGGGAAATCCTGGCGGAGGTGGTGCGGGTGCCGCCCGTCCAGCAACTGGTGGTGGTGGCACGTTCGCAGCACGCGGACCCTGCGGTCGCGGGGGCGGCGGCTGCGTGCCCGATCGGTGCTGGGATGCCGCGGCAATCGCCATGAGATAATCGCGAGGCGGTACCTGTTGGGTGCGCGCTGCGTGCGGCAAACGTTGACTCACAAGGTTCGACAGCGTCAACGCCATTGATTCCTGGGTCTCGACCGAGAGATCGGGCTGGCTCAAGAAGTCTCGGACTACCTGGTAGGTCTCGCCGTCTAAGGCACGAGTATCGACTTGATGCGACCACTGGGCGAGATACTGCGGAGGCCAGAACTGCAGTGCCCCCGACGAAAGGCGCGATGTTCGTTCACGAATAACCATGGTCCCAGCGACAAGGTCGCCAAGTCGCTGACCGCGCTTAGTCAACAGCGAAACAGTCACGGCAACCGCCCCAGCGCTTATCAGCAGGTCAATGATTCCCAGCAGTGAGCGCACGAACGCGTGTCGGAACCGAATTGGAGCGCCCTCAATTGTTACGACCCGTGTTCCAACGGCCATGCGGCCGAGCGTTCGGCCGTTGTTGAATGTCTCCATCAGCGTCGGATAGCCAAGAACAATTGTGATGAGTCCAACGAGCGCGACCACGATGGCGCCAAGTTCCGATCCAATCGCTAAGAATCCAACGATCGTGAAGAAGGCCAGCAACGTCAGTGCCTGTACGACAAAATCGATGCCATACGCCACAGAACGCGAACTCAGACCGGCCAGCTCGAAGTCGAGCAGTACCGCCTCAGGCGTAATGATTGAACCACGGCCGAAACCGTCAGGCGAAGACACCCGCACTACTCTAGGACCATCGCGAATATTGATCAGTTCATCCAGTCGCATGAATCGACATGGCTGCGCCTCGCCGACCTCAGTCGGTCGGTTCGCAAGTCCCCTAGCCGGCTGAGTCGTGTCGAACGAGACGAGTTCCTTGATCTGTATCAGCGGACGTCGGCGCATCTCTCCCAACTCCGCTCGGCGACACCTGATCCAGCGCTCGACGCGCGTCTGACCAGAACCCTCGCCGACGCCAGCGATGCGTTGTACGGCCAAAGGAGTGGTGGAGCGAAACAATTCATTGTCTTCTTTACCGAGACCTTCCCTGCTGCGGTGTGGCACATTCGTCGTCAGATTCTGATCTCAACATTGCTCTTTATGGTTCCAGCGCTGATCATGGGTGTGTGGGTCGGTGTGTCCGACGCAGCCCAGGAGAGTATTCCGCCTGCCCTCGCCGAGGCATACGTCAACGACGACTTTGAGGCCTACTACTCAAGTGAGGCAGCTGCTGAGTTCGCGACCTCGGTGTTTATCAACAACATTTGGGTGTCATTCCTGGCGTTCGCTCTTGGCATTGTGTTCTGTGTCGGCACCGCGTACGTGCTCGTACTGAACGGCTTCGCTGTCGGGCAGGCTGCAGGACTCTTTGTGGCGGCCGGACAACTACCAAAGTTCTTCGGGCTGATCTTGCCGCACGGCCTTCTTGAACTCAGTGCAATCTTCATTGCTGGTGGCACAGGACTCGTCCTTGGTTGGACCATCGTGTCCCCTGGGGACCGTACCCGCGCTGACGCGCTCGCTGATGAAGGTCGCCGCTCGATCGTGGTGATTATGGGGCTCATCTTGGTGTTCCTCGCAGCAGCGTTAATCGAAGGATTCGTGACCGGAGCGCCGCTCTCGACCTTCATCCGTGTCGGCATCGGCGCCGCTACGTGGACGGCCTTCACCCTGTACATCATCGTGTTTGGGCGTCGCGCTGCGGCAAACGACATCACCGGGCTATGGGGCGATAGCCGACCACGATGGACCGATGCGCCGAGAGTCGAACTCAGCGAGCGGGCAACCGTCGCTATGCCGAGCTAGCGCCGTTCACACCCATGCAAACGTTGCCGGTTGCGGCACTAGAGTTTGCCGCGGGCCTTGAATGTCAGGTAGGCGTCGGCGAGTCGCTTTGCCAACTCGCTTGGTGGGGCGTCGATCACGGTCGCGCCCATGCCTTTGAGCCGGGCGATGGCTTGGTCACGCTCAGCGAGTGATGCAATTGCGGCCGCACGGCGGTGCGCTTCCTCGGCATCAATGGGGGTTGCGGCGGCCCACGCCTCAACCTCGGGATCCCGTACCGCTCCCACCAGCACCAGGTGTGTACGAGAGATCAGCGGCAACGCAGGTATCAGGGATTCGTCAACGGCCTGCACGACAAGGTCGGTGAGCACCACAAGCATCGCCCTGCGACGGAAACGGCCGATCGTCATCGCAAACGCCTTGCGATAGTCGCTCTCAGCCAACACCGGCTCAAGCGAATACAACGCCCGCGTAATCCGACCGAGCTGACCTCGGCCGGCTGCAGGCGCCACCACCGAACGCACCTGGCGGTCAAAGGTCACCAAACCGCATTTGTCGCCAAGACCCGTTGACACGGCGGCCAGCGTCAACACGGCATCCATGGCGTGCTCAACCCGCGGCACATCAGCCACCCGACCAGCCATGACACGGCCATTGTCGAGCAGGCAGACCACTCGCTGGTTCTGCTCGGCCCGAAACGTGCGCACGATTGGGCGGCCAGCGCGGGCGGTCGCAGCCCAATCGATCTTGCGGTACTCGTCGTCGGGTCCGTATTCACGCAACTGGTCGAACTCTGTTCCAGTACCGAGCCCGCGCGACGATCGCAGACCAATCTCAAGAATGCGAGATCGGTTGATACGAAGGTCAGCGTCGTCGCGCGATCGAAATGGTGGCAGCACCCGCAGGGTGGCCGGAAGCGACCGAGTACTTTGCCGTGCACCAAGACCTAGTGGCCCTTCGACCCGAACGACAAGATCCTCGATCTCGAAGTCACCTCGGCGTGCCGGAATGATATGGGTCGTCACGGTGCCACGTCCATGCGACGGCAGAACAACCCGCGCCCGCCGAGTACCCGCTCGCAACGACGGAGCAAACTCATCACCAAATGACACGGTTCGGCGAACAGAGCTGGGGTTTCGCAGGCGCCATATGACATCGCCGCGCACGTCGAGCGCCAGCGCCGACGGCATGTCACGCTCGATCTCAATGCCCTTTGGGTGTCCGGCGAGCAGCGCGTCGATGCCTGCGATCGCAAGCAGAATCAGGTTGACCACCACCACCGGACCCGGCACATCCCATGGACCCACCGGCAACGTCTCTGGTACGCCGGGCCACGAATCAGGACCAAAAAGAATGACAAATGCCGCGCCAATAGCCGCAAGGGCGAGACGACTCGTCGGAAGCGGCATCAGCGCGGTGCTGGCACCGTTGCAAGAATCGAATCAAGGACCGCATCGGTCGTCATCCCGTCGAGTTCGAGTTCTGGACGCAGGAGCAGCCGATGGCGAAGTGCGGGATACACGATTGCTTTGACCTCATCAGGCGTCGCAAACGGACGTCCGACCATCCATGCCCATGCCTTCGTTGCATGCAGCAATGCAGCACTGCCACGCGGCGAAACACCAACGACAACCGATGGCGAGGTACGGGTTGCTCGACAGATATCCACGATGTAGCGGATCACCTTGTCATCGACCTGAACCTGCTTGACCATCTGACGCGCAGCCAAGATGTCCGCCGGACTCGCCACTGGCCGAACTCCCGCCGCGGCGACATCATGGGGATTCAGGCCACGGTGATGTCGAGCGAGAACTTCGTGCTCTTGATCAGCCGTGGGATAGTCGACAATCAGCTTGAGCAGGAATCGGTCGAGTTGCGCCTCAGGCAACGGGTACGTGCCTTCGTATTCGACAGGGTTCTGCGTAGCGATGGTGACGAACGGCTGCGGCAGTTGGTACGTCTGACCGCTCACCGAAACCTGCGCCTCTTCCATGGCTTCGAGCAACGCCGCCTGTGTCTTGGGTGGTGTTCGGTTGATCTCGTCTGCGAGCAGAAAGTTCGTAAAAACAGGGCCTTGCCGAAACTGAAACGATGCGTTACTGCTGTCGAACACCATTTGCCCGACGATGTCGCTCGGCATGAGATCGGGTGTGAACTGCACGCGACTGAAGTGAAGCGACAGCGACTGCGCCAACGTTTTGACAAGCAACGTTTTGGCCACACCGGGAACGCCTTCGACCAATACATGGCCGCCGACCAACAGCGCGCTAACCAAGCCAGACAAGGCAGCGTCTTGGCCGACGACGACCTTGCCGACCTCGCTACGCACCGAAAGGATACGTTCGCGGATTTCCTGATCGCCTGCTGGCTGACCAGCTCCAGGTTGGGCGCCGGTCGGCGAATTTGTGGGTACATCAGTCATACGTGGTCTTCACTTTCATCAGGGTCAAGTAGCGGCCAGTAGTGAGTCGCCACGGTCCGCGTCGCCAGCGTCTGGGTCGGGTTCAGAGTTTGAGGAAGCGCTGTGGCTGCGGTCACCGGCGCTCGGCTGCCGCTCACCGATCAAGGTTGCATCAAGATCACTGATCTCGCGTGCTACTTGGACAAGTTCGTCTTCGGTGTCGACCGTCCTCGTGAGCGTCGACAAGACGCTCTCCTGATCGCGGGTGGTCTGCGCAGCGACCCGCTGAGCAACCGCCGCGTTATCGACAGTTCCTGCGATCGAAAGCGCACGACGATTTCGTTGAACGAACTCGTCACGGATCAGCGCCGCGGCCGACGTGGGATCCTTGGCCCGTTCCGACAGCAGGCCGGACTTCAGCACCAGCTCAGAGCCCTCAATCCGCACTGGCACCGGCTCAGGGACTACTCCCCCAAGACGCCTCCCTCGATAGAGCCCATACAACAAGAATGCAGCGAGCAGCTGCAGGATCGCATTCGACACACGCGGAGGAATGAGATCGTTCAAGCTCTCCTCGCCAAACTCGACGACCGAGGGCGAAACAAACGCAACGTGCGCATCGCTGCGGTTCGGCGCAAGGAGCGAGAGTGCAACAACCGCAGCATCCTGCTCATCAAGGTCGGCGTTCAGGAACAGCTGCCTACTACCCACCGTCACCACCGTTCCAAGACCAGATGTGTGAGCTACGATGAAGGCCCGGTTCCCATCGCCAAAGCAGGATCCGGCATCACCTGTCTCGTGCAGGCCTCCACGCGCTTGAAGAAGCTCAGCTTCGGCAAGCGCCTCGATTGTGCAGGTGCCGCGACTCACCAAAGGAACCGAATCGAAACCCCCCGGGTTCGATGTGGTCCCGACGCGGCTGGCCGCAAATGAGCTGCTCGAATCAGCAACAATGAGCACGCCGCCGTCCCTGACCCACTCGCGCATGGCGTCTCGATCATCATCCGACAGGCGATCGCTCAGCATCAATGCCGTAGTCGCATCGGCTCCCGGTACTGCTTTATCGAGGTCAACCGTTGCCCCGAGTCGTTCCAGCGACTCAACGACACCTTTGGCGCCATCGGGATTCACTGACCGTGGATCCAATGGCGGTCCATCGCCACCGGAGCCACCAACGATCAAGACAACGAGGACAAGCGCTGCGAGGAGCAACAACCAGAAGCGGGTGTTTTGATTCATGCGGGAACCACGGCCGACTGCTCAAGCACAACATCTGCAAGTTCTACGAAACGGTCGCGATGTTTCATTTCCGGCATAACCCAGCCGTACCAGGTGTCTTTGAACAACCAGGTTGCCTCCTGCATAGCCTGTGCTGTCGCTGGACGTTCTACAGCGAGGATCTGCTGGATTTCGCCAGCGGTCTGGCCAGGTCGAACAGTCACGATGTTGCGATCAATCAGCGTCGTGATCAGCGAGCGGTGGCGACAGCGGATGCCGCCGCGCCAGTCACCCGACGCCTCGAGTTCCTGAGCCTGTTTCATCCACTGATCCGCCGTATAGCCCGCCTCGATGTCAATTATTGGATCCGGCTCGGCGATGCGGGCAGGAAGCGGCCCCCATGTACGCAGCAGCCGACTCACCAGGAAAAGCACGGCGCCGCCGAATACCGCTATGACGAGCCACGCCATAATGCCGCGCCCGCCAGACGAGGAGAGGGCCGAAAAGAGATCCGAGAAACGCTCGCCGATCCAATCGAAGAAGCGTTCTTGAAGCGATGGTGGTTGGTTGGCCTGCCTATAGGCACGTCCACGAAGTACTTGATCGGCGATGTCACGAGCCTCTTCAGCGCCAACCGAGGATGGAGGAAGTTCAGACACGTTGCTGCATAGCCCGGATACGGCGCGACAGATCGTCGCCTTCAGTTCGGTTTCGCAGATCGAAGTACGCAAGCACAGCGACACCAACTCCAAGCAATGTCAGCAACGTTTGACCCACCGAAGCAAGCGCAAAGAACGCGATCCATCCCCAGTCGTCGAGCAGGAACGCCCCAATGACCGGGAGCGTCAAGGTTGCATAGGTAAGAAGGATGTTGATCAGAACCACCAAACACAGCAGGCCAAGAAGCTGTCCATACCGACGACGGCTGAGTTGAAAGGCCCGCCGAATGGCCTTGATTGGTCCAACACCTTCGGCTGCGACAATCGGCGCTAGCAGCATGACTGCTGGAGTGGCAAAGAGTAGGGATAGCCCTTGGATGAGCTTGCCGAGCACGAAGATCACAACGATGATGTGACTCTTCTTCATGGTGAACACCAGGCAGTCTTTGATCCCCCGATCAATGCCATCTCGCCAGCCTCCAACAAGATGGGTCAATGCAACACCCAAAAACGGCAATAGCAAATACTGCAGGGCGGTGCTCACTGCGCTGCCGCCAAACGGGCCAAAGCTCTCAAACGGATCGCCACCGGTGAATTCACCTGTTCGCGAATCGAAGTCATCGAAGCTGAAATCGGCATAGATCGCCCGTTCGATCCACGTGGTAAGCAACAGGATTGGCAAGACGAACGACGCACAGATGCCAGCGACGGTGCGGGGTCTGCTTCGCAAGATGGCGAACGCGCCGTCGGCAATATCAAACATCGACAATGGCCGGTTCGGAACCGGGTTCGGCGTTGATGTCACAGCAGTCATCGGCGCTTACAAGGTAGCTGGTCCAGAGCCGTCGAAGGACTAACGTTCCACCGTGGCTCTTTCTGACCGATCACTTGGGTGGTTGCGCTACCTGCATCGCAAAGCGCACACGCCCGATAACTGGGATCGCAACGGCGCTCCCCACCCGCACTGGGATAACCGCTCGGACCCGCCCATGGCGAGCTGGCATCGCTTCGATCTCGTCGACTCGTCGTACGCCATGGGGCTTATGGCTCACCGGACTCCCGCGTGGCGAGAACCTTACGTAGAGATTCTCGATCAGCTCATTACTCGTCACACCAGCTGGTGGTCAGCGTCGGACTGGCTGACCCAGTTTGGCCATGACCCCGAGCGAGCCAACTATCCCGACGCGTATCGGCCGTACGTACCTGCTGACCTGTGGGGCGACTACGACGTCCCTGGGTGGACCGCGAACGGCATCGAGCCGTACGGGCGCCAGATGGACCCCGTCGCTGCTGACGGCATGCTCTTCTACAAGGGCTTCCTTCTCGTGCTGCTCGGCATCCGCTCCATGATTGACAGCGCTGAGCGTTGGAATCAGCCGTTCGAGATGATTCGAGATGGCAACGACAGCTTCGAGTGGACCCACAGCACGATCGCTGAGCACCTGTGTCATCAATGGCTTGCGGCGCCGATCGGCTGCCATTGAGAGAACACAAAAATCTGGCCATTTTGACTGGCTGGAGCTGGCCTCGGTCTGAGGCTGCACGACAACCGTTACGGCACTGACTTTCACGAGCAAGCATTTCACCCCTGGTGGGCTCACGCCCGTGAGAACTATCTCGATCTGCACCAAGAGGAACTGCCGACCACAACCACCTTGTACTACGACCCAACGATTGATCGGCATCTGCGGTTACCAGTGATGTCCAACCTGGTCACCTCGTACTACGCAGCGCCCCAGATGCCCCACGACGCACGCCGCCTATTCGACGCCGCATGCATCTCGCTCGGCGTTGACGGCGACATCGCGCTGCCCCTGCGAGCGAGCCGCAGCTACTCAGCTGCACTCGTGCTCGCTCGTGAGTGGCGGATCCAGGATCTCGAAGCGCGGCTAGTCGCCGCCATCGAGGCGTCGTATGAGCCAACCTGGGACACCAACACTGGCGAGTTCACGTGGGGCCTTGGACTCAACGAACGACATCCTCGCGGCCAATACAACGCGTTTTTGGCGGCGGCCGAAGCGGCTGGCCCAGGGCGATGGGCGGCACTCTCCGAGGAGCCGCTGCCAGATTGCCCTCAGATCGTGGGTGTTGACTTTCCGACAATGGCGTTCTCTCGGGCCGAATGGATTGGGAGCTCGCTCTACCTCGAACTTGCGCCGTTGTATGAAAACCGCAAGGTGTACACCACGTTCCGCATCGTTGGTGTTGAACCTCGTCAGTGGGATGTTTCTGGGGTAGATGGCGCGAGCGTCGAAGCACGGGCAGACGGCGTTGTCGTTCGTGTGCCGCTTGTTGCCAACGAGATGACGTTTACCCCTAGCAGCTACTAGTAGACCGCTACGCGTCTGACGTTCCCACGAGTAGTCGCAGCGCGTTCGCAATAACGTCGCTGTCCTTGGATCCAGCGCCCATGCCGATCGAGTTGATTGTCATATGGGGCATTGGTGTCCATTCGTCGACCAGTGCAGTAAGTAGCGCAGCGCCCGTAGGAGTGGTGCTTTCAAAAGGTGCCGGACCGGATTGAACGGCGGTCACGCCGGTGAGAAGTTGCAAAACCGCTGGGACCGGAATGGGTAGCGGACCGTGGGCACCGCGAGTCATACCGCTACCCAAGCTGAGTGTTGAACAAAACAGCTGGTCGAGCTTGAGATGGTCGAAGCCAGCGACAGCCCCAACGACATCGGCGATCGAGTCAAGCGCGCCCACCTCGTGGAAGTGCACGTCGTCGACCGTCGTTTGATGTACCGCGGCCTCAGCGACCGCGAGCCGTTCGAACACATCGGTGGCGCCCGAGGCAATCGGTGCAGGAAGCGCCGCAAAGAGCGCAACGATCTCGGGGAGATGCCTCATGACCGTGGTTGACGGCACCTCGACATGGACCTTGGTCGCCCCCAGACCACCCCGCTCGACCTGCTCAACCCGCAATTCCACACCTAGGTCGAGTGCGTCGATTGGTGCTTGCAGTGTCGCCAACGGCACGCCCGATCCTACTAACGCGCCGAGCAGCATGTCACCGCTTGCTCCGGCCGTGCCGTCGATCCAACCAACCTTCATGTGGCACCGTGGCTCGTCGACCCGATGTTTAGAATTCGCATGGCAGCGCAGGCAGCGCCAAACCCGTTGTCAATGTTCACGACCGTGACCCCTTGGGCGCAGCTAGCGAGAGCGCTGTGCAACGCCGTGGATCCACCGGTTGCAACGCCGTAGCCCACCGAGGTTGGCACGGCAATGATTGGGGCGCCCATCAGGCCACCCAAAACCGACACGAGCGCAGCGTCCATTCCAGCGACGGCTATCACGATGTCTGCGGCACGAATCTCGTCGAGGCGCGCTTCGAGCCGCCAGAGGCCAGCGACCCCCACGTCGGCGATCATCTGCGTGGTGACGCCGCTGAACTGCAACGTGCGCGCAGCTTCTGTTGCCGGCCCCATATCCGACGTGCCAGCGGCAACCACCACGATGTTGGCTGGTCGCGCCGGAAGCGAACCATGCATAATCGCGGTTTGGCTCGTTTCGTCGTAGTCGAAGGTTGCGCTGTGGTGCGCAACCGCTTCGGCGCGTTGCGCAGCGAGTCGAGTAAGCAGGACCGGCTCGGACGAGGCTGCGAGCTCCGCAACGATTGCGTCGAGTTGTGCGTCGGTCTTTGGCTCGCAAAGAACCGCCTCGGGCATCCCTATACGGGCAAGGCGTTGATGATCGTGGGTGTGCATCGCCGCTAGGAGACGTGCAAGATAGCGCGTCCGGGGCGATACGCACGGTCGTCAAGCTCGACCGTTGCCAGTGCTGGCTCGATAGATGTCATGGCAGTCCGCACCGCATCGAGCACAGCCCGCGAGATCTGTGGTCGGTTGTCGTCGCTGACTTCGACGGACACGTCGGCCTCTCGAATGCGGCAACGAACGACGTCGACACCCGTCAGTTCAGTAATGAGGGCCTCGCCCGCCTCGATGGCTTGCAGGCGCGCCGCGGTTACTCGGGTGCCCGTGTACAAGCGGCTGGCAAGACACGGTGATGCGGGCAGATCCGCCTCGGGCAGTCCAAGTGACCGTGCTGCGCTGCGAATGGCCTGTTTATTCCAGTCGGCCTCGATGTAGGGGTGGTGCACTGCGTGTTCGTCAGCTGCGATCAAGCCCGGACGGTACTCGCCAAGATCATCGGTGTTCGCACCGCTCAAAATGGCGGCATCTTCAACGACGATATCGGCTGTGCGTACCTGATCGATTGCGTCGTACAGATTGGTCTTGCAGAAATAGCACCGGTCCGTTGGGTTCGCCAGGTAGCGCTCATCGTCGAACTCGTTCGAGCGCACGAGCTTGAGATTCCAACCTTCGCGCTCAGCGAAAGCAACAACCCGTGCGGTGCCAGAACCAGGAACTGCAGGCGTAACCGTGTGCGCCACCACTGTCGACGATGGTGAAGCCCGATGCGCCAGTGTCGCCAACACCAGGCTGTCGATTCCTCCGCTGCAGGCAACAACTCTTGCTGGGTAACGACCCAGTACGTCTTGGAGACGATCCACGCTAGGACCCTACCCAGCTTTAGCTGATCACCTTTGCCATCACGTCGAGACAGATGTCGAGATCGGCGTCATTGATGGTGAGAGGTGGGCAAAAGGCCAAGCTGTCACCGATAGGTCGAAAAATCACGCCCTTGTCGAGCATCTCGTCGCGATAGGCAACCGTTTGCTCCGGCGCAGTACCAGCTGGCAGCTGAGCGGACCAGAGTGCGCCAACACCCCGATAGCCAGAGAGGGTCCCGTCAGCGACCATGGCGGCGAGACCAGCTGAATAGTGCTCGCCGATCTCTTTAGCGCGTTGCACCAAGCCCTCTCGTTCAATGATGTCGATGTTGACGAGCCCTGCGGCGCACCCGGCCGGGTGACCGCTGTAGGTGTAGCCATGTCGGAAGTAGAAGTCGGGATCAGCCTCGAGTACATCGCAGACCGCACGAGAGATAACAACGCCCCCTAACGGTTGGTAGCCGCTGGTTACGCCCTTTGCGAACGTCATCAGATCCGGCTGCACCCCGAAGGTTTGGGCTCCAAACCATTCGCCGGTGCGACCGAAACCGCAGATGACTTCGTCGAATACAAGCAGCGAGCCAGCCTTGTCGCACATGTCTCGCAGCCGGCGGAGGTACTCGTCGGTCGGCGGCCACACACCGCCAGCGCCTTGCACTGGTTCAGTCACAACGGCGGCAATGCGGTCGCCGTGTTCAGCGAAGAGTCGAGCCGCAGACTCAATGTCATCGGGATCGATCTCAACCACATGTGGCAAAAGGTCTCCCCAACCCTCGCGGTTCGGTGCAATTCCTTGCAGTGACGTACCGCCCATCGCAACGCCGTGATACCCACGTGTCCGTCGGACCATGATCTGACGATCCTTGTCACCCTTGAGTTGCGCGACCAGTCGAGAGATCTTAAAGGCGGAGTCGATTGCCTCAGAGCCTGATCCGCAGAGAAACACTCGTGAGTTCTCAAGGGGTGAGAGATCGGCGACCCGTTCGGCGAGCTCCTCGGTGACTGCGTTCGACCACGGATCGAAGACGTTGTAGATCGACATGTTCAGCTGCTTTTCGACCGCGCTGGAAATTTCCTTGCGGCCGTGGCCGACCTGGCACAACCACAGGCTTCCCATGCCGTCGATGTATTCGTTGCCCTCGTTGTCCCACAGGCGAACGCCCTCGCCACGTACGAGTTCGCGATACGCCGACTTTCGTTTTGCAGGTTTGCCGTAGGGATGAAGAAATCTGGGTGTCATTGTCGTAACCCTTCCTGCTGGCTCTCGTTCAGCACAACGTGACCTAGAGCGTGTGTAGACCTCGATAGTTTGCTACCAAACCAATTTGCTTGCAAGATGCACTGCAACCCAATCCTCGGTGCGCTGCACGAGAAACCGTCGCTGTGGACACCACGACCGAACGGGGGGTGGGTCTACGTCCTCGGCAGGTAGCCGCCGCGGCCTTGGGGCAATCGCATGTCAAGAATCCGGCTGGCCACAACGGTGCGAAGAATCCCTGCGGTGCCGCCGCCAATCGTGAACATGCGAACGTCGCGGTACATGCGTTCAAGTGGGTTGCGGCGGCTGTATCCCGCAGCGCCGTGGAGCTGCAATGCGTCGCTCACGACTTCGATAGCAGCTTCTGCGGTGAAGATCTTTGCCTGGGCGGCCATGGCTGGGTCAGGAAAGGCCGAACCGTTTGGCCCGCGTGATTCAGCGGCTCGCCATGTCAGACTACGGGCGGCTTCGAGTTTCACGGACATGTCAGCCAGACTCCACTGCACGCCCTGGAACTCGGCGATTGGCCGTTCGAACTGCTCACGTTCCTTGACGAACGCAAGCGCCAGCTCGTAGGCGCCCGCAGCGATTCCTAGGCCAACCGTGCCGGCACCGACTCGTTGCGAGTTGTACGCGTTCATGAGATCGCCGAACCCTCGCTTGAACCCAGACGGCGGCATCAACACCATGTCGGGGCCAATCACCATGTCCTCGAAGATGACCTCCATCTCGGGAATTGCTCGCAACCCCATGGTCGGTTCGCGCCGCCCGAACTTGAGACCCGGGGTCTCGTCGCGAACTGCCAGGAAGCCACCAATCCCCTCTTCGTTTCCTTGCTCATCGAAGACACGCGCAAAGATCAGATGCAGCCGTGACACGGTTCCACCGGTAATCCAGTGCTTCATGCCATTGAGTACGTACTCGTCGCCGCGACGGTCGGCGCGAGTCGTCATCTGTGAGGCCGAGCTGCCAGCGCCGGGTTCAGTGATGCAGATTGCAGGTTTGTCGCCGTGCAGCACCATGTCGGCGGCAAGCTTCTTTTGCGACTCGGTGCCATACGCCATCACGGCGGAAATCGCTCCCATGTTGCATTCCACGGCGATGCGACCCGTTACGCCGCACACCTTGGCCATTTCCTCAACAACGAGCACGGCATCGAGAAACGACCGCCCTGGCCCGCCGTACTCGGCTGGCACTGTCATGCCCGTAAAGCCTGCGTCTCGTAGGGCTTCGACATTCGGCCATGGATACTCCTGGGCCTCATCAACGTCCGCCGCCCGCGGCGCGATCACCTCAGTCGCCAGCTCTCGTGCTTTGCCCTGCAGCTTGAGTTGATCGTCGGTCAATTGCCAAGTCATAGATCAGGTCTTTCGATTTCGTACAAGTTGAGGTTGAGCGTCGGGCCTAGGTGAGCGCGACATGGAGGTGTTCGATGCCGTTCACAAAGTTTGACGGCACGAACTGCGCAGTGCCAAGTTCCAAAGTCCAGTTTCGCTTGAGGATCTCGTCGACCAGGATTGAAACTTCGAGCCGAGCGAGGGAGGCCCCAAGGCAGAAGTGTGCGCCGCCACCACCGAACGCAACGTGGGCCGGTAGCTGCGCTCTGTCGGCATGGAAGGCCCTGGCGTCGTCAAAGTGGTTGTCGTCAAAGTTGGCCGCGGCGTACCACATAACGACCTTGTCACCTGCGGCCAGGTCAGTACCGCCAAGATGTACGTCGGCCGTAACGGTGCGGCGGAAATACAAGATGGGCGACGAGTATCGGATGATCTCGTCGGCGACGGAGTCGAGTAGCTCAGGGTTGCCGCGAACTCGGTCGAATTCCGAGGCGAAGTCGACCAGGTGTAAAGCCAGGTGCGCCATCGACGAGCGGGTCGTCTCGTTGCCGGCGAAGATCATCAACCGAAAGAAGTTGGCGAACTCCTCGTCAGTCAGCTGTTGACCATCGACCTCTGCCTGAATCAACTCGGTGATCAGATCATCGGCAGGATTGCATCGGCGCTCGTCGCCAAGTCGACGTGCATAGTCGCTCATGCCATGGGCCGCAGGACTATTAAACGGCAGCAGTCGCAGCGGAGTCGTATTGCCATAAGCGTCGGGATCGAGCGGCGTGTTACTCGTGCCCGCCACGAGATGGTCGGATAGCTCGATCATGAGGTCGTGATCGGCCTCGGGCACGCCCATCAGGTCGCAGATAACCCCGATCGGTATCGGTGCCGCAATGTGCTTGACCCAGTCCCCTCCACCGTGTTCTTCGAACGAGTCAAGACATCGTGTGACGCGGTCTCGGATTGCGACCTGGTAGCGCTGCACATGTCGCGGTGTAAAGGCAGAACTCACCAAACGACGCAACCGCGTGTGCACCGGCGGGTCGAGGTCGATCATCGACGCCCGTGCGTCCAGTGCGTCCTCGTCAATGTCGTAGATCTGGATGTGACCGACGGCCGATGAGTACGTGCTGGTGTCACGCGATACTTCCACCACCTCGCTGTGGCGAGTCACTGACCAGAAGCCACGCTCGTTCGCCGTAGCACCGTGGGTCCATGTCAAACCGTTGGCAGCGCGCATGGCAGCAAAGCCGTCGTGCGGAATCCCGTGTGCGAAGGTGTCCGCGTCGTGCAGATCGAGCGGAGAGTTGTGCTTTGGGCTCGTTGTCATTCTTCTTCCTCGGCCGCAGCGACGTGGCATTCAACGAGTGCAATTGCAGACGACGGGCATCGATCGATCACCACGAGTGCCCGCTCACGGCTCAGCGTTGCGGTACCAATGACCTGTGCGATATTCGTGTCTTCATTGATCAGGAACGTGGCTTCTTCGAGCATCTCGCACATGCCGCTGCCAATACATCGTTCGTCGTTGATTGTTACGGCAACCTGTTCGTCATCCATATGACGGTTCCATTTCGACAGAGAGCACGCCATGCACGAAGTTCGACGGGCAGCGCACCGGCCCACTCGTCTGGGTTAGCAACATGTTGCGGCGCGCCATCTCTTCGAACAGGCACGAGATTTCGAGTCGAGCCAAGAACGCACCCAGGCAGAAGTGGGGACCGCCTCCCCCGAATGCGAACTGCGCGCCGCCGGTGCGACCTACGTCGAAGGTGAATGGGTCATCGAATACGGCATCGTCACGATTGGCCGATGAGTACCACATTACGACCTTGTCGCCTTTTGCAATGGCTGTGCCCGCAAGCTCGGTGTCCGTTGTCGTAGTGCGGCGCATATGGAGAATTGGCGTCGACCATCGCAGTACTTCGTCGGTAGCGGTTTCAAGCAGCGAGTTGTCGTTTATCAACCGCTGCATTTGGTCGGGGTGCTCAGCAAACGCGATCGCCCCGTGACTCAGCGCAGTACGGGTCGTCTCGTTGCCAGCGAAGACCAGCAAGTGGAACAGGTTCTTGAACTCGTTCGCCGACAACTTCTCGCCATCGGCCTCAGCCTGCACCAGCATGGTGACCATGTCTTGTTGGGGATTCGACCGGCGCAGATCAGCCAGCCTCGATCCGTATTCGAACAGTGCGTGACTTGCCGGGCTATTAAATGGCAGCAGCCGCAGTTCAGTCGTGTTCCCGAACGCGTCTGGCGCCATGCTTTGCTCGCCACCGGTGCCCTCGACCAGATAGTTCGAGAGCTCCACCAGAAAGTCGGCATCCTCGACAGGCACGCCAAGAATCGACAGGATGACCTTGATCGGCAGCGGTGCCGCCACGAGATCAACCCAGTCACCGCCCCCGTTCGTCTCAAAGTCATCGAGCACATCACTCACGATCGAACGCGTTAACGATTCCCACCTCCGAATGTTCTTGGGGGTGAAGACACCGCTAATCAGGCGGCGCAAACGCGTATGGTCCGGTGCGTCTGTGTCAATCAGCGACCGGCGGGCTTCGAGCGCGTCTGCCTCAAGATCCCACAAATTTGTATGACCGATCGCCGAGGAGTAGACGGCTGCGTTTTTGGAGACCTCCTTGACGTCGGCGTGGCGGGTGACCGCCCAGAAGCCGTCATCGTTGTACGGATGCCATGCAATGCCTTGTTGGGCTCGCAACGCAGCAAACCTGTCATGAGGAATTCCCTCGAGATACAAGTTCGACTCGGTGACGTTTGGCGTTCCGTGATCGGTCTCGGTCGTCGTCATCTCAGCTGAACTCGATATAGCGGCTGCGTTCCCAATCGTTCACGTCGTCGGTTGCGGCGTGTTCGGCCGCATGTTCAACCTCGGCAGCCGCAATCGAGACGTAACTCGTTGAGAACATTTCGCCCATGGCGCTGGCAAGCTCACTGCCGGTGTACGCAGCGATCCCGTCGGCCAATGTGGTAGGCAGAGCGGACGCATCGCCTGGCTCGGTGTACTTGTCGCCTTCGCTCATCGGTCCAGGATCAAGGCTCTTCGACACTCCATCGACACCGGCAGCCAAGAGACCGGCGATGATCAGATAGGCATTTGCGTCGGCACCGGCCGCACGGAACTCGACCCGATTCGCCGGCGAATCTGCTTCGACGATGCAGCGCGCCAGCACCGTGCGGTTGTCCAGTCCCCAATGAATGTGTGTCGGCGCAAACGTGTACGGCTGCACCCGCCTTGGGCCGTTGGCGGTCGGGGCGCCAAGTAAGGACAACGATGACGCATGTTTGAGTAGACCGCCGAGCCATTTGCTCATGAGCTCGTTCGGCGCACCATCCGATGATGCGAACACGTTCGCGCCATCGGCTTGCAAGCTGGTGTGCACATGCATGCCGGATCCTGATTGTTCAAACCACGGCTTTGGCATGAACGTCGCCCGCAGCCCATGCTGCACGGCGACCTGTTTTACGATCGTTTTGAATAGCGCAGTGTTGTCGGCAGTGCGCAGCGCACCGTCGTAGGCGGCATTGATCTCGATCTGGCCGGGTCCATATTCCGCATTCGAAGATTCAACGTCGATACCTGCACCGAGTAAGGCCTGCCGCATATCGGCGAGCACGTCTTCGAGCGGAAGCGCGTCCATAAGGGAGCTGTATTGAATGTGTTCCTGAACCAGCTGCCAGTCCGGGGTACAGAGGTAGAACTCGAGTTCGGTCGCTACGACTGGATCAAGACCGACCTCGCCACACTTGGCGATCTGATTCTTCAGCACAGTTCGCGGCGAAAGCGGATGCAGGTTTCCATTGGGGGCATACGCGTCGGCGAACACCAGGGCGTACCCCGGACGATGCGACAAGATCCGCCCGGTGCTCACGTCAGCATGCAGGTGACAATCGAGATAGCCCGAGTCCATATTGATGAACTCGTTGTCGGGGAGATCATTGTGCATGTCCATCACGAAGATGGCGTCAGCCATGCCCAGAGCGCTGTTGTGAGCGGTCGCGAAGAAGCGATCAACGGGAACGCGCTTGCCACGTAGGTGTCCGTAGGTGTCTGGTGTCGCGACTTCGACCGTATGGACGCCGTGGCCTTCGCACATTTCCTGAAATTCTTCGAGTGTTAGGCCCATGGCCAGTCCCTTTCGTTGTCAGAGTCGGTTGTTGTTCGATTCGGAGTTACTGCCCGGTTGCGAGCTGTGCTTCGGGTTATGGCACGATCTCACCCCGCACACGATGTGACCTTGAGTATCGCCTGCAACCCCCGGTTCTCGATAGTCATTGACAAAGGTCAGCCGCGCAGTGGCTTCGGTCCCGAGTCCTGTCAGCACTACGAGCCCTCGGTTCCCAGGTACGCGGCACGGACGTGCGAGTTCGACTGAACCTCGGCTGGCGTGCCGTGGGCGATAACCCTGCCTTGATCCAACGCGTAGATCCGATCGCTAATGCCGGTGATGAAGTTGAGGTCGTGGTCGATCACGATCACGCCGGCGCCCACTGTGGCGGCCATGTGACGCACCTGCTGAATCATCTGCTCAGATTCTGTGTCACTCATGCCGCTCGTGGGCTCGTCGAGCAGCAAGAAGGCCGGGCCCATGGCGACGGCACGTGCGAGCTCAAGGCGACGCGAGTTGCCATAGTCGAGTTCGCGGGCACGCCGATCACGCTGATCCCACAAGCCGGCTTCGGCGATCAGTGCGTCTACTGATGGGATCACTTCGGTCGATCGATACTGCTGAGCCACGAGCGCCGAGGTTTCAACATTCTCTCGAACGGTGAGCGCCCCAAAGAGCCGCAGGTTTTGGAACGTGCGCACGATGCCCCTGCGAGCAAGCTTGTACGACGGTTCCTTGCTGACTTCGACATGCTGAAGTTCGAAGGATCCGTCTGACGCTTCGACCATGCCCGTCAACACATTGATCAGTGTTGTTTTTCCCGCACCGTTCGGGCCGATGATGCCGACTACCTCGCCAGTTCGTGCCTCAAGACCCACGGCGGTCAGGGCCCTGAACCCGCCAAACGAGACACTGATATTCGAGGCGTGAAGCTCGATCACTTCGCGAGCGAGCGCTTCGTCGAGTGTCTCGGGTTCCTCTGCGTCAGCACCGAACCGGCGATGGAGCCACTCATCAAGTTCCCAATCGTCAAGCAGACCGAGCGGCCGCCAAATCATGAAACCAAGCATGGCCACGCCAAGAACCACCGTGCGCAAGTTCTCGCGAAAGATCCAATCGAGCGGAGCGCCATCGAGACCGATGCCAAAGAACTCGAAACCGTCCGCCCCCATACGACGAGCGGTCTCATCCGCGATCGTGATGACCACGACCCCCACGACGGCTCCCGTTACACCATTGCGGCCACCGACGATCAACATGGCCAGCGTGAGCAGGGTGTAGTCGAAGAAGAAGTTGCTCGGAAGTATTGACCCCACCTCGTACACCTCAAGGCTTGCACCGATTCCAACAACGGCAACCGAGATGACGAGTGCGACCATTTGTTGGACCACGGGGTTGACTCCCATTGCCCGAGCGGCGAGATCGTCTTCACGCGCCGCAGCAGCCAGTCGCCCACTTCGGCTTTGTGCAAAAAGGCGGGCAACGACCAACGCAAGCAATAAGCCGATGTAGATAGGCACACGACTGTCGAGCGCCTGCCCAACCCGAAAGCCGAGTCCAGCCCGATCACCGCCCGTGAGCTTTGGCCAATTGCGAGCGACTTCGTGGGTAACGAATAGCAGAGCGAGTGTGATCACCGTCGGGGCAACCGCGCCTGATTGCGCACCCGATCGCGTGAGTCCAAGACCCACGAACAGCGCAACGACTGCCACCACAACAATCGCAATCACCAGCGCTAACCACGGATTCATGTCCACCCCGGCCAGCCCAAAGGGTGCGTCAGGGATACGTTTCGCCTTCTCGGTAGGTGCAATAGCCAGCACCGCGAACACATAACCGGCAATCGCTCCAAAACCGATGTGTCCAAACGAAAGAACACCGGTGTTGCCGATGTAGATCTGAATACCGACCACGATGATGGCATCGATCATCATGCCGGTGACGAGTCGCTCCGCAGAACCACTTCCGAGAATGGTCTGGTAGAGCAAGCCACCTGCGACGAGCAAGCCAAACAACAAGACGGCGCCACCCATCGGGAAGACGATGTCTCGGTCGGTGCGCGGGAAGAGCCGGGAAAGCATGACTCAAACCCGCTCAGCGTGGGGCACAGTGATAAGCCCTTGCGGTCGGAATATGAAGAGCAGCGCGATCAGCAGAAATACAAAACCATCGGTGAACCGCTCGATGCCATCGGGTAACCAGGAACGCAGCAAGATCTCTGCGAGGCCAAGCGCAAAACCTCCAATGACAGCACCGCGCAAGCTCCCCAGGCCGCCAATCAACGCGGCGAGAACACCAGACAGCATCGGGGCGATACCCGCGCTCGGCGTTGTGTTGCCTTCGCGCATCAGCCAAAAAACACCGGCGATACCAGCGAGTAGACCCGACAACGCGAAGGCACCGCGAATGACCGAATCGGAGCGCACACCCATGAGGCGAGCTGTCTCGAAATCGGCGGCAGCGGCGCGCAGCGACAGCCCGAACATGGTTCGTTGGAGCAACCAGCCCGTGGCTACGAGCGTGATGAGCGTGACGACGATCACCGCGGTATCAAACACTTCGACGTTCAGCGATCCGACCTTGAACGTGTTTGCAAGCCACCACGGTTGGTCATACGTCTTGACGCCGGCGGACACGTACAACAAGAAGATCGCAGATACCACGAAGTGAACACCAAACGAGGTGAGCAACATTGTGAAATCTGAAGCGCCTCGCACCCTACTGAATGCGATCCGCTCTATCAGTAGTGAAACGGCGATCGCGGTAAGAATGATCAATGGTGCAACCAGGTACCAGCTCCAGTTCGCACCCAGCGTCCAGAATGCAACGTAGCCAGCAACAGTGATCAACTCGCCGTGCGCAAAATTCAGAAGGTGCATAACGCCGAAGACCACCGCTACGCCAAGCGCAAGCAATGCGTAAATGCTGCCGCGACCAAGACCATCGATGAGGTTTTGCAGCAGCTCAGTCACTTAACCCCCAAGGAAGGTGTCGAAGAGATCGTCGTGCGCACGCAGCTCTGTGGCGGTGCCGCTGGCAACGACCTCGCCACTACGTAACACATACGCCCGGTCGGCGAGGTCGAGCATCCGCGTCGCATTCTGTTCGACCACGAGCAAGGTACGGCCTTGCTGACGAAGCGAGTCGATGAGTTCGAACACGACATCGACCAGGACAGGCGCCAAACCGAGCGACGGTTCGTCCATCATCAGCAACCGCGGATTTGACATCAGGGCTCGTGCAATCGCCAATTGCTGGGCTTCGCCACCCGATAAGAAGCCAGCCGCTGTGGTCCATTTTGCTCGCAGCACGGCAAACTGCTCTGCCATCTGGTCGAGCAACTCGTCTCGCTCATTTGCCGCCACCGTTACGCCGCCGATTTTTAGATTCTCTTCAACGGTGAGGTCAACGAAGATCTTGCGATGTTCGGGCACCAGCGCCAACCCAGCTCGAAGCAACTTCTCGGGTGCCGAGCCTGTGACGTCACCACCCTCAAAGCTGATCGTGCCTGCGGTGGGGGTGAGCAGACCTGCGATGGTGTTGAGCAGCGTGGTTTTGCCCGCCCCGTTTGGTCCAATGAGGCCAACGACCTCACCGGACCCAACGGTCAGGTTTGCGTCTCTCAAAGCGGAGATCGCACCGTATTTGGTTGTCAATCCTGAAACGACAAGCATGAACTGTTTGCTCGTCGGCTAACCACCGATCGTGTCGACGAGCGTGTCTTCGCCATCAACGATTTGATTAATCGGCACGGCCTTTGGCGGAATGCCATTGGTGCCCGCATAGGTGATCTCGCCAGAAAGCCCATCGAAACCAGAAATTGCGGACACGGCATCGCCGATCTCGGGCGGGTCATCACAACCACAGTCAAGGATTCCCTGGAGTCCAAGGAACATTGAATCGACGTACAGCGCCATGAATCCGCGACTATCGAGCGCATCGCCTTCGGCGGCTTCATAGTCGCTTAGCAACGTATCGATCCGGTCGCCCGCGACGATGCTCGTGTGCGGGGTATGGGCAATGCCTTCGTTGTTGTCTTCGAATCGAATGCCAGTCGCGTCCATTGCGTCGGTACCCATGTAGGTCAGGCCGTCCAGGTCTTGACCTTCTAGCTGGCCTCGCAGCGCGGTGACTTGAAACGCAAGCGCTGCTGAGAAGACGATCTCGTTGTTTTCTGAGATGCCCGCGATTTCGTTGACCTGAGCAGAGAAGTCGACATCTGTGCCCCAGACGTAGGTCTGGGTGCTGACGATCTCGCCCCCGCCCGCAATGAACTCGGCAGCAAAGGCATCGGGGTTCACGCCGGTGTAGGGAACGCCTTCACCTTCGGTGAAAATGATTGCTCGATCGATGCCCTGTGCGAGTGCCCACTGAGCCGCCGCCTCGGACATACCAAAGTCATCAAAGGTCACCAGGAATGAGTTGATTTCGGCATCGGCCAAGGTCGGTTCGGTCGAGGCGGCCACGAACATGGGCACCTCTCCCTCGGTAACTTGCAAGATAGGCAAAGCGAAATCAGCGAACGGTGGGCCGATCAGAAAGTGCGCGCCCCAATCGAGTAGATCCTGTCCCGCAAGGGCGGCGTCATCACCGACTTCGGCAACTCGGACCTCAATTGGGCGGCCATTTAGTCCACCCGCACAGTTCGCCTTCTCAGCTACGAATGGCACCAACATTGATCCGGGAATGTCGACAAAGCCCACGACTTCACTGAAGTCCATAGCCATGCCAACGCGGATCGGATCGCCGGTTGGGGCGTCCTCGCAGTTGGCGAGATCTGCGCTCAAGATTCCGTCGATGTCAAGCGTGCCTCCTGAGCCTGAGGCAGCATCTGAGCCGGCCTGTGTGTCGCCAGCATCATCGCTGCCGCACGCCATGGCAAATAGCGCCAGGCTGAGAACAAGCGCAAACACCTTGCTGATCTTCATAGTCCCCCCTAGGGATTTGCTGAGGCGGCTCAATATGTTGCCGCGACATCATCTACGATCGAGATAGTAGCAAATTAGTTCGGTACCAAACGAAGTTGGGATGCAGCGTGCCAAATGTCCGTCGCTATGGAGAGCACAGGCCATGAAAGCGCTTGTCATCGCGCACGAGCCTGACGGTCATGCCGGCCAGATTGCAGCTCGTTTGAAGGAACGGGGTTTCATAGTTGACACCCACATCGTGACGCACGAGTATGCGCGCCCAAACGACGCAGAGCCTTGGCCAAACGTAGACGAGTACGACGTGGTCCTGCCTATGGGGTCGGTCCGCTCCCTCACCCGCAAACACGAGATCGACTCGTGGGTCTACACCGAACTTGAACTCCTTAAACAGATCCATGCTGCTGGCACCCCCATCCTTGGCGTGTGTTTCGGCGGTCAACTACTTGCCGAAGCGCTCGGTGGTTCGGTAGAAGTCGCGCCCGTGACCGAGATTGGCTGGTTTGAGATCGAGTCTCCTCCCGGTACAGAAAATCCGGCTGGTCCTGGGCCATGGAAAGAATGGCATCACGACCGGTTCACTCCCCCGCCATCGGCAGAGATACTGGCTGTCAACGAGAACGCGGTGCAGCTTTTCCGATCGGGCCGTACCGTCGGCACGCAGTTTCATCCCGAAGTCGACTTCGCTCATCTTGAGGCGTGGGTGAACACATGCGACGACGAGTACTTAGCGAGCAGTGGTGTGACCCGTGCCGACATCCTTCAAGGCGCTAGCGCTAACGAGGAGATGAACATCAAACAGTGTCACGCCTTCGTCGACTGGTTTCTCGACGAGATTGCCTTCCCCGAGCCGGCAACGCCATGACTAAACACCTGCCCCTTATTGGGCTGACCGGGCGGCGCAAAACCGCCGGGCAGATCGTGGGCACACCCGACACATTGCACCATCTCGAAGGCGACTGGTTCTACGCCGACTATGCACGCGGCATCCTCGATGCTGGCGGCCTACCCGTGAACCTTCCGCTCGACGCCGACCCCAGTCTGTATGCGGACCGCCTCGATGGCATCCTGTTGTCGGGTGGAGCTGACATCGCACCTAATCGCTACGGCGCAGCGAGTGAAACCGATGACTTTCCGCCTGAACCGAGCCGTGATGAGTTCGAATGGCAACTGTTCATGGCAGCTCAAGAACGAGCGCTGCCGGTCCTCGGAATCTGTCGCGGGTTGCAAATGGTAAACGTGGCAACGGGCGGCACCCTGCATCAGCATGTGCCCGAACATGCGGCATTCGATCAGTCTCCCGCAACGTTGCATCATGGCCTACAGGTCGAAGCTGACTCGGTGCTCGGCTCGATCTATGGCACCAGTCACTCGGTAAATTCGCTACACCATCAGACGGTTGACAAGGTCGGTAACGGGTTGCGCGTGACCGCACGTTCATCCGACGCAACTGTCGAAGGCCTGGAGCACGAGTCACTGCCAATCGTGGCTGTGCAATGGCATCCCGAAATGTTGCCGACCCGGTCCACCGATCCCATCTTCACATGGCTAGTAGAAGCAGCGAGCTGAGTCTCTAGCTCTCAAAGATTAGTTTCGCCGCAGCCACATCTTCCAAAGCGGTCCCAGCAGACTTGAACAGTGTGATTTCGTCGTCGCTCGTGCGCGTCGGGCAGCGTCCGGCGACGAGTTCTGCGAGGTCACCTTGCAGCATGTCAAGGGTCAGTAATCCACTCGCCAATGGCTGCGCCAAGTCCCCCGCTAGGACACCGTCGGCTCGTGTATCGACCCAGACCCTTGCCTTTCGAATCACGTCGTCGTCGGTCTCTCGCATCTCTGGGGTAAACGCCCCGATCAGATCGACGTGGGTTCCCGGGCGCAGCAACTCACCTCGAATCAGTGGTGACGTCGCACCCGTGACACACGTGATCGTGTCTGCCTCTGCAACGCCCGCGTCGAGATCCTCGCAGACCGAGACTGCAGCGTCGATAGAAGCGAGGGAGGCCACAACCGCTGCGGCTTTGCGGGTGTCGCGCCCCCAGATCTGTACGCTGTCGTAGGACCGCACGGTCGCATGTGCTTGCGCCGTCATCGGCGCCAGAGCTCCGGTGCCAACCACCAGCAAACGCCTCGCATCATCACGAGCGAGCCGTTTCGCCGCGACAGCTGACGCTGCTGCGGTCCGACGGGTGGTCAGTTCGTTGCCGTCGCAGGCACCAAGGAAGACACCTGTTGTTGCATCGAACAACAACACACCAGCGTTCACGGTTGCGAGCCCGTGGTCGCCGTTGTCAGGGAAAAAGGTGACCACCTTGACAGCAATCACGTCGCCAATCAGCCAACCGGGCTTGAGCAGCAGCGAAGCATCGCGCCCACCTGGTACCGCAACGGGATGCACCGTGCGTTCTGGTGCGACCGCTCCGTCAGCGATCAGGGTCTCCTGAATCGTTTCGATCAAACGCTGCCACGGCAGGGCCGCCGCTACCTCGTCACTGCCGAAGAACTGCATCGCTTCCTTTCTACGCACAACACATCGCTAGTGTCGCGTCGTGGATGAAGAATTCTCGCATGCAGACGAACATCAGGCGCTACTCACCTACCAGGGCGTGGTCTACCCGTGGCAGTGCGATCACATCGGCCATATGAACGTGATGTGGTACACCTCAAAGTTCGACGAGGCGACCTGGCAGTTTTTCGGTCGTATTGGACTCAGCCCGGCGAGCATGAAGGCCGACGGTCGCGCAACCGCAGCGGTTGAACAACACATGAAGTACATGGCCGAACTGCTACCGGGCGACCTCGTCGAGGTACGGACCCATCTCGTCGAGTTACGCGACAAGGCCCTGATCTTTGAGCACACTATGTACGAATCAGTAAGTAAGAAGTTGGTGGCGACCTCTCGGATTACCGGGATACATCTGAACGCCGCCACCAGAAAAGCTCAAGTGCTTCCCGACGACGTCAAGGCCGCCGCTTCCCGTCTCGATACCGGAGGTTCCCTGTGAACGCTGAGGCTCGCACCCACCAGGATCGACGCGCCGCCGCCCTAGCGGTGTACTCCGGCTTTGTTGCGGGCGATCATGAACCTGAGCGCGCCGCCAGCTCCATGGAACGCCGCCACGGCGCGCTCGGCAGCTTTGCATTCGACACCGTGATGGGTGAGGTGTGGGCCCGCCCGCAACTGTCGCGCCGCGATCGCTCGTTGATAGTGATTTCGGTGCTGGCATCAATCGGTAGTACCGAGGAACTCTCGCTCCACACGCTCGTTGGCCTCAACCACGGTCTTACCCGAATCGAGATCGAAGAGATCTTGCTGCACATTGCGGTGTACGCGGGTTTCCCAATGGCAATGCATGCCAGCCGAGTCATCGACGCCCGGTTTGCGACCATCGATGGCGTCGACAGGTTGCCCGCGCGAAATCCGAGCGCGTATGCGAGCGATGCCGATCGCATCGTTGCAGCCGCCGAAGTTCGACAGACGCTCACGGGTGGCCGAGCAAACCCCGATGCCAACGCTGACTATGAGGCGTTCGTAGACCACCTCGGCGAGGTTGGTCGAGTCGCGTACATATGGGCGTTCGGCGACGTCTGGTCGCGCGATGAACTCTCCAGGAGGGACCGCAGTGTCGTCGTGATCGCGATTCTCACCGCACTCTCACGCGTCGACGAACTCGCCTTTCACGTGCCTGCAGGTCTCAATCACGGCCTGAGTCGCGAGGAAATCGAAGAGATCATGGTGCAGATGACGATCTACGGCGGCGTGCCTCGCGCTATCGAAGGAGCACTCGCAATGCGCACTGCCTTTGAACGAATCGACCAACGGACCGCCACCAAGCCCTAGTGCATCAAGAAGCCCCAGTACATCAAGAAGCCCCAGTACATCAAGAAGCCCCAGTACATCAAGAAGCCCCAGTACATCAAGAAGCCCCAGTACATCAAGAAGCCCCAGTGGCACAGGTGTGGGAGAGTGAGTGGCATGGAACGCAGCGACGACATTGTCAGGGTTGCCCAGCTCTCGGATACCCACTTCGTAGAACACGGTGCCTCTGCCGAGGGCGGGTTTGCGTATGACACGGCGCTGGCGTTCGATGCCGTGCATACGCACCTCGAAAGCGGACCCGACATGGATCTGATTACGGTGACGGGAGACATTGCTGATCATGGCCGTGCGGCACAGTACGAACAGGCCGCGTCAGCATTTAGTCGGTTCACCGCTCCTGTGAATGTGTGCCCGGGCAATCACGACCAAGATGTCGCATTTACTGCTGGCATGGGCAGGCCTGGCGTGGGAACCTCGCGTGCGCTGCAGGCTGGTCCTTGGGCGTTCCTGTTTGTCGACTCAAATGCTGGTGTCATGACACCGAACGACGCAGGACGATTTGTCGACCCCGAAGCGTACGAAGATCGATTACACGGAAACGGTTCGTTGGCGGTCCACGAAGCGTCTTGGGTCCAGGATATGTGCTCAACAGTCGACGCCGAGCATGTGTTCATCTGGTTGCATCATCCGCCTGCCGTACCGGTCCCCTTGACGAGCAATCCGGGGTATGCGGCCGACTGGCAAGAGCTCTTAGCCAAGCTGCGGAACGTTCGCGGTATGGCTGGCGGGCACACGCACGTACCAGACGACTACATCTTCGAAGGCCGCCCGGTCTTCGTAAGTCCGGCGCTCAAGAACAACTTCGACCTGCAAGCCAACACCCTTTTGCCGCCGGGTTACCGGACCTTTGAGTTTCTGCCTGATGGTTCGGTGACAAGTGAGGTGCAACTCGTCGATGATCCTCAGTGGCCACGCAATCCGCTTGGCCGAGCCGTTGTCGCCCTATTCAATGGCGAACTCACGTACGCCGAACTCGATGAGATCATCGCTCGAAAACAAGCCGAGCGAGCCGGCACCCAGGTAGCGACCTAGTGGCCGACGAGTTACCGAGCGTTCTCGACGGCATCCGTGTTGTCGAGTTCGCACAAAACGCTGCAATCCCCCATTGTGGACGCCTGCTCGCAGGTCTCGGCGCCGATGTCGTCAAGGTCGAACCGCCGGGCGGCGACGCGATGCGAGCGCTAGCTACCGTCAAGGACAAGGAGAGCCGGGGGTACGCCCTCATCAACCCAGGCAAGCGCAGCATCGTCGTCGACTTGGGTTCGACTGCAGCTCGGCCCGTCGTCGATGCCCTGCTCGAATGGGCCGATATAGCGTTGACTGCGTTCAAGCTCCCAGACCTTGAACGATTCGGCCTGGATTGGCAACGAGTTCAAGAAATAGACCCCGAGCTCATTTATGTGGTGCATTCTGCAGTGGGGCCAGAGGGACCCGATGCCGACGTGGGCGGGTATGACGTGCTCGCCCAGGGGCGCAGTGGTGTTGGTTTCATAATGAACCGATCCAACGGTGACGTCCCCCGGCCCACTCGTCCAGCCGTGAATGACTTTGGATCCGGATTCTCGGCAGCATTCGCCGTCATGGCGGCGCTGCGTCATAGAGATCAGACGGGTGAAGGCCAACGCATCGATACCTCGCTACTCGGCACGGCGATGAGCCTGGGCACGCCACTGCTCGGCTCGTTTGAGCTAGACACTGAACGTACCGCGGATCTCGACGACGATATTGCGACCGTCCGATCCGCGGGCGAGGACTTTGACACCCAACGCAATCTCTACGAGAGTCGCGTGAACGCGGCTGGCGGAGCGTTCCACCTGTACTTCCGCCACTATCGAACCTCCGACGGCTTCATCTCAGTTGCTGGCCTGTCAAGCGGCTTGTTCGCAAAGTTTCATGCGGTTACCGGCGTCGACGTGCCCGCTGAACGCGATCAGACGCACCCGTCATTCCAGGCGGCGATTACTCAGGCCACCGAAACCTTGGCAAGCCGCACGACGGCGGAATGGATCCAAGCTTTCAACGCAGTCGGCTACCCGTGCGGACCGTACAACATGCCCCATCAGGCAATGCAGGATCCGCAGGCGCTGGCAAATGACTATGTGGTCGCGCTCGAGCATCCTGACTTGGGCCAGTACTCAACGACCGGCATGCCCTTTCGTATGCAGAAGACGCGCGCCGAAGTACGCAGCGCCAGTCCGCAATTTGCTCGGCACACCACCGAGGTGATGTCCGAAATTGGCCTCAACGCAGACCTCGTTGCACGGCTACTCGGCGCCGGCGCCATCATTCAGGCGTAGTCGCCTGATCAGCTGCGACACCGGACTACGACACGCCAAGCGCTTCGCAGGCATGCGCTCGCAGACGCTTGTAATCAACCTTGCCCGATGGGGCGCGCCCAATACTGTCGACGCAGACGACGTCTCGAGGGGCCTTGTATCCGGCGAGCTTCGTTTTCACGTGATCCATGATTTCCTCTGCGTCGACTGTGTCACCTTGACTGTTTGGTTCAACAACGGCGCACACCGTTTCGCCGAACCGTTCGTTCGGGATCCCAACGCACACGGCGTCTCGGACCTCGCTGTGAAGTTTCAGGACTTCTTCGACCTCTTCAACAAACACCTTCTCACCCCCGGTGTTGATGCACACCGAACCACGTCCAAGAAGCTTCATGGTTCCGTCGGCCTCGACCGTGGCGTAGTCGCCGGGAACCGACCACCGCTTTCCGTCGATGGTTCGAAACGTCTCGGCCGTCTTCTTTTCGTCCTTGTAGTAGCCAACAGGCATGGGTCCACCAAAGGCAGCAAGACCGACTTCGCCTGAACCTGGAACGACGAACCCGCCCGGCTCACTCAGCACCTGTGCGAGCTGCCCGACTGCGAACGAGGCAGTAGGAGCGACCTGACCCTTCTTTGATATCGAGCTCCCCATTGCCGCTGCCTCGGTCGATCCAAACACGTCGATCAGCATGGCGTCGTCGCGTAGATGGCCAAAGAGCCCCTCCTTGACTTCGTGGCTCCACATCACGCCGGCCGAATGAATGACCCGCAGCGATTCCAGCGACCACCGCCCTGGGTCAGCGTCGAGCTCAGCGAGCAACGGCCGAGCGAATGCGTCACCAACGATGACAACCGAGTCGGCTTGGCATCGATCGACCGTGTCCCACAGACCGGGGGCATCGAAGCGTTCGCCTGGCAACAGCACGACCGTACCGCCGATCGCGAGTGTGCTGTACGCGTTGCTCAGTGCAGTCGCATGCATCAGCGGGCACGCCAACAGCACCGTTGGCCCTGCTGGTCGCGCCTGCACTCCCTCCGCCGCATCGGCGAGCGACGTGATCGCAGCGATGCCATACAACGCCGATCCGCCGCTTCCCATCGACTCGAACAGATCGCTGTGTTGCCACATCACGCCCTTGGGCATGCCAGTCGTTCCCCCGGTGTACACGAGCACAACGTCGGTGCCTTTGCGGGCCACCGTGTGCGGGGAGTTCTGGCGCCCGGTCGTAACCACCGACTCATATGGCGTGGCCCACGCAGGGCCCTCTTCGCCAACGCTGTACCAGCGCTTCACGGTGTCAACACGGTTGCGCACCGCCTCGACGGTCTCAACGAAACGCATGTCGAAGATCACCGCTTCTGCGTCAGCATTGCCGAACAGATAGGTGATTTCGTCGGCCCCGTAGCGGTAGTTCGTGTTGAATGGCCACGCTGAAATCTTCTGGGACGCGTGACACACTTCGAGATACTCGGGTCGGTTTGGCAGATACGTCGCGACCTTGGACGCTGAACCAAGACCAGCTGCAAGAAGATCGGCCGCTAAGGCGTTCGATCGCTGATCGAACTGCGCCCAGCTCACCCGCTGATCGCCATAGATAATGGCAGGTCGATCGGGTACCGCCCCGGCGATGGCCTCAAACACATCCCCAAACTGCCAACCATCGCTCTTCGTCATGCACCGAAGCTAGTTCACCCGAAGCCGAACGGTCTTGAGTCGGCTCCAAACGAGGCACCGCGGAACACAATGATGTGACGCACGCGACACGAACGAAATTGTGACAACCCGGTGGAGCCTTGGCACCATGTGGTCCTGCCGCCAGGAGGACCTCTCCATGCCCATAACCTCTCCATGCCCATAACCTCTCCATGCCCATAACCTCTCCATGCCCATAACCTCTCCATGCCCATAACCTCTCCATGCCCATAACCTCTCCATGCCCATAACCTCTCCATGTCGATAGCTCTGTACCGCCTCGGCCGCTTCGCTGTGAGTCGCCCATGGGCCGTGATTGGTATCTGGGTCGCTGTCGCCGTGCTCGTCATTGGAGCTGCAGCCGGGTTCGGGCGAGACCTCGAAGACTCGTTCTCGGTACCCGGACTCGATTCCACCCAGGCCATCGATCTTCTCTCAAGCGCACAATCTGATCGGGCAGGTTTGACTTCAGAGCTGGTTCTCACCCCGCTCGATGACAATGCAACCTTCTTTGATTCGCCAGACGCTCAAGCCGCGCTTGCCGAGATTCAAGCGGGTGCAGCCGCACTTCCGAACGTGTTGGGCACAAGCGACCCTTCGAGCGCCTTGGCTCTTGGGCCGCAGGCTGCAGCACAGAGCGGATCTATTTCGCCCGACGGCAAAGTCGCGCTGGTTCGGTTGCAGTATCCCGTCATCGAAGAACTCTCAATCGACGACCTCGAACATCTCAAAGAGTTCGGCGCCGAAGCACGTATCGGGTCACCGCTGCAGGTCGAAATGGGTGGCGAATTGTTCTTCTCGTTCGAACAGCCCGAGACCGGTCTTGGGGAGATGATTGGCATCATCGCTGCCGTCATCATCTTGCTTGTCGCCTTTGGCTCCCTCATCGCCATGGGCCTGCCGATTGGCATGGCGCTCTTTGGCCTTGCGCTCGGCATCAGCGCAATGTCGATCATCACCTACCTGATTGAGATTCCAAGCTGGGCTCCGCAAATGGGAAGCATGGTCGGACTCGGCGTTGGCATTGACTACGCGCTGTTTCTCGTTACCCGACATCGAGAATTCCTGGCACGCGGGATGACCATTGAAGAGTCAGCTGGTCGAGCGAACGCCACCGCGGGCCAGGCGGTCATCTTTGCTGGCGGCACGGTCGTAATCGCCATCTTGGGTTTGGCCGTCGCTGGCATTCCATTCATGACCGCAGCTGGCGTCGCCACATCAGTCATCGTGTTGATCATGGTGGTCGCGTCAATCACGCTCCTGCCCGCGTTCCTGGGCTTAGCTGGCCACAAGGTCAACGGCATCCGAGCCGATCGACGTCGGGTACAGGCAGCGGACTACGTCAGCGAGCGGTGGGAACGGTGGGGAACCCACGTATCTGAGCACGCGTGGTCCTACACCATTGGTGTCACCGTCTTTCTGCTCGCTCTTGCGGCACCTGTTCTCTCCTTGCAGCTCGGCTTTCCTGACGCAGGAACGTTCACTCAGGAACGTACCGAGCGGCGCGCCTACGATCTCGTATCTGACGGGTTTGGTCCGGGAATTAACGGACCGCTGGTAATCGCAGCAGACATTTCTTCGGACCCATCAGTTGTCGAACCACTTGTTGCTGCGATCGCTGCTGACGAGGGTGTCGCCGCAGTCGCACCACCCGAAATCAACACCGCCGCTGGCGTCGCAACAATTCTTGCGTTTCCCACGACGTCGCCTCAAGATGACGCCACCTTTGACACCATCGTGCGGCTGCGAACCGAAGCCTTCCCAGAAGTGCTCGACGCAAGTTCAGCAACTGCGCACATCGGTGGAGGTACCGCCAGCTTCGCCGATATCGGAGAGCGGGTTTCGGATCGCCTTCCTCTGTTCATCGCCGCAGTCATCGGTCTGTCGTTCCTCTTGCTAATGCTGGTGTTCCGGTCGATTCTCGTGCCGCTTAAAGCAGCGCTACTCAACCTGCTTAGCATCGGTGCTGCTTATGGCGTGCTCGTCATGGTTTTCCAGTGGGGTTGGGGCAAGGATCTCATCGGGCTCGAAGCGACGGTCCCGATCGTTTCCTTCATTCCTATGTTCATGTTTGCCGTGCTGTTCGGCCTCTCCATGGACTACGAGGTGTTCCTGCTCTCGCGCGTTCGCGAGGAGTATCTCGTCACCGGCGACAACGACTCGTCAGTTATCCATGGAATCGCTAGCACCGCTCGCGTGATCACGTCGGCCGCGCTCATCATGATCTCGGTGTTCCTCGGATTCGTATTGGGTGACGATCCAATCATCAAGATGATGGGCCTTGGGCTTGCGACAGCCATCTTTGTCGATGCCACCATTGTTCGCATCGTGCTTGTGCCCGCGACCATGAAGTTGATGGGTGACGCCAACTGGTGGATTCCAGGCTGGCTCGACAAGCTACTGCCCACCATCGATATCGAGGGCGAGGCTGGCTTGCCAGAGCCAGAAATGGAGCAGTCGGCCGACAGCACCATTGGCGAACGCACACTGGTACGCAGTTAGCTGCTACCCCTCGGGTACAACACGACGATGGCCAACGCTCCAAGCAGCGTCGACACAAAGAAGAAGGCAAACGCTCGATCAAAGGCTGCGATGATGTCGATGCGGTCGCTATCGCCCACAAAGGCGACCGCTGCAGCCACGCCGACTGCGCCGGCCACATTTCGCAGCATGTTAAATGCTGCGTTCATTTCTCCCCATGACCTCTCGGCCACTGCGGCGAGTGCGTAGCTATTCATGGTTGGCGATGACAGGCCCCACCCGAAACCAAACATCAGAATTCCGGGCAGAAACGACGTAACAAAGCTGCCATCTTGGTCAAGGACCAGCCAGCACCACGCAACCGCAAAGACCATGATGACGCTGCCAATCTGGATTGGCCAGCGGTGACCGACCCGATCCGCCACTCGACCGCCAACCAACGTCATGGTGGCGGCAGCGATCGGACCCGCCGTCAGGCTCAAGCCGATCTCAAGGTTTGAGTAGCCCCAGACCCGTTTGAGATACAGCGGCCAAACCAGCCAGATCGACAGACTTGTGAGAGAGACGAGTGTGTTTGCCAGGTTGGCCATCCACACTGCTCGCTCTCGGAACAATGAAAGATTGATCAACGGTTCTGAATGTCGTCGCGACTGCAGCAAGAAGCCGACGATGCAGGCCGCCGAAACGACGAGGCAACCAACCGTCAATACGCTCGTCCACCCCCAGTCCTTTCCTTTGCCGACCGCAAACACGACCAGCGCAATGCCAGCAGTGCCGAGCGCTGTGCCCACAATGTCAAGACGGCCGCCTGACTCGACAGGCCCTGCCTCTTTCAGCACTCGGAGCCCAACGAGAAAGACGGCAACTGACACCGGGGCGCTTAAGAAGTAGAGCCACCGCCAGTCAAGAACCTCAAGCACGGCGGCCGAGGCTGAGGGAGCTATCGCCGCTGAAACCGGACCAGCAGCGGCCCACGCGGCCACAGCACTCGACCGCCGGCCCACCGGGAACAGCGGGAGCACCATCGATAGCGATGCTGGTATCACCAATGCTCCGCCAAGTGACTGCAGGACTCGCGCCGCAATCAGAATCCAAACCGTCGGTGCGATTGCCGATAGCAGTGCGGCCAGCCCGAACAATGCAATCCCTAGAAGGAAGACCCGCACCCGTCCGCGGCGGTCGGCGATCCTTCCAGCGATCGGAAGGAATGCTGCGGTACCAATGAGGTATCCCGACGAAACGAATGCGGTGGTGGTCTCAGGCACCGATGGGAACGAGTCGACAATGTCACCAAAGGCGATGTTTGTTGCGGTGCTATTGAAGCCAACCAAGACATATCCCGCAGCGCCAATCGCGAGCGAACGCCATGCACCCGGAGCGATCGCGTCGGTCGTAGACGTCACCTTCGCCGCCATCGACACCACCAACGTCTCTTCATCTGGTGCGTGTCTACCAAAGTTGGCAGATTACTCGGTTGTTCTCAGGACAAAGATCGTGAACACTTCAGCTATGGCAGAGGCCGCAGGCTTCATCTGGAAGCAGCGAAAGAACGGCGATGTCGTCATTAGCCACCTGGGCCGAACGGCAACTGCCTTGCGCGGACACTTAGCTCGCCGATTCGTCGACGATGCGCACGGCCACCAAGATCAGAAGCTAATGGCACGACTGACGGAGGTTCAGTGGATAACTGAGGGCGTGCGAGTCGAAACCAAGCTGGACCGTGGCCCAGCGGCCCGTGAGCGCAGCGAACAAGAGCGGGAACGTGAGCCTGGAGACTTCTGAGCTCGTCGCTATACGCGCGGCCTCCCGGCAACTACAAGCGTGGTAACGAGCGCGACGCACGCAATCACCCTCGCAATCGCGGCCGGTAACACCTGGACCATTCGGCCTACCGACGCTGCACCCAATGTTGCCCGCGCCCCGCTGTGGCTGCGGTCGCAATACGCTCGCCGTTATGCGCCGACGTTCCTTTTTGAAAGCCACCGCTGCTAGCGGCGGTCTTGCTCTACTCGGCTCACTTCGACTTGTGGAGCCGGCGCAAGCTGCTACACAATTTGGGCCGCTCGGCCCACCTGATCAATATGGCTTGCAGGTACCCAGCGGCTTTGCGACAAGACTCGTAGCCGAGACCGGTCGTGCCGTTGGAACTACCGGTTACCAATGGCACCCGAACCCTGACGGTGGTGCCACGTTTGCGCAACCCGACGGCGGCTGGATCTACGTATCAAATGATGAGGCCTCAGGCGGTGATGGCGGAGTCTCCATGATTCGTTTTGACGCCGATGCGACCATTGTCGACGCCAAGCAGATCCTGTCCGGCACGTCACGCAATTGTGCGGGTGGGCCGACGCCGTGGGGAACCTGGCTCAGCTGCGAAGAGTTCGATGGCGGCCGTGTCTGGGAATGCGACCCGAGCGGCGAGCAGCCGGCTGTGGTCCACCCGGCAATGGGTACATTCTCTCACGAGGCCGCTGCAGCCGACCCCGAGCAACAGGTCATCTATTTGACCGAGGACAAGCCGGAGAGTGCCCTGTACCGATTCACCCCAGAGCGTTGGGGTGACCTCACAACAGGTCGCCTCGATGCCATGACCGAGGTGCAAGGCGCTATTGGTTGGGAACCGATTCCCGATCCGACGGCCGCCGACACGCCGACTCGATTCCAGCTGCCAACGAGCAAGCTCTTCGCTGGTGGCGAAGGGGCATGGTTTGACAACGGCTTGTTGTACTTCACAACCAAGGTGGACAACCGAGTCTGGCGATACGAACCAGCCACGAACGAACTGGAGGTCATCTACGACATCGCCACCTCCCCAACACCCGTCTTGAGCGGCGTTGACAACGTCACCGTGTCAGCAGCGGGTGACCTCTTCGTTTGTGAGGACGGCGGCAACATGGAGGTTGTGGTTCTGAGTCCCGCGGGCGGTGTTGAACCGTTCCTTCGCATGGACATCGCAGGATCCGAGGTCACCGGGGCCGCATTCGACCCATCGGGAACACGCCTGTACGTCAGCTCGCAACGCAATCCTGGCACGACCTACGAAATCACGGGTCCCTTCGGAGCGCCGGCGGCTCAGGAGCCAACCGTCGAAGGTCTCGAGATTCCGTCACTGTGGCCCGGCGCTGCGGTCGGCATCGGTTTCGGCACGTCCTCCTGATCGCACCGATCAGCACCAGGGGCCCTCGACACGGAACCCGCTTGCCAGTTCGGCTTCGCCACACGCCGCCGCATAGGGTGCGAACACGGCTGACCATTCCATGGCGTGGCCACCTCGCATCGAGAAAGCAAGCACCATGTCCTACGAAAATGTGACCATCGAAAAGATCGGTTCCGTCGCCACCGTGACCTTTGACCGCAAAGGATCGCTGAACGCGTTCAACCAAGCCACCATCCTGGAGCTCACGCATGTTGCTCGCGACTTCCAAGACGACCTGGAAACCCAGGCTGTTGTGCTTAGCGGCGCTCCGAACGCCTTCTCCGCTGGCATCGACCTAAAGGACCCCGCTACATGGGAAGACCTCGACGATGTGGCGATGCGCCAGCGCTTCTACAGAGGGGTTCGTCTCTGTCAAGCGTGGGAGGACATGCCGCAGATAACTATCACGGCGATGGAGGGTCTTGCGGTCGGCGCCGGCTGTGCAATCGCTCTCGCCTGTGACTGGCGAGTTCTGGCCAGCGATGCCTATCTCTACGTACCAGAAGTCAAGATCGGACTCAATCTGCAATGGGGCGCACTCCCCCGGCTCGTCACGCTGGTGGGCCCTTCGAAGGCCAAACAGATCACCTTGCTCTGCGAGAAGATGGATCCAGCGATGGCACTGGACTGGGGACTGGTCGATGCAATCGCCGACCCTGGCCAGACGGTCGCGTCTGCGACCGCCATGGCCGAGCGCGTTGCGTCTATGCCCGCAGCGACCACCCGCATGGTCAAAGAAGCCGTTAACGCCACCGCGAACGCGCTTCACCGCGCGTCCTCGTTCGCCGATGCAGATCAAAGCGCGCTCACCCGTAGCTACAAGGACGCAGTGGCCGCTCGGCAAGCGTTCAATGCGTAGCGGGACGACACGTCAGTCCAGCTGCCACACTTGAGGTCCATGACTTCTCTTCCCCTGGGCGGCATCACGGTCGTTAGCGTCGAACAGGCCGTGGCCGCACCGTTGTGCACAGCTCGGATGGTCGATGCCGGCGCTCGGGTAATCAAGATCGAACGAGCCGGAGGCGACTTTGCACGCGGCTACGACTCGGCAGCGAACGGTGACAGCTCGTACTTTGCATGGGCGAACCAGGGTAAAGAGTCGCTTGTTCTGGACTTCAAAGACCACGACGATGCAGCGCTGTTGCATCGCATTGCCACCCACGCCGATGTATTTGTGCAGAACCTTGCCCCGGGTGCCCTTGACCGGGCGGGATTCGGCAGTGAGGCACTTCGACAGTTGCACCCGCGTCTCATTACATGTGACATCTCGGGCTATGGCGAGTCGGTCGAGGTTGCCGGCAAGTTGGCATACGACCTGCTTGTGCAGGCCGAAAGCGGCTTGATCAACATCTCCGGAGGCCCCTCTGAACTTGGCCGGATCGGCGTGTCGATCGTCGATGTCGGAACCGGTATGGCTGCGTACTACGGGGTGCTCGAAGCGATTCTGCAGCGCGGCGTCACCAATCAGGGTTCCGCCGTACGGGTATCACTATTTGACGTCGCTGCCGAGTGGATGACGGTTCCGCTCGTCCAACATGACTTTGGTGGTGGCGGGCCGACCCGGGTTGGACTAAAGCATCCAACGATTGCTCCGTACGGCGCTTTCGAAACCAGCGACGGCACCTTGACGCTCATTTCAATTCAGAACGAGCGTGAGTGGCAGCGCTTGTGCCAACAGGTCCTGAAAAGCGATGAATTGGCAACCGACGAGCGCTATGCATCGAACACCGATCGCGTTACCAACCGATCCTCGCTTGAGTCAGCGATGACGGCAATCATCTCTTCGATCGACCGGATCGAATTCCAGCGCCGGTTGTCATCAGCGTCGATCGCCTATGGCAACGTCAGCTCGCTCGACGACCTGTCCACTCATCCGGCGCTGCGCCGACGGACCGTGCATACGACCAGCGGGGGTACCGTCGAGCTTCCCGCTCACCCTGTGCGGTGGAGCGAAGTCACCGAGCGCCAGAGTGGTGCGCTCCCAAATGTTGGTGAGCACACTGTCGCGCTTCGTGCTGAGTTCGCCTAGTCCTCTTTGGCCGAAGTACGCCGACCAGCAGCGCGCCTAGGAGGCCTCGGAGAGGTTTGGTTTCTGGCGTCCTAATCCGCCGATGGCGGCTGGTCTTGCATCGACAGGCACCAGCTTTGGAGAGTCGATGGCGGATCGGCGCTGCCCAGCTAGGCGACTCGTAACCGGGCTCAACACCGCACCGAGCACGAGCACGTGTGCGGTAGCAAGCATGATCCGTAGATCCAGCCACAAGGACCAGTTCTCGAGATAGTGCAAGTCGAGGCGCCGATAGGCCCCGAAGCTCTCGTTCGAGCGAGCTTCGACCTGCCAAAGTCCTGTAAGTCCGGGCCGAACCGAAATCCGAGACGCCAATTGGTCATCGAACGCTGCGAACTCCTCGAACAGGGCGGGCCGCGGCCCGACCAGGCTCATATCGCCTCGCAGAACGTTCACGAGCTGTGGAATCTCGTCCATGCTGGTGGCTCGCAGAAACCGGCCCATTCGAGTAACTCGGGGATCTCGGCTCATCTTAAAGAGCGGGCCTTGGCGCTGGTTGCCGGCTTGCAGGCGATCGAGTTCTTGATCAGCATCGACCTCCATGGTCCGCAGTTTGATCATGCGGAAAGGTCGTTCGTTTTGCCCGACGCGAACTTGACGATAGAACGACGGACCGCTCGAGTCGAGCCGGACCAAGATCGCTGCGAGAAGGATGAACGGGGCACTCAGGACAAGTAGGGAGGCAGACACGGTGACGTCGACCAACCGCTTGACAGTTGGGGCGATCGCCCGTGGCTTTTGAGCACGGATGATGGGCAGCGTTTCATTGCTCATCAGCGTGGTTTCAAGACGTCTTGTCGAAAGACGACCAACACCCCATGACATCGCAACGTCGATGTTCTCAGCGAGCAACGCATCAACGATCGCCTGCAGAGCCGGGCGACGGAAGCTCGTTACGGAAACGATTGGCATATCAATCTCGTGCTCTTGCAGCAAGCTCACCAAGCTTGCGACGTCTCCGAGCCAAAGTTTCTCAAGGCCAACCCGTCGGGCGAGTTTGACATCACCGATGCAGCCAACGATCTTGACACCAGTTTCTGGATGGTCTTGAAGAAGGGCAACCCACTCGGCTGCCTCTTCACCCGTGCCCACGATCACCGCACGGGTCGGCTGAGCAACTGACTGTGCAGCCGCCGAGACATGCTGTGCAATGGCGAGGACTGCGGCGCTCATGGCTGCGGCAACGACAATCTCGAGTCCTACCGCGGCCGGGATTAGTCGGCCCATGAGCAGAGCAGCAATGGCCGCCAATGCGGCACCAATCCACACCTGCGAAGCCTGAAAGGTCACGGTGCCAGAAAAGCGTCTCCACGGTCCGACGTGGTGCGTACACACGTGCTGCACGCCCCAACCAGTAGCGGCCAAAAGCACTACTGCGGCAGGCGAACGCATCGGGCCGAACAGCATGATCGCTACGGCCCAAATAGTGGCTGTTAGCAGTCCGCGACGTGCGAATAGTTTGGTTTGGGACACCGAAAATCCTGGGGTGATGTGGGTTGCGTGCGTGCGTGAGATTCTCAACCTGCCCAGCAAGATCATCGCACAGAACCCGATAATAGAGATGAACTGGGTGCCAAGTATGGTCAATCTGTAACACCACCCTGGATTCACTACGCAAAGTGGCTAAACGCATACCCTGTGTGGGGGTACGGGAAGTTTTACCTATGCCGTTGACCTATAACTGGCAGCAAGATTCAGGGCCAGAACGACACCGCCAACTGTGCCCTGCGAGACGTTCCTCGCCAAGCCCGACACCCAGCTGCTGCAACATGAGGAGTTGCGCAGAGAGGCAACGAATCGCAACGTCAAAGACGTGCGAAGTATGCGTCGGGCTTACGACAGTTACCTCGGTCCGCCAACCCGCGCATCAGGTTCACGGGCGACGACAACTGCGATGACCTCATCAGCTTCATCGATGGCCACCACCGTCGCAGGATCAGTGCTCACTGCGGCAGCATCTGCATCATCGACTCGACGGCGGATTGTGCACTCTTCGTTCACAATCGGCCCACGTCCTGGGGTTGCTTTACCGGCTTCGAAGATCACCGAGTCACCACCCTCACTAATACCAAACGACTCGTCGTCGGCCAGGACGGGATACGTCGTCAACGCAATCTCCTCACCATCGGCCGACACAAGATCCAAGGGTCCACCATCGGGGTCAAGCACAAAGTCTGCGTGCACGACGCTGCCAGTATCGACACCGGCTCCGTCGCCAGCCCAAACCAGCAAGAGTTCGCCGGGTTCGATCAGGACACCTTCAGGGAACACCCAAATCTGTGCTGCCCCTCGCAGTCGCCAATCCGCAAGATCAACCGCGTCCTCACCAAAGTTTGCGAGTTCAATCCAGCTTTTATACTGACCTCGGGCAGTCTGGCGGGTCGACACATTTTGGGTCATAAGCTCGTTGACAGCGACGCAAACATCGGTGCGCGGCGCTTGCGGAGCTTCGCCGCCAACTGCTTCGAACTCGCCACCAGTGGTGCGAGTCCAGACTGCGTCAGGGAATATCTCTGGGACTACTACATCATCGACCACACATTCCGGCGACGAGGAAATCGAAACTGTCTCGCCCGAGTTTGCAAGACTGAAGTTGGCGTGTAGCTCTTCGTCGGAAGCGCCCCGGTTCTTGCCATCGGCCCACACCAGGACCGTCTCATCAGCCGCCAGAGTCACATCAGCCGGAAATCGCCAGCCCTCATCGCTCCCATCGGACAGCAACCAACGACTCAGGTCGACAGCTTCTGCGGATGCGTTCTGGAGTTCGATCCAGTCGCCAAATTCGCCGTCTTCGTCGGCCCTCGTTGACTGATTGTTGAGCTGGACCTGAGTGATAACGATCGAACCGCGTTCGGCGCACACAACCGGGATTGCCTCAGGCTCCAAGATGCCGAGTTGGCCTTGGAAGTCGTAGCCGTAGATTTCATCTCGCTGCAATGCCGGATAGGTGAGGCGGTCAGCAATACATGAACTCGGTTCGGCCAAGGTGATCTCTTCGCCTGCTGGTGCCAGTCGGAAGTTTGTGTGCATCTCATCTGGCGGACCAGGAAAGTCCGGGTCGACTAAGTTGCCCTTGCCACTTGCCCAGATCGTCACCGAGGATTTACCAGGTACAACAAAGCCAACAGGGATTACCCAGCGACGCGTTCCGTCACTGATCTGCCACAGGTCGAGGTCGATGGGATCAAATTCAGTATTGCGTATAACGATGAAGTCGCTCGCTTCGCCATCGCCATCAACCCGTAGCCGTCCATTCGTTGCCACAGTCTGATCGATACGCAGCGGATGGAGCTCCGAGCTGCAATAGCGGAACGGAACGTCGGATTGGGCGCTGGCATCCGGTACTGACGCAACGACAGCGACAAGAAGTGCCACCACTAGGCCCGAGATGACCGCACGTGTGAACTTGTTATGACACCGCACTTTGTTTTGAAGCACCCTGGTTTGAACCACGGTGTAAATCTAGGGCCTACTCACGACCAAGCGTGCTCGGGGGCCCGCAATCTCCATGGTGAGGGACTTGCGTCAGATCAGCACCGTCTACGTGAGATCGGCAGCGAGCAACTCGGGTGTTTCGCCCATCACGACCTCGATATCAGGCGTTTCGCCGCCGACATCTTTGAGAACTGCAACCGCTCCATCGTCTGACCCGAAGATGACAGCGACCCGATCACCAAGTGGCAGCACGCCAACCCGTGGGCTGGCGCCCTGAATCGCAGTCGACAGTTGTGCAAACAACTCAGCACGCTTAGGCGGGTCACCTTGCGGATCGAGCAATCCCCAACGAATGCCTTCGCCGTTGGACCGCAGCGGTAGAAACGTGACCGACGCCGCTCCATGTTCGAACAATCCCGCAACGAGCTGGGCGCTCTCGTTGGTGAGCTGATCTTGATCCCCGTTTTGCCAGAAAATGCCAGCCTCGACAACGTGAACTGGTGCGAAGTTCACCGACCTGTTGACGTACTCCATAAGAACGGGGATCGATACGAATTTCTCGTAGAAGTGGAGCTGGTAGCCGTCGACCACACCGCGCGCAGCGAGGTCGACGGAGGCTTGAGCGTAGGCAACGTTGCGGCCTGCTTGACCACCAGAAAGGACTTGGCGTAGCTCATCTGCACTGGTCACGATGGGAAAATCTGCGCGTCGACGCACACGCCGTTCGTAGTAGGTGTTGAACACCTCGATGGCACGATCTTCCTCATCGCGGGCGAGCAAGTCGGCGGCCAGCGCCGAACCATAGGTGGTGCTAGAAACCCCCGAATCCAATATGTAGACCGACGGATCAGCTGCTCGGACAGCGCGCGCGCCAGCCTCGGAAAGCGTGACGAACTCATCGACCGTGCCCGCCCAGAAGCCCTCGCCGTTGACCTCGTTCTCTATGGCGTAGGCAACAACCGATGAATCGACGTAGCGGCCGACGAGCGAGGTGACGAATTCGTTGTATGCGTCCATGTCAACCGGCATGTCCGACGCGCGCCGCTCACGTTCGCCACGTGAGTCGCTGGCTTCGCCGTCGGTCACCCAACAGGATCCAACGCGAATCTTGATGAGTAACGCGATGTCGAGATCCCCGGCATCACTCACGACACGATCAAGGCGGGTCCAGTTGCGATCTCCCGGATCCTCTTCGATACGACACCAAGAAATTTCGAAGAATCCGCCGAAACTTCCAAGAGTGGTGAGATAGGGACTATCGATGTCGAGCTTTGACCAATCGCCTTTGATCCCAAGTGCGCCTGCTCCCAACGGCCGGGTCGTGAAGTCCTCAGTACCAACTACGGCTGGTTCTGCCGTTGACTCGGATTCGTCCTCGGCAGGGGTAACGGGCTCGTCGTCGGCCACGCTGGTGGGCTCATTTGCCACATCATCAATTTGCGATTCGGTGTTATCGGTACCTGGGGCGCTCTCGACGAAATCGGTCTGCGGAGTCGCCGTCGGGTCAACGTCCGCAGCGGGTCGGGAACCTTCTGAGGTCGCCGTCTCACCTCCGCAACCTGCGACAAGCACAACCACTAAGAAAACGCTAAAAAGTATCGACCGCACGCCGCCTATCCTCGAGCCGTGCTGCATGTGGTTCCGCAGACACCTAGCGTGAACTTCTTGTGAGTCCGCTGACCACATATTTGAAAGGGTCACGCAGAGCGCGCAAGCTAGCTGACGTACAATCACAACAGCAGCAAGGTTTCAGAAATCGAGTTCAAGATGCCAGATCATATACACGGGCGAAAGCGAGTTATTCGACGCCCCTACGTGATCACGGGCAACGGTGAACTCTCACGCCACGCTCACACCGCTGCGCCCAGCAACGAGGCACTCGGCGTTAGCCAGCGCAACACGAACCGCATCTGCGCGGACCTACCGTGACGACAGCGCCTGCCGAATCGGCACGAATGAGATGGCGAGCAGAGCAACATCATCAGCGTCATGGCGACCACAACGCTGGGCGGGCGACGCGCCCCGCCGTTGACCATTCGAGCTCTGACCAGCTGCACGTTGTCTACATCGCGGGCGCCGGTCGTAGCGGTTCAACGCTGCTCGGCGATCTCCTCGGCGCCGCACCCGGACTCACCCACGCTGGCGAATTGCGCTATGTGTGGCAGCGCGGCTTCCTTGAGAACCGGTTGTGCGCATGCGCCGACAGTTTTCAAGACTGCGCTTTCTGGGCCGGTGTGCGAGAAGGCATGGTTGGCGGCGGCGATCACGTCGAGCCCGACGAGGTTGCGGCCACGCTTCGAGCTGCAACGAGAGTGCGCAACCTCAGAAACAGATCCTCCGCACGGGAGCCTGAAACACTCGAAGCGATCTATGCGCTCTACCGATCCGTCGCAACAGAGAGCGACGCTCACATCATCATCGACTCATCGAAACTGCCACCGTACGCGCGACTGCTCGATAACGATCCACGGTTCCGGGTGTCAATTGTGCACCTCGTGCGCGACCCACGCGGCGTCGTTTCGTCATGGGCCCGGGTCAAGGCGGCTCCCGATAAGGCGAGTGGGCAAATGCAACGGATGTCGGCCGTCAAAGCGTCGCTGCTCTGGTCGCTGTGGAACTTGCTGACCCTGCGATGGTGGGCCAACTCCAATGCCTATGTTCTTGTGCGGTACGAGGACTTCGTCGCTCAACCTGCGACGACAGTATCAAACCTCATGTCTTCGCTGGGTCTTGGCCACGTTGAGTTCACCGTTTCAGACGACGGCGTGGCCGAGCTTGGCGCAAACTTTGGCGTCGCTGGAAACCCCGACCGCTTCTCGACTTCGCGCAGGCGATTACGACTCGACGAACGATGGAAGGAGGATCTGAGCACATGGAACCAACGTCTCACCACGACGATCGCAGCCCCGCTACTCAAGCGTTTTCGTTACCCGTTACGCGCCCGCTAGCCGGCGCGAACCAGCAGGCACTCTTTGTGATCGGTGCACCACGCTCGGGTACCACCTTGCTCTACAAGTTGCTGTGCCTCCACCCTGACACAGCATGGATCTCGAACTATCTTCGCCGTCTCCCACAAGCGCCGGTTCTCGGCGCCGCGAGCCGTGTCGGCACGGCGCTACCTGCCGCCCGCCGAAGTGCCTGGTTCGGCGACGGACAGGCATATCGCTATGGCAACAAGCGCTCCCTTAGCGAACGGGCATTCCCCTCCCCCGTCGAGGGTGAACCCTTCTTTGCACGGTGCGGACTCACAGCCGATGGAAGCCAATCGACAGTGAGCCGAACTGAGCAGCAACGCCGCCTGCGTCGAAATGTGCGGTCCCTCTGCCGAGCGCACGGCAACGACGTCTTTGTTAGCAAACGCATCGCGCACAACCAGCGACTCCCGCTGCTTGCTCAGGCATTTCCGATGGCACGGTTTGTGCACCTCGTGCGCGACGGCCGCAGAGTGGCCGCCTCGCTACGTTCCGTTGACTGGTGGTCTGGCAGCCACATGTCGTGGTACGGCGGTAGCCCTACCGAATGGGAGCAAGACGGCCGCGACCCGTGGCTCGCAGCAGCGCTCCACTGGACTCATGAACTGCAAGACATCCATGCTGGACTGCGCACCGTGGACCCAAACCAGGTGCTCGAGCTGCGCTACGAAGACCTGCTCGCAAAGCCGGTCGAAGGTATCACCACCGTCTGTAATTTCGCGCGCCTTTCGACCACACGTGAGATGACCGACCAGGCCCGCACTCTGCAAGCAACCACCACACCATTGCCCCTTGACTCCGCTGTACTCGCCAGTGTGACCGACGTGCAACGCAGCGCCCTGGATCAGTACGGCTATGGAGCGATGGCATGAGCAACGACGTCCACTTCGTGCTCGGCACGGGTCGGTGCGGGTCGTCGTTGGCCCATGAAATGTTGTGTCGCCACGAGTCCGTTGAGTTCATCTCGAATCTACAAGACCGATTCAGCTGGCTAGACAAGACCGGATCTATGAATAGCCGAGTCTTTCGGTCACTACCACCGTCGGCAAGCATGAAGGGCCGCATTCGGTTTGCCCCGTCGGAAGCGTATGAAGCCATCGGCCGCGACGTCGGTCCACTACTTGTCGACCCGTACCGCGACCTGCTTGCGTCTGATGCGACCAACGCGCTCACCTCGCGACTGCGGCGCTTCTTCGAAAACCCTGATCGGACCGTCGTTCACAAATTCACGGGATGGCCTCGAGCTCGCCTTCTCGCCCACGTCTTTCCCGATGCCAAATTCGTGCACGTCGTACGCGACCCTCGTGCCGTTGTAAGTTCGTGGCTGCGCATGCAGTGGTGGCGCGGACATCTCGGTCCTGATGGTTGGCATTTCGGTCCGCTCGATGAAACCCAGGCCAAGATCTGGAGCGACGCCAACGAGAGCTTTGCAATACTTGGAGCACTTGGATGGCAAACAGTGCTCGACGCCGCCGCCGAATGTCGAGTTGAGCTTGGGAGCGCATGGCTTGACGTTCGTTACGAAGACCTCTGCTCCGATCCGGAGAACACGCTCAACCAAGCACTAGACCACCTAGGTATCTCGCCGACTCACGCTTGGAAACAACAGCTGGGTCGATACCAGCTCAATCGTCCACAGGCTGCCTCTGGCCCGTGGCCCGAGCTCGGCAATGACCTGCAGACGCTGGAAACAGTGTGCGCACGCGGCATGGAGTTCTTTCGATACCAGGCCGTTGGGTCCTAGCGGTGGCTACCTCGCACAGACCTGCTCGGCTTACCGCGTCGTTTGGCGAACGCGCTCGCGGATGGCTCACACGTCAGGGTGGTCGTATTATCTCGGGCGACCCGCTGATGCCCAGCTTTCTCCTGATCGGGGGTAAGCGCTGCGGCTCAACCACGTTGCATCGATCGATCATCGACCACCCACACGTGCTTGCTCCGCGGGCAGCCAAAAGCAGCCACTACTTCGACGTCAACCATCACCGCGGTGCGTCATGGTACGAATCGCACTTTCCATCACGCTCTGCGGCGGAACGTTTGGCCGCTCGCACCGGCATCATGCCAATCACCGGTGAGTCGTCGCCGTACTACTCGTTCCACCCCTTAGCGCCGCAGCGAATTGCAGCCGAACTTCCCAATGCCCGTCTCATCTTGTGCGCACGCGACCCAGTCGAGCGAGCATGGTCTCACTACCAGTACGAAGTCGCTCGCGGATTCGAAGACCTGCCTTTCCGAGCTGCGCTAGAACAAGAGTCCGAGCGGATGCATGGCCAGCATGACCTGCTGCTCGCAGGCGAGCGCAGCGCGTCACACCGACACCACAGTTACCTCGCCCGTGGCCGATACATCGAACATCTGGAGATGGTCGAGGAACATATCGATCGATCGCAGATTCACCTTGTCGTGTCTGAAGAGTTGTTCGTCAATCCAGAAGCAACCCTGAACGAGCTCTGGAAGTTCCTTCAATTGCCAGCGCGTCGAGTCGAAGCAATTCCTCGGTTGAAGGCAACTGCGCCATCGGATCTACCGAGCGCCGATGCGGCATGGCTTGCGGACTATTACGCGCCGTACAACACTCGCTTGGTCGAATGGCTCGGCCGAGACATCGACTGGCACGGCTCCGAACGGTCCGAATCTTGAAGATCCTGCATATCAACAAGTTCCTGTACCGCCGAGGCGGTGCTGAGTCCTACATGTTCGACCTTGCAGAAATGCAGAAAGCACGCGGCCACCAGGTCGACTTTTGGGGTATGGCGCACCCCGACAACGATCCATGCACCTTCTCGGAGCACTTTGTCTCCGAGGCCGACTTTGGCGAACGAACAACTGGCGTGGCTGACCAAGTACGACTCCTTGGACGCATGGTGTACTCGCCCCAGGCGCGCAGTCGGCTCGCACCCGTACTCGCCTCTTTTCAACCCGATGTGATCCATGCGCACAACATCTACCACCAGCTGTCGCCCTCTATCTTGCAAGCTGCGGCACGAGCACGCGTGCCTGTCGTACTCACAATGCATGACTACAAGCTGGTTTGTCCGTCGTACCAGCTCCTCGCCAACGGCGAGGTGTGCGAGCGGTGCGTGACGGGTGGTGTCCACAACGCGATCCAGCAGCGATGCAATCGCGGCTCGCTAGGTGCAAGTACCGCCGTTGCTATCGAGTCAGGGCTGCACCGGGCAACAAAGGCGTACGCCAAGGCAACCATGTTGATCGCTCCGAGTCGATTCATGGCCGACGTCGTCAACCGGTCCGGACGCTACGCACAGCCATTGCGACACATTCCCCATTTCACCGAGCTCGATCGCACCCAAGCCTCCCCCGAGTCGAGCAACCAGGTTCTCTTCGCTGGTCGCTTGTCTTCCGAGAAAGGCGTCGATGTCCTCATCGACGCCGCTCGATCTCTCACGAATGGCTCGCATGCAGTCGACATCGTTATCGCTGGCGACGGCCCCGATGCCGACGAGCTAAGGAGAAATGCAGCAGGGCTCGCCAACGTCCGCTTTACGGGTCGGCTCGACAAGGCGGGCATCAACGACCTACTCGCTAGCTCTGCGATTTTGGTCGCTCCCTCGACCTGGCACGAGAACCAGCCCATGATCATTCTCGAAGCTATTGCCGCTGGCCTGCCGATTGTCGCAAGTGACATAGGAGGAATTGGTGAGCTTGTGCGCCATGGCGAGACCGGTCGACTCGTACCCCCTTGCAACGTTGACGCGCTCGCGACAGCTATCGCCGATGTGCTTTCCGATCCCGACCAACGCGCTCGCATGGGCGCAGCCGGGCGAGCACACGCGGCCGCAAGTTTTGGTTCAGCACGGCACCTCGACGCGCTCGAAGAGGCTTACGCCGACGTCATAGCAAGCCCACGCCGATGACCATGTCCAAACCGCTGCACATTGCAATGATCGGCCAGCGTGGACTGCCCGCCACCTTCGGCGGCGTAGAGCGCCACGTTGAGGAGATTGGCGCCCGCCTCGCGGCCCGTGGGCATCGCGTCGACGTCTACTGCAGACCGCACTATTCCCAAGACGTCACGCTTGGACCAACACACCGCGGTATGCATCGCATCGAGGTCAACTCGATGACCTCGGCTCACCTGGAAGCGTTTTCTCACTCTGGCGCATCCACCTGGGCGGCCCTACGAAGCAAAGCCAACGTGTTCCACTATCACGCGATCGGTCCGGGAGTCTGGTCGTTCGCTCCACGACTCAAGGGCCGCAACGTTGCGGTCGCCCAAACGATCCACGGCTTAGACTTTGAACGCGACAAGTGGTCACGCCCAGCGCAAGGACTCATTAAAGCCATCGCTCGGGCAAGTGCACATGTACCCCACCTCACCATTGGCGTTTCCCAGACGCTCGTGCAGGAATACCAGGATCGATTCCGCCGCCAGATCACCTACATCCCGAACGGCGTTGTAACACCGGAACTGCTGGCACCGGGTCCTGCGCTTAAACGCCTTGGCCTAACCCCTCGCAAATACGCCCTTTTCGTCGGGCGCATCGTTCCCGAAAAGGCAGTCGCACCGTTGGTCGAAGCCTTCGATAGTGCGCCAGATGACTTTCAACTCGTTGTCGCTGGTGGGTCGAGCCACACAGACGAATACACCCAGCAGGTGCGGACCCTGGCCGAACGTAACGATCGAGTGCATTTGCCGGGTTATCTTTACGGCGATGAGCTCCGCGAGGTCTACTCAAACGCTGCGATCTTCGTCCTACCTTCTCTCCTTGAGGGGCTACCCCTCACCCTGCTCGAGGCCATCTCGTATCGGCTGCCCGTCGTGGCGAGCGACATTGGTGCACATCGGGAAATTCTTGGCTCCAGCAGCTCGGGACACCGAATGTTTCCCTCGGGTGACTGGAAGCAACTCGGATTGCAGTTGCACACGGCGCTTGCCAATGTCGACCGCGAGACCGAAGATGCCGCAGAACACGCCACACTCCTGAGAGAATATGACTGGGATCTGGTTACGGACCAGGTTGAAGCCGAGTACTACCGGCTTGTAGAGAGGCCATAGAAGCAATGCCAACATTCCCAACCTCGATCCTTCGAATCGTTTCAGTCGCTTTGGTAGCCGGTGCGACCGCCGCGATCTTGGTGTTCTTGTGGATGAGTGGCCAGGCCGATTCGTATCGCACCACGGCCACGTTGGTGGCACTCGATGACATCCGCACGCCTCAAGAATCAGTGCAATACCTTGCAGACATCGACGGCTCGTTGCATGCGCAGCCGGTCATCCAGCGCATCTCGATCGACACCGGCGTTCCCGAATCCGTGATCGATGAAGGGTTGAGCGTTAGTCGCCTTGGCTCCAGCTCAACGGTGCGATTGGCTTACGAGAGCGAAAGCGATGACGCCTCACTAGCGGAGGACGTCATCATGTCCGCTGCACTCCACACAAACGACTATCTCAACCGGTCTCGCGACAACTCGTTGTTGAATGACTCAGCTACCGCTAACCAGGCTCTCAAGTCGGCGACGGCACAGCTGCGCTCGGCGCTCGCCGCTGTTGATGCCTTTGCAGACGCGAACGGTGAGCGCGACATTGGGCCGTTGGCTCTTGTTGAAGAACGGCTTGCAGCAGACCTCCGGGTGCAAATCGTAAGCGCTACCGCAGCAGTCGAGTCCGCCCGACGCGAGTCCGACCGCTTGCGAATCGCCGCCGATGCAAGCCCCACCAACCTTGAAGCCGAGGCAGCAGCGCGCGCCGCAGAAGCGTTGCTAACAGACAACACCGCAATTGCCGAAGCCTTGCAAGTTGAGCTCGATCTTGCACAGGCCTCACTCGAAGCCTTCTCCACGCTTTCTCGCGAGCAGGACGAGTTGCAAGCCAACCTTGAGCGTGCCCGGACCCGTTTCGACGAGGCCACGCTTGCGGCGGACGAAGCCGAGTTTGTGTATTCATCTCGCGGACAATCGTTCACCACCGAGTTCAGCGGCGGCACCATTCTCCAGACTCGAACCTCTGACGCTGCCCGACGCTCGGTAATGGCTGGCGTCAGTGTGACTGCGTTGATCGCTCTCGCGAGCCTCTGGTGGAAGACCGCTGTCTCGCCTGCTCCCGCTGATCCTGGCCGCACACAAACAAGCCGCCTTGAGATCACTGGGTTGCCCGACCTTCCCCATCCGACCGGACCCATCGCCGAGATTCCGGTCCGGTCGCTTCCGCATCCAGACGATCCTCACATCGGCATGCCTCCCGCCGATCCAGGGGCCTAGGTGACTTGTCGTCCCGGGCACGACCGCGCAGATCCTGATGTGGCGAACCCTGCAGTGGCGAACCCTGCACTGGCGATCCCTGCAGTGAATGGCCCCGATTCTGCGGACCTCGTCTTGTTGGCGACCAATCCGGATGTCGGCGCTCGATTGCGCAGAATGTTCGGTGTCAACAATCCATGGACCCAGGCCAGATTGGACCGGCCCCAGGGGCCACAACTCGCCGCCGCAGCAGCACTCGCAAACCAATCAATGCCCGAACGGCTCGCAGCGCGGCTGTGCACCCCCCGTGTAGCTGTGGTGCTGCGCGACCCCCTTCGTCAATGCCAGCGACACTTCGACGAGAACGTCGCTGCAGGCAACGAGTGGCGACCATTCGAGGTAGCGCTTGCGCACGACGCCGCACTCGCGATAGAGACGAAATCCTTGGTGCGGAACCATGCAGCAATCGACGACTTCGATCCGCTGTTCGCATACATATCGCTCGCCAATCACGAGCAGTGGCTGCCACTGTGGCGCCAGGTCTTCAACGACCGATTGATCGTGGTCAACGAAGGCCAGGGACACAAAATCGTTGCAACCATCGCCTCGCACTTTGGAACCGAACCAGAACCGACGGCTCATCTCGGCGGACTAGCCGACGCGACTCCGACCGATGGCTCTTGGGAGTACCTTCGTGAGCTCCTCGATGCGTAACCCGTCGGTCGATGCGGCGCTGCGCACGGCTCGGCGCCGCGTCGTCGAGCGCACCGAACGCAACGACGGTGAGTCTTCGCTCGTCGCGCTCGATATCGGCCAGCTGATAAGCCCTTTGCGCCTTGACGTCTTGGTCCGCGCCAGCCTGTTTGAGACATGGGCAGCCAACTGGGCAGAAGTACACGACCGCCCTGATGTCGCGCTATCGCTGGCCCAATCGCATACCTATCGTCACTGGTTTGACCTCGTTGCCAAGGACAAGATCACCGGCGGCGATACCTCGTCGGCCGACGAAGCGTTCGCCTGGCGGGTGCGTCGCAGCCATGCACTACTTCGTGGGTATATGCAGGACGGCTTCGACGAGCGGTATCCAATCACCGTCAAAATGCACACAGGCGGGCGCTTAGCAACCGGCAAGCTGATGGGGCCCCGGATCTATCCCGTCGATGGCTGTCATCGACTCGCGCTCCTTTGGGTCGATGGGATTCGCACGCTGGCGCCGAGTCACTATCGAGTGCTCAGCAATCAGGCGGCCCCGCGTGACAACACCGCCGCCTTGTTGCCGGTTCTCAAGCTGACGACGAGTGACTACTTCGACTACATCGGGTTGGGCTACGGCTTGTCCGCGGCAACCAACTCGACCGGGCTGCTTTGCTCCCTCTCCGCCCATGACCCTCGGCGCTCTGAACTCGAGTCGGTTCTCACTACCGATCAGGCGCTGCGATGAGGGGCGGATGGAACATGCAGAAGGTGCAGCGTCATGTGCGCTGGGCCCGCGAGGGCGGGATCAAATCGCTCATCGAAGAGGACGACCTCGACCCGCGACATAGGGCACGCAACGAAGTGCGAAAGTGGAGGTATCGCCGAGTGCACCCAGCGCCGTCTTCACCACGCGCCATGTGGGTGCTCGGCGCACAACGATCAGGCACGAACATGGTGATGCGGGCGCTCGCAAAACACGGTGGTATCCGGATCTACAACGAGAACCATCGCAAAGCCTTTCACGACTTCGAACTCTTGGCCCCAGCCAAACTCAAACCGCTCGTTGACAACTGCCCGCAGCCGGTCGCCGTGTTCAAGCCGTTGTGTGACTCAGATCGAGCGGTCGAACTACTCGATCTCGGTGGTCAGACAAGTCGTGCAGTTTGGATGTATCGCAATGTCGATGCACGGGCACGCTCGGCGGTAACCAAATTCGGATCGGCGAACATCGACATGATCCGCTCGCTTGCGTCTGGTCAGGATCAAGGCGAGTGGTGGAGCCGCTCGGTTTCACCGGAACAGCGAGCGATCGTGCAGGGCCTCAGGCCAGCGGAGCTTTCGCCTCACGATGGTGCGGCGCTCTTCTGGTGGATGCGCAACTCGATGTACTTCGACCAGCAACTCCACCTGCGAGACGACATACGGCTCATGAGCTACCAGGCGTTGCTTGTTTCTCCGGCCGATGTGATGTCGAACCTATGCAACGATGTTGGTCTTGAGTTTGACGCAGTAATGGTGGATCACTTCGAGCCGTTGCGTTCGCCACCGCGCCACCTTGATCTGGATCCTGAGGTGCGGTCGCTTTGCGATCAACTGACCTCGCAGCTCGCATCGGCAATGATGGAATGAAACTTCTGCGGCCACCAGTAACTCGTTCACCAACACCTGACCGCTTGAACGGCGCAAGCCTTGCCGTCGTTGGCGTTTCCCTTCTTCTCCTTGTTGCAACTGTTGCCATTTTTCCTTCTGCGTTACTGCTCACCGCGCTACTCATTGCTGTGCTTGTCGGGGTGCTCGTCTTTGGCCACAGTGTCGAGTTATTCGTTCTCGGTTTGGTGCTTATCCGAGCCAGCCTCGACAGTGCTGGTGGCGGGGGCGCAGTCACCCCATCGAGCCTTGTGGGCGTCGTCGTGATCGCAACGACCATCGTGTGGCTTGGACTTCGCCCGCGACCTGTCAAACACCCCCGATCTCGCCTGCAGATTGCGTTGCTCTTCTACGCAGCTGCGATCGCACTAAGCATCTTTGTTTCCCTGAGGCCTTTGACCAGCGCGGTTGAGTTTGTGAGGTTTGCCTCAGCGGTATGCATCTTCTTGCTCGTCGACAGGCTCATCGCGAGCGGCGCTTCAGAACGTCGACTACTCGCGGTGATACTGGCGAGCGCGGTTCTACCACTTGGCGTAGCGGCGTTCGACATCATTACGTCCGGCACGATCGAATCCAAGGGTGACTTCGATCGGTTGTCCTCGACCTTTGCACAATCGAATGGGTTCTCTCGGTATCTCATGGTGTTGATCATCATGGGTCTTGCGTCACTCGGAATATGGCGGAATCGGTTCACTAAAGCGATCGTTCTTGGTGGCTGTTTGGCAGGCGCCAGCGCCTTGGTGCTTACCTACACACGAGCGTCTTGGATCGGCGCTGTCTTCGGCATCGCCATTGTGATCTTCTACAACCGCAAATACCGGCTCCCCGCTGCCATCACTGCTCTGGTTGTACTCCTCGTTGCGTCACCGGCGCTCGTCTCGCGATTCGCTGACCTCGGCGGATCCGACCAAGGTGTGGCTGCCATCTCGTCCGCAAACTCGCTTGAGTGGCGCCTCAACTATTGGAACGACGTCATCGACCTGGCCGACGACAGTCCTGTTAATGGCATTGGCTATGGCGTCACGGCCAAGGTGACCGATCAGGAGAAGCAACCCCACAGTGAACTGATCCGCGCTTACGTCGAGCTCGGCATCATCGGGCTCATAGCATATGCACTCATGCTCGGCGCGCTGCTTCACACCGCCCTCGTCGCGCTGCAATCGACCTCGGGAGCGGCCCGCTCATTCTCCGTTGGGTACCTCGCATCGGTAATCTCGTTCGCACTTGTCACCCTTGTAACCAACGCGCTTTCTCAGACAGCGCTGCTTTGGTACCTCTTCGCGTTGTCCGCCATTGCGCTATCGCTTTCGCGGCGCAACGCCACAGCGCTGACACACGGACCGCCGATGTCAACGACACTGCAATCACAGTGGGCCTTCGCCGAGGACAGACCCGCACTACCCGTTCATGGCCGTTGACACGCCACGCGGCGATCCTCTCGAAGGCGCCAGTCGAGAGGATCGCGAGATCGTACGCCTGGCTCGCGGCGCCAGCTTTTCGGTGGTCTGCTCGCTCATAGCTCAAGCAGCTTTGGTTGCGACCAGCATCGTGCTGACGCAGTTCTTGGCCAGATCAGATGTCGGGCTCTACGCCCAAGCGCACGCGATCTCAGCGATCGGCTCGTTGATTGGGCTGGTAGGTATGCGGTCCGCGCTCACCAGATTTGTCGCGATGTACCGCGTTGACTCAAACCTTGCAGCGGTTCACGGGACGATCCGACTCGGTATTAGTACTGCGGCGTTGGTCGGGGCCGGTCTCGGGGTCGTCGTGTTTGTCAGCGCGGAGTGGCTAGCAATCAGTGTCTTCGATGACGCAGCTCTCCTTACGCCGATTCGGTGGGCAGCAGCGATCCTTCCCGGCAGCACACTCTTGGTTGCCGCTACGTCGGCGACGCAGGGTTACCGCAACGTGCGGCCGTTCAACGTTGTAAGGCGCTTGATTGAGCCAGGCGTCAAACTGGGCGCGATCCTTGTCGTGCTCTCGGTGGGCGGAAGCATCAACGCTGCCATGGCCGCATCCGCAGCAACGACCTGGCTTGCTGCACTCATTGCACTCGTGTGGCTACGCAAGATCGCCGGTCCAGCGCCAGCGCGCATCAGCTACAACTCGGGCCCAATCTTGCGGTTTGCATTTGTGAGCTGGGGGGCAGCATTCGCTGCTCAAGGACTGTTGTGGGCCGACATCTTGATGGTCGGTTGGCTTCTTCCCTCTGAAGACGTTGCGCTGTACCAAATCGCTAGCCGAGTCGCATTGCTCGCCGCACTCAGCATCGCTCCGATCAACGCAGTCCTAGCGCCTCGTGTCGCGAACCTGTTCCGCAACAACAAGACCAGCGAAGCGTCAAGCGTGTACCAGGTCGCTGCCGCCTGGACCTTGCGGCTGACGTTGCCGGCTGCGGTCGCAATCATTGTCGTGCCGACATCCATCCTGTCAGTCTTTGGTTCGGAGTACATCGCTGCTGTCACAGCTCTGTGGTTGCTGGTGCCCGGTCAGCTATTCAACGCGTCCACGGGCACAACCGCCACCATCTTGAACATGGCTGGCGAGAACGTATCCACGCTCATCGGCAATACTGGCTCACTCGCGATCAACCTGGGCCTCAATGCAGCGCTGATTCCCGTGATGGGTATCGAAGGTGCAGCGGTTGCGTGGAGCGCGTCCCTGATCATCGTGAACCTCTACCGTGCCGTCATGGTCCGTCGCCGAGTCGTTGCAGTGTGGCCGTGGTCAGAGGCCACCACGAGTGCCGGAGTCGCCGCTGTCATTAGTGGTGTGGCGGGTTATGGGCTACACCAACTCGTGCTCGATGGCAGTGCCCGGGTCTGGACCTTGCTTCCGATCGGACTCATCATTGTCGTCGTCTACATCGCCGTTCTCGCGGTATGGGGGCTCACCGATGCGGATCGATTACTGCTCGCCAAGTTCAACCCGCGCTAACCGCCACTACACATAAACGCTGGTACCGCTCACGCGACCACCATGAGCGTTCATACGTTGTCCAAGCAAGGGATTATTCCCTAAACGCCCCTCTAGATGTCCCCGCGCTCTGCCCGAGTCGAAGTAATCTTGATACAACTCCCCTTCTGATTGTCAGGGTCTTAGAACGTGATTCTTACTTCGAACGTACAAAGCTCGCGCGCTCACATATTTGCGCCGCTGTTGATGGTGCTCGTGCTCATCACATCGGTGCTCACCATCGCCGAGGCCGCTGCTGATCTCAGCCCCAACGCTGACACTGCGCCTTGGGTCACCGACGACCAGGTCTGGGCGATCACACAGGTTGGCGACACCATCTTTGTCGGCGGCATGTTTAGCGCGGTTGCTCCAAGCAACGCCGCACCGTTCACCTCACGCCCGTTCTTGGCAGCCTTCGATGCTGAAACCGGTGACTTCCTTCCTGGCTTTGCGCCAACGCTCGATGGCGACGTCCGAGCGCTTGCTTCGTCGGGCGACGGCTCGCGGCTGTATGTGGCGGGTGAGTTCAGCACCGTGAATGGACAGAACCGTCCGGGAATTGTTTCGCTAGATCCAGCCACCGGCGAAATTGATTTCTCGTTCGATGTAAATGCCCCAGCAGACGCAACGATCTTTGACATCGAAGTAGATGGTGATCTGGTGTATATCGGTGGCCAGTTCTCGACTCTGAACGGCTCCTTTGTTGCGCGTGCTGCACGAGTTAAAGCCGACACCGGCGCCGTGGATACATCATGGCAGCCGCGACCGAATGCTCAGGTCGAAGCAATATCGATTCCACCAGACGGTTCACAGATCTACCTCGGCGGACGCTTCACTTCGCTTGACGGTGTGCCGGCGCGCACGATGGCATCGGTTACCACCACCGACGGTGCAATGATCCGTGACTTCGCTGCCGACACCGACAGCGGCTGTGACAGCCCGGACCGTCAACCCAACGGCATCCGCTCGATCGACTCGACCAACGATCGCATCTTTGCGATGCCGTACCTCCAAAACTGCATCCACGTCTACATACCGAGCCAAAGCAACCGCTTCTTGCAGTACGACATGGATGGCGACGTGCAGGTCGTACACCTCATTGGCGATCGCTTTCTCGTCGGCGGGCACTCTGCAACTGTTGACTTCGTCCCGAAGAACCGCCTCTACGCCTTCAATCTCGATGGCACCTACGACCCAACCTTGCCGACCGATGCCTTCGGCCAACCCGGCGTGTTTGCCGCCTACAGCTCAGGAACGGACCTATGGATAGGTGGCACCATCTGGGCAGTTGGTGCAACGAACGCAATCAATGATCTCGCTCGGATTGGCCCTGGCGATGGCGAATCGATTCCATCAACGCCAACCGGCGTCACGGCCACTGCGGCGGGCAACAGCCTTTCGCTGAACTGGTCTGCTTCTGCTGATCCCGATGGCATCGCCGGATACCGCGTGCTGCGTGGCAACGAGCAGCTCGCCTTTGTGACCGGTACGTCCTATACCGACGTCCGCTACCGCGACGGCGAACTCAACCAGTACCACGTCGAAGCTATCGATAGCCGCCACAACAAATCCGAACGCAGCGCACCGGTGCTTGCTGGCTTTAACGGCGTCACCATCGACCCAATCGGCGACCAAATCTCCGTGATCGGCGACACCGTCAACCTCACAGCTACAGCCACCGCCGGTGGCGCAGTTGCGTTCTCCGCGACCGGCCTGCCCGATGGTGTCGCGATCGACGCGAACGGGACCATCTCGGGCGCCGCCGCTGCGGCGGGGACCTACGCCACCACCGTGACCGCCACCGCCGCAGGTAGTACCGACTCGACCTCGTTCGCGTGGGACGTCGTGAACGACACCATCCCGGTCGGCCCAGCGCCGCTCGTCCGCGTTAGCTCGCCGACCCCTGGTGTATTCCTCGAAGGCGGAAGCGCCGCAGTTACCGGTCTAGCAAGCGATGACAGCGGCGTTGCTGGCGTCGACGTGTCGGTGCGCAACCGTACGACCGGCCTGTATCTGCAACCTGACCTGAGCTTCGCCTCGAACTTTGTGCGACTTAGCGCCTCGCTCGGAGCGCCCGACCAAGCGGTTTCTTCCTTCACGCTTCCACTAGCCGCCTTGCCGTCAGGGTCCTACACAATCAACGCTCGACCGGTTGGCGTCGATGGTGACCAAGGCGACTCGGTTGCTGTGGACTTCACCATGGTCGACAGCCTGGGCGCAGAGCCCTATGGTGACATTCAGTTCCCGAAAACCCGCACCAACGTCTACGGGGCATTCAGCATCATTGGTACGGCGACTGACGACATTGGTGTCGCCAGTGTCGAAATTCTCGTGAAAGAGAAATTCCCTACCAACGCCGGTCGCCGTCTCCAAGACGACTACACGCTCGGTGCCGCATACAACACGTTCACAGCGAATATGAACGCTGCTGGTGAGCCAGTCACCCGCTTCTGGTTGGATCTCCCCGCTGGCCTCCCGCAGGTAAATCCATGGCAGATACGTGTGATTGTCACCGACACCGACGGCAACGTGTTCTCCGAGACCTTGACATCAGGCTTCGGTATCGACGGCGAGTACTACGCCGGTCGAGACGCCCCGACCCCATATCCCGTGCCCGACTTTGGTACCACGGCACAACGGCCGGTTCTCACCGTGACGGCGCCTGCGGGCATCGTCACGCTGCCAGCCCCGCTCCTGATCCAGGGAACAGCTAGCGACAACGTTGCGGTCAACGACATCAGCATCAGGGTACGCAACGACATTGGCTGGTACCTCCAAACCGACGGCAGCTTTGCATCTGCACTCGCTGACGTTCCAGCCAGCGTCACTGGCTTGGCTACGGCATCGGCCAGCTTCTTGGCTGACGCCGGTCAACTTCCCCTCGGCGATTACACCGTCGAAGTGACTGCGACAGACTCGTCTGGGCTCGCAGCTGCGACAACACGATCAGTCACCATCGAAGGCAGTGGAAACGGCCCCGCGATTGATGCTGTGGGCGACCAGACCGGCGACCTCGGACAGCCAGCAACACTGCAGCTCGTCGCAGCGTCGCCTATCGGTCCTGTGAGCTACCAAGCCGCGGGCCTTCCAGTGGGGCTAACTGCCAACGGCGCAACCGGGCTGATCAGCGGCACGTTCGCTCAGGCAGGCACGTTCGATGTCACCATTACCGTCACCGACACTGCCAACGTAAGCGTCGTTGAGACCTTCACGTGGACCGTTGAGGCGCCCAGCGACACCAGCGACCCGAACAGCACGATCGACATCCCATCCGGTGGCGACGTAATCGACACCGGCCTCATCGCCATCGCTGGCCAAGCCACCGACGACATCAGCGGTGTTAGTGCCGTACGTTTCCTCGTTCGTGACCGCAACGCCGGACAGTACGTGCAGGCCGACGGCACTCTTGGCGACCGGGTACATCTCTTCGATGCCACGCTCGATTCCGTCGGAGCGTTGAACACCGCATGGAACGCCACCATTGCGCTACCGGCTGGTCGTTATGTCGTGGTCCCTCGGGCCTTCGACATTGCAGGCAACGTTGAGTCCGACCGCGACCGACGCCAATTTGTTGTCGCTGATCCTGTGCTTGACAACATTGAGCCGGACACGACCACGACTACCCCCCAACGCCAAGGCACTGCCGACGTTGGCGTCGTCACCCTTGGTGGACAAGCCACCGATGCTGACAGCGGTGTTGCGGGTGTTCAGGTCAACGTGCGCAATCGTGACACCGGCAACTATCTGCAGGCCAACGGCACCTTTGGGCCCGGAAACTACTTGTGGGATACCGCCCTCGACACCCCAGGCGCCAACGACACCGGTTGGAGCCTTGACGTCAACTTGCCCGAGGGCAGGTACGCCATCGTGGCGCGGGCAACCGACGTCGCAGGCAACCTTGAAGTCGACCGAACGTGGCATCCATTCGTTGTTGCTGCCGCTGTAACCGACTTCGTTGCGCCAACATCTTCTGTTGCTACGCCTGCAGCAAACGCCAATCCAACGGCAGGCGTGGTTTCGTTCGAAGGCACCGCTGGCGACGATGCATCTGGTGTTAATGAGGTTGAGTTGCTTATCCGGAACAGCACCTCAGGCTTGTTCTTGCAGCTCGACGGCAGCTTTGCGGGCGACCGCACATGGCTGCCAGCCACTGTCAATGCACCGAACGCCGTGACGACCGCATGGTCGACCCAGTTCAACTTGCCGCCAGCTCGGTACGTACTGCGCACCCGAGCCGTTGACGCTGCGGGCAACGTTGAAGTATCGAATCGACCACGGGTCACCTTCGAAGCCAGCTAGGGGCAGGGTGAGCTTGCTGGACCGGTTGGTCGAGCAAGCCCCTACCGGCAGTCGCAGCTACCAAGTATCGATGTAGGAACGACGAGGTGCGTTGGTTGGCGTCTCGGGCGGCAAGGACCGTAGGCCGGCCACGACCCACTCTCTGGAGTCGGCGGGATCGATCACGTCGTCGATACCAAAGAACGTTGCACCGTTCACGGCCCGTGCGTTCTCGTAGGCCTTGGCCGTCATCTTGTCAAACAACTCTTTACGTTCTTCGGCCGTCTCAAGATCAGCCAGCACGTTGCGATAGCCGAGCTTGACGGCGCCTTCGATGTTCATGCCCGCAAACTCTGCGGTCGGCCAGGCCACCGTAAACATCGGCACCATCGAGCTTGCGCCGCACATTGCCTGTACACCAAGCCCGTACGCCTTGCGAATAACTAACCCAAATAGAGGCACAGAGAGGTTTGCTCCGGTAACGAACATGCGAGCTGCGTGCCGCACGAGCGCCTCGCGTTCTGCGTCAGGTCCCACCATGATCCCGGGACAGTCCATGATCGAGATGACCGGGATCCCGAACGCATCACAGAGTTGCAAGAACCGCGCTCCTTTGTCAGCTCCATCGCTGTCGATCGCTCCAGCGAGGTGGTGTGGGTTGTTTGCGATGACTGCCATCGGTTTGCCTTCGACGCGGATCAGCGACGTGATGATCCCAATGCCGTAGTGCTCGCGGATTTCAAGGACGGAATCAACGTCGGCAAGGGTGTCGATGACTTCTCGCATGTCGTACATGCGCACCCGGTTCTCGGGCACGATGTGTCGCATCTTGCGCTGGTCGGGAGCTTCCCAGTCGTCGATGGGACCTTGGAAGTATGAAATGTACTTCTTGCCTACCTCTACCAATTCGGCGTCGTCTTTCACCAAGATGTCAACAACGCCATTCGGGACCTGGAACGACATAGGCCCAACCTCCTCAGGCGTGTATACGCCCAAGCCACCGCCCTCGATCATGGCAGGACCGCCCATGGCGATTGTTGACTTTTCGGTCGCAATGATGACGTCGCAGCATGCGAGCATCGCCGTATTGCCAGCAAAGCAGTAGCCGGAGTTCAGTCCGACCAGCGGCACTTCACCGGACAGTTTCGAGAACTGGGTGAAGGTGTAGGTGTCCATGCCGATGTAGTTGTGAAATTCGGTGTCACCGGGGCGTCCGCCCCCACCCTCGGTGAAGAAAAGGATCGGCAACTTGAATCGGCGAGCGACGTCGAATAGGCGGTCTTGCTTGTAGTGGTTGCTGGTTCCTTGGGTACCCGCAAGCACGGTGTAGTCGTAGGCAATGGCCATGCATCGCGCCGCTTCGTCGTCGAACTGGTCACCGTTGACGGTGGCAAGGCCTCCGATGAGTCCATCGGCTGGGGTCTTCTCACGCAACCATTCCGGTGTGCGTCGCGCTCGTTGCGACGCCACCACGAGAGGCCCGTATTCCTTAAACGAACCGGCGTCGCAGATTGCGTCGATGTTCTCTCGCGCCGTCATCTGGTTCTTCTTGCGACGCCGCTCGACGGCTTGAGGACGGTTTTCATCCAGGGTGTACGCCTTTCGTTCGTACATCTCGGCGAGGTCGCCGCGAATGTGATCAAGGTCGAGCACCTCGTCGGCCACCAGGCCTTCGACCTCGACATCGGCTTCAAGCACAAAGACCAGCGGAAATCCCTCCCGTATCACATCACCTTCTACGCACCCGACCCGCGTAACGAGGCCGGTGCGGTCGGCCTTGATGATGTGTTCCATCTTCATGGCCTCGAGTACTACGAGCGGCGATCCTGCCTGTACCGCATCTCCTTCGCTGACAATGACCGACACGATGGTTCCTTGAATTGGAGCTGGAAGCCCGGCCGAGCCATCAGGGCCGACGAGATCGCCACCCTCGGGTGCGGCATCTTCAGTTGCTGCCGCCTTGGTTGCATCGTTGTGAGCAAACAAGGCGAGCGGATCACTGGTATCGACCTGCGCGCCGGCCAAACCTGATGACGGGTCGACAGCATTGGTTCCCGACACCACGTGGCGAGGCGTCCCTGCTCCTTCGGCAGCCACAAGTTCAGCAACGTTATCGTCGATGAACCGGGTGTGCAGTTCCCCATTGAGCAGTTCGGCTCGTTGCACGAGCGCTCGCAAAAAGCCGATGTTCGTATCGACACCTTCGATGCGAAACTCCTGTAAGGCTCGCAGCGCACGACGACGTGCTGCTTCTACCGTGGGCGCATGCACAATTACCTTGGCGAGCAGTGAATCAAACGAGGTGCTTGTTCGGTAACCCGCGTAGCCGAAACCATCGGTGCGCACACCAGGGCCGCTAGGGGCGTCATAGGCCGAGAGGGTTCCCGACGCTGGCAGGACGGACCCGTCGGCCGCCATCGTTTCCATATTGACCCTGGCCTGGATTGCCGTTCCACGGGGCGCCGCCGCGCCAGCACTGGTCAGGCCGAGATCCTCAAGTGATTCACCACCGGCGATCTTGAGGCTGGTCTGTACAAGGTCAACGCCGGTCACTTCTTCGGTGACGGTGTGTTCGACTTGTAACCGCGCATTTGCTTCCAGAAAAACGAACTGTCCGGTCGCGCTATCCACGAGAAACTCAAACGTTCCGAGATTCTGATAGCCGACCGACGACGCCAGATTGACTGCAGCAAGATGAATGTCCGCCCGTAGGTCGTCGGCCAGCGATGGGGCAGGAGCAATTTCAACCACCTTCTGGAACCGTCGTTGCGCGCTGCACTCGCGTTCGCCGAGGTGCACGAGGTTGCCGTGACGGTCGCCAACGATTTGGACCTCGATATGGCGTGCACGAGGCACGTACGCCTCGACGTACAGCTCACCGTTCCCGAACGAACCTTGCGCCTCTGAACAACAGCGGGTGTAGGCGGACTCGATATCGCCCGCGTCGTGCACGGCGCGACTCCCCCGGCCGCCTCCTCCTGCGATGGCCTTGATCATCATTGACTCGCCCCGATCAAGCGTTCCGAAGAACGACCTCGCTTGTTCGAGCGTGACCGGCTCTGCAATCCCTTTGAGTATCGGGACGCCTGCGTTCGCTGCGGCATCAAGGGCCGAGCCCTTGTTGCCAAACAACTCGAGCTGTTCAGCGGTTGGGCCAACGAACGTCAGACCGGCCGCCTCGACCGCTCGAGCGAACGCTGCGTTCTCGGCTAAGAAGCCGTACCCGGGATGCACCGCGTCGCAACCAGACTCGGTCGCGGCGCTCACCACCGAGTCAATATCGAGGTAGGCCGCTGCTCCGACCCCAGTAAGTGCGTAGGCGGTATCGGCCATTCGGGTATGCAGCGAGGCGGCGTCGTCTTCAGAGAAGATGGCGACCGTTTCGATCCCTAGGTCAGCAGCGGCGCGGCCGATGCGTATTGCGATCTCACCGCGGTTGGCGATGAGCAGGCGCGAGATAGTCATCATTTACCTTTCGACCTCACGAGACTACGAAGCCGCCACCCCTGAATCGCAATCGCGTATCGACAAGGTTGGATTCGGCCGGGTAGCTCCGCAGACCGTGAGCGCACCCGTGACAATGTCTCGGCTTCGAACTACGGGCTCTTCGTGAGCCAATGGCGGCTGCGCGGCGATGGCTGCGGGTAGCACTACGTCGTTGGCAAGTGCGCCGCCGAGCTCACAACGGCCTGTGTAAATCGACGGGGTTCACGGTCGCGACCTGTCCGGTAGGCTCTCCAAGACGTCGAACACCGTCGTTGGATCACTAAAGATGCTCACGTGGTTGACGCAATACTCGCTCGCTGCCATTTGAAGCCGCGCACTTGGCTGTACTCGTCGTCGGACGCAGGGCCGAGCGCGCGAACGCCACATGAAACTGTGTTCAGCCGCCTGGCAGCTCGCTGCTAGCCGAGCTCGCTGCGTCGTTCAAGTATCAGTCGAGACGCATTGAGTACGCCCGCATCGTGCGTTTCTGCCAAACCCAGACTCGATCATTTTCAAATACCACTCTGGATGACATGTGGGAAGGTCGATGTTAACGATGGCAAACTCACGTCGTGACTATCAAACGCCGCACCGCGGATTGCAAACGCCGCACCGCGGATTGCAAACGCCGCACCGCGGATTGCAAACGCCGCACCGCGGATTGCAAACGCCGCACCGCGGATTGCAAACGCCGCACCGCGGATTGGCGTGGTGCGGCGTGGATTTAGCACTCATCTTAGTCGCCTTCCTTTTTGGGTTCGCCGCAAACGCCGTGAAGCTCCCGCCGATGGTCGGCTATCTCGCGGCAGGATTCGTGCTTTATGGCTTCGGCTACAAAGTCACCGATGCAATCGAACTGATTGCTGACATTGGCGTCCTGTTGTTGCTTTTTGGTATTGGTCTGAAGCTTCGACTCAGGACGCTTGCTCGCCCCGCGGTGTGGGCGGGAGCCACCCTTCACGCTGCCGCTACTACTGTCGTGATCGGTGGGCTGCTGTTGGGGCTCGGGGCGTTAGGACTTCCGCTGGTAGCGAGCCTTACCGCTGGTCAGGCCGCACTGGTCGGGTTTGCGTTCTCCTTCTCAAGCACAGTGTTCGCGGTCAAGGCGCTTGAAGAACGTAACGAGGCAAGCTCGCTACAGGGACGGCTGGCAATCGGCATCTTGGTAGTCCAAGACATCTTCGCCGTCGTGTTTTTAACGCTTGCAGTCGACAACCCACCATCAATCTGGGCTGCGCCGGTAGTCATTGGCGTGTTAGTAATCCGACCGATCTATGCATGGTTGCTCGACCGGGCTGGGCACGGTGAGCTTCTGTTGCTCTTCGGCCTCGCCGTAGCGGTTGGTGTTGGTGCCGAGTCGTTTGCTGCCGTGGGTCTAAAGCCAGACTTGGGCGCTCTACTCATTGGTCTCACCTTGGCGAGTCACCGTCGTGCGGCTGAGCTCGCCGACACACTCCTTGGTTTCAAAGACATCTTGTTGATCGGGTTCTTTTTGTCGATTGGTCTCGCTGGAACACCCGGTGTCGCCGAGATCGTTGTTGCCCTCATTGTGCTTGCCCTCTTGCCGTTGAAAGCCGCCGGGTTTTTCTGGCTGACAACCCGATTCCGGTTCAGGGTCCGCACCGCTTGGCACACCTCTGGCACGCTCGCAACCTACAGCGAGTTCGGGCTGATCGTGGCCGCCGTTGGCGTCAGTCGTGGAATCATCGATCCCGAGTGGACAGCAGCAGTCGGTATTGCCGTGGCGTTGTCCTTCGGGCTCGCTGCACCGCTGAACACGGCTCGGTACTCGATCTACGCACGCGTCCAGAATCGCCTCACTGGTGTTGAACGTTTTCCTACCCAAGACGACGACGCGCTTCTGAAACCACAGGGCGCCGACATCCTGGTGTTTGGAATGGGCCGCGTTGGTATCGGCGCGTACGACGAGCTCGTTCTACGGCGCGGTGAGGTGGTGATGGGCGTTGACCGTGACGAGCGAAGCGTAGATGCAAACCAAGCAGCTGGACGCAGAATCATTCGCGGCGACGCACTAGATATTGAGTTCTGGGGTCGCCTTCAGTTCGATGAGCAGGTGGACCTGGTTGTGCTCACGATGAGTGAACACGCGGCCAATATTGAAACTGTCCGCCGGGTTAAGGAATTCTTGCCGAGTGCCCGCATTGCTGCAACGGCCTCCTACGCCGACGACGTTCTTGCACTCGAAGAAGCAGGGGTCGATGTGGCGAGAAACTTGTACGGCGAGGCTGGCCAGGGCGTGGCCGATGATGCGTGCGATGTGTTGTACAACAACGGAACCTGGCGGCGTCCCTAGGATGCGGATGCGGGCCGAGGCCGAAGTAGCTCCACCTTCATCTGCGGAGCCGTCACCTACCGAGCCGGCTTCACGTCCGGGAAGCTGATCACAACCTGCGCTAGAAGAAATGCCGCTAGTTGTCGTCAGGATGGCCGGTCACGAAAACCGCGGCCTGACCGGATCTTGGGCAGGTACTTCTCAAGCCGCGCAGCGCGCCCTTGCTTGTTTGGCGCTTGAGAAGTAGCGGTTGAAGTCACGTTGACGGCCAGGCGTCAGAGCAGCAAATGCGGTACGCAACTCGTCGTCAGCGTCAAGGCGAGTCTGTAGCTCTTCAACGAGCACGACATCTGGCGCTGGCTCGACTTCAAGCCCGGCTTCTTCCACGGCAATGGCTTCGTCGTGCACGCGCGGACCGGCTTTGCATACTGCCGGACATCGTTTGTGGAGGTGAACTCTATTCGTCGAGCAGAACGCGAGTTTGGGCCTTGGTCGGTGAGTAGCCCGTGAGCATCTGTGAGGAGCATGCCTTTGAAGACCATGAGCGCCAGGAAGTTCTTTGTCTCCTGCATGATCGCTATGTTCTGGCCGTTGTGGCTGTAGCACGGCTTGCCCCCCTGATCTCTTCGCTCGGGCCGGCCGCGAGTAACAACGGCCGTAGCGCGGTCATCTCATCGGGCCAGCGCTCAGATTGCTTAATGTAGGCGTCAACGTTCGATTCATCGATGGTTCCCCCACCAGCGGCTTAGGTGATGGTTTACCGGCCGTGATCGGGCGGGTCTTGGCGGCTTCGCCGTGCCGGGCGGTGGATGGTCCGTAGCGGCAGCGCCGTGAGCGCTACGACGACCTCGACGGGTGTACGTGCTGCTTCGACGAGGCCTTTGCCGAGCGTGTCGGCGGCTTGGCGCCCCGAGGGTCGGCGTATCCAGCCGAGTGCCACGAAGACTCCGAGTGAGACGGCAGCGATCGCCAACATCGAACCCGCCACCAAAACCCATCCCCAGTCACTGCCGATGCCCGGCAAGTTCGGGTGATTCATGCCGAAGAACCCGGCGACGAGTGAGAGCGGGAGCATTGTTGCGGCATAGATGGTTAGTACCCGGTTGACCTCAGTCGCACGTTTGGCCTCGGCACCTCGATACGCGTCGAGGGTCTCGCTGAGAGCGCTGCGCGCAGTGTCGAGGCCATATCCGGTGCGGATCGCAACGTCGAACACGTCAGAGAATCGACGGCGGGCTGCGTCGTTGATTAGTGGTGACTTGCTGCGTCTCAGTTGGTCGAGCGTTTCTCGCTGGGGGTGCACGACTCGGCGGGTGATGGCGATGTCAGAGCGGATTTCAGTGATGTCGGTGAGAAGTTCGGGGTCAGCGTCGAGGGCTCGGTAGATGAGTTCTTCGGCTCGCAGGTCGAAAGCGTCGACGACGGCAAGGAGTCGGCGCGTGAGTACGTCGGCGAGCGCCGCTGCGAGTTCGCTTGTGGATGGTGGTGCGAGGTTTGGGGATTGCTCGAGTTCGGCCCAGACCGCGTCGATTCCGGGGGAACGAATTGGGTGCACGGTGAGTAGCTGGTCCTCGGTGACGAAGCAGTCAACTTCGTAGGTTTCAACGTCGTCGTCTCGTAAGCCATGCAAGACAATGAGCAGGTGGTCACCGAAGTCGTCGAGCTTGGGGAGATCACGGTCAGTAAAGGCGTCGCGAAGAGCGAGTTGGTCGAGGCCCATGTAGGCGTCGGTGTCGAGGTCTGGTATGTCACTGGCCTGAGTTGGGTCAGCAGTGATGTCAACCCATGTCCAGCTGTCAACGCGGAACACACGCTTGCCCGGGAGCGGGTCAGCTAGATCAATGGCTTCAGAGTCCGAGTTCATTTTCCACGTCGCTGAGCGAGATCAACGGTTGTCCTGACCGTTGAACCACTGCTGATACGGCTCGTATGGGGCGCGTGGGTGTCCTGATAGCCATACATCTCATCAAAGTGATCCCGTGTGACACTCAAAGTAGTCCTGTCTGCTTGCTGGGAGTAGCCGGAACGACGATCGCCGTCGTCCGCGGCATTCGCCATGATGGCAGCAATCCAAGCAACGGACATACCCGGTGCCACAAAGTTGCTGCGGGTTCTCACTGTGTAGCCCTGGCTCGCTCGTGTCACGACAAACTTGCGCTGCAACTGATGACGCATCTATGTCATGGGGCTGCAGCGGCAAAGCGCTAGCGTCTAGCGCCGATGCAAGTTCCAATTCGGTTAGCGGCCGCCCTTTCGCCGTCGCGATCGATTGGCACCCTCTTCGCCCTCGGCTACGCAACGGTTGTCTTTATCGCAACGCCGTTTCTCATCTCACCGATCGGTGAACACTACGACGTGGGGTTGACCGTTTCTTCGCTGATTGGGGTTCTACAGCTCGCCGGTTTCGCCGTCGGGTCCTGGGGCTCGGGTCGCTGGCTGAGCCCAACCCGCTCGGTCCTCATCTCAGCGCTCGGCATCGCTGCATTGGCTAACGCCGCTTCTGCATCGCTTCCACCGCTTGTTCTTCTACTGGCTGCGAGGGCCCTAGGCGGCATCGGCCTGGGTGCCATCTCATGGTTTGCCTGGTCGAACGCGTTCGGGCGATCCGCTTCGATGTCCCGAGTCGCGCTCGTAGGTCCCATGATCGGTGTGCTCGCGACACCAGCGGTTGCGTTGCTGATCGACCGCCAAGGTATGCGAGCACTGTTTTTGGTGCTCGCCGTCCTTCCATCGCTCCCGCTGCTCTTGTCTCGCACCGTTGCTTCTACGGCCCCGGCTGAGCGAACAGGCCGAAACCCAGCGCTACCTACTGCGAAGATCGTTCTTGCCTCGCTCACACTCTTCAGCCTGGGCGGGTCTGCGGTCTACCAATTCGGCGTCACGATCGCTGCAACCGAACTCGGGCTCACCGCGAGCGCAACCGCGATTGGCTATACGGCCAACGCAATCGTCAGTATCCCGTCGGCCGGCTGGCGAGGGCGTCGCACAATCCCCAGCCCGTGGATGGCGCTCACTGGCGTGTCCGCATTCCTAGTTGCGACGGCGTTCAGCACGCCCTTCTTCTTCGCCGGCGTTATTGCCTGGGGATTCTTCTACTGGATGGCGATCCCCGGCGTGTTCGACGTGCTCGCAGCGGCATCGGCTCATCCGGCGGAACGGGCCGGCGATGCTCAGGCCATGATGGCCATAGGCCGACTCATCGGTCCATTCTTCGGCGGATTGCTACTCGATGGGCCTGGCTCACTTGTCCTCGGGATTACCGCTTGCACCTTAATGATCGCCGCCGCACTGGCCGTCTTCACTGTCCGCAATCACGTGTCGCCAGAACCAACGCTCCAAATCGCAGATCACTCCCAGTCGTCGTAGTTGCTGAACACATCGCTGCGCCGTTTCCGCTGCCAGGTGCGCCGCATGAGGCGGCTCGCACTCCTGCGAAGCACCTCGATTGCCGAGGGTGCACAGATGGCTACACCGTCGAAGGCGTTCGACACGTCAATCGCCTCAAAGTCGGCTGCACAAATACGTAACACGATCTGTCGGCTGTGGACTTCGTCAACCTGATCAAACAACACGAGCTTCACCGTCGAACGCAACACGCTGCGGCTGACGAATGTATGAGCCGCCAATGGCGATGTTCACATGGTCGGCCATGTGGACCAACCAAACCGGGACAAGCGGCGGTCTGGTCGAGCACGCAGTCAGCCACAGGGCCCGGGTGGCGGTGAGGCTTGGGCTTGGGGCTTGAGGCTTGCCAAGAGCTGGAGATGCCATCAAAACAGCTTGTCTGATTCAATTCGGCGGCGCATCACTGTGTCGTTCCACGCTTGTCGCTAATGGGCGAATTCTTTCCGGAAATTTGCTTGACAACAGTTGCAAGTAGGCGCAAAGTCAGAATTCTGAATCGCCGGTGAACGGGCAGAATTCACGGTCAACGAACTTTCAGAAAGTGCGACCATCATGCCTCGTCGAAACTTTTCAGTTCGCAATGCGTCGAAGCTAAAGCAGCGATATGCGGCAGCCCGGCACCTCGCCCAAGGCTAGAACTCAGGCCAAAGCTACTCGCCCTCTCTAGCATCGCCGGCCGCTCAAGCAAGCGGCGATACCGCGAGCACTAGGTGACGGTCGCAGTCGTTCAGTCTGCCGCGGCGGCTGCGGGCTGACAAGCAACATCGACACGGGTGCTCCGTATTCGCGCTGTTGCAGGAGCGCCGCTGGTCGCGACACCGAGGGTGGCAGACCTCTAGGCGCTTTCATGGTCGACCCTACCTAGCGCTCGTCGGGCATTCCCGATGACGCGCCGGGTAGGGTCGGCCGCCTCAGCTAGCGGTGCGCGTCCGGGACAGACACCTTCAGCACTTCGGTTTGTTGGTACCACTGTGACGTGATCGTGTCATGACGCCCAGCCGGGACGCATGGTGTATTGGGCGCATGAGAACTCTGGATGGAACATGGTGACAACAACTGCTATCGGCAACAGCGACGGAGATCGACAAGTGACGATGATTGGCCGTCACCTTCGCGCTCTGTCGGTCAATCTCGCCGCAGAAGACTGTCCCGTTGTGGTCCGGGGCGACGCTCGAAGTGTCATCGCAGATGGCGTTGTCACGGCCTTGGTCGACTTGAAGGACAACACGGGTGACGGCTTCTGGTTCTATGAGGTGCGAGCGCCTTTCGCCTCCTCTGAGAACTTCGAGACAGCCACATGCATGATGGTCAGCCTCGCTCACGCCTGTGACGATCCAGCAGCGGCTGATTTGGCAGCTGCTAGTACGAGCAACCCCAAAGATGCGCCACGAGCCACTGCCATTGTGCTGGTTGGCAAACGCACAAACCTGTACTTGATCACTACCAATCCACCGACCTTCTCCGAAGCAGACTGGCTCCGCTGGACAGAACACACGATCCCGTTCGACTTGTCTGTTCCCTGGCGACGAGCTGGCCAGCTTGAATCCGTCGGCGACATCGACAGACTGCCGATCAATTCCACTGACGCGCTCGCAACACATGATGACCTGTGCGAAGTGCTCGGCACTTTGCAATCCATACGGATACGCGGCGGGCAACCAGTCCGGGCCCAAATGGTGCTCTTGCGAACGCTGTCGATTCTTCAAGTTGTTGATGCCCAGCGCTAGATGGCGTTAGCGCCCTACACCACGGCGAACACGACGGCTACTAAGAGAACCCACCTGAATCGCACGATCATGAACCACACAACTCAAAAAGCAATGATGCTCGGCCCATGCATGTTGCTAGTGCTGAGCGTCGGTTGCGCTGGTCCGAACTTGTCCCCATCCGCGACAACGGCGCCCGGGTCTGGCCCCAAGGCAGTTATTGCCTCCGATCTGGACTACGACTCGGATTGCAGTGATTCTCGTCGATGGCGTCGTGAGCCTGTAACGCTTAGCGCGCCATGCTGTTCATCCACTTCGGTGATCCGTCTCTAGGCGCCCTGGAGACCAACTATTGGCGACCATCGCTTGCTGAACGAGCTGATCACCGTCTGCGGGTAGGCACGTTTGTGTCATTTCCTACGAGGCTCCAGGGTCGCATGATGGTTCGGGGTACGACATCCGTGCTCACAGCCGGACCATCAAGAACTCAGTTGCCCTGACTGCACATCGTTGTCTCCCGCATCTATAGTCACGAATCGTGAATATGAATCCATTGCGGATGTCGATCCTGTCGTCGCTGGCTGCTGGCCCCCGCCATGGCTATGCGATTCTGCTCGATATCAACGATGTCTCAGGAGGTCGGCTGAGTCCGCCGGTGGGTTCGCTCTATCGCATCATTGATGCATTGTCCCGAGATGGCTTGATCGAAGCCGACCGGGTTGAGGTGGTCGATGGGCGCGAGCGCCGCTACTACCAGCTCACCCAGCACGGCCGCTATGCGCTTGCCGATGCAATCACCACCGTCGACTTAGTCGCAACCCGGGCGCAGGCTCGGCTGAACGAAAACCCTCACACAAGTCAGATAGGAAGGGCATGTCCATGACACCGCTCGAACGTAACTATTGGATCCTGGTGTCTGCTGCGTATCCACGAGAGTTCACCGAAAGCCGTGGTGCTGAACTCGTCAGCACTCTGCTTGATGCTGCAGATACGGACCAACGAAGGCCGAGCCTCGGCGAGGCCGCCGATCTCATTAAGTGTGGCGTCGCTGAACGTGCTCGACTCTATGGTAGTGACGCCCGGGCTCAAGGCCGAGCGATGACAAGTGCAATGTCGTCGTTTCTGCTTGCGGCGATAGCGACAACGGTGATTTCTATTCAGGCACTTCCGGATTGGCGTACACCGCTGCCAGTCGGCTTCAGTCTATGGCTCGTGCCGGTCTTGGCTCTCGTTCTCTACGTTGTGCGTCCACTCTTGCTAGCGAAGACGAGTCCGCTCTTTGTATTCGGCGCAGCGGCAGCCTCTGTGCTGGGTCCGTCATCGATAATGGTCCCAAGAATGTGGCTTCTCGCAGTGATCTGGTTGGGTCTCACCATCACGATGGTTGGTTCGCATCCGTCAATTCGCATCCGCCGAGTGAGCGTTGCTATGGGCAGCATGTTTGGGCTCGCCACGACGGCATGTGTGATCTCGATGAGCACCGATTCGACCGTCTTCTTGACAGCTCGCCAAACATGGTCCACTCCACTTAGGTTCTGGGTTCCCGCATTTTTCTATTGGACCTGGCCTTTGCTGTTGGTCGGTCTCTTTGTGCTCCTTTGGGTGCAGCCTGCGGTGGCGATGGCGACCGCGGTGGTGGCCATGCCGCTGCTACTTGTGCTGCAGTCCGTCGGTGTTGGTGGGTTTTGGAACAATGCGACAACTATGGATAACGCCACATTTGCTGCGGCCACCGCGATTGGCGTCACTGCGGCACTTGTCTTTGGAATGGCACTAACGCTGCGCCCGCGCCATGCTGAGACTGCTCAAAGGCTCGACGATGCAACTGTTGGTTGATACGCGACCGTCGCGGCCTTCTTAGTCGCACGACCGGGGCCGCATCGCTAGCACATTCATGTCATCAAAAAGCGCACAACGAGGCGATACCGCTACTTCGGGTCGGTGCAGTTGGTCCAAGGCGCAACGCTCGAGCTCTCGATCGACGAAGTCTCCTCGGCCGACGACGTAGCGGTTCTCCAATCGCCTGTCGACGTACAAGTGCGCGCAAGCGAAGCCCGCGACGGCACCGCTCGGCTCACAATCGAGATCGGCGAGGACGCCTCACCTGGATCACCTTCGGTGACGTTCGCTATCGCTGGCGAGCCCGAACCTGTGCAGTGGACATTCAGCATTCTGCGTGTACCTAATTGCCGGAATTCTCTTCACCCTTGGAGTCATCACCCGACTCGCCAGTGCCAGCCCAGCCCCCTGGCTTCTCACAACCGCCATTGTGCTTGCCCTAGTAGCGAGCGTCGTTCAACGACTCGCAGAAGCCAAGCTGCTACGAGGCCGAGCGATTGAGCGATGACGAAAATATCCAACACCCTTGCTCTAACAACCGCAGTCGCCATCGCATTCATGATCGCGATGACCGAGTTCAACATCGCAACGGAGCCCTACCAGCAACTCAGCGGCCCACAACTCATTGAGGCAGCCATTTTCCTCGCATTCTTTGGGGCCCTTGCACTACTGCCCAACAAAATCCCCCCTCAAACAACGATCGCGGCAGGAATGGTCTTACTGCTCGTGCTAGGACGCTCGCTCCGTTCTTGCGAACGTTCTAAATTTCAAGTCGTTGATCCCCAGCGATGACCCGTGGTATTCCCGATCATCTGACCGCGATGCCGCCTATTGGTGGTCTACTTCAACTGGGTCGGAGGACTGGAGGCGGAGTTGACGGCCGCGGTCGTAGTCGTCGAAGGCTTGGCGCAGCACTTGGAGTACGACGCCCATTAGGGCGGCGTAGACGATCGTTCCCGGTCCAAAGTCGCCCCCGAGGCCGATGCCGAGCGCAAGTACGGTGACATCGAGCGTGTACCGGACCGCCATCCGGCTGATTCCACGGTCTTCTCCGGCGGACATGAGAAGTTCAAATGGCCCGCCAGTCGTTCCGGAGTAAAGCACCACGTTCACACCGGCGGCCATGGTGGCCGTGCCTGCAAGTAGAAACAGCACGCGTGATGTTGTTGTTTGCGGAGCGTTCAGCAGCCAACCTGTTGCATCGATAGCGAAACCGTTGGCGAGGATGTAGCCGATTCCCCAGATGCTGGGTCTGTGCCCAAGCAGCGATGAGATTGCGAACAGCACGCCAGCGACAATCCAGCCTGCCTGACCAAGGGAGATATCGAGTCGGGCACCAATCGCTGATGAGAAGACGTCGTAGGGAGCCAGTCCGAGATCGGCTTGCACCAAGAAGCCAACAGCGGCGCCGATCAGGGTCGAACCAATCACGAGTGCAACCACTCTCGTTGTCACAGACCGCAACGTGGATTGCAGTCGGGCTCGAACCATCGGCAGAGCCGAGTGCCGACTCGCACCGACAAGGCGCAGTACCTTCATCAGTCGCCGTCTCGTACTTGTGATCACGGCGATGAGACTAGCGATCGACTGGTCCAAGCCGGTTCAGCTGCGCACCTGAATAGGCGCCTTATCGCAGGTCCCCTGCGATTGGAGGAGGGCCAACGATCAGCGGATCGGGGCGATCGACGAGGTCAGCGTTCTTGTCGGGATAGTCGATCCGGCTGAGCACATGGCGTATTGCCTCTACTCGACCGCGTTTCTTGTCATTTGTGCGCACGACAGTCCACGGTGCTGCAGGATGGTGGGTGCGTTGAAACATCGTGTCTTTGGCGGCTGTGTAGTCGTCCCATCGGTCGAGTGACGCAAGGTCCATTGGGCTGAGTTTCCATTGCCGCATCGGGTCGATCCGACGGATCGTGAAGCGCGTGATCTGTTCTAGTTGCGTCACCGAGAACCACAACTTGACCAGGATCAGGCCCTCGTTGACGAGCATCTCTTCGAACAGCGGCACCGCTCGTAGGAACTCCTGGTACTGGTCGTCGGTGCAGAACCCCATCACTGGTTCGACCACAGCTCGGTTGTGCCAGGATCGGTCAAACATCACCATCTCGCCAGCGGTCGGGAGATGTCGCACGTATCGCTGAAAGAACCATTGACCCCGTTCGGTCTCCGTGGGTGCAGGAAGAGCGACGACTCGAGCACCCCGGGGGTTGAGGTGCTCAATGAACCGTTTGATTGTGCTGCCCTTGCCGGCTGCATCGCGGCCATCAAAGGTGACGACGAGTCGTTGACCGGTTTCTTGGATCCAGGCCTGGGCTCGCAGCAGCTCGATCTGTAGAAGTCTTTTCTCCTGTTCGTATTCCGCAGCAGTCATGCGAGCGTCGTAAGGGTGACCCTGGCGCCACGTCTCGACTGGTTCGCCATCGGGGCCTACCAGTACCGGATCGTCGAGTTCTTGGAACGTCCCGGTCACAGACAGGCCGCTCTTTATGAGTTCGCCTGTCGAACCGGACCGCAACCACTCGATTGCCTCATCAAGCGATGACCAGTGGCTCGACGGCATGCTGGCATGAGATTCCATTCAGTGGTGAGTAGCACACAATTAGACGCAGATGTCAATGACACATTTATGTCAGCCGACAAGACTCACCTCGTCTGGCCAAAGTCACGCTCCAGAGCGCACTGTTATGCATATGAAGCTGCGCCTTGGTCAACCTGTCCATGCAACTGACGGTGCGTTCGGCCAACTCGCCGACATCGTTGTTGACCCCACCGCTGCGGCCGTGACTCACATCGTGGTGTCGCCAGCCAAGCAGCACCAACAAGCTCGACTCGTTCCGATTTGGCTGGTCACCGTTGATAACGGCATTGTCAACGTTGCGCTGACGGCCCCTTACGTCCGTCAACTCCAAAGGGTGGCATTCGATGATTTCGTCCGCGCCGACGCCGCGGTTGGGGTAACTGGTCCGTGGGATATCGGTAGCGAGGACTTGATCGCCCGGCCTTACCTCGACATTGAGGATCTCCCCACTGGGGAAACCCGGGCGCTGACTGACGTCACGCAGATGAAGAAGAGCGATTGCGAAATCCGGCGTCGCAGCGAGGTCACCACGTCAGACCTCCACCTAGTCGGCCACGTCGAAGGCTTCATCGCCTCCGACGGTCACCTGGTCGGGTGCGTTGTCCAAATCGGGCTGCCAGGACAGCGACATCACAAGATCGTGCCAATGGACGCCGTCGAGCAGGTGTATGACCGCGAGATCATACTGACGCTGAGCAACGAGGAGTTCACGGCGCTACCTCGCTCGTCAGGCATTGCTGTGCCCGGTTCCTCGCCGCTTGAAGTCATCGACCTACGAACCAAGCGGATCGCCGACGCCCTGCGGGACAGCGCAAGTCGCCTCGCAGCCCGTACTCGACAGCGCTACCGCCGCGCTGAGACCGAATCCGATCGTGATCAGGCCGTTCGTGACCACTACGCAGCCCATATCCCTAGCCTTGGTGCCAGATGAACTCGGCGACCGCGCCAGCCTCAAGGAAACCAACAGTGGAACCTACATCGAAACCCGAAGACGCGAACCCTCAGACCAAGATCCAGGTTCTCATTGTTGACGACCACGACGTTGTCGCCCTTGGCCTAAAGGCTCTCCTCGAAGACGAACCTGATATCGCCGTTGTATCGATCGAACGCACCGCCCAAGCGGCCGTTTCGGCAGCTACTAAGCATGCGCCCGACGTCGTCTTGATGGACTACCGGCTGCCCGATGGCAACGGTGTCGAAGCCACCATCGCTATCCGCGAACTCGACGAGCCACCACGCGTCGTCATGATCACCGCAGTTGCCGACCGGCGAGTACTAGGACAAGCGCTTGATGCAGGATGCACAGGGTTTGTCTCAAAGAACGCCGACCGCGACGACCTTGTCGGTTCCATCCGGGCCGCGGCTGACAACGATTCGTACTTCACCCATGACATGTTGAAGCACCTCGTAAACCTGCGTCGATTCGATCAAGTCGACGGCGCAGCGCTGTCTGATCGTGAATGCGAAGTGCTGCAGTTGACTGCGTATGGCAACTCACCAGCTCAGATCGCTGCCGAACTGCACCTGAGCAGCCACACCGTGAAGAATCATCTGCGCAACGCCATGTCCAAACTCGACGCTCACACCAAACTTGATGCCGTCATCAAGGCCGTACGCTCTCGCATTATCACCATCGATCTGTGACGACACGACTATGAGTGACACCGACACGCCCCCACTAGCCGACACGGCCCTATCAAGCACCGGCAATCGAGTCGGTTCGTCGGTTTATGGGCTTGTCGTTGCCGATGATGACGACAACGTGCGCCAAGCCCTCGCGGGCCTGCTCGGGGACCATCAAGGCTTCTGGTTGGCAGGCGAAGCCACCAGCGGCACCGAAGCCGCGGAGATCTGCGCGTCGCTACAACCCCATGCCGCCTTGATCGACGTGATGATGCCAACCGGCGGCTGCCAAGCAGCCACGGCCATCCTCGCAGTCTCTCCAAGAACAGTCATCGCGGCCTACACCGCCAGGGCTGATCGACGCACCCACGACGAGCTCGTTGGTTGCGGGGTCGCCCAAGTGTTCGTCAAGGGCCGAGGCGACGATCTCGCAGCCTCGCTTTACCAACTCGTCCGTGAACGCCACCAACCGTGACCAATGGCTGACTCTGCGATCCCTGAACAACTACTCACCCCGGTTGAACAACAACTCAACCTGATCGCGGCCGAACGCGACCGCATCGCGGGCGAACTCCATGACGACAGCGTTCAAGCAATGACGGCGGTATCGCTGCAACTCCAACGTCTCAAAGCCCGATCCGATGACCCCGAACTCATAGCGCTCATACAACAAGCCCGCGACGCAGCAGACGAAGCCATCGAGCGGCTTCGCCACATGTTGTTTGTTCTGCACCCTTCCTCGCTTGAAAACGACGGCTTGGTGGTCACCCTTGAGATCTATATGGAGACCTACCTCGAACCGGCAGGGATTGATTGGTCGGTAGAAGGCGACCCCGACGCCGAGTTCCCGATCGGTGTCGCTGCGCTCGGGTTCCGCCTCGCCCGCGAGGCCGTTTCGAATGCGCTACGACACGCATCACCAACCACAATTGTGGTCACGGCTCACAAAGCGGGCGATGAGTTGACTCTCCAGATCTATGACGACGGTTGTGGCTTCGAAACCGGCAACCAAAGACTCAAGGCTGGCCATCTCGGCCTGAAACACAGCCGAGCACTCGCACACGCAGCGCAGGGCACCTACCACATCACGAGCACAATCGGCCAGGGTACGACTGTGGCCATCTCACTACCGGCCCTCGACACAGCCAGCCCTTAGCCCGCACGACTAGGAGATGTTCCCAGCGAGCTGACGCCACCGCGCGAGCAATGACGCAAACATGTCATAGGCATGATCCAAACAGCGGATGCAAGAACTGACTTCGGCTCGCCATGCTCATGACGTGACGAACCAGCCGCGCAGCGATCCAGTGCAGCCTGAAGACCAGTCGCCAGTTGTGTCCGTAGTGGGATGGCGCGAATGGGCCCTATTGCCAACGCTCACTGTTTCAACAGTCGTCAAAGTGAAAATCGATACCGGTGCTACGACGTCGGCGATTCACGTCGAGAACCTCGACCTCCACGATGCCTCTGATGGGCAAGCATTCGCCTCCTTTGACCTGAATTTGACCGACAACGGGGAAGAAACCGTCGCTGTCGAGCGCCCTACCGTTTCGTGCTGGTCCTTCTCGTCGGACTGGTGGTGTTGACATGACGGAGAATTCCACGGCGTTCCCACCGGTGAAACCATCATCAACGACGGCGACACCGTCATCGCCTACGGTCGATCTCGTCGATCTCGTCGATCTCGACGACCGCCACACAGGCCGCAGTGGTGATTTCGCTCATATCGAGGCGGTCCGCGAACAAGAAGAACCCCTCGCCGACACCGACCCAGCCTCCGAGCCGTAGCAAGCGCAAGCGGGACGCTGGCGCTGCCTGTGAGAGCATCACCAGAAATACGAGTCGGATGACACGAACACGTCATTACCTGCTGAGCCAGTCCTGTCAGGCTGAGTACACACCTCGATAGGAACCCTCAATGCAACTCGCAATCTTGTCCCGCGCTCCGGACGCCTACAGCACTAAGCGGCTCGTCGCCGCAGCCAAAGAACGAGGCCACAACGTACGGGTCCTGAACACTCTGAGATTCGCGGTCGACCTCGCCCACGAACTGCCTGAGCTGCAATACCGCGGCAAACCAGTCGCAGACTTCGACGCGGTACTGCCACGTATTGGTGCCTCCATCACCTTCTTCGGGATTGCAGTGGTGCGCCAATTCGAACAGATGGGCATCTATACCCCCAACTCGGCCGAAGGCATCGCCAACTCGCGCGACAAGCTCCGCTCATCCCAGATCCTCTCAAGCCATGCGGTTGCGATGCCCGGCACCATGTTCGTGCGCAACCGAGCCGACGTACTCCCCGCAATCGAAGAGGTCGGTGGAGCGCCCGTAGTCATCAAACTGCTTGAAGGCACCCAAGGCATCGGCGTCATCCTGGCGCCTGACAACAAGGTCGCCGAAGCCGTAATCGAAACACTCCAAAGCACCCGCCAAAATGTGCTCATACAAAAGTTCATCGCCGAGAGCCGCGGCAAGGACATCCGCGCCTTCGTCGTCGGCGACCGCGTTGTTGGGGCCATGCGGCGATCAGCTGTTGGCGACGAGTTCCGCTCCAACGTGCATCGCGGCGGAAGCACCGAAGCCATCGAACTGCCCGACGACTACGCAAAAGTTGCCGTGCAGGCGGCCCAAATCATGGGACTGCGAGTGGCCGGCGTCGACATGCTTGAAAGCGACCTGGGCCCCCTTGTGATGGAAGTCAACAGCTCACCGGGACTAGAAGGCATCGAAGGCGCCACCGAACTCGACATCGCCGGGTCGATCATCGACTACATCGCCAACCACGTCTCCTTCCCCGGCCTTGATGTCCGCCAGCGCCTCTCGGTCAGCGCCGGATATGGCGCTGCCGAGCTCACCATCCCCGCAGACGGCCCGCTGGTCAACAAAACCATCGATGAATCAGGTTTGCGCGACAGCGACATTGTCGTGCTCTCACTGACCCGTGCCTCGAAAGTGATTCCAAACCCCCGCGGCACCCGCGTCCTTGAAGCTGGTGACGAACTGCTGTGCTTCGGGAAACTCTCTTCACTACGCAACCTCGTTACCGAACGACGCCGCCGCCGCATCCGGCCGGCCATCCAACCTCTGCCAGAACACCCTCTCACCCCAGCCACTGAAAGTGCCGAGTCAACATGAAGTCCCTCGTGGTCGAACCACTCGACCCCGCACCAACGACAGCATCGCTACCGCCAGACCCGCCCCTATCCAAACAAGCCGCTGCTCCCAAGAAACGCACCCGACGCCCTACGTTCAAAATCGGTGAGCACCGCGTAACAGCCGGCAAACGCGCACGGATCGAACTGCCAATCGGCAATCTGATGTCAGGCACGCCCGTCGCACTCCCACTCGTGGTCAGCCACGGTCGTACCGACGGGCCGACCATGTGGCTCACCGCAGCGGTCCATGGCGACGAGATCGCCGGCGTTGAGATAATCCGACGAATACACGAACAGCTCGACCCGAAGACGATGGCTGGCACCGTCATCGCCATCCCGATTGTTAACGTGCACGGATTCAACAACGGCGACCGGTACCTCCCTGACCGACGCGATCTCAACCGATCTTTTCCTGGCACTGCGCGCGGCTCACTCGCCTCACGGATAGCGCATCTGATCATGAATGAAGTAGTCGCACGCAGCGACTTCGGCATCGACCTCCACACGGGATCTGACCATCGCTCTAACCTGCCCCAGATACGAGCCAACCTCGAGGACCCAAAGACCCTCAGACTGGCAAAGGCGTTCGGCGCACCCGTGCTGATCCACTCCCAAACACGTGACGGATCGCTCCGCCAATCCGCAACTGACACGGGCGGAACAGCGCTGCTCTACGAAGGAGGCGAAGCTGACCGATTCGACGAGCAAGCAATCGCCATCGCCACGGCAGGTATTCAACGCGTACTCAAAAACCAGAAGATCATTACCACCGGACCGCGACGCGCCAAGAAAGCCCAGATCAGCCGATCAACCAAATGGACCCGCGCAGCCCGCAGCGGAATCGTTCACATGGAACGCAACCTCGGTGACCACGTCGACACCGGCAACATCATCGCAACAATCTACGACCCCTTCGGCAAACGCCTCAGCTCCATGAAGGCCACCCACACCGGCATCATCATCGGCTGCACACAGCGCCCTCTCGTGAACCGAGGCGACGCAGTCATCCACATCGCCAAGATCGACCCGCATCCTTGACGGCCTTCCTACGAGTGGACGCGCCCCACCTGCCGCAGCAGCATCTCTTGCGGCTGTGGATCTCAGCGGACCCGATGCGCCGCTGACGCCCACCATCGAGCACTACGAGGGTGAACCTGCCATCCCCGCCGTGACGGTACGCACCCCGTCGTACCAAATGTCGGTCGACGTGCAGTGATAGCTACCACCTAACCCAGATCAGAGTCGGTTCTGATCCTTGAGCTCAACCAGAATGTTGCGATATGTCTCGGTGCCGGTGTTCACCGCCGTCTCGACGATGCCTCCGTCCACGAACAGCGTGTGACCAGGTCTCGTTGTGATGTCAACGAAATCGCCGGCGTTCGGACCGTAGGGCGCACCCTGACCGAGAGTTGCCTTGCCCGCGACTTTGTCGCCTTCAATACAGATCATTAGGTAGTCGTGGGGATGCTGGTGGGAATGAGACTCTTCACCCGGGGCCAGAGTGAGCTCCCACACCCTGATGCGATCATTCTCGAATACAAGCTTGTCGCCGATACGAAACTGCTCATCGATATGTGACGCGTCCATTAGCTACGACGCACGTTGCAGCATGTCGTCGACAACGCTTGTACGGACGTCGGTGTTGTAGCCAATCGTGGTCCGATGCAAGATGCGATCGTGCCCGTCATAACCACCGGTCGCCCGATGAAGCACGCACCGGTTATCCCACATCGTCAACATGTTTGGCTGCCATTCGTGGCGGTACTGAAACTCATCTCGAGTCTGCCATTGCGCAAGTTCTCCGAGCAACGGTCGAGCTTCATCGTCGGCCATTCCGTCGATTCCGATGATGTAGCCCAGAACCGAGTACAACGTCTCGGCGCCGGTCTCCGGGTGCACCCGAATGAACGGATGGGTCTGCGTCGCATACGCAGCATCGCTTGGGCGAATCCGCATCGACCGATCGCTGGCGTCATCATCGCCGTACATGCCATCGGGCGCGTAGCCCCCGCGGGCCGAATGGATAGCGAGACGGCCATCGATCCTGTCTCGAAGTTCGGCTGGCATCGCTACAAGGGCCGCCTGTTGGTTGGTGTACAGCGTGTCGCCGCCAGTTGGTGGAATCACCTTGCCGTAGAGACAAGTGCCATCAGGCGGGAACTCTTGGAAGGTCCAGTCGGCATGCCAGTTCTCTGCGAACAAAGGTGATGTTTCCTCGGCGAGTCGGCTGATCGCCGCAATATTGGGGTGATCATCGATCGAAGCAAAGAACGGATCGTTGCCAAACGGACCAAAGCTCAACGTAAACCGTTCGAGATCAGACGACGTCAGCGCTTGATCAGGGAATGCAAGCACCTTGTGATCCAGCCACGCGGCGCGAATCGCCGCCACCATCTCACCGCTCAGTTCGGCGGCAAGATCGATACCACGAACCGTGGCGCCACACGCCTGACCGCTAGGAATGACCTGAATACTCATACCCATTTCCTAGCTGATGCGGGACCACGGCGCCAACGCAACCATGGCGGCCGCGGTTGCGTAGGCATCGAACTGGGTCCGGATGCAACACTGGAACCATGACAGCTTCTGTGCCAACTGAAACCGCCTCACCTCACCGACTTGCCGGCAAGGTCGCGATGGTCACGGGCGCAGCGAGCGGAATCGGCGCCGCGACGGCACAACGTCTTACTGCTGAGGGTGCTCGTGTCTTACTGACCGACATCCAAGACGAAGTCGGTGCCGACTTCGCCAGCCAACTCGGCGGTGACGCCGCCTACCTCCACTGCAACGTTGCACGCGAGTCCGATGTAGCCGACGCCGTGGTCCACGTGCGGGAGCGCTGGGGACGCCTGGACATGCACAACAACGCAGGCTTTGGTGGCGTTAGCGGACCCATCGAGTCAACGACCGCCGATGGATGGGCCAGCCGCTGGCCGCTCTCGGTCCAACGTGAGTGAAGCGGAGATGGCCGAGCGTCTCGACCGCACACGGGAATGGGGAGCAGACGCACAAGCGATGAACCGAATGGGTGAGCCGGCCGACATTGCAGCGGCGGTTGCCTGGCTTGGGTCAGACGACAGCCCTTGGGTCACTGGTACCGAACAGGTCGTCGATGGAGGGCTACTCAATGGACGAGCGTGGCGCAAGCTACCGCCGGCAATCACCGAAGATCGCCCTGTCCGACTTTGTGCACCAGGTTCGTATTCCTAGCCAAGCGAATTGGCGAGCCAGCGGGCACGGTTCGGCTTAATGCCCGACTCGGGGTTAGGGCAGCGCCTCGTTCTAGCCTCCCAATGACTCGAACGGTTGACCATCTACGATCATGCCGGCCGAACGGTCCCATGCCACACGGTTCCACGGGCTTGCATCATCGCGTAACAGCCCATTGGCGACATCTTGAAACTGTTGCTGGCTGGGATCTGGTGTTGGCGACCATTGGCCCTTGTCATCGAGCCATAAGATTCGACCCGACAAGTAGTTTTCGCTTAGCTCCTGCCATGATGCGAAGCGCTTGCTCAGTTGCTCCCCTGCTGTCAGGACCAGCGACCACGCTTGATCCGAACCAATCACCTGCGCAATGGCTGCTCCGCCTGCCACCGTCACCAGACGGCAATAGTCCCAAGCGAACTTCTCGTCGCCACCGTCGACGCCGTCGCGCGCCCATTTCGCCCGATAGCCCTCTGACTGCATCCAGGTAACGAGTTCGTCGAACTCAGATTCGTTGCGGACGTCCCACCACGTCACCAGTCCCTCTTTCCAGTCCAAGGCTTCGAGTCCTCCCCCAAGGGTGTCCAATCGAGGGGCCACGGCCTTGAAGTAGATCGCATTAGTGAGCAGGCTCCACGCCTGTTCTGCCGACAGATTGGCCGATGCTGGATCCCAACCCCATTCCTGTGCCCGGCGGTCGGCTTTGTTTCTCTTGAAGAATGCCATGCGTCAGCCTGACACATGGCACTGTGTTACGCATGAAGCTCTCTCTTTTCGACAGCACCAACAACATCGATGAAGCCGTGGCCAACGCAGGCCGAGCAAACGATCGCGGGTTCCATCGCTACTGGGCCCCACAGATCATGAATGCGGATCCCATTTCGGTTCTGGCAGTGGTCGGTCGTGAGATCCCCCGCATCCTCCTTGGCACGTCAGTCGTGGCCATGCAGACCACGCTTCCGCAGACGCTCGCCCAGCAGTCCCTGACCATCAATAACATCAGTGGTGGGCGCTTTACCATCGGCATTGGAACCAACCATGAACCGGTGCTTGAGATGGTCTACGGCGTGCCATGGCGCAAGCCGTATACCCACATGACTGAATACCTCGACGCGCTCATTCCGTTGCTCAATGACCAGAAAGTCGTGACCGAGGGTGAGTTCGTGACGTCGCGCACCCAGATCAACATCAAGGCCGAACCAGCTGGTGTCATGCTGGCCGCGCTTGGGCCAAAGATGCTCAAGCTCGCGGCCGAACGAACCAACGGCACCATCACGTGGATGACAGGCCCGGTGACTATCGCTGACCATGTGCGGCCAACGATTGGGCCCGACGCTCAGATTGCAGCGGGCGTGGGTATTCAGGTCACCAGCGACATCGACGCCGCCCGTGAACAGGCAAACGTCGATCTCGCGATCTACGGCCAACTCCCGTCGTACCGAGCAATGCTTGATCGTGAGGGCGCAGCGAACCCTGGCGACATGGTCTTGATCGGCGACGCCGACACGATCCGCACTGGCCTCGAGGCCTACAAGGCTGCGGGAACGACCGAATGTGCGCTGAATATTCTTGGCGACAAGGAAGCCGCCTGGGAAGCCATCGCCCCACTCGGGGGCGAAATCTAAGCCGTCGTTTGAGCCGCGCTGGCTGGACACAGTCCAGGGTGATCAATCCGGCCGAGTGATATCGAATATGTCGCGCGTTGTCGCGTAATAGTTACCCGCGAGGCGGCCAATAGCGTCGAGCCTGGCGAAGTCGATACGCGTTCCGTCGAGGACGTCGTCGTCGACATGGATACGGACCACTTCGCCAAAGACGACAGCGTGAGTGACAGGTTTGTTGCCGAGTTCCATGATCTGTTGGACTCGGCATTCAAAGCTGGCCTTTGCCTCAAGCACTCGCGGTGCAGCGATGGTGTCGGAGTCCTGTGGCGTGAGACCAGCGAAATCGAATTCGCTATCGCCGCGGTCCAACGGTGCCGCCGACTGGTTCATACCTTCAGCCGTCGCAGCGTCGACCAAGTTCCAGGTGAATTCTTTTGTCATTCGGGTATTGATCAGGCTGTCCTTCTCGTGACCATCGTTTATGCCAGCTGAAAACAGCACCACCGGCGGGTTGGTGGCGACACATTGAAAGAACGAATACGGCGCCAGGTTGTAACGACCTTCGCTGTCCGTCGTACCTATCCAGCCGATTGGACGCGGCACGACCAGCCCTGTCATCAACTTGTACGTGTCGGTGAGCTTGATCTCGTTAGGTATGAAGGTCGCCATATCGGAAACGTACCTTGTCGCACAGATCACGTGTTACACGCCTCAGCGCTGTGAGCACGCTAGGGCGTGCGTAGGTTCGCAAAGAACGAGGTCAGTGACTGGGTGCATTCGTTGCCAAGCACATTGTGCTGTATCTCAAACGTGTGCTGCAGTCGGGGGTCAACACCGATGTTGTAGACCGAGCCAAGGGCTCCGGCTTTGACGTCGGCTGCACCGAACACGACCTTCTGAATTCGAGCGTTCAGCGCCGCTCCAGCGCACATGGTGCACGGTTCGAGCGTGCTGACCAGCGTTGCGTCGTCAAGTCGCCACGTTGCGAGCCGTTCGCAAGCGTCTCGCAGTGCGAGCACCTCGGCGTGCGCGGTTGCGTCACCGATTAGCTCACGTTCATTGTGGCGAGACGCAATGACCTCACCATCCACAAGAACCAACGCCCCAACAGGCACATCGCCATGTGGAATTGCCAGTTCCGCCTCGGCGAGAGCGAGGCGCATGAGGTCGTCGTACTCCATAGCGGGAAAGGTAGCTCGGAAGTGGCTGCACCCGGTTACCGCGGGCCCAGTCCCCCATGCTTCTCGCTTCGGCACCCCACCCAAAAAGAAACGAACCCCCGCTTGAATGCGAGGGGTTGCTCTTGTGTCGGAGGGGGTGTGAAGGTTCAGGACATCTGCAACAGATGAGTCGAGACATCTGCAACACGACGGGTGAGTCAACGTGTGGGGGTGAAGCGCCGTGCGATCATCTTGTCCGTTGTGCTCGAGGGCCGCTCCCAGG
>Ga0209828_1000006_pt1 | contig 166803 bp, 145 predicted proteins | sample MaitaG_FD_187429 | JGI IMG/M metagenome (GOLD analysis project Ga0209828, IMG submission 187429) | Marine algal microbial communities from Maine, USA - Maine_Asex2 metaG (SPAdes) (version 2) | ecosystem: Host-associated > Algae > Red algae > Unclassified | place: Maine, USA | collected 2015-01-05
CCCGGCCCTTCATTTGCGTTTGCTCGGTTCGTTCATTTCAACCTGCTACCCAAGTCCTACAGACTACGACGTGTCCGATCGCAGGCGCCAGAAGTAGCCCAGCAAATTACCTGAAAAGGAGAAACGTCTTTTCATGATATCTCAGTATCTTTAAATTGCAAGTGCAGCTATGCAGGCAGGCCAAGCAACCAGCGCTGGTTGATTCGAGGGGCGAAACCCACACTGGTGAAACGCGACCGAGCGTCTAACCTCACTGCCATGAAGAAATTGATGCCTGAGCACGAGCGCCAGCCCCGCGAAGTGAGCGATGTTGTCGCCGGTCTTGAGGCCGAACTCGATGGGTATGTGGCGCCCCATGCCTTTGCGGTTGGCGTTGCGACGATCAGCCCGCTGGGCAATGTCCTTGACGTCGCGTACCCGAACGTCAACTGCGATGAATCCTGGGGAACCGCAGCCGTGCTCGCCAAGGCCACCGGCCATCGCGACGGCACCAACTCATACCAGCTCGATCAAACAATGCTCGACGGCGCGATCTCGTCGCTTGCCGAACTGGCGACCGGCGACGGACCACACCTGAACCTCGACGCATGGACGCTGTGCGGCCAAACCGCATCACACGAAGCCCTTGGCGGCGAGCGCGTCGTTGTGGCATGCCTGATCGACAATCTGTTTCAGCCACCGGTCGATGCAATCGACGCCTACCTGCGACTGCATCTGCTGTCTCATCGCAAGATGGCACCGAATTCAATGAACCTCAACGGCATCTTCGGCGTGCTGAACAACGTGGTCTGGACCAACCTGGGCCCATTCGAACCCGAGGGCTTCGAGATGACCCGCATCGGCCTGCGTGCACAAGGACACAACGTCGAGGTCAAGCTGGTCGACAAGTTCCCGCGCATGCTCGACTACGTCGTTCCTGCAGGAGTACGCATTGCCGACGCCAACCGTGTTCGCCTGGGCGCACACTTGGCCGAGGGCACCACGGTTATGCACGAGGGCTACTGCAACTTCAACGCTGGCACCCTCGGTTCTGCAATGGTCGAAGGCCGCATCAGTCAAGGAGTCGTCGTTGGCGAACACGCTGATATCGGCGGCGGCGCATCGATCATGGGCACGTTGTCGGGCGGCGGCACCGAGGTCATCAGCGTCGGCTCAAACACGTTGATTGGTGCGAACGGCGGCATCGGCATCTCACTGGGCAATGAGTGCATCGTCGAAGCCGGCACGTACATAACCGCTGGCACCATCGTCACGATGCCCGACGGCACCACGGTGAAAGCCAAAGAGCTATCGGGCCACGATGGGCTGCTGTTTCGACGCCATTCAAAGACCGGACAGATCGAAGCAGTTCCCCGCGAAGGCGCAGGCTGGCAGGGCCTCAACGAGGACCTCCACGCCAACTAATTACTACCGCTGGCAACGGCCTTGATCCCTCACTCAGGTGGAAGGGACCATGCGAACGGCCTTGACGTCTTCGGCAGAGGCCAAGAAGTCAGCCTCTGCGAAGGTCCATCGGTAAATGACAGCATTCGTTGCCGACGAGCGATTCACGGGCACGTGGCGCGCCAAGCTTCCTTGGTCGACACCTAGCCAATTGCCATCGACCAGCACCGCGTCTACACGCCCCACTTCATCTATGTGCACACTCACACACGCAACATAGCGCCAACGAGGAACACAGGTTTGAAGTTGGAGCGATTAGCTTTACCGCATGCGATTCACCATCCGCGCCGGTACCAGCCCGAACGCTATTGCCGACCCCGTCATGTTGCGGGCCCTGGGCTTGCCGCACGGCGGCGTCATTTCTGTTGGCAAGACACACACCAGGGTCACCGGCGGTGACACCAATAGTCCCACGGATATTTTGCTCGACGACCGCACCATTGAGAACGCGGAGCTGCGCCCCGGCGCAAGCGTCGACGTCAAACGAGTCATCCTTCCCGCCGCCGAGGTGGTGCGATTCGCCGACCACAAACTTGAAGCCCGGGTGCTCGCTCGTGCATTGCAGGGGGCCCCGATCACCGCAGGCGATCAGGTCACCATTGATGCTGGCTACTTCGACGGTGAAGCTGACGCGAGCCTGACCGTCACGGCAGTGGAACCCGATATTGGCGTGGTTGGATCAACGACCCGATTCGCAATCGGGTCAGGCCCGGGTGTGGCCGCACCCATCGTTCGCCAGCCAGGCACGGTCAATTCGGGCGCCGTCAGTTCGGGCGCCCTGCGTGAACCCGCCGTGCCCGATGGCCCAACGACAGCCGACGCGCTGATCACCGGACTCGACAACGAAGTCGAACTCATGGCGGGCTGGTTCTCACTGCTCGCGACCGACGAGAATCTCGCAACATCGTGGGATCTGCCATCAGTCGCTGGCATGTTGCTCGAAGGGCCCAATGGATGCGGCAAGTCCGAGCTCGTCACCGAAGCCGCCCGCAGAGCCGGTTCACAGGTAACCGAGGTTGACATCTCCCGGGTCTTCAAACCCGAAAAGCTGCTCGACCGTCTGTCGGCGGCCACCAATGCCCCAAAGGGGCCGCGTGTCATCTTTGTTGATCGACTGGAGACACTGACCGGCGACGATGCGCTGTCGACCTTTCGCACCCAGTTCGTCGCTGTCTTGCGCTGGTTTCTTGAAGAGGTGGCAGCCAAACCCCAGGTCGTGTGTGTGCTCGGTGTCGATGCGGTTGCCGATCTACACAGTTCGATCGCCAAGTCGCCGCTGCTCCCCCGTGTCGTGAGCATCCCGCCGCCAGATCTTGATCGCCGCCAACGCCTTTTCGAGGCCGCTTTTAGCCGCGTACCAGGCGCTGCCGATGTCGACTCGCATCGACTCGCGACCCTGTCAGCTGGCTACTCGGGGGCCGACGTGCTCGCCACGGTTGTGCATGCCTCGTCGATGGTGACCAAAGACAACGCTGCGCTCACCACCGACATCGCCGTCGAAGCTCTCGAAGCAACCACTCCATCGCTCGGTTCAGTTCCCATGGGAGAGATCACCGGTTTCGGCTTTGAGAAAGTTGCGAACCTTACCGACGTCAAGCAACGCCTGACCGAGGCCGTTATCTGGCCAATGACCCAGCCTGAGCGCTACGAGCGGCTTGGTATCGAGCCACCAAAAGGCATCTTGTTATACGGCCCACCAGGAACAGGCAAGACGTTCGTGGTCAAGGCATTGGCTCACGAGGCCGGGTCCGCGTTCTTTGCAGTCAAGGGTGCAGAACTGCTCGACAAGTACGTTGGCGAGAGCGAGCGCGCGGTGCGCACGGTCTTCTCCCGTGCCCGCGATGCCGCACCGTCAATCATCTTCTTCGACGAGTTCGACGCACTCGCTCCAGTGCGTGGCAACTCGTCGAGTTCGGTGTCTGATCAGGTAGTGGCAGCACTGCTCACCGAGATCGACGGTGTTTCCGATCGTGGTCAGGTGTCGGTCATAGCGGCGACAAACCGTAAAGACTTGATCGACGGGGCACTCTTGCGCGCCGGTCGATTCGAGAGCCATATCGAACTGGGTTTGCCGGTCAAGAGCGCACGGCTCGCCCTGCTTAGCATCACCGACGTGAACCTGGCCGAAGACGTCGACCGCGAGAAACTCGCTGAGGAGACCGACGGGCTGTCCTTTGCAGATCTGACCGGTGTCTTGCGCGAGGCAGCACTCGCAACATTGCGACGAGATGAGACCGCCACCGAGGTCACCTGGGCCGATCTTGAAAGCGCGCTCAAGTTGTTCAAGGACCGCCGCGGCCCATCGGCTGACGCCACCGCCGACGACTAACTCAACCTGACCGCTTCGCGAAACTAAGGTGCCGCGATGACACAACCGGTTACCGAAGCAGATGTACGTGAGGGCTACGACGGTCTCGCGCAGGTGTATTTCGATTTCGTTGGCAGCGAGATGCAGCACGTTTCGGTGGTGCGGGCCGGGCTTCGATTCTTTGCCGAGCTCGTCAAGCCAGGGGCAACGACACTCGACGCTGGCTGCGGACCAGGCCATATCTCGGCCTTCCTTGCGTCCGAAGGTCTGGACGTGTCCGGTATCGATATCTCGCCGACCACCATCGATTTGGCTGCTGCCACGTTTCCCGACATCAACTTTGCGGTCGCCAGCTTGGCCGAGCTACCCCAGGCCGACTCGTCGCTTGATGCGGTCGTAGCTCGGCACTCGATCATCCATACGCATCCCGACCAGATCGGCGACGTGTTCGCCGAATTCGCTCGCGTGCTTCGACCCAAAGGCCGGCTCTTCGTGTCGTTCTTCGCAACCACCACGCCCGAAGAGCATGGACGACCGTTTGATCATCAGGTTTGCACGGCTTACCAGCTCGACGCCTCGAACATTGCCGACGTGTTGACCAGCCACGGCTTACACGAAGAGTTCCGCATCGTGCGCCAGCCGCGCGAAAACGAGCGACAGATGCCTCACGCGATGTTGTACGCCCGGCTGACGTCCTAGATGCAGCTTTCTAAAGTGCAGCATCCCAAATGCTGCGTCCCACATGCTGACGTCCTAGATGCTGCGTCCCACATGCAGCCTCGGAGATGCAGCTTTCTAAATGCTGCGTCCCGCGTCGGCCCAGTACTCGTCTTTGAGCAGGCGCTTGTAGAGCTTGCCGGTCGGGTGTCGGGGCAGCTCTTCGCGGAAGTCGACTGATCGAGGACATTTGACGTCGGCGAGGCTGTCGCGGCAGTACTGAATAAGCGTGCGCTCAAGCACGCCAGCCTCGTGGTCGTTAGCGGGCATCGTGACCGGCTGTACTACCGCCTTTACCTCTTCACCGAAGTCGTCGTTCGGCACACCAATCACGGCCACGTCGAAGACGGCGGGATGCATCGTCAAAATGTTCTCTGCCTCTTGCGGGTAGATGTTCACACCACCGCTGATGATCATGTACGCCTTGCGGTCGGTCAGGTAGAGGAAGCCGTCTTCGTCGACCTTGCCAACGTCACCAAGCGTCGACCAACCATTTGCCATTCGAGACGACGCGGTCTTCTCAGGATCGTTGTGGTATTCGAACTCGCCGCCGTCACTGAAGTAGATGCCCCCGGCCTCGCCGGCCGGAAGTTCCTTGCCTTCGTCGTCAACAATATGGAGAACCCCCGTCAAAGGTTTGCCAACGGTGCCCGGATGCTCCAGCCAATCCTGGCTGTTGACATAACAGAAGCCGTTGCCTTCGGTGCCGGCGTAGTACTCGTGCAGGACGGGGCCCCACCATTCGATCATCTTGTGTTTGACCTCGATCGGACAAGGCGCCGCTGCGTGAACAGCCGCACCGAGTGATGACACGTCGTACTTGGCGCGTACGTCATCGTCGAGTTTCAGCATGCGCACGAACATGGTCGGCACCCACTGGCTCGTCGTGATCTGGTGCTGATCGATCAGTTGCAGCGCGTGCTCGGGATCGAACCGTTCCATGACCACTGTGGTACCGCCAACACGATGCACCGTCATACAAAATCGCAATGGCGCAGCGTGATACAGCGGCGCAGGTGACAGGTACATGCATCCATCATTGACACCAAAGAGCATCGTCAACAGGCCGAGCAAAGCTGGCGGCGTTCCGAGTGCATCATCAGGCGCGGCCACCTTGACGCCCTTCGGGCGGCCGGTTGTACCCGACGAATAGAGCATGTCGGCCGACTCTTTGCGATTCGCAAGCGGTTCGTTGGACTGCGCCGCTATCGCATCTTCAAAGGACTCGTGGCCGTCGACGCGGCCACCAACCGCCAGGCGCACGCGCACGCTCGGGGTGCTTTCGAGAATCGCTGTAGCGGCCTCGGCCATGTACGGCGAGGTAATGAAGGCTTGTGCTCCGCAGTCATTCACGATGTACTCGACCTCGTCGGTCGTGAGCCGGGAACTAATTGCCGTGTAGTACACCCCGGCGTAGTGGCAACCCCACGCGATAGGCAAGAACTCGGCCCGATTCTCCATGCAGAAGGCGACGTGATCGCCACGCTCAATGCCTGCCGCACGCAGCAGTTGTGATAGTCGATTCGCCGTGTCATCGAGTTCCGCGAACGTGACCACTTCGCCCGAAGTCGCCATGATGACGGCTGGCCGATCTGGTTCACGAGCAGCGACTGCGCCGGGAAAATAGGACGTATCGGGGGTGGTTGACTCTTCGGTCGAAGTTGACATACAAGAAAAGTAGCCGCTCAAGAATGTGGGTCACACTCCTACGGTCGTTACATTCGCTGCCATGACCTTGCTAGATCAGATCAGCGATGCTCTTGGCGCGTCCGGCGCGCTCGGGGAGCTTTCCACCAGTCTCGACACTTCGCAGGCCGACACCGACTCACTCCTCGGTGCGGGTATTCCCGCGATTCTTGGAGGCCTGGCCTCAAAGACCGCAGGCGATGGAATGGGTGCACTCCTCGGGTTGCTAGGTGACGACGGGGGCGGCTTTGCAGACAACCTCGGCTCGTTCTTCAGCCAAGGCGACAAGACAGGTCTTGCTTCGCAGCTTGTTGGCTCAATATTTGGTGGTCAACGCAGCGCCGTTGAATCTCAGATCGCTGCAACGTCTGGCGGAGCGATATCTGTCGTCTCTCGCTTCTTGCCGATGATCGCGCCCGCCGTTACCGGAATGCTCAGCAAGATTGCTGCCGATGATGGTCTCGACGCCGATGCGATGACGGCGAAGTTCAGCGAACTCGATGCATCGGGCCCGCTCGACGACATTCTCGCCACTGGCGCCGAAGAGAACGAACAAGGCTTCATCGAAGGAATTGCCTCGCTGCGCGAAGTTGGCGGTCTTGGCGCGTTGATACCAGCCGCCGGCGCGACATCTGCTGCGGGCACCACCGCTGCAGCCGCAACCGGCGTAGCCACAACTGGCGCATCAACAGCAGGCGCCACGCACCTCGCCGGTCCCGCCGACGACGATGACAGCGACCGAACCGGTCTCGCATGGCTGTTGCCGATCCTGATTCCTCTGCTGTTGCTGATTGCTGGCCTTGTGCTCTGGCAGTGCGGCTCGAGTAACAGCGATGAGGTGGTGCAAGAAGTTGCTGCCGAACCAGCGCCTGAGCCAACGCCAGAACCCGAGCCGACACCGGAACCCGAACCTGAGCCGACTCCAGAACCAGAACCGACAGCGACGCCAGAACCTGAACCCACAGCTGCCCCAGCGGTGACGATCGCCGACCTTGCGACCGGCAGCCCCTATCTGTCGACGGTGACCGGCCTTGCCGTTCAATACGGATTGGGCGATGCCATCGCTGACCCCGACGCCGGTCCTTTCACCGTGTTCGCTCCGACAAACGCAGCCTTCAACACCGCAGGAGGAACGCTCAGCCGTCTCGACGACGAACAGGTCGGCTATGCGGTCGGCTTCCATGTCGTTCCCGGTGTTGTGATGTCGAACGAAGTCGTTCCCGGCGCAACCTTTGAGACGATTACCGGTGAGGTCATCACCGTTGGTGAGGACGGCACCCTCGACGGCGGCGTCAGCGTCATCACGCCTGATTTGGTCGCCGACAACGGCGTCGTCCACGTCATCAACGGTGTGCTCGTGCCGGGCTCATTGCAGCGCTCGCTTGCGACCGCCGACGTCAACCAACTGTTCGCGCTTGATCCGATCCAGTTCGCGGTCAACAGCGCAGAGATCCTGCCCGAGTCCCTTCCGGTGCTCGACGAAGCTGTCGTGACGCTCACCAAAGTCCCAGAGGGCACACGCTTTGAGGTGCAAGGCCACACCGACAGCGACGGCGATCCCACAGCGAACCAGCTACTCAGCGAAGCACGGGCCGCATCGGTCGTTGACTATCTGACCAGCAACGGTGTCGATGCGGACATGCTCGATGCTGCCGGCTTTGGGGAGACCAACCTGAAGGTCGATCCCGAAACATCACCCGAAGACAAAGCGATGAATCGACGGATCGAATTCGTCGACATCTCCAGCTGAGACGTCCCTCCAAAGAGCAGACAACGAGGGCCAGACACGCAATCTGCAGCGCGCTACACCATCTCGCAGATCAGCGGGCCTAGATACCTGGCTAGAGGTAGTCGAGCACAGCGGCCCAGCCGCCGCGTTCAGGCCGCTCAATAACGTGGTCAGCGAGCGCGAGCGCACGGCTGTCTCCGCCTGCCACGGCGAGAGCGGTATCGGCCATAGCTAACATTTCCAGGTCGTTACCACCATCGCCAATCGCAACGATGCGGGATGGCCGCAGGCCGGTGTGGTCGCAATAGGCCCGGATACCAAGCTCCTTGGTTACCAATGGCGGCGCAAGCATCACGCTATACGGCGGGTACAGGTGGTCGGCATACGCCGCTGCTTCAACGCCATCTAGCTCGACGAGGCGAGCGAGCGCTGGGAGCACGCTTGCCTGCTCAACGCCAAGCATGCTCATGCCAAGCACGTCAGATCGTGTTGCGAGTTCATCGAAGGTGGACCATACGATGTCGTCGCCGAGGCTCTCGATGTGGCGGGTGCTGGTCGTGACACCTTCGACCGCAATGGCTCGCGTGTCAGTCAAATAGGCCACCGGCGCCAAGTCAAAGTCCTGAAGCACTGTCAGCACGCCAGCGATGTCATCACGACCGAACGTCACCTGGTGAAAGATCTCGTCGACAGCAAAGTCGTAGCCAATGGCGCCGTTTAGCAATACTGATGGAAGCAGAATGCCGTTGTGCTCGAACGCTCGCCGGGCGCTGTTGCGTCGCCTTCCTGTGGCAACGAGCACGGCGACGTCATCGTCAGCTTGTAGTTGCGCCAGCGCTGAGAGCACGACGGGCTGGCACCGCAACGAGTTGTCCCACAGCGTGCCGTCGAGGTCGGTGACGACCAGCGTTGTCACGATCTGCGCCGACGATCGCTAAACGCTGAGAATTCGGCGTAGCTCACGCAGCTTGATCGCCACTCGCCCAATCCGCATTTCGGCGGCGTCGAGTTCTCCTAGCGACTGGGCGGCGTCGAGCTTTGGACCAATGGACTGCACAAAGACGGTCGCCTCGTCGAGCGTTGCTCGAGCACTCGGGTCCGCACCAGCGGCGGTGGCTGGCGCAAGCAACTCGATCTCGGGGGCAAGCTGTGCGGCCCAATCACGAAGCACCGAACGTCGTTGCAAGAAGTCTTGTTCGCGTTTGAGCCGACGCTTGCGCGCCTGGAAGTAGGACCACGCTCCAGAAAGCATGAACAGCCCTGCCGGAATCAGCAACACCCATAAAAGCCATCGAGGAAAGGCAGAGCTGATTGGTTGCAGTCCTTCGTCAGCGATGACGTTGACGAACGCCTGCGCTGATTCGCCAATATCGACTTCGGTCCGCGCCGCTGCAACGGCGCGGTCAAGTTGAGCTGCGCTCATGTCACGGCTTGCCGCTTCGAACCCGACTTCAATCGCTTGGTACGAGATCGCCGTGCCGCCGTAACGGTCCACGATTGCGCCCGCTGGCACAGCCTCGCCATCTGCTGCGCTGATGACAACCCGCAGCTTTGTGTCAGCTGCGTCTGCGGCTTCGACAGCTGCGAGCAGTGCGTCGCCCGGGATTGCTCCGGCGACACCACTGCTGAGGTCAACGACTGACGTGCCCGCGACGTCGAACTGACGAGCGACCTCAGAATCGAGCGGCGTTGCGTCTGACCCACAACCGGCGAGAAGCATCGCCAGCATCATCAGCGCCGCGACAAACCCAGACACCGACGCTCCGGTGCAACTTCTCGGTCTCAGAGTCCCCGTCACGATCCTCGACCGTAGTCGTCTTCTAGGCGCTCGATGTCGTCTTCGCCAAAGTAGTCCCCGACTTGAACCTCGATAAACACCAGGGAATCCGTCGCCTTGTTTGAAACACGGTGTGCATTTCCGCGAGGGATATCTATCGCTTCACCTGGGTTCACCACATGGTCAACCCCTTCGAGCGTGACCGTCGCCTCACCAGAAATGACATACCAATGCTCGGCACGCTTTTGGTGCCGTTGATAACTGAGTCGGTGACCTGGCGCCACGACAATGCGCTTCACCTTGTGCGTGTCAGCGTCTTCGAGCACCTGGTAGTTACCCCACGGTCGCTCATCGTATTCAAGATCCATCTGACCAGAATGGCATCGTTTGTTGCAGGAGTACACCATTGCGTCGCCATTTCTGGGTACGCGTGCCTAGATGCAGCGAAATAATGACCCTGCTTAGGCCCGGCCCACCATCTTGGCTACTCGAATCTCAATCGTTCGGCGGTCGGCGCCACGATCGCCGGGCGGTCGATACCGCGCCGCGTACCGGCGCTCGGCGTCGGCATTCACTGATGGATCCTGCGTTACTGACGCGGTGCCATGCAGCGAGAGCCATCGACCGCCGTCGACCTGCGAGAGACATGCGACAAGGGGGCCTTCGGCCTCGATCAGACGCACCTTCTTTGACTCGGCAAACGTGATCACACGCGCGGTTTCGCTTGCGCTGTCCCACGAGAATCCAACCGGCGTCACGTGCAACTCGCCGCTTGTCGTGACGAGCGACAATGTCGCCAAGTGCCGTTCTTGCATGAAGCTCAACGTCTCGGTCGGCAAATCGTTCGGGTCGTATCGCACATTGACGAGGTTACCGGCACCGCTCGGCGCTAGGTTTAAGGCGTCCGCGCCGCCAACGACCCGGTTTACCTGCATGCCTCTTTTCACTCGAACCGTTGAACCCGATGCCCCGTTCAAAAAGAACGAGATCGTAAAGTCCACGGTCGACCTGCCTGGGGTTCCCAAAGGGACTACCGGCAAGATCAAGGTGGTCAACGGTTTCACGTGGCGTCGCTACTGGGTCTTCTTTGACAACGGCGAAGAGCGCGGTCAACTCGACGGCGGCGAGCTTGTTCGCCCGGAGCACTGGGAGCACTACTTCGAGCAAAAGGCACTCGAAGAGGAGCGCGCCGCCAAGGCCGCGGCGGCAGCCGCTGCAGGCGCCGACACTGAAGCCGCGGGCGGTGGCGCTGCAGCAGACGCTGACCCCAACGACCCACTCGCTGCCATGAAAGCCATGATTCCACCCGCTCTGCTTGCGCGCAGCGAAGCCGCTCGTATTCGCCTTCTTGGCAAGTAGCTCCCAAAGACGGGTGCCGACATTCACCGCGTGACTCCGTCGGGTAGATTCCAGCCAATGTTTCACCTTCGAGCCCGCGTGTACACAACCTGGCGGCGTGCGCTTGCAGGGACTCTCGTACTCCTCATCGTCATGGTGGCGCAGGCGCCATATGCGCTGGCTCATGCGGAGCTTCGACAGGCCTCCCCCGATGTTGGTGAAACGGTCGGCGGTGAGTTCCACCAAATCGCCATGCAGTTCATCGGCTTGGATCCACAGCAGACACATCAGGCAAAGCTCTTCGATCCGGCGGGAAATCTGATCACCGAATCCTCTGCGAGCGAGGGCCAGCGACTCGTCATTCCAATCGATCCGTTGACGGTGCCAGGCGACTACCTGGTGACCTATGCCGTGCATGGCATCGACGGCGATTTCACCGAAGAGTCCTTTGGATTCACGTTCGACCCCGCTGCCGACGAACCTTCAGGAATCACAATCGCCGAGATTGGACCTGAGGGTTTCGACTTCGTGCTGCTGACCTTGCTGCTCATTGCCGCGGGGCTCGCGGCGTTCTTGGTCACTCGCGTCATGTCCGCGCTGCGTGCACATCGCGGCGCGCAGGCAGTGCAGACCCCGCCAAGCGACTAACTCCATGGCCCTCACCGACCCAGCTTCTGTGAACGACCAGCCGACGGGCGCTGAGCGCCACCTTCGCCGACTCGCACAGGCCAGCGCCATGCTGGCGGATTTGTCACAAGCCGATGTGCTGATCATGACGCCGCAAGAAGACACCTTTCGAGTCATCTCGCATGTGCGTCCAATGAACGCCCGCACCGTCTACCCGATCGATCAGGTCGACGAGATCCTGCCGATGGAGAGTCGACCACTACTGACAAGCGCGTTCACGACAGGCGAAATCAAAGACGGCGGCGTCTTCTTAGCGAGACGCGGCCGGTGGATCCGCACGCTCGCTGTCCCAATCCGGTTTGAGCAAGAGATCGTTGCAGTGCTCGCCCGCGAGTTCTCGCCACAAATCGAGATCATGCCCGGTGACCTCGACCTGCAGTGCTTTGCAACATTTCGGCGCTTTGCCAGCATGATTGCGACGGGCAGCTTCCCCTTTGGCGTGGAGACCCGGCGCCATGACCACCCACCTCGTGTGGGCGACGGACTCATGTTGTTCGATCGGGCAGGCAGACTCGAATACGCATCGCCCAATGCGCTCACGGTGCTGCGCCAGGTCGGCGCCACGCATGTGAACATTGGCCAATACCTCGGCGATATGGGTATCGATGCGCCGGGAGTTCGGCAGGCCTATGCGAACCGGTTGGACTACACCGACGAGATCGAGATTCGCTCTCGGGTGCTCAGCACGTACTGCGTTCCGCTGCTCACCAGGTCTGTTGTGAGCGGGTCGATCATCTTGTTGCGCAATATCACCGAGCTGCGGCAGCGGGATCGTCTACTGATGACGAAGGATGCGACCATCGCCGAGATCCACCATCGGGTCAAGAACAGCCTGCAGACCGTGTCATCGCTGCTGCAGCTGCAGAGCCGCCGAGTTGCAACCGACGCTGCCAAGGCGGCACTGGCAGAATCAGCGCGCCGCATCCGCACCATCGGCGTTGTACATGAGCTGCTCTCGCACCGAACCGATGACGAGCTTCAGTTCGGCGAGGTACTGCGGACTTTGACAACGATGATTCGCGACTCGCTGGTGGACCCTCGCCAACCCGTCGCATTCACAATCGAATCTGACGCAGCGATCCTGCCAAACAATCTGACAACGCCGCTTGCGTTGATGGCCAGTGAGCTGGTCCAGAACGCGATCGACCACGCGCAATGTTCCGAGGTCGTGATTCAGCTTGAGACCCAAGCCGACGCCATTGTGTTGTCGGTGGCCGACAACGGCGTCGGTTTCGGTGACCACGCCGAGATCGATGAGCCAGGTCTTGGCATGGTCATCGTGCGCACGATTGCCGAAAGCGAACTCGGCGGCTCAATGACGCTGGGAGACAACGATCCTGGTGCGCTCGTTCAGATTCGTGTGCCACTGTTCGACGAGCGCTAAGTCGCACTGTCTCGCCGACCGAATCTCGACCTGAATCGCATCACGACGGAGCTTGCGCCACAATAGGAACGTGGTAGGTCGCACAGCTGCTCGAATCGTGCTTGGCGCAGGCGCGGGTGCGCTTAGTTGGACGTTGACTGAATACAGCATGCATCGGTGGCTGCTACACGGGTCCCGAGCAAAGAAGGCGACCGGCCTGATGCAGATTGGCGGCGTGCATAAAGCCCATCATCGTGACCCTCATGCATCGTCACGAATCGCACGCGCCGCAGGCCACGCGACGATCGCCGGTGTAGGCGCAGTTGCGTCGTTCGGTATTGGCATGGTGATGCCAGCGGCGGCCGCTCGGTCGGCTGCAGCCGCGTGGTCGGTGGGATATTCGACGTATGAGATCATGCACTGGAACTCACATCATCGACCTGCGAAAACCGCGTGGGGCGAACGACTAAGGACACGACACATGCGACATCACTACGGAGCGCCAGGTGCCAACCTGGGTGTCACGACGAGCTTTTGGGACACGCTCTTTGGCACCGAGGCTGCACCACGAGTTGTAGCCGATGGCCGCGCCGACGATGCTGTCGCCGCATGACCGAACCTCCGCTACTTGCCCGACTGCCAGCTAAAGACGACCCCGACGACATTCTCGAAGGTTTCTACGACTACCTCGAGCACGCAGGGATTGACCCATACCCGGCACAAGAAGAAGCCGTCCTTGAACTGCTCGCCGGTAGCAACGTGATTCTGGCAACGCCAACGGGTTCAGGAAAATCGCTTGTGGCGACGGCAGCACACTACGCCAGTCTGGCCGGCGGGCGACGCAGCTTTTACACAGCACCGATCAAGGCGCTCGTGAGTGAGAAGTTCTTTGCGCTTTGTCGTGACTTCGGCACCGACGCAGTGGGCATGGTCACCGGCGACGGTTCGGTCAATCCTGGTGCACCCATCATCTGCTGCACCGCCGAGATCTTGGCGAACCAGGCGCTGCGCGAAGGCGACACCGCCGATGTCGACATGGTGATCGTCGACGAGTTCCACTTCTACAGCGAGTCTCAACGCGGCTGGGCCTGGCAAGTTCCGTTGCTCGAACTTCCTCAAGCGCAGTTCCTGCTGATGTCGGCCACCTTGGGCGACACGACTCGGTTCGAACAGGGTCTAACCGAACTGAACGGCCGTCCGACTGCGCTTGTGAAGACCGCCGAGCGGCCCGTGCCATTGCGATTCGACTACCGCGAGAGCACGCTGCTCGATTCTGTCGAGGAACTCATCGACGCTGACCGGGCTCCGATCTACATCGTGTACTTCACCCAGCGCGACGCCACCGAGGCCGCACAGAACTTCATGAGCATCAACGTGCTCACCAAGGAACAAAAGGCAGCCGTCAAAGAAGAGATCGGTGGCTTCCGTTTCGACAGCCCGATCGGCAAGGACCTGCGCCGCTTCGTGAATCACGGCATTGGGGTCCACCACGCAGGTCTGCTGCCCAAATACCGGCTCCTCATGGAACGGCTCGCGCAGAAGGGCCTGCTCAAGCTCATCTGCGGCACCGACACGCTCGGGGTCGGCGTGAACGTGCCTATTCGTTCGGTTCTGCTGTCGCAGCTGTGCAAATACGACGGCGAGCGCACCCGGGTCTTAAAGGTCCGAGAGTTCAAACAGATCGCAGGGCGCGCAGGGCGCAAAGGTTTCGACACCGTGGGCGATGTGTGGGCACAGGCACCCGCACATGTGGTCGAGAACAAGAAAGCCGAAGCCAAAGCACTGAACGACCCAAAGAAGAAAAAGAAGCTCGTCAAGAAGAAGCCCCCAGAGCGCGGCTACGCCCACTGGTCAGAGGACACCTTCACCAAGCTGATCGAAGGCGATCCCGAGTCACTCGACTCAAGCTTTGATGTAACCCACCACATGTTGATGAACGTGCTTGATCGCCCCGGCGACGGCTGCGGGGCGATGAAGCACCTGTTGACGACCAACCATGAGCCGCGCAAACGTCAACGCAAACACATCAAGCGCGCAATCGGTATCTACCGGTCGTTGGTCGATGCCGAGGTTGTCGAACGTCTTGCTGAACCCGACGACCTCGGCCGCACGGTTCGCGTCACCATCGACTTACAAGATGACTTTGCCCTCACCCAACCGCTCTCGTTGTTTGCTGTTGAAGCAATCGAAGCGCTCGATCGAGACGCCATCGACTACGAACTCAATGTGCTCAGTGTGATCGAGTCGGTCATTGAGTCTCCCGGCGTGATCATGGCTGCGCAATTGAATCGCTTGAAAACCGAGCTAGTAACCGAACTCAAGTCCGCAGGTGTGGAGTACGACGAGCGCATGGAGAAGCTCGATGCACTCGAAGCGCCAAAGCCGCTTGCCGACTTCTTGTACCCAGCCTTTGACATCTTTCGCCAGCATCACCCGTGGGTCGGGCACGAGAATGTGCGCCCCAAGTCCGTTGCTCGTGAGCTGTGGGAACGAGCGATGACCTTTAGCGAGTATGTCAACCACTACGGGCTCAAGCGGTCCGAGGGTGTGCTGTTGCGCTACTTGGGCGATGCGTACAAGGGTCTTGTGCAGAACGTGCCTGAGACGGCCAAGACCGACGAGGTCTACGACCTGACCGACTGGCTCGGCGAAGTCGTCCGCCAGGTTGACTCAAGCCTGCTCGACGAATGGGAACGTCTTACAAATCCGCCCGACGACGCCGACGACGAACCAGCGCCACTCCCCTCTCGCAGAGATGTCACAACGAACGTGGGCGCGTTCCGTTCGATGGTCCGCAACGAGGCCTTCCGTTGGGTGCAGCTACTCGCCCGCAGCGATGTCAGCGCCCTCGCCGAGGTATCAGACTTGTCCGCCGATGACCTCAGCAACCTGTGGGCACCCTATTTCGACGACCATGACGCGGTAATCTCCGGGCCTGAGGCCAGGGGGCCACAGCACTTTGAATTTGACGCCACCGCCGGCACGGTGAGCCAGTCGATCGTTGATCCTCAAGACTGGCTCGAATGGACCGTGCGTGGTCAGGTCGACTTTGAAGCGTCACGCGAAGAAGGCCGCGCCGTGGTCAACCTGACCGAAATCGTGCGCCAGTGATGTCACTGGCTCGTTCGTAGCGGTAGATTTCTTTACGTGAATGTTCTCGTCACTTATCGCAGCCGCACCGGCAACACTGAGCGGGCCGCCGAATACATCGGCGGAGCGTTTGCGTCAAAGGGCCATGACGTGCTGGTGCGCCCGTACGACGGTCTCGACTTCGCCGAAGTCTCTGCTGCTGACCTCGTGTGCGTTGGCACCTGGGTCGACGGCCTCATTCTGTTTGGCCACCGACCGGGCGAGACGGCAAAGCTTCGTGAGATACCCATGTTGTGGGACAAACCAACTGCAGCTTTCATGACCTATGCGTTCCATCCGGGCGACTGCATTGATTTGTTTGCCACCTGGCTCGAAGAAGAGCTTGGCGCAAACGTGATTGCTGGAGAGGCGCTCAAATCCCGTGACATCGAGCAGCTTGCCGACGGTTTCGTCGCCGACGTTCTGGACCGAGTGAAGATCTCGGCTTAGCTTCGCACGTTACGGAGCCAGCGCTGCGAGTCGCTCGACCGCAGCGTCAAGCATGGTGTCTTGCTTACAGAACGCGAAACGGACCAAGTGCTGTCCCTCGTGCTTGTTGGTGTAGAAGACCTGCGATGGGATAGCGACAACGCCAACGAGCTCGGGTAGAGCGAGGCAGAAGGCACGGCCGTCGTCGTGACCGAGCGGTCGAATGTCCACGGTGGTGAAGTACGTGCCCTGGGGGCTGAACACGGTGAAGCCCGCTTGCTCTAGTCCCGCGTTGAGCCGGTCGCGCTTCGTTTGCAGCGTTGCCGCGAAGTTCCCAAAGTAGTCGTCGCCGAGTCGAAGACCGACGGCGATCGCCGGTTGAAACGGTGCGGCGTTTACGAATGTCAGGAACTGTTTCACTGAGCGGATGGCTGCGATCAGCTCGGGGCGAGCACACGCCCAGCCGACCTTCCAGCCCGTGAAGGAGAACGTCTTGCCACCGGAGCTAATGGTGATGGTGCGGTCGGCCATTCCGGGTAACGAGGCGATTGGAATGTGTTTGGCGCCATCAAAAGTCAGATGCTCGTAGACCTCGTCGGAGATCACGAGCAGATCGTGGTCGAGCGCCACCTCGGCAATCTGCATGAGTTCGGTGCGAGAAAAGACCTTGCCGGTTGGGTTGTGCGGCGTGTTGAGCAGCAGCACCTTGGTGTTGGGGGTAACCGCTGCGCGTAGTTCATCGAGATCGAACTGAAAGCCGGTCTGGCCCGATTCAGGCGGCCGAAGCGTGACGACCCGCCGAGTACCGCCGGTCAACGCAACGCCAGCCGCGTAGCTGTCGTAGTACGGCTCAAACATGATGACTTCGTCGCCTGGGCGCACGAACGCCAGCAAGGCTGCTGCGATCGCCTCGGTCGCCCCCGCAGTGACAAGCACTTCAGTTGCCGGGTCAAAGGGCAGCTGCCAGAAGCGTTCTTGGTGCTCGGCGATTGCCTGGCGCAGGTCGAGTTCTCCGGGCAGCGGCGGATACTGGTTCACGCCACCGGCGAGCGCGGCTGCGGCGGCGTCGAGGACTTCCTGCGGTCCGTCGGTGTCGGGAAAACCCTGGCCGAGGTTGAGCGAGTTTGTGGCCACTGCGAGCGCCGACATCTCAGCAAAGATTGTCTCGCCGAATTCAGCGAGTCCGGGGTGGCCGAACGGTTGGTCGCTCATGATTCGCGAGTACGGTATGCCTGGTCCATGAGGTCACGAAGCGATTCGCCGAGCGCCTCGCTAAAGGCAGCTCTATCGCTGATCGTCACGCGCTTTCCGCTACCTGTGGGCGGGTCCATCACCTCGCCGACTTGCACGACCACCTTCTCACGACGAGGGAACTTGACGCCCTTGGGCATGGCTTCGCCGGTGCCAGCAATACCAACGGGAACAACACGAGCGTCGGTCTTGGCGGCCAGATACGCGACACCGTCGAAGATCTCTCCAACGGCCGGGCCTTGCTCTTGACGGGTGCCCTCAGGGAACACAATCATTGCCTGTTGTTTGTCGAGAAGCATGCGCGCCGCCCGCAACGCCTCGCGGTCAGCGGTGCCACGTTCAACAGGGAATGCGCCGAGTGCGGAGATCAGCCAGGCGAACTGCTTGTTCTTGAACATGGTGTGCTTGGCAAGCGCTCGGCAGCGACGACTTGACACGCCCGCAACGAGCAACGAATCGAGATTCGACCGATGCACCGGGGCAATGATGAGGGGGCCATCGATCTTGAGATTGTCGATGTGCCCGTGCGCTTCGACCTTAAAGTACGGATTCATCACCCACCGAATAAACCGGATGACCACGCCGTACACCTTGAGCGACGACGGCTTAGCGCCGACTTCTAGCGCAAATCCCTGGGGGTCCTCGAGTGATGCCACCGACAAAAGCTACCGGACAAATGCCGATCGAGCAGGTCCGCCCACACCGAGCACCGATATTCTGGCGACATGGTTCGCCGTCCAATCACCATCGCCGCTGTTGTGATCCTTGCGCTCGCGCTTTCGAGCTGCCGCACCGAAGACAACACGATTCCGCCGGTAGAGACCCAAGATCGGATCATTCAGACCGCAACGCTGCTCGACGATCCAACAATGCTCCAGCTGACCTGGGATCCCGTCGAGTGTGAGACGTTCAAGGGCGTCTCATTCAGTCTGCTTGAGCGTCAGGTGCGCCTTCGCATCGAAGTGACGGTCGACATCGAGAACTGCCCGCCCGGCGGATTCAGCCAAACCGTCGTCGACCTCGGCGAGCCGCTCGGTGACCGTGAGGTCTTTGACCGAGCCTTCGAGGACACCGTCGCCCTAGAAAACGACCTCGAGTAGTCCGGGTAGTCCGGATTCGCTTCGCTCATCCTGCCCACAGCGCCCGCCTCCACAGTCCCGCACCGCTGCGCTACCCCGGGTAGTACGAATCGCTCGCTGCGCTCGCAATTCTGTCCACAGCGTCCGCCTCTACAATCCCGCACCGCTGCGCTACCCCGAGTAGTCCGGATTCGCTGCGCTCATCCTGCCCACAGCGCCCGCCTCTACAATCCCGCACCGCTGCGCTACCCCGAGTAGTCCGGATTCGCTTCGCTCATCCTGCCCACAGCGCCCGCCTCCACAGTCCCGCACCGCTGCGCTACCCCGAGTAGTCCGGATTCGCTGCGCTCATCCTGCCCACAGCGTCCGCCTCTACAATCCCGCACCGCTGCGCTACCCCGAGTAGTCCGGATTCGCTGCGCTCATCCTGCCCACAGCGCCCGCCTCTACAATCCCGCACCGCTCCGCTACCCCGAGTAGTCCGGATTCGCTTCGCTCATCCTGCCCACAGCGTCCGCCTCTACAGTCCCGCACCACCCCGTTAACGTCACGGCGCCTAATGTCACGGTGCCTGGCACCGTGACGTTAGGAGGCGACGCGGGGTATCTCGTTAGAGGGTGGCGAGGACGTCCCAGTAGGCGGGGAAGGTCTTGTCGACGCAGCTCGGGTCAGCGATCTCGATGCCCTCGGCTACGAGACCAGTGATCGCAAAACTCATGGCCATGCGATGGTCGTGATAGGTCTCGACCGTTGCAGGCTGGGGTACGCCGGGTTGGATCACGAAGCCGTCGGCCTCTTCGACTGCGTCGATGCCCATGCGCTGCAGCTCGTTCACGACGGCCGCAACACGGTCGGTTTCCTTCTTACGGATGAAGCCAATACCGGTAACTCGTACTGGACCATCAGCGAATGGAGCGATTGCCGCCAACGTCTGCGCTGTGTCACTGATCTGCGACATATCAACGTCGATGCCGCTGAGTCGACCTGTGCCGGTGACCTCGATCGACGAGGCCGTGGTTGTGACCTCGGCCCCCATCGCTGCGAGCGCCTCAACAAAACCCACGTCGCCTTGTAAGGCGCGGCTGCTTAGGCCATCGATCTTGACTCGACCGCCCGTCACGGCTGCCGCGGCGAAGAAGTAAGAAGCGGCCGAGGCGTCGGGTTCGATCACGTAGTCCGTTCCGACGTAGCCCGCATTGGCCGCAACGACGAACTCGTTTGGTGAGGGCTGGGTGACGTCGGCGCCGAATGCTCGCATCACTGCACACGTCATATCCAGGTACGGGCGAGAGACGACCTCGCCGTCGAGCTGCAGCGCCAGCCCACGCGAGGTGCCGGGTGAGGCGAGCAACATGCCCGATGCGAACTGGCTGCTCACATTGGCGGCAAGTGAGAGTTCGCCGCCGTCGTAGCCGCCTCGCAGATTCAGGGGAAGCGTCTCAGGAGCAATGGTGACTCCGAGTGACCGCAACGCCTGCACGGTCTCGGCCATTGGGCGGGCTCGCATTTCGGGCGCGCCGTCGATGATGTACACGCCGGTGCCTCGCGCTGCCAATGGCGTCGCAAAGCGTGCGGTCGTTCCCGACATGCGAACGTTGATGGGCAAAGGGCCTGGGGTCAGGCTGCCACCGGTGCCTTTGATCGCATAAGTGTCGGCAGCGTCGAGCTGGCTGACGTCGGCTCCCAGTGCAGCTACAACGCCCAGCATGGCCTGCGTGTCGTCGGCATCGAGCACACCGCGCAGCGTGCTCGTGCCGTGGGCGAGCGCCGCTGTTACCAGAGCCCGATTGGTAATGGACTTGGAACCCGGGACGACGACATCGGCATCCACAGGCCTGCCAAGTGGGGTGATCTGACGTACTGACGGTGCAGAGGATTGCGACACGACGTGACCGTACCTCGTTGTGCCTCATCGAGCGCCGAATTTCTGGCAGAGCGGCTTTAACCCGAGGCCCACAAGTTCAGGGCGGGGTGAACAGGCCGGCCCCGTCACTAACGAACAAGCAGCTTCGCGCCATCGATGTGGTCGGCGTGGCCTGCACGAGGCTCGTCGACGGCTGCCGCCGAGCAGTGCGAGAGCGAATCGATCAAACATGCGTTCGCGCCAAAAGGTCAGGCTGTCGTGTCGACAGCGCTCATGGCCTGGGTGACGATGACCTCGATCTCTTGGGCCTTTACGCCGAGTAGGCGCAGGATCAGCGCAGTAACGTCGGTCGCTTCCTCGTGTGTGATCTCGCCGAGGATGAGTGATCGCATCGACTGAAGCGCCGAGCCGAGCACCGCATTGGTTGAGGTGTCCCCGGCTTCGACATCAAAGCGCTCGCCATCGACGCCATCGTTGATTGCCTCGGTCACCAGCATGCGAACCCGACTACGAAAGTCGGGTCGGGCCCCGACGAGCTTCACGAAGGTTGAGGCTGCAAGTGGATCGGTATCGGCCATCTGAAGCAACTGCAGCACGCCAATCGCAACGCGCGCTGCAGGATCATGCTCGATCTCAGCCAGCGTTGCTCGTCCTATTTCGATCCCTCGACCCACCTGATGGGCAATTGCGTCCAGAAACTCCTCGACCGTTGGGAAGTGGTTGTAGAACGTGCCGGTCGCAAGACCGGCTTCAGAGGCAATCGCACCAGCTGAGATGCCGGCTGGCCCCTTCTCGGCAACGTTACTAAGCCCCGCTCGCAGCAGGCGGCGTCTCGTGCGCTCACGTTTGCGGGGGTATCCAACAGATGTTTGAGCGCTCGTCATGGCTGTAGTTGTAGCGATTCGAGAAAGTGTGTGTCAAGTTTAATATTGACATTATTGTACAAAAATGATTAGCTTGCCCATAATTGGTCAAAGGGGCCTAGCCGAGCTGGACACCATCCAGTGCCGCTACGGGTCGATAAGCACAACGAGGAACCATGAGCACGACTGCCGAAAACTCACCACAACAAACCGACGGCGAATTGATCTCGGCGACGGTAGACGCCATCACCGCCACAGTGCCTGTCAGCCTGAAGCCAACACAGATGGTGTCGGCAGCAGCTCGTTTCGCGCAGACTCTGGCGAAACAACCGCAGGTCGTCGCCCGGCGAGCCGGGCGGCTCGTGGCCGAACAAGCAAAGGTTGTGGTCGGGGCCTCCGAGGTCGAGCCTGGCCCCAAGGACCGGCGATTCACTGACGAAGCCTTCACCGAGAACGCGTTGTACCGCCGGTTGGCACAGTCGTACCTGGCATTCGACGAACAGGTCCACGGCTTAGTCGCAGATCTCGATATCGACGAGAAGAGCCGGCTGCGTACCGAATTCCTGGCCGACCTTCTCACCGATGCGATGGCACCTACGAATCAGCTACTCGGTAACCCGGCTGCGCTGCGTGAAGCCCGTCGCACTCGAGGTCAGAGTCTGCGCGACGGCTTGCGCCACCTCGCTCACGATGTGCGCGAAAACGGTGGTATGCCATCGATGGTTGACTCCCGGCCCTTCACAGCAGGCGACACTGTCGCAGCGACACCGGGCAGCGTGATCTTCCGCAATGAAGTGCTAGAACTCATCCAGTACGCGCCGACGACGACCAAGGTCTTCAAGCGCCCGATGCTGGTCGTGCCGCCACAGATCAACAAGTATTACATCCTCGATCTCGCTCCCGGTCGTAGCTTGTTTGAGCATCTTGTCAGCGCTGGCCACCAGGTGTTCGCCATTAGCTGGCGCAATCCCGGACCCGAGCAGCGCGACTGGAATCTCGACACCTACTGCGCCGCGATTCTCGAAGCTACCGACGCTCTTCTCGAGATCACTGGATCAAAGGACCTGAACATGCTTGGTGTCTGCGCTGGCGGCATCACCCAAGCAGCGCTACTCGGACATCTCGCAGCCACCAAAGACGATCGAATCCGTTCGGCCAGCTTTTTGGTCACGATCATTGATTGGGACGTGCCGTCAACGATGGGCACGATGATCTCTCGCCCCGTTGTCGAGGCAGCAAAGCGACGCAGTCAACAGCAGGGAGTCCTGAAGGGCGAGGACCTGAACAAGATCTTTGCCTGGTTGCGACCCAACGATTTGGTTTGGAACTATGTCGTCAACAACTACTTGATGGGTAAGAACCCACCCGCCTTTGATGTGCTTGCTTGGAACGGCGACTCGACCAACCTGCCTGCGGGCCTGCACGCCGACTTCATGGATATCGCCGTTAAGAACGCCATGACCGAAGCAGACGCCGTGGAGGTGCTCGACACGCCGATCGATCTGGGCGCGATTGACTGTCCCAGCTTCGTTGTGGGTGCAGTGACCGACCACATCACTCCGTGGGAGGCATGCTACGAAACGGTCAAGCTTCTCGGCGGCGAGTCCGAATTCGTACTCAGCTCCCAAGGCCATATTCAAGCGCTCGTGAACCCCGCAGGAAATCCCAAGGGCAAGTACTACCTGAACCCGACGGTTGCCGAGTCCGCAAATGATTGGCGTGAAGCTGCCGTGGAACACGGCGGTAGTTGGTGGGACCATTGGACGAAGTGGCTCAAAGGCCACGGTGGTCGCAAAGTTAACGCGCCAAAGGCTCAAGGCAGCGCAGCGCACGAACCAATCACGCCTGCCCCCGGCTCGTACGTCCTTAACTAGCGAGCGTAGATCCGAGTATTTGTCGCCGCGCCTGGTTGACTGAGATCTATGCCCCTCGCTGAGTCGACTGTGAAAACGAAGTCCGCCATGGTTTCGGTTGGCATGCAGCGCCTGCGCGTAACGGTTGAGAATCCCGGCTTCGGTCACCCACTACTGCTCATCAACGGCATTGGTGCCACTGGTGATCTCTTCGATCCGTTTCGGCAACACTTTGATGACCGGGAGACCATTGCCTTCGACGCCCCTGGGGTCGGCGGCAGTCCGGCGCCCCTCATGCCGTATTCGATGCGCAAGCTTGCCGGCACGGTCGCCGGCTTGGTCGACGAACTCGGACATGAACAGGTCGACGTTCTCGGTCTGAGCTGGGGCGGCGCGCTCGCTCAAGAGTTCGCCCATCGCCACCCCAACATGGTCCGGCGTCTCATCCTTACGGCGACGATGGCTGGCGTGACGAGCATTCCGGGTCGGCCAGCGGCCGTCGCCACCCTGCTCTCGCCAATGCGCTATTACTCACCGGAATACCTCAAGCGCATCGCTCCCACGCTCTACGGCGGTGCCATACGAGACAACCCCGACTTGCTCGATGACCATGCCCGCCAACGTGCGGCCCGGCCTCCCAGTGGCGTCGGCTACGTCTATCAGCTCAGCGCTATTCAACGATGGACGAGCCTGCCCTGGCTACATCGACTACCACATCGCACGCTGGTGCTCGCAGGCGACGATGATCCCATCGTGAGGCTTATAAACGGCCGGCTACTGGCAGCACGAATCCCGGATGCGCGACTGCACATCGTCGAGGGCGGCGGCCACCTCTTCCTTTTCACTCGCGCTCATGAGCTTGCGCGGATTGTTTGTGACTTCCTTGATACCGGCGCATCAAAAGCACGCCGACAACTTCACTGCGACGTCACATAGCTGGGTGCACAGGGCACCCCGGAGCAGTCCGACAGCCCGCTAAGCCCCGTCGGTGAAAACAGACGAGCCGGCCCCCGAGGGCCGGCCCGTCGTTATCCGGGTGGGCCCGGAGATCAGCCGATCACTATCGTCGCATCAACCATGTAAGACCGATCCCAATTGGTTCGACGCCGATCGGCCAACGGATTGTATTTTTCTGCATGAATACAGGGGGGTGTTCCTGTCTTGCGCGCAACAGGATGAGATCACGCCTGCCCGGGGCAAGCAACAGGGTCAGCCGAACCACCAACCAAAAGGCCCGGAAACTCAGAGGCTTCCGGCCTTCGTCGTTCTCGTTCGTCGGTCAACGTGCGATGCGCGACTAGCCAGCAGCTCCAAAAAGTCCACTGTTCCCTACTTCGTCATAGCCACCGGTGTTGTCTCCGCAACTACGGCAGGTCAATTCCAACCTCGATTTTTCACCGCTGTGACATCGGGTTCGTCGGCGGCGGGGCGCATGCGGTCAGAGCGATCACGGTCGAGCGGCGGATATAGAACGAGAAGCGCGGCCGCAGCCTCGAGCACAAGTTCCGTCCATGCTTTCGGCCTCTCGCTAGGGTAGCGACTGTTTCATGCACAGGGAGAAGATTCATGGGAACACTAGGAATCGATGTCGGCGGGTCAGGCGTTAAGGGTGCGATTGTCGATACCAAAACGGGCGAGTTGCTGAGTGAGCGTGTCCGGATCGCGACGCCGCAACCGGCGACGCCGCAGAGCATCGCTGGCGTAGTCGGTGAGCTCGTCGCTCAACTCGACTGCGACGGCCCGGTCGGATGCAGCTTCCCGACAGTGGTTGTCGACGGCCAGGCTCGCACGGCGGGCAATATCGACAAGTCGTGGCGAGGCACCCAGGTAGACGAACTGTTCAAAGAGGCGACTGGGTTGAAGTTCGTCGTCGAGAACGATGCCGACGTCGCTGGCGTCGCCGAGATGACACTTGGCGCCGGTCGCGACATGACGGGGACCGTCATCATGATCACGATCGGAACCGGTCTCGGCTCCGGCGTGTTCCGACGTGGCGAATTGATCCCCAACATCGAGCTCGGGCGGATGCCCGGCAAAGACGGGGAGCCGATCGAGTTCTACGCCGGCGACCGCGCCCGCAAGATCGACGATCTGAGCTGGGCTGACTGGGGGAAGCGGTTCGACTACTTCCTGCAGCGGGTGGCGCGGGTCTTCACCCCGGATCATTTCATTCTTGGTGGCGGCGCAAGCAAGAAAATTGATAAGTTCGCCGACAAGCTCACCGTTGATGTCCCAGTGACCGTCGCCCATTTCAAGAACAACGCCGGCATCATCGGCGCGGCAATCACCGCCGAGCGCTGAGCTGACTCGATCACTGCACGTCGCGAACCCCGCCAACCATCGATCCCGCCCAGAAACCAACCACATACGTTGCATCGAACGTTTGTTCGGTGTATGATCGTGGGGTGCCGTGAGTGTTAGTGGCTTGCGGGGTTTATTCATCTGAGCTTCCCAAGGTTTGTGCAATGGCTGCTGCCCGCCCACAACTTGACGAAGCGATTGGCTTGTTGAGCGCTGTGGTCCAGGCGGGTCCTGCTGCGCTGGTTGCCGGTCTACCAAGTCCGACTGGTGGGTCTTCTGGTCCAGCGGTTGAGTTGTTTGATGTGGTTGAGCAGGCTCGGCGGTTGGCTGCTGTGGTGGCGGTTGATGCAATAGCCCAGATCGACGCGTGTCGGTTGTTCTATGACCACGGGCATGCAAACGCCCGTGTCATGTTTGCTCACGTGGCTGGCGTGTCAGGTGCTGAGTCCCATCGGCTCGACAAGATCCGGCGCATGATCGCCGCAGCCGAGCAGATCGATGGTGAATGGCGCAATGGGCGTTTGAGTGTTGACAAAGCGGCGCTTTTGGCGTTTGCGTATGCGAACCCGCGAACCCGTAACCGGTTCCTGATCGACCAGAAATGGTTCATCAAAAGAGCGCGACGCTTCGGATTCAAGCGGCTTCGCAAGATCGTGGCCCGTTGGATCGAAGTTCACGACCACGACGGACCAAAACCGGCGGCAGACCCGACCTTTGAACGGCGCAAAGCATCACTGTCGCAGGATCACTTCAGCATGGCATGGCGGCTCGAAGCCGACCTTGGTTCCTTGCAAGGGTCAATGTTCAACGAAACGCTTCGCGACTACCTCCACGCCGAGTTCCTCAAAGACTGGGCCGCCGCCGAACAACTGCACGGCGCAGACACAAATCTCTCGCTGCTCGCCCGCACACATGAACAACGAATGGCCGACGCGCTGTGCCAGCTAGCCGCAGATGCCCGCAACAGCGACAAACCATCGGCGCCGGTCACCCGGGTGCACAACATTGTGTGGAACGCCGAAACCTACGAAGAACTCCTACGACGCTGGGTCGACGCACCCGCGCGCATGCTCGACCCTGACACCTACAACATCTGCGACCTCGACGGACACCCACTCGTTGCTGCCACCGCTTTTGCAGACAGCCTCGTGTCAAGCCTGCGACGTGTCGTACAGAACGCTGCTGGTGTCACCATCGACATGGCCCAAAACGCTCGCCTGTTCACCGGGCTCGCCCGACTAGGCGTCAAGCTCACAACAACCGAGTGCTACTGGCCCGGATGCCACATACCAACAAGCCAATGCCACCTCGACCACTTGAAACCCGCCGCCCGAGGCGGGTGCACCACACAACACAACGGGCTGCCCGCCTGCCCAAGACACAACTACCTAAAAGAACGCGGCTACACAGTCACCCGCGACCCCAACGGCCAACTCACCATCACCACACCGCTCGGCGACACCATCACATGCGAACCCCGCTAGTGACACGCGCGCCCCAACAGCGACACAACACCGCACGTCGGCAAAGTTCGGCGCGTCATCCGTCCAGTTCCAGTCCGGCCAGGCATCTGGTTTCAGTTTCGCGGGCGGTGTACGCCACTATGAACAGCGTGATGCATGCTGAAGACGCTGGCAGTCCAGACGGCTCTGCAATGGTTCTGATCCATGGCTTCTTGTCAAGCAACGTGCAATGGGATTTGAACCGTGATGACCTGTGTACGCGGCACCGACTCATTCTGGTCGAGCTGCCAGGGCACGGATCATCTGACGCTCCAGATGATCAGGGCGGTTATACAGCTGAACACATCATTTCCGAGCTCGAACGGATTCGCACCGAACGCGACATCGAGCAGTGGTGGGTGTGTGGCCAATCACTCGGTGGTGCTATCGCAACGTTGTACTGCTTGGCTCACCCCGAACGCATACTCGGTTTGATCTTTACAAACTCGCGTGCAGCGTTCGGCATCGGCCGTCGTGGCGTGTCACGCGAGCCGGGGGAGCCAGCGCCCGTGTTGAGGTCCACGCGGGATCTGCCCGTCCACCCAATCAACGCAAAACGCATCGACGAACGACTCAAAGCCCGCATGGTCGCCGCCGCAGATGCGATGCCGTTGCACGCAGTTAACCATTTCACTGCGTTGCGGCACACGTGGCGAGCCGTCGATCACATGTCGTCGTTGACGATGCCGGTGCTACTGGTAAATGGCCGGTGGGAGAAAGCATTTCAGCCATTTGTCGAAACCGCCGAGCAACTGATTCCTCAATTCGAGCACGTTCCGCTAGAAGGCGGACATGCGATCAATGCTGAGCAACCCGACGCGTTCAACGAGGCTGTGCGAGTCTTCGTAGAGCGACATAGCAACCAACGCACGGAAGAGGCCCATCATGTTGAACCGCCTTGACGATTACCCGATCCACCAGACCCCCGAACCCATTGCTCATCCAGCGACATCAGATCCGAACTTCTATGACCGCACCTGGTTCAACGGATACTCAGTCGACGGGTCGCACTACTTCGGTATCGGCCTCGCCGTCTACCCGCATCGCGGCATCTTGGATTGTGCGTTCAGCACCGTCGAACAGGGCGGACGCCAACATTGCTTCTTCGCTTCAGGGCGGGCCCCGCAAGAACGGACCGATACCTCAATGGGTCCGTTCAGACTCGAGATCGACGAGCCGCTTCGACGCGCCCGGGTGCTACTCGAAGACAACAAGACGGGCATCGCCTGTGACCTGACGTTCTCAGCACGCACCTCAGCAATCCAAGAGGCACGCCAAATTCTCTGGGCGGGACAGCGGCGCGTGATGGACGCAACCCGATTCGCTCAGTTCGGCCGATGGACGGGGACCGTCACCCACCCCGATGGAAGCTTTGACGTCAACGATCAGACATGGCTTGGCACCAAGGACCGGTCGTGGGGAATGCGCGGTGTCGGCGAGCGCATTCAGATTGGCGCACCGCGCCAGCCCGGTAGCGCCTTCTTTCTGTGGGCCCCGTTGAACTGGGGCGACCATGTGTCACACGCCGTGTTCTTTGACGGCCCCGATGGCGAAGCACTCGTCCGCGAAGCGCTCACGTCGCCCGTGTATGAAAGCGAACAGGCGATTCCTGACGAACTCGACGATGTCGTCACGCGCATGGCAACAGCCGTGCATCGGGTGAAGTACCGCAGCGGTACCAGGTTGGCGCAGTCCGGTGAGCTCGACCTGATCGATCTCTACGGTGGCGTCCGCACGATCACAATGACGCCTCAGCTGCGCTTCCAGATGAAAGGCCTTGGTTATGGCCACCCAAAATGGCGCCAGGGTGCATGGATTGGTGATCTGGAGATTGGCAGCGAGAGCTTTGACCCTGACGAGCTTGATCTCGCCGCACCCGAGAACTTCCATGTGCAACAGGTCGTGCACGTTGACGACGGTGAACGCACCGGTATTGGTGTGCTCGAGCAAATCGTGTTCGGCCCGTACCGACCAGCCGGTCTCACCGGCCTGTTCGATGGCGCCCCGTAATCGCAGCGCCGCCAAGCCACGAAGTCCCAAGAAATGAGGAGTAAGTATGGAGATTCAAGGCCTTCGAGCGCTCATGGTTGGTGGTGCATCGGGCATGGCCCGCGCTACAGCAACCCGTATCGCTGCCGGCGGCGGCAAGGTCGCAATTGTCGACCGGGCTGGATCGGCTGGGGCCGAGGTCGCTGCCGAATTGGGTGGAACATGGCATGAAGTCGACGTTCTCGATTTCGAAGGAACCGAGCTGGTCATCAATGAAGCGGCCGAGGCGCTGGGTGGTATTGACGCTGCGGTGACGACACCGGGTGGCGGCAAAGCCGGTCGCACGGTGAGCCGCACTGGGCCATTCTCATTGGACGACTTTCGAGCGGTGATCGACCTCAACCTGATCGCAACGTTCAACGTGAATCGGCTGGCTGCCTTTCACATGAGCAAGAACGATCCAAATGAAGACGACGAGCGCGGCGTCATGATCAACACGGCTTCCATTGCTGCGTTTGAGGGCCAGATCGGCCAGGTCGCCTACACCGCTGCCAAAGCTGGGATCGCAGGCATGACACTCACGATGGCCCGGGATCTTGGCTCGCTGGGTATCCGGGTGAACACGATTGCTCCGAGTTTGTTCGCCACGGGTCTCACCGAACGGGTGACCGAGGACCGAGCTGAGAATATGACCAAGGACGCGGCGTTCCCTCGACGTATGGGTCGACCCGATGAATACGGGCGTCTCGCTGTGGCCATTATTGAGAACCCCATGCTGAACGGCGACACCATCCGCCTCGACGGCGGCCAACGCTTCGCCCCCAAATAGCGGCTAGGCACGCCGGCGGACCGTCGTTCAACGACCGGATCTGCGGTCTTAGCGGCAATGACGACATCATCGAGGGCGGCAACTCCGCCGATCGCCTCTTTGGCGGCGCTGGTGATGACATCCTCCGCGGCGGCCGAGCCGACGACAATCTGTCAGGAGGGTCTGGTTCCGACACCTGCACCGGCAACAAGAACGTCCTCTTTGACATCGCCGACATCAGCTGTGAGCTGCGCTTCGGCATTCCCTAAGAATCGAGGACAGTGGCGCGCTCTAGGAACGGTGTCGGGCGAGGTCGAGTTCGATGCGCTGGGCTGTCGGGGTTGTTGCCAAGCCACCAAGGCCGGTGCAGCGAAGTTCACGAGCCATGAGGCGGCTGACTTCGGCGTGGGCATCGAGAACCTCATCGAAGGGGATCACGTGGTCGAATCCAGCGAGCGCCATGTTGGCGCAACTGAGCGCGTTGGCAGCGCCCGCGACATTGCGGCCAAGACACGGAGCCTCGACCCGGTTGCCAACGGGATCACATATCAGCCCGAGTACGTTCTGCAAGCTTTGGCTCGCGGCGGACATCGACTGGTTGGCTGAACCGCCACCGAGTTCAACGAGAGCTGCGGCTGCCATGGCGGCGCCGGCACCGGTCTCGGCCTGGCATCCGCCTTCTTCGGCAGCGAAGGTCGACCGGTTGGTCACGAACACCCCGATGAGGCCGCCGGTCAATAATGCGCGCTGTGCTGCCTCGTCGCCAGGGTCCAGTTGGTCGAGCATGGCAACGAGTGCGCCGGGAAAGGTTGCACAGCTACCAGCGGTTGGCGCGGCGACAATGACATGCATTGCGCTCTTTGCTTCCATGAGCGCCGTGACATAGGCGATCATTGTGTTGAGCACGCCCGCATCGAGAAGTTGGCCGTTCTGTTGCAGCTCGGCAAACCTCACGCTCTGCGGCCCCAGGATGCGGTCGGCGTACTCGGTGCCAGCAAGCCCGGCTTCGATGCTTGAACGCATGATGTTCAGCATTTGCTGCGCTTGATCAAGAACAGCTTCTTTGGTGATACCACCGCGGGCGCATTCGTACTCGATGGCCCAATCGGATAGCGGTGCGTTGCCAAGGTCGCCGCTCAGCTCGCTTGCATGGTCGAACGGCACAGCGGTTGTTGGCTGCGAAAGCACTGGGAGTACCGGACCCAGGCTGGCGACCCAGGCTGCATCGGCGACAACGCTTGGATCAAGATCAAGTGGCTTCTGGGACAAGGCGACGACGAGCGCCGGTCCATCGCCACTAATGGCGACCGAATCAGCGTCAGGCAGTCCGCGGAGCATGTTTGCTGTGGGCTCGGGATCGGCGGTGACTGAGACCAGCGTTGTAGTGCAGTCGCCAAACAGTGATACGGCGAAACCATCGATCTCGATAACCTCGATCATTCCGCCACCGGTCGACAACGCAATGACGCCGTGGGTCCGATCGCCAATGGAAACCTCTAACCGGTACGTATTTGGGTGCGGGTCATCAAGGCGAGGCTTGTCGATCGTGATCGTGGTGCCACGCTCAACAATGACCTGCGGCGAACTCGGTAGGCGTTCATCGTCGGCCGCCCAGCCAAGCAGCCCGGCATACAGACCCATGTCGGTGCCCTGGCTCTCGTGGGTTGTTGCGAGTGATCCCTGGGTGTCGTACTGAATCGCGACCCTTGAAGGGGTTCCACCCAACAAATCGAACAACAGACGCCCAATGCGAACCGATGCAGCTGAGTGCGAGCTCGATGGCCCGCGCATGACCGGACCAATAACATCGTTGAAGATGCTCGGAAGCAGGGCCATGGTCAGTGGTCAGCCGGCAAATGTTGGGATGGGTGCCTCGACCGGGGCTGCTGCGGGTGCAGCATCGAGGCGAGGCACGATGCAGGTCTGGCCGTCGTTTGAGAGCACACCTTGGATACAGCTCGTCGTTGTGGTGACGTTGTCGTTGACGGCATCGGACAAACACAGTGTGCCGTCTGCACTTAGCGTGGTGCCTGCAGGACACGTGATCGGATCATCTTGGGCGCCAGAGGGGGAGCTTGAGAATCCGAAAAGCAGTGAGCTAACAAGGCACGCGCTCAGGATCAAGGTGCCGATTTTTCGTAGCGAGGTCAGGGTGGAAGTCATGGGTCGAAGACTACTCGGAACGTGCGGCTACTAAACTCCACCCTGTTGTTGTCATCGGCGAGAGCAGCCCAGTGGTTCGGCACATGATGGACAGCTCGTAGGGTGGCGCCATGCCAACAGACCCGGAATTGTCGCTCCAAGCGTCGGATGCAGAACCGGCGGCAGAAATGGCCCGTGAGGTGCAGAGACTGAGCGAAGCGCTCATCACTCGTCAGCTTTCGAATAAGCAGGCGCTTGCGGTCGCCGACGCTCTATCGAAGATTTCCGACAGTGTGGTCGACGAGCCGCAGCGGACGAAGGCTGAGAACTTTGGGCTGCGGAATCGGATATCGACCTTTTTCGAGACCGGGGCCTGGCCGCCACCACCGCCGGACGGCACGCAGATTGAATTCGACGTCGCTTCGCCGGTAGGGGGTTTATTGAATCCGGTCAGTGTTGGTGCCCAGTATTTCCGTGACGGCGACGAGGTCATTGGTCGAGTCAATGTTGGACGATGTTTCGAGGGGCCGCCAGAACGAGTGCACGGCGGCGTCATCTGCGCCATATTCGACGAGGTTATGGGATCGGTGTTCCGGGCCACTGGTGCGCCGTCGGCTTTTACCGGCGAGTTGAGCGTCCGTTTCGAAGCCCCGGCACCGATTCAGACCGATCTTGAGTTTCGAGCACGGATCGTGTCGACGGAAGGCCGCAAACAATTCATGTCGGGCGAAGCCGTGTCACCCGACGGCCAATTCGCCTCAGCAACGGCCACCTTCGTGGAGATGCGGGTCGAGCACTTTGCTGATATGTCCGAACAATCCGGTGCAGCAGGAAGCGAGTGAATCCTGCGCGCGTAGCGGTAGTCGGCGGCGGGCCCGCTGGGCTGATGGCGGCCGAGACCCTGGTCGATGCTGGTATTCAGGTCACGGTTTATGACCAAGCTCGCTCGTTCGGCCGCAAGTTCCTGCTCGCAGGGCGAGGTGGACTCAACATCACCCACAGTGAGCCGTTGGATGCATTCATAGGTCGGTATGGCCCCGAGGCACCCCTGCTCGAACGTGCGCTTCGAGCGTTCTCGCCAGCGGACCTCATGTCGTGGTGTGCTGGTCATGGTGAGGAGACCTTTGTCGGCACGAGTGGTCGCGTCTTCCCCCGGTCGATTCGAGCAACGCCGCTGTTGCGGTCATGGTTGCAGCGTCTCGCCGCTTCAGGCGTGGCGATGAAGACCCAGCACCGATGGTCAGGATGGAACAGCGACGGCGAGCTGATCTTCGAGGTGGCTGACAGGTCCCACGTGCATGTTGGGGCCGACGCAACCATCTTCGCTCTCGGTGGCGCGAGCTGGCCCCGGGTGGGTTCCAACGGGGGTTGGGCGCAGCACTTTGTTGCCGCCGGCATCGAGGTTGCAGATTTCACTGCGACCAACTGCGCCGCTGGCGTCGACTGGTCGACCGTGATGCTTGAGCGGTTCGAAGGCGAGCCCATCAAGAACGCGATCTTCTCTGTGGGTAGCGAAGCGGTACGCGGCGATGCCGTCGTCACGAGCTTCGGTCTCGAAGGTGGACCGATCTACGCCCATAGCCGTGCACTGCGCGAGTTGATCACGGCTGGAGCGGCGGCAGTAGTCGAGATTGACACCCACCCAGATCTGACTGCCGAAGGGCTCATCACGCGGTTGAACAAACGGCGTCCTGGCGCGACCACGTCACGATGGCTGTCAGCAGCAAAGGTCGCGCCCATCACCGTTTCGTTGCTGCGCGAGGCAACCGACAACAACATCCCCGCAGATCCGGCAGTGGTCGCCAGCTTGTTGAAGGCGTTGCCAATCGAAGTGACCAAGCTCGCTCCGCTTGACCGTGCTATCTCGAGTGCCGGCGGCATCGTGTTCGCTGAACTCGACGACAGCTTGATGGTTCGGTCGATGCCTGGCGTGTTCGTCGCGGGGGAGATGTCTGATTGGGAGGCACCGACGGGCGGCTATCTGCTCCAAGCTTGCATGAGCACAGGAGTTGCTGCAGCAAAGGGTGTCGTTAACTGGCTCGGCGCCCAACGGTGACCAAGGTGCAAGCGAGTTACCTGGCCAAGCCGTATCGCTGAACTACGGTTTCAAGATGGAAACCCGACGACTTGGACGCACCGGCCATTTGAGCAGCGTGGCCATCCTTGGAGGGGCAGCGTTTGCGGCGAGCACCCCGGCTGACGCCGAAGCGCACCTGCACATGGCGCTCGATCGAGGCGTCAATCATCTTGATATAGCGCCTCGCTATGGCGACGCTGAACTTGCCGTTGGTCCTCATATCCCGGCTGTCAGGTCGCGCCTGTTCATCGGCGCAAAGACTGCAGAGCGATCGGCCGACGCTGCAAAGGCCGACCTGGATCGAACGCTCGACAGGTTCGGGGCTGATCACGTCGACCTGTACCAAGCACATGCGATAACCGACATCGCAGAGCTTGACCGAAGTGGCGAAGCGTTTGACGTGATCGTCAACGCGCGCGACGAGGGCAAAGCGAGATTCGCGGGGGTGACCGGTCACGATCTTGGCGCACCGCGCGCCCACCTCGAAGCGGTCAAACGATATGACCTCGACACGGTGATGTTTCCGATCTATCCGCGGGTGTGGGCAGATCCGGTGTATCGAGCTGATGCGCAGGCGCTGTTGGACTATTGCGGCGAGCACGATATTGGCGTGCAGATCATCAAGGCGATTGCTCGGCGCCCCTGGGGCGATATCGAACCATTCCATCGATGCTGGTACGAACCGTGGACCGACGATGACCCCATCGCCCGCGGTGTCGGCTTTGCGCTATCGACCCCTGGGGTGACTGGCATCTGCACGGTCGGCGATCTGGAGTTGTTGCCCAAGGTGCTTGACGCAGCTGAGAATTTTCAGCCGTGGACACCAGAGGAACGCGCCGCGATCGCAGACTCGATGAACGGCGAGCCGATCATCTTCCCGCTCGCTGACCACTTCCGCAGAGATACCTGAGCGTCGGTTGTTGCTATCCGCGCGGCCTCCAGGCACCGAGGACTTGGCGGGATCGTCACCGTCACACAACAATGAGCGCTGCGTAACCGTGCGTCCACGCGTACGAGCTAGCCCTACGGAAGGAGCCAGATGGCTCGCAGGAACATCCATGACATCGTCGCCGAAGCTCGAAGCGAGATCGAAGAACTCAATATCGAACAGCTGCAAGCCGAGATACAAGCTGGCTCATGCACGGTCATCGACATACGAGATATCCGAGAACGCATTGGGCTAGGCGTGATACCGGGCGCTGTCTCTGCGCCCCGAGGGATGCTTGAGTTCTGGTTCGATCCAGAGAGCCCGTATTACAACGAGCGCTACAAGTTCGACGACCGCTACGTGTTTCACTGTGCGGCGGGTTGGCGTTCAGCGCTTGCCGTAAAGGCTGTTGCCGAGCTTGGCTACAACAACCTGGCGCATCTTGAACCAGGTTTCAACGGGTGGAAAGAAGCCGGGGCTGAGGTCGAGGACATCACCGATTCGGCTCGCTGGGTCAAACGACCAAAGCCCGAATAGCGCAACGAACCAAGAGAGCAATCACATGAACGATCCCTTCGGTCGCGATCCAGGCGAACCCCTCGTGGTGGTTGTCAACGCCCCGTTTGAGCCCGACCCCAGTCTCAAGGACATGCTGTCCGACACGGCACCGGGTTGCGAGGTGTACTTCACGGTGTACAACGAGTCGCGTGAGCTACGAGCTGCCAAAGGGGCGGCTGGTGGTCGCGATCCGGGCAACCTGGAGACTCCCGAGATAACCGCCGAGATGCGTGCTATCTGGAAGCGGGCGCATGTTTTGGCCGGTATCGACGTGCCTACAGATGTCGCCACGCTCTGCCCGCAACTGCGCCTGTTTCAGGCAGTGTCTGCCGGTGTCGATCATATCGACCGGGAGCTGCTGCGTCGGTCGGGCGTTCGACTTGCAAGCGCGAGTGGCATTGCGTCTGCGAGTATCGCCGAGTTCGTGATGGCCCGCTTGTTGCAAGAGTGGAAGCATCTTCGAGTCATCGACACCGACCAACGCGATGGCGTCTGGAATGAACGGTTTGGCAATGAGGTCGGCGGCCGCACGCTATTGATCGCAGGCCTTGGCTCCATAGGTCGCGAGCTCGCCCGTCGAGCACGAGCGTTCGACATGACAGTGCTGGCAACCCGAGCCAGTGCCGTGGCTGGTGACACCGACCCTGACGTCGACGAACTGCTTCCGGCCGCCGCATTCGACGAACTCCTTCCGCGTGCCGATGCGGTCGTGTGCGCGCTGCCAGCCATCGCATCGACGCGAGACTTCTTCAACCAGCAGCGGTTCGACGCCATGAAGTCAGACGCAATCTTCTGCAACGTTGGCCGAGGCACCTTGGTGGTCGAAGAGGACCTCATCGCAACGCTGGAGCGGGGTCATCTGCGCGCCGCGATTCTCGATGTGATGCGCAACGAACCACTCGACGCACACGACCCGTTGCGCGCAGCGCCTCGGATTTATCTGTCGTCGCATCTTGCGGTCTCAGTCGATAGATACCAGGCGAACGCATGGGCGATCCTTGACAAGAACCTCCGCCTGATGCTTGCGGGCAAACGGCTTCACAACGAAGTCGATCTCAACGTTAAGGTTTAGCCATGAAACTCGGCGTCGTGTACCCACAGATCGAACTTCAAGGCAACCCCGATGCGGTTCGTGCCATTGGACGGGCCGCAGAGGAAATGGGATTCGACTATCTGCTTGCCTATGACCACGTGGTTGGCGCCGAACACAAGGATCGCGAACCAGCGCTGTGGGGTCCGTACACCGAAGCCGACCCGTTCCACGATCCGTTCGTGTTGTTTGCCTACCTCGCTGGCATGACAACGACGCTTGAGTTCGCCACTGGCGTGATCATTCTGCCGCAACGCCAAACCGTGATCGTTGCCAAGCAGGCCGCAGACCTTGACCTGTTGTCTGGTGAACGACTCCGCCTGGGCGTTGGCGTTGGCTGGAATTACGTGGAATACGACGCCCTCGGCCAGGATTTCTCAACCCGGGGAAAGCGAGCCAATGAGCAGATTGGCTTCATGCGCCGCCTGTGGTCAGAACAATTGGTTGATTGGCAGGGTGAATTCGATCGGATCGAGCGAGGCAACGTGCTTCCGCAACCGAAACGGCAGATTCCTATTTGGGTCGGTGGTTTCAGCGAGCCCGCCTACAAACGAGGAGCCACACTTGGTGACGGCTTTATGTTTGCGGGATCACTTGATCGAGTTCTCGAAGGCACCGAACGCCTCAACGCAATCGCAGTGGAGCACGACCGCGACATGACCGGCTTCGGCCGCGAGCTCGTCCGAACCCGTCCAGCCAAACTGAGCGACACGGTCGAAGACCTGAAGCGCTGGCGCGACCTTGGCGGAACCCACTTTGCAATCTCGTCGATGGATATGGGTCTCGATTCAGCCGAGGCCCACATCGACTACTTTGCGGCCGTCAAAGAGGCCTCGAACTCCTAGCCGCTCTGCCACTCCGAGCCCTTCTGCCAGAGGCCCCTAGACGATCCGCGAGTCCTTGTTGCCCCAGTAACGATCCTTGAGCAGTCGCTTGTAGAGCTTGCCGGTTTCCAAACGGGGCAGCGCGGCCTCAAAGTCAAAACTGCGCGGGACCTTGTACTTAGCCAGCGCTTCGGTCGCGTGGGCACGCAACTCGGCGGCAACGGCATCGCTAGGTTCGATGCCATCGGCGAGTTGCACGACAGCCTTGACCTCTTCGCCTGTGTCTGGATTTGGTACGCCAAAGACGGCGACGTCGGCGACCTTGGGGTGCATGACGATCGCGTCCTCGATCTCTTGCGGGTAGATGTTCACGCCACCGGAGATGATCATGAACGACTCGCGATCGGTCAGATACAGAAAGTTGTCGTCGTCGAGATAGCCGACATCACCCAGCTTGGTCCACAACGGGTTCGACGGGTGGCGTGCACTCTCAGTCTTCGCGGTGTCGTTGTGATACTCGAACACCTGAGCGTCGCGTTCGAAGTAGATCGTGCCCGGCTCACCGGTTGGAAGCTCCGCGCCAGCCTCATCACAAATGTGCAACGTGCCCAGAATTGAAGTTCCAACCGTGCCAGGGTGGGCGAGCCACTGCTCGCTGTTGCAATACGTCATGCCGTTCAGCTCGGTCCCGCCGTAGTACTCGACAATGATTGGTCCCCACCAGTCGATCATCTGATGCTTGACGTCGACCGGACACGGAGCAGCCGCATGGATAGCAACCTGGTGTGACGACAGGTCCATGCCGGTGCGTTCGCTTTCGGGCAGCTTGAGCATGCGGATGAACATCGTGGGTACCCACTGGCTATGGGTAGCTCGATGTGTCTCGATGGCCTGCAGCGACTCGACCGGATCGAACTTCTCCATAATCACATTGGTGCCGCCCAAGCTGTGGACCCCGGCGGTGAACGCCAGTGGTGCCGAGTGGTAAAGCGGTGCAGGGGAGAGGTACACGGTGTCGGGACCGACCCCATACATGCTTCCAATGAGCCCATCGAGCGCCGACGGTTCGGCGAACGAGCTGCCGCTGAGCGGCCGTTTGATGCCTTTTGGTCGCCCGGTGGTGCCCGACGAGTAGTTCATGAAATCGCCAAGGGGCTCGTCGTCTAGCGGTGTCGCATCGAATCGTGCGACCTCGTCTTCATAACGTTGGTAGCCATCTATTTGACCATCTACGACAAGGCGCACGGGGCAATCATCGAGCTCACTCAGCATGGCCGCGTCGGCTTCGCCGAGCGCGGCTCCGGCCACTAGTGCCTTTGCTCCGGAGTCGTTCACGATGTACGCGGCTTCCTCGGCGGTCAGGTACTTGTTCACTGCACAGAGATACATGCCAGAGCGAACCGCTGCCCAATAGACCTCGTGGTAGCGGATGTTGTTGTCCATGAACAGTGCCACGACGTCGCCCGACGTTAGACCGGCGTCTTTGAACAGGCGGGCGAGCGCGATGCTTCGATCATTGAGCTCTTGGTAGGTAAGCGTCTGACCGGAACGAAGCATGATCGTTGCGATCTTGTCCGGTGTTGCTGCGGCGTGAGCTGCCATTGGCATTGGCGTGGTCCCCGTTCTCGAAGTGATTCGGAAATTAGCCCATGGCTGTCGTAACGTCGAAATATGACTGCTCAGCCGATGCCGCACGGAACTGTTCTGCTCGAGATCGACGAAGCCGTTGCCACGGTTACGCTGAATCGCCCTGAAACGTACAACGCCATGAACAACAACCTCATGGAGGACCTGCGCGGAGCGATTGAACATGCCGAAGCCGATCAGTCGGTGGGTGTGATCGTTCTTACCGGCAGCGGTCGAGGCTTCTGCGCTGGCGCTGACCTGAACACGGTCGGGCCTACAGAAGAAGACTCTGGAATCTCGCCGCCAGCCTCAAGCGCGATTGTTGGCATGGACCGCTACTTCAACCCCTGTCTCCGGGCGATAAAGAACTGCACCGTCCCGACAATCGCGCGAGTCAATGGAGCAGCTGCGGGTGGAGGTCTCGGCTTGGCGCTCGCTTGCGATATCGTGATCGCGGCGCAGTCAGCGTTTTTCGTCGCCACGTTTGGACCCCGGCTCGGCATCGTTCCTGACCTCGGAACAACGTGGAGTCTGCCAGCCAAGATCGGCACGGCTCGAGCGATGGGTATGGCAATGCTCGGCGATCGTGTGCCCGCCAATCAAGCCGAAGAATGGGGACTGATCTACAAGGCTGTCGCAGACGACGACCTCGACACCGAGGTCGCCCGCGCCGCAAATGTCTTAAAGGTGACATCGGCCGCTGCCATGCGTCGGATCCGTTCCACCATTGAAACCGCAGCCTTACGTTCGTTCAGCGATCAGCTCGATGTGGAGCGTGATCACCAGGAACACCTGATTCCCCTGAACATGGGCGAAGGCGCTGCAGCGTTCGTCGAAAAACGGGACCCAAAGTTCCGCTAGAGCACCGCAAGGTCGAAGCAGTCTTGGACTTGACCCAGCCAACGCGGTTACCGTTGTTGCATGAGTGACAGCCCGCAAACCCACCGCCGCGTCGTCAGCTACATCGATAAATCGCGTGAGTACTACGCCGCTCACGGCTATGGCAAGCCTTACCAATGGGCGAGCTACGCCGACGTACCGTTCACCACATGGGGCGAGACTGGAACCGATCTCAGCGACGCAAAAGTCGGCGTGGTCACCACAACCTTCCCCATGGTGTTCACTGCGCCAAAGAAGGTGTACGCGCAGGCATCGGCGCCAATCCCTGATGCGATGTTCACCAAAGACCTGTCATGGGATAAAGACGCCACACACACAAACGACGTCGGCACCTTCTTGCCGATTGGCGTCTTGAACGATCTCGTAGCTGCGGGTGTTATCGGCGGCGTTTCCGAACGCTTCTACGGCGTGCCGACCGAGTACTCGCAACGGCGCACACACGCCGATGCGCAAGAGATCGTCGACTGGGCGAAAGAAGATGGCGTTGATGCCATGCTTCTCGTGCCGCTTTGACCGGTTTGTCACCAGACCGTGAGTCTGGTTGCTCGCCACCTCGAAGAGGCAGGCATTCCGACCGTCATTGTCGGCAGCGCACAAGACATCGTTGAAACCGCAGGGGTACCTCGGTTCGTCTTTGTCGACTATCCGCTTGGCAACCCGATTGGCCGCCCGGGGGACATCGCGGAACAGCGCGCCACGGTCCAGGCGGCACTAGAGCTGCTTACAAGCGCTGTTGCACCTCGAATGACCCGACGCCTCGGGTTGGAGTGGGGTAGCGACGGGTGGCGCAGCGTGTATATGCACGTTGGTCCCGACAACGTCGATGAGTTGGCCAAGCTTGGTCGCCAACGACGCGAAAAGCAGGCCGCTCGCCGAGCGGCGACCGCGTAGGGCTCGTGGCGAACGACCACGGCCTGCTGCCCAAAGCAGCAGTCGATGATCTCACCGACGATCTTAAATACCGCCGAGACGTTTGGTTTGACAAGGCCTACACCGACGACAACCTGTTCCTCACGTTGGCGCAACGCCCCGAAGTTCTGCGCATGTTCTTGGACTGGACGGCGTTCATTTACACCGACAAATCCTCGCTCGACCCTGCAATGGTCGAGCTGTGTCGAATCCGGCTAGCGCATCGCAACGAGTGCGTGCATTGAAGCAGCGTCAAGAGTTCATCGTTGATGGACACTCGGCTAAACGATGACATGGTCGCAGCGGCACTTGGCGATCTACGCCAGACCGAACTTCCACCCGCAACGGTGATGGCGTTGCGACTCGCAGACGTGCTCACGAGCGACGACCCGGTTGTTACACCGGCGCTACAGGCTGAGTTACGCCAACACTTCACCGACGATCAGATCCTCGAACTTGGTTCGGCTCTGGCGGTGGCGTCTGGATGGCAACGATTCATCGAGGCGTTCGGTATTCGGCCCGATGCATGGACACCCGAGACCCCAGCGCCGATCCGCCCGGGGTCGTAGCGTTAGTTAGCCCTTGAGTTCGGCTAGGGCGTTCTTGGCCCGGGTAATCGAGTTGTGCACGCGCCCCTCGAGTTCAGCGAGTTCGTCTGCCTCAATGGCCTTCTGGCCGTTTCGGTAGCGGGCGTAGACGCCGTGCAAGATGCAGGCAGTCTTGAACCGATTGAAGGCCAGGTAATACGGCAAGTGCGTCAAGTCGGCGCCGGTCCTTGATGCGTATCGGTCGATGAGATAGTCGCGGGTTGGAAACCCAGGCGCCAATGTCGGCGCTTCCGAATTGTCCAGCAGGTCATCGTCGGGTTGGAGCCACGCATTCATCGAGTAGCCAAAGTCGGCCAGAGGGTCCCCAAGCGTGGCGATCTCCCAGTCGACGACGGCCGCGATCTTTGCGTCGCTGCCCACCATGACGTTGTGCGTGCCGTAGTCACCATGAACGAGTGTGGCGCGGGCTTGAGCTGGCACCGTTGCCATCAGTAGATCGTGGAGCTCGTGGATTTGTGGTTCATCGATCGCAGCGGCCTCAATAGACGCGTTCCATGAGCGATACCACGTCTTGGTTTGGCGAACGACGTAATCCGCCTTCTTGCCAAGATCGGTCAAGCCAATGTCGTCAGGGTCGAGCGAGTGCAGCTCAGCAAGCGTGTCGATCCACGAGTCGGCCATCGTCGCCCGGTTCGCTTCGGGAAGCCAGGCTTCGACGTCCTCGACGTTGTACAGCGCTTTGCCGTCGATCAGGCCCATCACGTAGAAGTGCGCACCGGTGACGTCAGGCGATTCACAGAACCCAAGCGGTTCGGCGACAGGCACAGCGGTTGGCCACAACGCAGAGATGCAGCTCCACTCGCGACCCATATCGTGCGCCTTGGGCAGCAGCTCACCCATTGGAGGGCGTCGTATCACGGCCGACCGTGCACCGTTGGCGCTATCGATCTGGTAGGTCAGGTTTGAATGGCCGCCTTCCAGACGAGTCCAGCGAAACGGTGCTTCGAGCGAAGGCACGTTGTTGCCAACCCATGCTTCGACCGCGTCGATGTCGTACCCGATGATTTCTTCATCCATAAGCGCACGCCCTCCGTGTAGTACCAGTTCAGTAGTAGTACCAGTTCAGTAGTAGTACCAGTTCAGTAGTAGTACCAGTTCAGTATGTCTCAGCCGGTCATCGACGCGAAGGTCTTGCCTTCGGCCGCAAGCTTTTCGAGTAGCGGCGAGAGTTTCCAGTGATCGCCCTCAAGCTTCTCGCCGTACGCCTTGATCTTGGCAACGACGTTGTCGAGGCCCATGGTGTCAGCCCAGAACATTGGGCCCCCGGTGTACACCGGCCAGCCGTAGCCATTGATCCAGATGACGTCGATGTCACTTGGGCGAATGGCGATACCTTCTTCGAGGATCTTGGCGCCCTCATTCACCATGGGAAGCAGGCACCGTTCAAGCACCTCCTCATTGGTGAAGTCGCGCTGGGTGATGCCCTTGCTCTTGCCGAAGTCGGCAATCATGGCTTCGACTTCGGCGTCGGGCGTTTTGGCACGAGTCTTGGGATCGTACGTGTAGTAGCCGCGCCCGTTCTTTTGGCCCTTGCGGCCGCTCTCGTTCATGAGTTCGCGCACCGTTGAGCTTGTCGAAGTCTCAGCTTTCCAGCCAATGTCGAGACCAGCGAGGTCACTCATTGCGAACGGCCCCATCGGGAACCCGAAATCGAACAAGACATCGTCGACCTGCGATGGCTTGGCTCCTTCGAGGCTCATGGCGTCGGCCTCGATGCGACGCATCGCCAAGATGCGGTTCCCGACGAACCCCTTGCATACGCCGACGAGGGCTGGAATCTTGCCGATCCTTTTGGCGACAGCCATCGACGTTGCAATGACCTCGTTCGATGAGGCATCGCCACGGACCACTTCGAGCAACTTCATCACATTGGCAGGGGAGAAAAAGTGCAACCCAATGACGCTTTCGGGCCGGCTGGTCACCGACGCAATCTCGTTTACATCGAGCGCTGATGTGTTTGATGCGAGCAGGGCGCCCGGCTTGCAGATCTGGTCGAGCTGCTGGAACACCGATTTCTTCAGGTCCATGTCTTCAAAGACAGCTTCGATAATCATGTCGCAGTCGGCGAAGTCACCCATATCGGTTGAACCCGAGATCAGTCCCATACGGGCTACAACGTCGTCCGAAGAAATCCGGCCCTTTGATGCGGTGCGTTCGTAGTTGCCGCGGACCACGCCAAGACCCCGCTCGAGTGCTTCCTCGTCGCGTTCAACGAGGTTCACAGGAATACCAGCGTTGGCGAAGTTCATCGCAATGCCGCCGCCCATGGTGCCTGCACCCAAAATGCCGACAGAGTTGATCTCGATTTGGGGGGTGTCCTTTGGAACATCTGGCACTTTGGCAGCTTGTCGTTCGGCAAAGAAATAGTACCGCTGCGCCGCAGACTGAGTCCCACTCATAAGTTCGGTGAAGAGCTCGCGCTCACGAGCGAGCCCCGCATCGAAGTCAAGGTTGACCGCCGCCTCGACGCACTGCACGTTGTACTCGGGCGCCAGGAACCCGCGAGTCTTACGGGCAATCCCTGCTCGAAAGTTCTCAAAGATCTCGGGCTTGCCTCGCGCATCCGCGATCTTGTCGTCGAAGTCGCGAATCCGTACGAGCGGAAGCCCCTCGCTGACGACCTTCTCTGCAAAGGCGATTGCGCCTGCGTGAAGGTCCTGGACGATTTCGCTGATGAGACCGCATGCCAGTGCTTCGTCTGCCCCGATCGGCTCGCCGGAGGTCATCATCTGCAGCGCCTTCTCAACTCCGGTCACGCGGGGGAGGCGCTGGGTGCCACCGGCACCAGGGAGCAGACCAAGCTTTACCTCGGGCAGTCCAAACTTGGCCGTAGCGACACCGACTCTGTAGTGCGCCGCCATCGCCGTCTCCAGGCCGCCTCCGAGCGCCGTGCCATGAATGGCTGCAATTACAGGTTTCGACGAGTTCTCCATTGCCGCTTGGGCTTGTTGCAGCGACGCTCCCTGCGGCGCACCGCCAAACTCCGTGATGTCCGCGCCCGCAATGAAGGTCCGGCCTTCGCAGATCAGCACAATGGAGTTCACCGCGTCATCAGCGGTCGCTGCTTCCATGCCAGCAACGATGCCGGTGCGCACGTGATGGCTTAGGGCGTTGACCGGCGGATTGTTTATCGTGATCACGGCAACAGCGCCGTGGTTTTCGATTTGAACTGACTCGGTCAACGCTGGCATTTGATTCCTTCGTGTCGGTGTTCTCGCCTGACAACCTAAAGGGTGGAGCGCTCTCAATGCAGATCGAGATGGCGGCGGCTGCCCGTCAACGGTGTGGCGAGGGAAATTCGTTCTTCGCAGAAGCGCCACTCTGATCTCGCGACTCTCTAGTCTGTACAGGTCGTCCTGGGCCCCAACAAAGGCGTTGATCCCCATGAATGCTCCATCCGACGCAGTTCTTGGTGCGTGGCATGAGTCTGAGGCTCTGGCTGAGGCCATGGTTCCCCTCGTTGGCTCGCTGTATCGAGACCGAGATGTCGTTGTCTCGATCTACGGAAGGTCACTCGTCCGCAAATCAGCAACGGCGATCGTCAAGGCACACCGCTATGCACGTCAGGTCATTGGGCGCGAACTTCCGTTGGCTGAGAGCTTTGTCATGTTGCAGGGCCTGGCAAACCGTCCGCTTGACTCGTGCCGGGTTGACCTTGGCGCTCTTACCCAGTCCTACATGGAGCAGGCGACTAACCAGAGTGTCGATGAGTATCTCGACCTTGCTGCCAAATCGGTGCTCTCGGGTTCGGGGCGGTTGTTGAGCGAACCGACCGATGTGGTGCTGTATGGCTTTGGTCGAATCGGCCGACTTCTCGCGCGGATCTTGATTGACCGAACTGGTAGCGGGGCCAAACTGCGGTTGCGGGCAATCGTGCTTCGCCCGGGTGGCGAAGGAGATGCTGAGAAACGGGCCAGCTTGTTGCGGCGCGACTCGGTACACGGACCGTTTACGGGCACGATCAAGGTGGACGCAGACGCAAACCAGATCATCGCCAATGGCAATCCGATTCAGTTGATCTACGCCACGTCGCCGAGCGAGGTCGACTACGGGCGCTACGGGATATCCGACGCGATCGTTGTTGACAACACGGGCATCTGGCGTGATGAAGCCGGACTTGGCCAGCACTTAAAAGCTGACGGCGTCTCGCGAGTCCTGTTGACCGCACCTGGCAAGGGAAAGATCAAGAATATTATCTTTGGTGTGAACGACTCCGAGATACGAGACGAGGATCTAGCGCTTAGCGCGGCGTCGTGTACCACGAATGCCATCGTGCCGGTGTTAAAGGCCATGCATGACAAGTACGAGGTGGTTAGCGGCCACCTTGAGACGGTGCATGCCTACACCAACGACCAGAATCTGACGGACAACTTTCACAACAAGGCGCGCCGAGGGCGCAGTGCACCGCTCAATTTGGTGATCACCGAAACCGGTGCAGCAACGGCTGTGGCCAAGGCGTTGCCGGAGCTTGAGGGTCGCCTGACCGGCAATGCGATCCGGGTTCCAACTCCCAATGTGTCACTCGCGATTCTTAACCTTGACCTCGGCACCGCCGCTGACCGAGACGAAGTACACAGCTATTTGCGCCAGCTCTCAGTGAGTTCTGCGCTTCGAGATCAGATCGACTTCACGTCGTCGCTCGAGATTGTGTCCAGCGACCTGGTCGGCTCTGATCGTGCGGGCGTTGTCGACTCGCAGGCGACCATAATCAATGGCACTCGTTGTGTTCTGTACGTTTGGTATGACAACGAGGCGGGCTACAGCTACCAGGTGGTGCGTATCGTGCAAGAGCTTGCGGGACTCACGTATCCGGCGATTCCGTAACGACGCGTTTGCGAGCGATAGCCAGTCGAAATAGGTTGCTTGTAATGCTCGCTTATATAAGCCGCGCCCAATAGGATCTCGACGTACACATCGCCGACTGGAGTCCCTCACGATGTTCCGCACTATCCGAGCCGCAGTGGTACCACTTTGCCTTGCAATTGCTCTTCTCATTGCACCGTCTTCGGCCCTCGCCCAAGACGAAGCTGATTTCAGCGACGACACCTTTGACCTCCCGACCTATCCGGGCCCGTTTAGCACTACCTCTGACGACATCGCCGATGACAGTGCTGACGTATCAGGCAACTTCAGCCAAGGGCTAGCCGACCAAGTTCTCGGTCAAACTGTCGACAACTCCGACGATGCAGATATCGAGCGGTCGATCGACGACACCAGCCGTGACTTGGGCAACAGCTTCGTTGCGCCCGATATCCAGCCCAGCAGCGATCCTGGTGCTGCAGCAAACACTGGCGGCACAGGCGGCGGCCTCGCCGTAACGGGGTCTGACGTCGAGCCCATCCTTGCGATCTCGGCCGGTCTACTGGCCGTCGGCGGCTCCGTGCTTGTAAGTTCTCGTCGTCGTATTCGCGACATTTTCTCGTAGTCAGCCATCGCTCAACCAAGTTCAGTCCCGCTAGTTCGCTGAGAGAACCGGCGCCTACTATGGCGCAATGACAACGCAGCTCTTCGACCAGACGCACGACCTGTTCCGCGAAAGCTTTCGCTCCTTTGTCGAAGCAGAAATGGTTCCGAACGTCGAGCAATGGGAACGAGATGGCATCATCGACCGTCAGGTCTACGCTCGGGCGGGTGAGCACGGGTTCGTCGGAATGGCGATTCCTGAAGAATACGGCGGCGGCGGGTCCCAGGACTTTCGGTTTAACGCAATTGTCGGCGACGAACTCGCGAAAGCGAACATTGGTGGTGCCGGACTCGGACTGACGCTACACAACGACATTACGACGCCGTATTTCGTCGAGTATTGCAATGACGAACAAGCCGCCCGGTGGCTGCCAGGAATCGCCTCTGGAAACCTGATCACAGCGATTGCTATGACCGAACCAGGCACCGGATCTGATCTCGCTGCTGTCGCAACATCGGCTGTGCGCGACGGCGACGAGTATGTGTTGAACGGCGCAAAGACCTTCATCACCAACGGCATCAACTCTGATCTGGTGATCGTGGTCTGTCGTACAACGCCCGAAGGCGGCCACGGTGGTATGTCACTACTGGTGGTGGAACGCGATATGGCTGGCTTTGAACGCGGCCGGAATCTGGACAAGGTTGGACAACATTCAGCGGACACTGCCGAAATGTTTTTTAGCGATGTGCGGGTTCCGGTTGCCAACCTGCTTGGCGAAGAGGGTCGAGCCTTCGACTATTTGTCCTTCAATCTCGCCCAAGAACGTCTCTCCATTGGCCTCTATGGCCTCTACGTAGCGAGGGCAGCGTTGGGGTGGACGACAAGCTATGTCAAAGAGCGCACAGCATTCAGTCAGCCACTCGCGAAATTCCAGAACACCAAGTTTGAACTCGCTGAGATCGCTACGGAAATCGCCGTTACGACCCCATACATGGACGTGTGCCTGCTCAAGCTGAACGATGACGCGCTCAGCCCCGCCGATGCTGCCATGGCCAAGCTTTGGGGGACTGAGCTGCAAAATCGAGTCACAGATCGATGCCTGCAACTCTTTGGCGGGTACGGGTACATGGCCGAATATCCGATATCTCGCGCATGGGTTGATGCGCGAGTGTGCACCATCTACGGAGGTACATCTGAGATCATGAAGACGATCATTTCGAAAGAAGTACTCGCCTAGCCCGAGGTCGTTACATCCATTATGAAACTTGCGAATGTTGAAGGTCGCGCCTGCATCGTCAGCGAAGACGGTGGTTTCGATCTTGCCGCAGCGTCAGCTGGTCTCTTCGCGTCCCTTGTTGACGATGTCGTTCCTGTTCTCGACGAAGTCCGCGAATGGATGGCGAGCAGTTCGCCTGAACTTGACCCAACGCTCGCAATTGCGGCCCTTGGCAGCGACTTGCAGCGGCTTGGACCACCGGTCACGCGACCGGTGCAGGTATTCGCCATCGGGCTGAACTACGCCGATCACGCAGACGAAACTGGCATGGAGCTTCCCGAGCAACCCATGGTGTTCACCAAGTGGACATCGTCGCTGGCTGGGCCTGGTGCCGTTGTTACTTTGCCTGCTGACACCGTTGACTGGGAGGTCGAACTTGTTGCAGTGATCGGGCGTGGAGGGCGTGACATAGCGGCCACCGATGCCCTTAACCATATTGCTGGCTACTGCATTGGCCAAGACATCAGCGAACGTCGCCTGCAAATGGCAAGCACGCCTGCTCAATTCAGCTTGGCGAAGAGCTTGCGCAATTTTTCTCCGATCGGACCATGGTTGACCACTCTCGACGAAGTGAGTGATCCTATGGATTTGGCGATCGGCTGTGAACGCGAGGGCGGACAAGTCTTGCAGCAGTCTCGAACGGCAAACCTGATTTTCGACGTTGAGCAGCTGGTCGAGTATCTATCTGCTCGTGTCGAACTACTTCCGGGTGACGTGATCTTTACGGGCACACCCGATGGCGTCGGTGTAGGCCGACGACCCCGCGTATTCATCGAACCCGGCTGGGTCATCACCTCATCGATTCAGGACCTTGGCTCAATGCGAACGGAATTCGCCTAGACCGATGCGCAGAAGAATGCTTCGGCGTAGGGGATATCGCTCCTACGGAACTGGGGCTCTCGAACATCGAGCTTTAGGTCTTCCATAAAGAAGCTGGACTGACGTTCCGTGTTGGCGCTGAAAACCTCAATGCAGTTGATGGTGTCAATGAGAATCGGCACTGTCTCGCCTGGGTAGTCGCCGTATTGAGCGAGCGACGGTCCAACGACATCGACAGGCACGCCAAGTAGGCGATCCAGTATCCGCACCAAAGGCCGTTCCACTGAAGCCAGGAGTAGCAAGCCTTCGGCCGACTGGGCGCCAAATCGGAGGAACTCGCGACTCAGCAGGCGCAGTGCTCGATATGGCTCGCTGTCTTGCGACACAGCGAGTCGAGAAACCTCGGCGACGCAGTCTCGATGACGTTGCAATCGGGCCAGCGTCTCGGGATGCAGGTCGTGATAGCGCAGGATTTCTGGCGCGTCAGCTTGCACGATGCGTGCCGTTGCGACGATGTCATCTCCCTTGTAGACGCCAAAGTAGGTGCTTTGACTGTCGAAAGGATCGAAGGCAAGACGCGCCGGAATAGATTTGACGAGCCCGGCAGAACAGTAGCGCTCGAGTTGAAACCATCTCAAGCGTTCTATTTCGCCGCGATCGTACACGACACGCGGAATCATCTCGGTTGGGTCATTGACCGTGTTCATAGCGCCCCTCGGATTGGTGCTGAAGTGGTCTCTGTGCGGAGAGTGTGGCACATCAAGTGAGCTGAGTAAATATTGATGGGGACTTTTGTCCCAAAAAAGGAGTACTTATTTCGCCATCCGCACCAATTCGAACAAAAAGTGTCGTGCCTTTGACACAGAGAGGCCGCACAGCATCCCCACGCGACAAGTAGCCCGGTCGTACAGTCAGCAACATGCGGGTGGGGGTCTTTATCGACGGTCAGAATATAACGATCGGTTCTCGGTACGCATTTGGCCACGGCAATATGCACCCACTACTTCTTGCCCGCAAGCTCGCTGGCAACGACGAGCTCGTCGAGGTTCGCTATGCCACAGGAATTCCACGAGCCGACGTGGATCCTGATCGATATCAAAGCGAAACGCGACGCCACCAGCTAATGGTCACGACCGACGTTGTGGTCTTAGAGAAGCCGCTGCGGTACCGATGGGAGTGGCGCATTCGGGATCGGGATTTACCTCGCGCTGACAAACGCCAAGGCGACGTGAGTCAAGCGCGCGTGACCTCACGATACCGAGGCCAAGAGAAGGGAATCGATGTCTGGCTCGCACTCGACGCACTTGTGATGTGCACACGCGACGATCTAGACCGCGTCATCATCGCGACTGCCGACAGCGATCTCGACATGGTGCGTGACTACGTACGAATGGTTCCAGGCAACGAGGACACCAAAGTTGTGCAGGCACGCGTGATTAACGACAATCATGAGCTTCGTCAGAATCCAGCTTTTGACGCAACGCTGGCTATTGATCGCAAGATGTTCGAGGCCTGTCGCGATGATTTCGACTACGAAAGACCACTCGACGACGAGCTGGTCGCACAATTTGCGACCAAGATCGCCGTCGATCGAGATGGGTTGCGCGACTAGCTGTCGCAGCGCTAAGCGTTAGCGGCCGAGGAGCTGACCAAGAATCATTTTGCCAGCCTGGCCCTTCAGCAGGTCGCCAGCCATGTCCATAAGGCCACCGTCGTCGTCGTCGCCATCGAGCATGTCGAGGACTTTGCCAAACATGGTGTCGTTTTCTTGCACGGCAGAACGCTCTTGTTCAAGCGACTGCGAAATTTGGGCGCTTTCACCGCCGCGCATCTTCTTGCCGAGATAGCCGAGTACGACCGGTGCGAGAAGCGGCAACAACTTCGACACCATTGCAGAACTCAGGCCGCTCGTCTGTTGGACCTGCTGCTCGACCCGGGGGCGAGATTGGCCAAACAGGTGTCCAAGAATGCTCTCACCATGTCGGTTGGCTTGTTGCTGCGCCCATTGATTACCGCCAAAGATCGAACCCAGGCTGTCAAGAATTGATCCGTCATGGTCCTTGCCAAGTGCGCTCGAAAGGGCATCGGCCCCCTCGGGCTGTCGAGCGTTGCGAGCAAGACCACCCAACAACGCTGGCAGAGCGGCTGCAACACCTTTGCCGACAGCATCATTGTCTGCGCCGAGCACCCCGGCGAGCTGTCCTAGAGTGTCGCCACCAAGTGCGCCTGCGAGTTCTTCGAGCATTGAGGCCATGAGATCCTTCTTTCAGCGTGTTGCTGTGTTCGGTAGTAGTTAGGAAGTAGTGGATTAGGCAGTAACTATGTGCGAGCGTACACAGAATGCGGTAAGGCGGTAGTTGGAACGGCGCCGACAGCTCGAAAATTCCACGGAAGATCCAAGTGGCCTAGGTCACCGGGTACGTATGTTAACGACCACGTAAGTGTTGTGCGGCTTCCTAAGATGCGGGCCATGTCATCTGCTGTTACGCAAACGGTGCCGCTGTCCACGCAGTGGCCCACGCTCGACCCGTTTCTCTTTTGTGCGCACCATAGGGATAACTATCCCAAAGCTGATGGCGCACTCGCACCTGCTCCTGGAACCGCGGGGCGAACTCTCGGCCAGGATTTCTCTGGACTCGATGGGTGGAGCATGTATCACGGCACCACGGTGCCGGGCTTTCCACAACATCCACACCGAGGGTTCGAAACGCTGACCTACGTCCGCAGCGGCTGGTGTGACCACGCAGACTCACTCGGTGCAAAAGCGCGATTTGGTCAAGGCGATGCCCAATGGCTCACTGCTGGCTCCGGCATCGTGCACAGCGAGATGTTTCCGCTGATTGACGAACACGCGCGGAATCCGCTCCATCTCTTTCAAATCTGGATCAACCTCCCGGCCAGCAAGAAAATGGTTGATCCGCACTATTCGATGCTCTGGGCCGAGGATCTGCCTCGACCAGCAGCCCAACCAGGTGTCGCGGCAACCGTGATCGCAGGTTCTCTTTTTGATGAAACCGCACCTGCTGCACCGCCACATTCTTGGGCGGGCGACGAACAGAACCAGGTTGCCGTCTGGCACCTCGACATGCAGGCGGACAGCCAGTGCTCACTTCCAGCAGTGTCGGGCGACATATCTCGCGTCCTGTATCTGTTCGAGGGGCAGAACCTGGCGATTGGCGATCGCGTCATCGATGGCGGTACCGGCGCCGTTCTGGCACCAGATATGTCGATAGATATCAGCGCCACTGGCCCTGTCGAGTTCTTGGTTCTGCAAGGGCGTCCAATCGGCGAACCTGTCGCGCAACACGGGCCCTTTGTTATGAACACGGCGTCAGAGATCGATGCGGCATTCGCTGACTACCAGCGTACGCAATTTGGGGGCTGGCCCTGGCCGACCGACGACCCTGTCCACGGAGCTGGCGTACGTCGCTTCGCCGACTATGTCGATGGGCGCAACGAGCAGCGTTCGGTGTCCACCCCCCACCTGACAAACAATCTTGGGGCGTGAAGAACCCGGTCGCTGTTTACAGCCACTAGATTTGGCAAATCATGACTGATAGTGCATCGATTATCTACACCCTCACCGATGAAGCACCTGCGCTCGCAACACGATCGCTGCTACCGATTGTCCAAGCCTTCGCGAGTGCAGCAGGTGTCTCGGTCGAGACCCGAGACATCTCGTTAGCCGGTCGTATCTTGGCCAACTTCAACGACGTGCTCACGCCCGAGCAACAGACGCCAGACTCGTTGGCCGAACTCGGTGAGCTCGCCAAGACCCCCAATGCGAACATCATTAAGCTGCCCAACATCAGCGCGTCGGTGCCTCAGCTCAAGGCAGCGATCGCCGAACTACAGGCCCAGGGTTACGCGTTGCCTGAATTCCCAGACGACCCCGAGACTTCTGAAGAAGTCGAGGTCCGAGCTCGGTACGACCGAGTGAAGGGCAGCGCCGTCAATCCGGTGCTGCGAGAGGGAAATTCCGACCGGCGGGCACCCGCCGCAGTAAAGAAGTACGCCCAGGCAAACCCGCACTCGATGGGCGCCTGGTCATCAGAGTCGACAAGCCATATATCAACAATGGAGCATGGCGATTTTCGTCACAACGAGCAGTCCGTCACGGTGGGCTCTTCTGGAACCGCACGTATCGAATTCACCGGATCTGGTGAGACCCAGGTTCTCAAAGAAGTGCCGCTACTAGCCGACGAGGTCCTCGATGCTTCGTACATGTCGCGCACTGCACTGCAACAGTTTCTGGCCGAGCAGGTCGCGCAGGCTCGTGACCAGGGAGTTCTGTTTTCGCTCCACATGAAGGCGACCATGATGAAGGTGTCAGACCCGATCATCTTTGGGCATGGCGTTCGAGCGTATTTTGCCGAGCTTTTCGCCGACCATGGTGCAACCCTCGATGCTGCTGACGCGGACCCCAACAATGGGCTTGGCAATGTCATCAGCTCTCTGGAGAACGTTACCGACGAGCAGCGAGACGCGATCGAAGCGGCGATCGCAGCGGCATACGACCGAGGTCCTGGCCTGGCTATGGTCAACAGTGACCGAGGGATCACCAATCTGCACGTGCCAAGCGACGTCATTATCGACGCGTCGATGCCAGCAATGATCCGCACATCAGGCCAGATGTGGAATGCAGCGGGTGAGTTGCAGGACACCAAGGCTGTTATCCCCGACAGCAGCTACGCCGATCTGTATGCGGCGACATTCACACACTGTCGTGAGCACGGTGCATTCGACCCAACAACCATGGGTACCGTGCCAAACGTTGGTCTCATGGCTCAAAAAGCCGAAGAGTACGGAAGCCACGACAAGACGTTCGAGATGGCCGAGGCGGGAACTATTCGCGTTGTGGCCGAAGACGGAACCGTCCTTACGTCACACGATGTCGAGGTCGGTGACATTTGGCGTGCGTGCCAGGTCAAGGATTTGCCGGTCCAAGACTGGGTCAAGCTTGCGGTCACGCGAGCTCGAGCTACGGGTTGGCCTGCGGTCTTCTGGCTCGACGCCGATCGCGCTCATGATGCACAACTGATCGTCAAGGTCGAGCGCTACCTCGCCGACCACGAGACCGACGACCTCGACATTCACATCATGAACGTTGCCGATGCGTCGGCCTACTCGCTCGATCGCGCTCGAAATGGTGAGAACACCATTTCGGTAACCGGCAACGTGCTTCGCGATTACCTAACCGATTTGTTCCCAATCCTTGAGGTTGGCACAAGCGCAAAGATGCTCTCGATCGTGCCGCTTATGAATGGCGGCGGTCTGTTCGAGACCGGAGCAGGCGGCTCGGCGCCCAAGCATGTTCAACAGTTCGAACAAGAGAATCATCTGCGCTGGGATTCGCTGGGTGAGTTCCTTGCGCTCGCCGTGTCGCTTGATCATCTCGGTGAACGTACCGACAACCCTGCTGCCCGGTTGCTCGGGGAAGCCTTGGACACCGCGACTGAAACGGTTTTACTCAACCGCAAGTCGCCCTCGCGAAAAGTCAACGAGCTCGACAATCGCGGCAGTCATTTCTACCTCGCGATGTATTGGGCAAAGGCACTTGCCGAACAAACTGACGACGCGAGCCTCGCAGCAAAGTTTGCGCCGCTTGCAGCCGCGCTCGAACAGAACGAGACCGCCATCGTCGACGAGCTCAATGCCGTGCAAGGCCAGCCAATGGATATTGGCGGATACTACGCACCGAACGATGAGCTCGCCACCGCAGCGATGCGTCCGAGTGCGACGCTGAACACGGTGCTCGCCGATTTCACTGCATAACAACTAACAAGGAACATCTTGGATTTCGAGATTGGTCGCGCGCTTTCCCCCGACATCGTCGCTGTTGGTCGACTTGAATCGCGAGCTCCAATCGTGGGGCACGACACCGCTGCCGCTGCGCAAGTGGACAAGCCATCGCGCTGGAAGCAATCACTCGACGGGCCGTGGAACTTCCGACTCATTGACAGCCCAGATCGGGTGCCCGCCGATTGGCCAGCCAAGGCCGTTGCGATGGCTCGATCCTGGAACCCCATTGCAGTCCCTGGCTGTTGGACGCGCCAGCAGGTTGGGGATCGTCCGCACTACACCAACATCGTCATGCCGTGGGCCGAGCTTGAGCCGCCAGAAACTCCTCAGCACAATCCAACGGGCCTCTATCACCGGGGATTCGACGTGCCAGCGTCGTGGATGGAACGCGATGTTGTCCTGCATCTCGGAGGCTTTGAAAGCGTGGCCATGGTGTGGTGCAACGGCCACTTCGTCGGCATGGGTAAAGACAGTCGACTCCCGTCTGAGTTCGCTCTAAACGATCACGTCACCACGGGTTGGAACTCACTGGATGTCATGGTCGTGCGCTACAGCGACGCCACCTGGATCGAGGACCAAGACCACTGGTGGCATGCGGGATTGCATCGCGAGGTATTTCTTGAGGCTCGCGCGCCCGTGCGCATCGACGATGTCGCAACCGTCGCCGACTTTGATCCGGCGGCAGGATCTGGACACCTACATGTCGACGCGCACGTGTGTGGCGCTGGGTCGTTTTCGGTACGAGCCACGGTCTACGACGGTGACACTGTGGTCGGCGAGATCACGGGGACTGTTCCCGAGCCCCCAGCTGGTGAACCGCTTGATCAACTCGCTGCGGCGTACAACTATCCCGGCCGCGTGGCGTCACTCGACCTCGACATTGCAGTAGTCCACGCGTGGAGCGCAGAAACCCCTCGGCTGTATCGGCTGGTGGTCCAGCTCATCGATCGCTTTGATAGGACCTATTCGGCTGTTGGGCTGGATGTCGGTTTTCGCCGGATCGAGGTGCGCGATCGACGCTTCTTCGTCAACGGCAAGGCTGTGGTGTTTCATGGCGTGAACCGCCATGACCATCACCCCGAGACCGGCAAGGTCCAGACCGTCGAAGATCTCCGAGCGGACTTGTTGGCCATGAAACGGCACAACATCAATTCGGTGCGCTGTGCCCATTATCCAAACGATCATCGGCTGCTCGATCTTTGCGATCAGCTTGGTCTGTACGTCATCGATGAAGCCAACATTGAGAGCCACGCTCGATTGCGATCCTTGGCCGATGACACCCGGTATCTGTCGGCGTTTGTGGACCGCGTGAAACGAATGGTGTTGCGCGACCGCAACCACGCCTGCATTGTCATGTGGTCGCTTGGTAACGAATCGGGACACGGCGCAGCTCACGACGCGTGCGCCGCGTGGGTGCGAGCTGTCGACCCACATCGCCCGCTGCACTACGAGGGCGGTGTCCAGCGCCGCTTCAACGTCAACGATCCCGACCTTGCGGCCGCACTGCAACCGCCATCAGCCCGGGAGCGCCACGTGACCGACGTGGTGTGCCCGATGTACGCGGCCATCGACACGATCACCCAATGGGCGCAATGGGCCGAAACTAGCGAGGAAGACGATCGTCCGCTCATAGTGTGCGAATACAGCCACGCCATGGGCAACTCCAACGGCTCCATTGCCGACTATGCAGCGGCCTTCCAAAGCGAACCTGCGCTTGCTGGAGGATTCATCTGGGACTGGCGCGATCAAGGTCTGTCGGAAATCGACGACCGTGGCCGCCACTACTGGGCCTACGGCGGCCACTTCGGAGATAGGCCCAACGACGCCAACTTCTGCATCAACGGCTTGGTCGGTCCCGACGGCGTACCTCACCCTGGACTGATCGAGGTCGCGTGGGCGTATCGACCAGTCGCCGTCACAGCGGTTCGCGGTCGTCGGGTACGCGTCACAAACCGCAATGCGTTTGCATCGCTCCAAGGTCTGACGGGCACTTGGTCCGTCGTCGTCGACGGGTACGTCGTGGAATCTGGGACACTCGACCACGACGTCGCAGCGAGTTCGTCCAAGACGTTGTCGGTGCCGTTTGTCACCGAGCTACCACGGGGGAGCGAGGCGGTGTTGCGCTTCGAATGGCACCAGCTCGATGACACTGATTGGGCGGCTGCGGGGCACCTCGTGGCATGGGACCAAGTGGAACTTCGTGCACCAGCTGTGCGCTTGGCGACGACCGCAGACCTCGCTGCGCAACCGCTGACCCCAGTTCGACCGGGTTCGGTCCAGGCTGGCGGCTACGAGCTGCACTGGACCGCCGAAGGACCTTACGCTGTCATTCTTGACGGGCTCGACGTGGGCCTAACGAGCCCCACCCCGTCGTTATGGCGAGCACCGACAGACAACGACGGCGTCAAGCAGGGCTGGATGAGCGACATATCTGGCATCCGCCCTGCCTGGGTGCGATGGGGACTCGACAGGTTGACGAGCGAACTTGTCTCGATCGAACGCAGCGACACCGTCGATGGCGTCACAGTGGTCGTCTTCAATCGCAAGATCATCGGTGCCGACGAGCACGCCCTTGCAACGAGCCGATTCGTCCTGAGTCCTGTAGGGATCCAGATCGAAGAAACAATTGAAGTTCCCGAGCGATGGCGTGATCTTCCTCGTGTGGGAACACGTTTTGAAATAGCACCCCGCTTTGACCGCATCGAGTGGTTTGGTCGGGGCCAGCACGAGAGCTATCCAGACCGCAAGTCATCAGCGCTCATAGGGGTATGGCAAAGTCGCGTTAGCGAGCAGTACCACGCGTTCGTTGTGCCCCAAGAGCACGGTGCCCATAGTGATACCCGGTGGTTTACGCTCACCGACCGACATGGCAAAGGGCTGCGGTGCACGATGCTGGCCCCGGGATCATTCAGTGCTCGGTATGAGCATGATGCCACGCTTGCAACTGCTATGACGATCGCTGAGGTCGAGGCGTCAGACACCATCGAAGTTCACGTCGACGCTGCAATTCGAGGGCTAGGGACCGCTGCATGTGGTCCAGATGTCCTACCCGAACACGTTGTCGGCAGCGGTGCGTGGACTTGGTCCATGACCCTTACGAGAGAGACACCGAACGAGGAAGCTGATGGCTGATCATTCTCAATACCTCCAACTGAGCGGGCATGGTGATGCTCGGGCTCGCTTTCATTTAGCGATTCCGGTCGCGGACCTAGCGGCCGCAGAGCACTTCTATGGCATCGTGCTTGGTTGCGGGCGAGGCCGTAGTGCGAGCCACTGGATCGACTGGAACCTTGCCGGTCATCAGGTCGTGACTCATGTGGTCGACGGCTGGGTTGGTGTTGCCGGTACGAATCCGGTCGACGGCAACGACGTTCCGGTGCCACACTTTGGTGTGCTGGTTAGCCCCGCCTCGTTTCATGAGTTTGTCGAACGACTGCAGCACCATCAGGTTGACTTCGTGATCGAGCCCACCATTCGCTTTGAGGGCGAGGTTGGTGAGCAACACACCATGTTCTTCTTGGACCCATCTGGCAACGCGCTCGAGTTCAAGGCGTTTGCCGACGACACGCAGGTGTTCGCTATCTAGCGAATGCTGAATGCTTGATGAGCGACCAGGCCGGGATCGCGGCCGCCACGCAGACCCCCGCTAGGGCGACTGTTGCTGACTCGAATCCGTCCGTACGGTCCGCGATGTAGCCAACGGCGTACGGACCACAAAAGCCACCAATTTCGCCGACGGCAAAGAACAAGCCCGTTGCTGCGCCGATGTCCTCGAGTTCAATGTCAGGGTCACCCATGATCTCTAGGAACAACAGAGGGATGATGCCAGCACGGCTGAAGCCCAGCAATGCAAGGCTGACCACCAGCGGCGTGAAGGACAAGGTGCTAAGGCCCAGCACAGTTGCCGTGAGTACCAGAAAGATCACGACAAGGGCATGTGGTCGACGATGCGACGGCACCAGTCGGGCGATTACGAGGGCGCCCGCAATACCGACGGTCACACTGAGTGCAGCCAGGTAGCCCGACCGGTTATCGGACTGGCCGTTGTCTGAGAGAATTTCAGGTAACCAGTTCGAGAGCGCGTGGGCAAAGAAAAAGGAAAACAAGCTGATCGTGAGAATGCGACGCATCGACGTCAACCCAAGCAGTCGACGCAACCTTGCACGGTTAGAACGTTCACCTTGCGCCACGTGGGTAACCGCACGCGACGCGAACAACCAGATGAGCGTTGTGACGAACGCGACGCCAGCGATCATCAGTAGTACACGGCGCCAGCTCTCTCCACCGACCGGTAGGAGCACCGGGTTCGTGCCAGCCAGCGCCAGCGCTGAACCGACCGCTGGTGAAGCGACGCCCAGACCGGTAGGCAACCGTCGGGAGTCTTCGTCGAACAGTGAAGCAACCAGCTTGGGCGTGGCAATCGATACCAGTGGGCCGCCGATGCCAAAGACAGCAACGGCCGCAAACAGCGACGGTGCACTAGTAGCGACGCTGCGCAATAGCAGCGAAGCGGTAATGCTCAAGCCACCCAGCGTTAGCGAGGTGCGCAATCCAAGCCGATCAACGAACGCTCCTGCGGGCACCGCAGTGAAGACATAGATCAAGGCCCAGGCACCGAGAATCGATCCCATCGTGCTTCGGGTGAGGCCCAGATCAGCCGTGATTTCGTCGACCATTGGTGCCATAACGCCTATCGCTAGCCCAAAGGACACATAGATACCGCAGACGCCGATAACCGCAGGCCACGGCGACGAGTTACGAGCCTCGGCGGTAGACATGTGCGTCAAACCTACCGTTTCGCTATGCTTTGACCCGTGGCAAACCTCCTCACACTTCGACTTATTGACCCGGCGGCCTAACTAGGGCCGACCGGGGTCACGCGCTGCCACGCCACGCAGTAGGCACAGAAACTCAGTCAGAACTTAGTGACAGAACTACTGAACCAAAGTCGAAAACGAACGAGAGGAACCACCATGACGAATACATCCCGAGCCAGCGCGGCTCAACAAACCTCCGGTATGCCATTCCATCGCTACCGGCCCTTTGAAGCCATCGATTTGCCCGATCGAACCTGGCCTAGCCAGGTCATCACCGAGGCGCCGCTCTGGTGCTCGGTCGATCTTCGTGATGGCAACCAGGCGCTCATCGAACCAATGGACCCCGAACGCAAGTGGAAGATGTTCACTGCTCTCGTTGAGATGGGGTTCACCGAGATCGAGGTCGGCTTTCCGGCAGCGTCAGAGACCGACTTCGCCTTCGTGCGCGAGATCATCGAGCAGGGCGCCATTCCCAAAGGCGTCAAGATCCAAGTGCTCACGCAAGCCCGAAAGGAACTGATCGAACGCACCTACGAAGCGATCGATGGCAGCGATCAGGCGATCGTGCACCTGTACAACTCGACATCGACGTTGCAGCGCAAGGTCGTCTTCGGCCTAGACGAAGCCGGCATTATCGACATTGCGGTCAAGGGCGCAGAGATTTGCCGCAGTCTCGAAAGCCAGATCAGTCCAGACACCGAAGTGTTCTACGAATACTCACCCGAGTCGTTCACCGGCACCGAGCTGCCGTTCGCGAAGGAGATATGTGACACGGTCGTTGATGTCCTGAATCCGAACGATGGACGAAAGACAATCATCAATCTGCCAGCAACCGTCGAAATGTCGACCGCCAACATCTATGCAGACATGATCGAATGGATGCATCGAAACCTGGCTCGCCGAGACGACATCATTTTGAGCCTGCATCCGCATAACGACCGGGGGACCGGCGTGTCGGCTGCCGAGTTTGGCGTCATGGCGGGCGCAGATCGTGTCGAGGGCACATTGTTCGGCAATGGTGAGCGCACCGGCAACGTCGACGTCGTCACACTGGCGATGAACATGTACAGCCAGGGTGTCGATCCCATGCTCGACCTGAGTGATATTAACGAACTGCGTCGGGTTGCTGAACATTGCAATCAGCTGCCCATCCATCCGCGCCATCCCTATGTTGGTGAGCTGGTCTACACCGCGTTCTCGGGTTCTCACCAGGATGCAATCAAGAAGGGCTTTGAAGCCCTCGAAAGCAGTGACAGCCCGTACTTTGAGGTGCCGTACATTCCCATCGATCCCAAGGATGTTGGGCGCAGCTACGAAGACGTCGTACGTGTCAACAGCCAGTCGGGCAAGGGCGGCGTTGCCTATCTGCTTAAGGCAGAGCAGGGCTTTGACCTTCCTCGCAGCATGCAGATCGAATTCACGCGCGTCATTCAACAGATCACCGAGGACACGGGCAAAGAAGTCAGCGGCCAGGAGATCTTCAACGAATTCGCCACCGAATATCTCGACGCAAACAGTCCGTACCGGCTGGATGGGTACGAAGCAGCGCAAAACCCCAAGGGCGATGATCAAACGTTGCTTACCGCACGCATGACATTCGACAAGGAACCGGCTGTGGTTCAAGGTTCGGGCGCTGGAAGCCTGAATGCCTTTGTCACGGGTCTGCGAGAGGTCATTGGGGTGGACCTTCGAGTGCTCGACTACGTCGAGCATGCAAAAGGCACGGGCTCCGAAGCGAATGCTGTTGCGTACGTGCTCGCCAAAGTCGACAACGTCGAGATTTGGGGTTGCGGCATGCACACCGACATCACGACGGCTTCGATGCGCGCCATTATCAGCGCACTAAATCGGGCAAAGGCGCTTTAGTTCACTGCGGCTAGCTCGGCGCTCACCGCAGCGCCGAGCTTACCGGGAGCGTCAACGACCACCGATTCAACGCCAACGAGGGTAGCCAGCATCGTGAGTTCGGCCGCCAGCTCAGCAGCAATGTCGGCGTACTCGATGCCGTCTTCGGTGAAGGCGCCGAGCAGTCGAAGCACGCCCCCCTGGCGGTCGGTCTTGAGATCGCAGCGCCCAACGAGCCGATCACCGAGCAAGAAGGGCAAGACGTAGTAGCCGTACGTGCGTTTTTGTTTCGGAACGTAGATCTCAATGCGGTAGTCAAAGTCGAATAGCCACGACGCTCGCTCGCGGTACCAAACGATCGGGTCGAACGGAGAAAGCAGCGCCCGAGCGTTCAGCTTGCGAGGCACCACCGTGTCCGGGTGCATGAACCCACCGCGATGGGTCCCTTCGAGATCGCACGGGATCAATCGTTGGTCTTCTACGAGTTCGGCGAAAAGAGTTTTTACCGCCCGCTTAGGGAGCCGAAAGTAGTCGGTAAGTTCTGGTGCCGCCGCCACACCAAGAGCGGCTGCAGAACGAACCAGCAACTCCTTGAGCGAATCTTGCTGCGTCGGCGTGCGCTGGTCGACTATTTCTGGCGGAACAATGCGCTCAAGCAGGTCGAATTCCTTTTCGAAGTTGCCGACTCTGCGAATGCCGACCGCTCCCACACGGAACAGCCAGTCGAGCGCCAGCGTTCCGATTGATCGAGATCCCCACCATTCGCCTTCTCGTGGTCGTGGGTTGCTGAGTTCGCTTGCCTGTAGCGGACCACGTTCTTTGACCTCCTGGAGAACGTCGTCGATGTAGGCCGATTCCCTTTCTGCGAGCTCAACCAGACCGCGCCAGGTATCTCCGTCGCGACAGCGCTGCTTGAAAAACCGGAACAGCGGCTCATCTTCGACCGGTACGAGTGAGGCTTCGTGCACGAAGGCCTCGATCCAGTCATCGTGCTTGTATGCGACATCGTCGTGCAAGCCGGTGTCGTATGGGCCAAGCCGGCTAAACGCCGGCATGTACTGCGTTCGGATGATCACAGGAACCGAGTCGAGCTGCACGATGTGGAGCTGGCGGACCAAACGTCGAAGATGGCCACGGTTGACCGGCGTCGATCGATCTTTGAAACCGAAACCTTGGGCATGCAGCGCGATACGTCTTGCCTGCGCTGCACTGATCGACCGTGGTGAAGGCGAAGAAGTCACGAGCTGACCCTAGACGGGAGCGTCGAAGGTGAGCGGCAACGAGGCAACTGCCTGGAAGGCGGTGCCTTGCAACTGGGGCCGGGCCATCTGATCGTGCAGCGGCGCAAGTGACGGGCAGCGTTCGATGAGGTGCTGTGAACCTCGGACTGCCTCAGCACGTGCGAGTTCGTAGCCAATGCAGAAGTGTTTGCCGAGGCCGAAGCCGAGGTGGCCCTGCCGCCCGGGGTCGGTAGAGCCGCCCGACCGCAACTCCTTTGTGAGATGCAGGTCGTTGCGATGCAGATCGAACGCTTCGGCGTTCTGGAACACGGTTTCGTCGAGGTGTGCGGCCCCGATCGAAACTCGGACTCGGCTTTGTGCCGGAATCTGCTGCCCGTGCCAGACGACATCGGTTGTGGTGAAGCGGTCTTCGCTGACCACAGGCGGTGTGCGACGCATGGTTTCGCTGAATGCGTTGTCCCATAGCTCGGGAGCCTCCGCTACCTGTGCGAAACGATCGGGTTCGCTCCACAGGTTCCACCACATGTTTGCAATGGCCTTGTCGGTGGTCTCGCCGCCAGCGATGAAAAGTAGGCCGCAGAATGCGGTGATCTCTTCGTGGCTTAACCGTTCGCCTTCGACCTCGGCTCGGGCGATCTTTGCGATGTGATCGACACGTTCGGGATCCTGAACATTCTGTAACGCTGGCGCAAGGTGGCTACAGAACTCGTGATGCGCCCGCAACCCAAGTTCCCGGAGCTCGGCGGTCCCACTCAGGCCTTGGATCATCTCGGTAACCCATCGCCGGAAAAGGTCGCCATCGCCTTCCATGCCGAGCATTGCGCTGATGACGTCGACGGGCAGCCGGGCGCTGAAATCGCTGACGAGGTCGAAGCTGCCACGTTGAATGAACCTGTCGATAAGCGAGTGCGAGCACTCGTCGACAAGCGGCAAGGAGCGCTGCAGACGTTTTCCTACAAAATCAGGCGCCACGATGGAACGCCGCACGACGTGGCCGTAGTCGTCGCGTGAGATGAGCGTTGGTCCAAGTACCTGGCCGGTCGACAATTCGTACGTCGAGGCGGAGTAGGTGGAGTGATCCGCAAAGACGGCGGCGACGTCCTCATACCGGCTGAGCCACCAGACATCGCCGACGCTGTCGTAAAAGACTGGGTGATCGTTGCGCAGTTGTGCCCAGACCACCTCAGGAGCCTGGCGGTGCGCAAACTCGTACAAGGACTCGGCGCGCAAGGACATATTGGCAAGCTAGTGCAGGACGTGCTCGCTGGTTGTTTCGTCGACAACGTGTACTCGGTCGCCGTTATAGGCGCGGTCGTCACCCCAGATTGAGCGGACGCCTGCGGTCACGATCGCAAGTAGTACTGCACCGATGGCGACCCCGACAAGGTTTGAGAATGCGTCGGTTGACTCTGTTGTTCGCCCGTCGCTGATTAGTGGCTGCACCAGTTCGAAGCCGATACTTACGCCAGCGACCCACAATGCGGTAAGCACAATGGGGACTCGGCGGCGCAACATCCAGCCGATAAGCAACATGCCAGATCCCCAAAAAATGGCATGCACGACATCGTCGTCACCGCCAGGGACATCGGAGCGGTCGATCAAATTGATACCTGATTCGGCTTCGGCTTTGCGGCCAAGTCGAGTCGCGAAGTCGATGACATCGCCCAGATAGCCAATAGCTCGGTCTGACCACAAGAGGAGCACTGCAAGCCCAAAGAAGCTAACAATGGTGCTGGCCCCAAAGAGACGACGGGCAGTGGTCGGCGACATCGCCTAAATCTAGGTCAGGTTCCGAACCGGCGGACGTCGGGCCCGACCAAAGCAGTGAATAGTTCGAGGACCTCGCCGGGTTCGGCGTGGCGACCAGTGGCTTTCTTGCTGTAGATGAGATCTCCATCGACTTCTACCTCGTACACGCCGCCGGTGGCGGGTACGAGCTTGAGGTCAGCAACAAGTTGTTGGTAGTTGCTGAGAATGTCGTTGGCGGCGCTCACGGCGCGTTCGGTGTAATTTCAACTAAAGCAGTAGGTGATGCTCACAGAGTGACTCATGCGGGCAAGTGTAGCGGAGCCGAGTTGGCTACTTAGCTGGTGGGATTTTCAAACGCAGGGTCGCGCTTTTCAAAGTACGCGCGGATCGCTTCGCGCTGATTCGGTGATCCAATCAACGCATCGATCTCGACTCGCTCTGCCTCAAACCTGGCGGCGGCGGACAGGCTTCCGGCGTTGTTCATGAGGCGCTTAGCTGCCTGCACGGCGTGGGGGCTCTTCTTGGCAATGTCTTGCGCCATGGCCATCGCTGCGGCATGGGGATCGTCGGCGACCTGAGTTGCCAAGCCGATCGCCACGGCTTCTGGACCTTCGACCATGCGCCCGCTGAACGTCAACTCTTTGGCGACATCGAGCCCGACGTGCTGGATGAGTGTTTGGGTGCCCGTCATGTCGGGAATCAGACCCCACCGGATCTCAAGCACTGACATGCGCGCATCGGGGGCAATGATTCGCACATCGGCTCCCATTGCGATTTGAAAACCGCCGCCGAGTGCCACGCCGGTCACGGCGCAGATCACTGGTGCCGGCATCTCGGTCCATGCATACGCTGCCTGCTGACCACGATGCGTAATGCGTCCTTCGAGGTGGTCAACAAGGTCAGCGGTATCGCTGCTTGGCTTGTCATTGGCACTGTCGTCGGTCTCGGCCATCGAGTTGAAGCTGCCAAAGTCGAGGCCTGCGCAGAATGCTCGTCCTTCACCTGAGAGCACGACGGCACGAACCGACGAGTCAGCTTTCAGCGTTTCGCCAGCGTCAATCAAGGCGTTGAACATTGCGCCATCAAGGGCGTTCATTTTGTCGGCCCGGTTGAGACGCACGTCTGCAACGCCGTCGTTCACCTCAATAGTTACGCGATCACTCATATTTGTACCGTACTTGGCTCGTGCAGGAGCGTCCCAACGCCAGATGCTGCCCGGGGAGCTGAGCGCTCAGATAGTCTGCGCGCATGTCTCGCCGCGTCGTTGCCATCGTGGCCGTGCTCTGCACGTTGTGTTTGGCATGCACCGATTCAGGCGCAGCGACCAGCCGTGGCGAACTCGGCTCGCTGCCTCAGGCCACCGCAACAGCTGAATCATTCCTGAATGATGTGCTGATAGAACCCGGCGTCGTTATCGCTGCGACACCTACCCCTGAGGGGCCTCGGCCGCTTGTTGTCGCAACCTTGCTCGCCGAGAGCGGCGTACTGCGCCCACTCGACGGACCCGCGCTGGCAGGCATTGTCGCCGAGGCTGCTCGACTCAACGAAGAGGGTGGAGTGCTTGGTCGCGAAGTCGTGGTCGTTCGGCACAACACCGACTCGCGAGTGAGCCTTGCCGAGCGAATCATGCTGCGCCTTGTGGAGAATCCGCCCGATCTTCTCATTGTGTCGTGTGATGTCGATTTCATTGAGCCGGTGCTAGCGACCGCCGACGAGGCCGGAATCTTGACCATCAGCCCATGTGCTGACGACCCTCGGTACTTGACCGGCGCCTTGGGCGCTCGCAATTTTACGATGGGCGCGCCTGCGGAGCCTCGGGGCGCGCTTGCGGCTCAGGCGGCGATCGATGCGTACGGCAACACGGCGATTGTGTTGCGCGACGTCACCAGTCCTGAGGCGCTTGCTTTCTGTGACGGGTTCGAGCGAGCTTTCCGAGAACTCGGTGGTTCGGTCGTGTACCGCGATGAGTTCAGCTACGACACTCTTGAGCCGGTCCAAGATCGACTCGCCGAGCGGGGTCGGCCGAGCGGGTTCATTACTGTCTGCAGTCATGTGCCCGGAGATATTGACGCCGCACCATCGATCATCTTGATCTTGCGCACACTCGGCTTTCAGGCGCCAATTCTGGCTGGCAGCAGCGTAGACGAGCTGGGGTGGTTCTCATCGGTGCCAACACTTGGGGAGATGACTTTCATCAGTTGGTCGTCGGTGCATGGCAATGACCCTGACGATCGCGTCAATCAGTTGGTGAGGCAAGCCCAGCAAAATGGCAATACACCCGGTGCTGGAATTTCGACAATTCTCGGTGCCGAAGCGTTAGAGGCGTGGGCGCGTGCGGCGGAGTCCGCCCGAGACGCGTCTCCGGAGCGGGTGGCAGCGGCGCTCGGCTCGTTCAACCGCGAGCCGTTCGCAACGGGGTTCGTGTCATTCATTGCTGGTGCCCGCATGGACATTGGTCGCACGTATCGAATCCTGCGGGTTGTCGATGGTGAGCTCAGCGTCGTCTCACTGGAAGCCAGCGAGGACTAGAGCGCACCGGAGATTAGACCACGGCGGAGACCAGATCGCAAGGACTAGGGACGGCACGACGCTTGGCCTAGTGTTTGTATCGACAACTTACGTCGAAGGGGAGCCGATGCGTACGCCACTAACGATTAAGACTTTCGTTGATCGTGCTGAATTCAACTATCCAGACCGAATCGCCATCATCGATGAGCCGGACCAGCCGGCGAACCCGTGGCCCGCGCTCACCTTTGGTGAAATTGCAGAGCGTGGACGTCAGCTTGCGGCAGGCCTTGATCGTTTGGGTGTCGGCTTCGGCGACCGCGTCGCCATCGTGTCGCACAATGCGGCGCGGCTGCAGCACCTGCTGCTTACCGTGCCAGCGCATGGACGGATTGCAGTGCCGATCAACTTCCGCCTGAACAAAGAAGAGATCCGCTACATCCTCGATCACTGTGGTGCTCGAGTGTTACTCATCGATCCAGAACTCGAAGAGGATATGGCGTCGGTCGAATGTGAGTTCAAGTACACGATTGGTGACGAGGCCGACAGTGAACTGTTCGTCGCAGGGGTCGCCCCAGTCGCGTGGGAACCCAACGAAGACGAGACCGCAACGATCAACTACACCAGCGGCACGACCGCTCGTCCTAAGGGTGTGCAGCAGACGCACCGAGCGCTGTGGCTCAACGCGGCCACCTTTGGCTGGGACACCGGAGCAGGGACCCGCGACGTGTACCTTCACACGCTGCCAATGTTCCATTGCAACGGGTGGGGCATGCCGTTTGCGCTGACGTCAGTTGGTGCCAAGCAGATCGTGCTGCGCAAGGTTGATGGTCCCGAGATATTGCGTCGAATCGAAAAACACGGTGTGACCCTGATGTGCGGTGCCCCAGCTGTTGTCGCAGCGGTGCTTGATGCCGCCCAAGACTGGGACGGCCCAATCCCGGGTTCTGGCACGGTGCGCATGGTCGTGGCAGGCGCGCCACCGCCAACGTCGACCATCGAACGGATGGAAACGGAACTGGGATGGGAATTCATCCAGCTGTATGGCCTGACCGAAACGGCGCCCTATCTCACCATGAACCGATGCCGTCCTGAGTGGGACGACCTGTCGCCGACCGAACGCGCTCAGAATCTGAACCGCGCCGGACAGCCAGCGCTTGGCATCGATATCAAGATCAGCGAAGCTGGCGAGATCCTAGCGCGAGGCAACGTGGTGCTCGAGGCGTATTGGGAACAACCAGCCGAGACAGCGGCGGCACTTGAGGGTGGCTGGTTCCATACTGGTGACGGCGGCATCCTTGACAAGGACAACTACGTCGCAATTGCTGATCGCAAGAAGGACGTCATCATCTCAGGCGGCGAGAACATCAGCTCCATCGAGGTCGAAGACGCCGTGTTTAGTCACCCAGCGGTCGTTGAGGTTGCCGTCATTGGCGTGCCCCACGAGAAGTGGGGTGAAACCCCCAAGGCGCTTGTCGTTCTAGCCGAAGGCGCCGACGTTACTGAGCAGGCGTTGATTGACCACTGTCGTGATCGACTGGCGCACTACAAGTGTCCAACTTCGGTCGAGTTCCGCGAAGAACTCGCTCGCACCGCCACGGGAAAGCTGCAAAAGTACAAGTTGCGCTCTGAGTATTGGAAGGACATGGAGCGCCAAATCAACTAGCTCCCAACCGCTCGGGAAACCATCGATGCCTGAAAAACTTACGGCGACCGCGTTCCACTGGGGCGCGGGCTGGGCGCGAACTGTGGACGGTGTGGTCCAAGAGATCGTGCCCTATGCCAGCGATCCTGAGCCGTCACCGATTCTGCAAAACATCGTTGACGCGATCACGAGTCCAATGCGAGTCGCGAAACCGTCGGTTCGCACCGGTTTCTTAAACAACGATGGCGGCGCCGGGCGCGGAACTGACCACTACGTCGAAATGGAGTGGGACGACGCACTCGACCTCGCCGCCGGGCACCTGGATCAGATCCGTACCACGCACGGCAATGAGGCGATCTTTGGCGGTTCCTACGGGTGGGCAAGTGCGGGGCGCTTCCATCACGCCCAGAGCCAGATCCATCGCTTCTTGAACTCAATCGGCGGCTACACCCGCCATGTCGACAATTACAGCTTCGCCGCCGCCATGGTGATCATTCCGCATGTTGTCGGCGAGTTCTTCACCATGCAGCGATCGCAGAACACCTGGACGTCGATCGCCGAACACGGCGAACTTGTCGTGTCTTTTGGTGGTATTGCCTCGCGGCCGATGCAGATCGCCCAGGGAGGGCTCGTTCGGCACTCGTTGCCGTCGATGGTGCGCCAGAGCGCTGCGAAAGGTGTCGATTTCATTTGTTTCAGTCCGTTGCGCAGTGATCTCGACCCTGAGATCGGTGCCGAGTGGATGTCCCTGCGGCCCGGCAGCGACACCGCAGTGATGCTTGGCCTAGCGCATACGCTGCTGACCGAAGACCTGCATGACGCGGAGTTTCTCGATCGCTGCACGACGGGCTTTGAACCGGTGCGACGCTACATTCTCGGCCTCGACGACGGCGTCCCGAAGTCAGCCGACTGGGCCGGCAAATTGGCAGGTTTGGATGCAGACGCGCTGCGGGCCCTCGCCCGACGCATGGCGAAATCTCGAACATTGGTCACTACAGCGGTGGGTGTGCAGCGGGCCGAACATGGCGAGCAGCCGATCTGGATGACCGTCGTGCTAGCTGCTCTGCTCGGCCAGATTGGACTGCCTGGCGCTGGGTTCGGCATTGGCTACGCACAAGACGGCACGGTTGGCAGACCGAACAACTGGCTTCCATGGCCGAGCTTGCCGCAGGGAACGAACTCGGTCGATACCTACATTCCGGTGTCGCGTATCGCCGACATGTTGCTGAACCCCGGCGCTGGCTACACCTACAACGGCAACCACCTGACATACCCCGACATCAAGGCGGTCTACTGGGCGGGAGGCAATCCCTTCCATCACCACCAAGATCTCACGCGACTTACCACGGCATTTCAACAACCCGAGCTCGTGATCGTGAACGAGCCGTTTTGGACCGGTGCAGCTCGACATAGCGACATCGTCTTTCCTGTGACCACGCCCCTGGAACGCAATGACTGGGCCATGACGCGCAAAGAAGATGTGATCGTCGCCATGGCGCAAGCCATCGAACCGGTTGGTGAAGCTCGAAGCGACTTTGCAGTGTTCTGTGGACTTGCCGAGCGACTTGGATCGATCGATGTCTTTGCTGAGAACCGCAACGAAGCGGCATGGCTCGAGTGGTTCTGGGAACGCACCCAGGGCCGCGCTGAGGGCCAAGGACTATCCCTGCCCGACTTCGCGACCGCTCGCGCTGCAGGCATGATCGAGTTGCCGCAGTTGCATGACGATGAACATGTCATGCTTGCCGACTTTCGGGCAGATCCCGAACAGCACCGGCTAGCGACACCAAGCGGCAAGCTCGAGCTGTTCTCAAACGTCGTTGCATCTTTCGGCTATGCGGACTGTCCTGGTCATCCGGCGTGGATCGAGCCATCCGAATGGTTGGGTTCGGCCGAATGCGACATCGACGAGTTGCACCTGATCTCCAATCAGCCAGCATCGAGGCTGCACAGCCAACTTGATGCCGGTGCGACGAGCAAAGCAAGCAAGGTGCGTGGTCGCGAACCGCTCACCATGAATCCCACCGACGCACGGGAGCGCGAGCTGCACGACGGCGACCTGGTTCGAGTTCACAATGAGCGAGGGGCGTTCGTCGCCGGTCTTGTTATCGACGATGCGGTGATGTGCGGGGTCGTGCAAATTTCGACGGGGGCGACCTACGACCCGTACATGCACCCAACGTTGGGCCACATGTGCCTGCACGGCAATCCGAATGCGGTAACACACGACGTTGGCACGTCGAGCTTGGCGCAAGGCCCAAGTTCGTCGACCACGATCGTGCGAGTCGAACGAATCGACGTAGAGATCCCTGAGGTCCGCTGCTTCGAAGCACCCATTGTGACGCTTGTTTCTGGGTAACCAACTCGCGACTCGGCCACCTAGGCTCAGCCGGTGACTGCGACCCGTGACTCGACAATGAAGAGTGGTCACGGACCGATACGCGGATCGAGCCTGAGCCGGGGCGAACTGCTGACAATGCTGTCGGCGATCATGGCCCTGATGGCGCTCGGCATCGACATGTTGTTGCCTGCGTTCGACGACATCGAGGGTGCCTTTGGGCTTGCGCCAGGAGAAACCAGGGTTTCTCAGGTCATCACCGTGTTCTTCCTAGGTCTGGCAGTCGCCCAGCTTTTCTGGGGGCCGTTGGCGGACCGATACGGACGCAAGAAGATTTTGTACGCGGGCATGGTGATCTACGGGCTGGGAGCCATTGGGTCAGCGCTGTCGACGAGCTTTGAAATGCTCTTGCTGAGCCGCTTCGTGTGGGGTGTTGGTGCAGCAGGCTCACGCGTTGTAGCGACCGCGATCATTCGCGACGTTTTCAGTGGCAACGCAATGGCAAAGGCGATGTCGCAGATCATGGCTGTGTTCGTGCTAGTGCCCGTCTTCGCCCCGGCGCTTGGTTCAGGTCTCATCGCGTTCCTTCCGTGGCGTTCGATTTTCTGGTTCTGTCTTGTGTGGGCATTCGGCATAGCGCTCTGGGGTTTGCGAATGCCGGAGACGCTCAATCCCGAGAATCAGCGTCCGCTTGAGATGCGATCGGTGTTCGGTGGCTTCCGGCAAGTGCTGCGGCACCGGCTGACGTCGGGTTACACGATGTCGACATTGTTCATTCAGGGAGTGTTCACGGCGTACCTGGGCAGCTCTGAGCGGATCATCGACGACATCTTTGATCGCGGCGATCAGTTTCCGTTCATCTTTGGTGCCGTCGCCATCTTGTTCGGCGTGGGCGCACTGATCAACGGGTGGGCCGTTGGCATCATCGGTATGCACCGGCTCATCCGACTGGTGTTCATTTCGGCATTTGTCACTGTCGGGGCGCTGGTGGCTATCAGTTTGGCGGCTGATGGTGAGCCTAACTTTTGGATCTTCATGCCGTTGTTGGGCGTGCTGCTCGCTCACTTCATGTTCCTCATGCCGAACCTCAACACTGCGGCGTTAGAACCCATGGGATCGATTGCGGGAACAGCATCGTCGCTAACTGGCGCGGCCCGGATCGCGGGTGGGGCGCTGCTCGGCGCACTCGTCGACAGCCAGGTCAGTGACAGCGTCACGCCATTCGTTATCGCCGCCGCGATCTTCATCGTCTTGGCAGGGGTTTCCGCCGCGCTTGCTGGTGGTCTATCGCTATCCGCACCCGGAGTCCAAGACTCCCTTGCGGAGAACCTGGACTGACCCGGTTGGCAAACTTGGGGAGGAATCGGTCCTTGAACCGGCTCGAGCGATCGCGCACCTTTTGGGAGAACCTGGACGGACCCGTCCGGCTTCGATAGGGTCATAGGGACAACCGAAAACCCCAGCGCTGGGGGAGAGCAACGGCTTGCCGTTCGCCGAAGGAGCAACCGCCCCCGGAAACTCTCAGGCACCCGAACCTTGGCGCTGGCACAACTCTGGAGAGCAGCCGGTTTGCGGCTCACCGAAGGGGCAGCTGAGTTCGACCGAACGCAGCGAAACTCTCAGGTAAACGGACAGAGGGGGGCACCGGAAGATTCGTAACTACCAAGGTGTCCTATGTCTGCCCAAACAACTCCGCCACAAACAGCGCCTGCAATCGCGGTGCCTACTACTGCATTGCCGTCGACAGATCTTGACCGGTTTAGTCATCGACATATCGGACCCAACGCTGATGAGCTTGCAACCATGCTCGCGACCATCGGGGTGGCGAATGTCGCTGCTCTCATGGATGCAACGGTGCCGTCGTCGATTCGCGACGAATCGCTGAACCTCGATGCGCCGCTTACCGAGGCCCAAGCCATCGAGTTGATTACTGAGATTGCTAACCAGAACGAAGTCTTCACCAGCCTGATCGGCACGGGTTACCACGGCACATTCACCCCCGCTGTCCTACGCCGCAACATCCTGGAGAATCCCGCCTGGTACACCGCCTACACGCCGTACCAGCCCGAGATCAGTCAAGGACGGCTCGAAGCTCTCCTCAATTTTCAAACGATGGTTGCTGATCTGAGCGGATTGGATATAGCGAACGCATCATTGCTCGACGAAGGAACTGCTGCAGCCGAAGCAATGGTCATGCTGTACCGACTTTCCAAGTCAAAGCGCAGTGTGTTTTTGGTTGATGATGCGATTCACCCGCAGTCGCTTGCGGTGCTGGCATCGAGGGCCGAACCAATCGGTATCGAAATACGTGTCGCAGCCCGTGAGCTCGATGTTGCCGACGACGTGTTCGGCGTGCTGTACCAGTATCCCGGCACGACGGGCGAGGTCTACGACTTGGCTCCGCTTGTCGCCGCCGCCAACGAAGCTGGAGCGCTCACCGCTGTTGCTGCCGACCTTTTGTCACTCGTAGTTCTCAAGTCGCCCGGTGAGTGCGGTGTTGACGTCGTGGTTGGGTCAACGCAACGATTTGGCGTGCCAATGGGGTGTGGCGGCCCCCACGCAGCATTCATTGCAGCGCGGGAGGGATCGCAGCGTTCGCTACCAGGCCGCGTGGTTGGCATGTCAGTCGACTCCGAGGGGCGCCCAGCACTGCGTTTGGCATTGCAAACACGCGAGCAACACATACGACGCGAGAAGGCGACCAGCAACATCTGCACGGCGCAAGTTCTCCTCGCTGTCATGGCTGCGATGTATGCGAGCTATCACGGCCCAGATGGCCTGCGTGCCATTGCGAACCGGGTGCACGGTCATGCGTGTACTGCCGCAGCAGGTCTTCGAGCCGCGGGATTTGAGTTGGCACACGATGTGTGGTTCGACACCATTGCGGTGAAGACCAACGGCGACTCGGCCACATTCGTCGCCGCAGCCGTCGAACGCCGCATCAACGTGCGTCACGTGAGCGATGACATCGTCTCGATGAGTTTCGACGAGACGACATCTGAGGCAACGGTTGCTCTGGTTCTTGAGGCCTTTGGAGCTGCGCTATCGACACTGGATTCACCTCTCGATGGGCTCCGCCGTTCCGATGAGATCTTGGACTATGAGCCATTTCATCGCTTCCGCACCGAAACCCAGATGTTGCGGTACTTGCGATACCTGAGCGACAAGGACATTGCCCTTGACCGGTCCATGATCCCGCTTGGGTCATGCACCATGAAGCTCAATGCAACGACCGAAATGGAACCCATTACGTGGCCAAGCTTCGCCGACGTCCACCCGTTTGCTCCCCGTTCGCAGCGCCAGGGTTACGAACGCCTCGTTGCTGAACTTGAGCAGATGCTCGCTGAGATCACCGGCTATGCCGGTGTTTCGTTGCAACCGAACGCCGGTTCTCAGGGTGAGCTCGCTGGCCTGCTCGCCATTCGAGCATGGCATCACGCCAACGGAGACATGGACCGCACCGTCTGCCTTATCCCGTCCTCGGCACATGGAACGAATGCAGCGAGTGCAATCATGGCTGGCATGCGCGTTGTGGTCGTTGCTTGCAAGGACAACGGTGACGTAGACGTCGACGACCTCAAGAAACAGATCGCTGCGTACCACGACGAACTCGCCGCGATCATGGTCACCTATCCGAGCACGCACGGCGTATTTGAGGCGGCCATCGGAGAAATCTGCGCCTTAGTCCACGAGGCCGGCGGCCAGGTCTACGTAGACGGCGCGAACCTGAATGCCTTGGTAGGGCTAGCACGACCCGGTCGGTTCGGTGCCGATGTGTCGCATCTCAACCTGCATAAGACCTTCTGTATCCCGCACGGGGGCGGCGGGCCGGGCGTTGGCCCCGTAGCCGTTGGTGAGCACCTCGTTCCGTATCTGCCTGGACATCCGGTCTTGCACGAAGCAGGCGAACGCATGCAAGGCCCCACGATTTCGGCGGCCCCGTGGGGCTCTGCCGGGATTCTGGCCATTCCCTATCTGTACATCGCCATGATGGGCGCCGATGATCTTCGCTCGGCCACGACCACAGCGATCGTGAGCGCTAACTACATCGCTGCACGACTCGAGCCCCATTTTCCGGTCTTGTATCGGGGCGAAGGTGGCTACGTGGCGCACGAGTGCATCTTGGATCTGCGGCCGTTACGTGAGGCCACCGAGGTCACGGTTGATGACGTTGCCAAACGACTAATCGATTACGGCTTTCACGCACCAACGATGTCGTTCCCGGTCGCGGGGACGCTGATGGTCGAGCCGACCGAGTCCGAATCGCTCGACGAGATCGACCGGTTCTGTGATGCCATGATCGCCATTGCTGGCGAAGCGAAACGAGTCGAGACGGGGGAGTGGCCAGTCGATGACAACCCTCTCGTGCATGCGCCCCACACCGCCGAGGCGGTCACCGCAGATGAGTGGTCACATCCGTATTCCCGCCAGGTTGCGGCCTATCCAACCGTTACTTCGCGTCGCAACAAGATATGGCCTCCGGTCGCACGAATCGATGGAGCGCACGGCGACCGCAACTTTGTATGTAGCTGTCCTCCTCTCGAAGAACTCGCCGAAGCAGGCGCGACCCGATGAGCGCCGAAACCACTTCGCCTCGTCGCACACCTCTGTACAACGTGCATGTGGACGCGGGCGCTCGCATGATCGACTTCGCAGGCTGGGATATGCCGGTCTGGTACGAGAGTGCCACCGATGAACATCACGCGGTGCGCAACAACGCTGGCCTCTTCGACCTGAGCCACATGGCCGAGTTGTTCGTTGTTGGCCCCGATGCTGCTGCGGCGATCGACCATGCGTTACTCATCGAAGCGTCAACGATGCCGGTGGGCCGCGCCCGCTATTCGATGATGTGTACGAGTCTGGGCGGGATCATCGACGACCTCATCGTGTACCGCCTGACCGAAACCGACTTCATGGTCGTCGCAAACGCAAGTAATGGCGACGCTGTGTTCGCAGAGCTCGTCGAACGCGCCGCCAACTTTGATGCGGCGGTCCAGGACCGTACCGAGGATTTCGCGCTTGTTGCGGTGCAGGGCCCGCGTGCTGAACAGATCACTGCCGACTTGGTGGATGCCGAGCTACGAGAGCTGCGGTACTACCGAGTCGCCGAAGTCGAGATCGGAGGAGAGACCTGCTACGCCGCACGCACCGGTTACACCGGCGAAGACGGTTTTGAGTTGTTCGTGCCCGCCGCCTTGGCTACAGGACTCTGGAGCGATCTGCTCAAAGCCGGTGCGGCAGATGGCATGGTGCCCGTCGGGCTTGCTGCGCGGGACACCCTTCGACTTGAAGCTGGTATGCCGCTGTACGGAAACGAATTGACGATCGAGACGACCCCGTTCGATGTGGGCTCGGGCCGTCTTGTCAAATTCACCGAGACCGGCTTTGTGGGCAGCGACGCCCTTGCGGTTGCCGCAGATGAGCCACACCAATTTCTGGTGGGTCTGCATGTCGAAGGTCGTCGCCCAGCCCGAACCGGCTACGAGGTACACGTCGGTGGAACACCCATCGGCGTGATCACCAGTGGTGCGCTGAGTCCGACTCTCGGCGTTCCTATTGCGATTGCCCGGCTCAACCGAACACCAGCGATTGGTGACTCGGTAGAAATCGATGTGCGCGGCTCGATGACTAGCGCAACCGTGGTCGAGCTTCCGTTCTATACGCGGGCCAAATGACCCGTCTAACTACTCCAACTACCAAAACGTCTCAAGGAGACAGCCCAACTATGAGTGAGATCCCCGAGCAACTGTCCTTTACCGCAGAACACGAGTGGATCGCCCATGGCGACGTTGCCACCGTTGGCATCACCGCCCATGCCGTCGAAGAACTCGGCGACATCGTGTTCGTGGAGCTCCCTGCACTGGGTGACAGCGTCACCGCCGGCACACCGTGTGGCGAGATCGAATCGACCAAAGCGGTCAGTGAGATCTACGCTCCAATGACAGGTGAGATCGTCGAAGTCAACGATGTCCTCGAAGGTGCTCCCGAGACTGTAGGTGAGGATCCTTACGGCGACGGATGGCTCTTCAAAATCAAGACTGCCGAAGGCGAATACGCGCTACTCGATGCCGCCGCGTATCGCTCGCTCATCGAGGCCTAGGGGCAGGTCACGTGGCAGGTGACCCGAGTCCCCAAGCTGGCGACCCGACATCAGCGGGGCGAACAATCGACCTTGACGCGCTCGACCTTGGGCATATGGCTAGATATGCGCGTACCGCAACGTTCGCGCCGAACTGGTGGGCGGTGCTACTCACCGATGCTTCGGTTGGGCTTGTCGTGGTGATCCTGGGGGTACTCGTTGCCAGTCTTTGGATTGGCTGGCTCGGCTGGATCGTGATACTCCTTGGCGTGCTGTACATGCTGATGGTTGGACGCCGCTTCTTGCAATGGCGCTGGCTGCGCAGCAAAGCTGACTTGTAGCGCTGTGCTCAACGGGCCAGTTGCGGACGCTAGATGCTGTCGCGACTGGCGCTTGGCACTTGCGCCTTCTTTACTGCGGCGGGAATGATTGGAATGTCCTCGTCGGCGAGGGGCTCCATCCACTCTTTGCGGGCGAGCGCAGCCTCAATGAACGGTGCGAGTTCGGCTTCTTTTGCTGCCACCCGCGCCGCCTCGTGTTCTTTGAACTCGGGCATGACCTCGGCGGCGAACAGCTCAAGTGCGTCGCAGATGTCTTGATGGGGATTGCGCCCCGCTTGCTGGATGAAGATCAGCTGGTCGACACCGGCTGCTTCGAGGTCACGAATGTGGCGGCGGGCATCGGCAGGCGTGCCAATCGCCGAGGCATAGTCATCTCCCTGTGCCATTGCTTTGGCAACGAAGGTCTCGGTTGCATCAGGGCCACGTTGTTCTTGGAACTCGCTCCATAGGTTAGTTCGCCCGGGCACACTGTCCTTGGTGACCATGGCACCAATCGCATACTGGAAGAACTCGAATCCCTCACGGCCACGTCGGATCGCCTCGGCGCGCTCCTGGTGAAGGGAAAAGCCGGTGACGAGCGCGATGTTGGCGTTGACGGTGTGCCCGATCGGCACACACTCGTCGCTTTTGATGATGTCGTAATACGTCTTGACCCAGTGTTCAGCTTCGGTTGGATCGACGAAGGTGAAGGCTAGGGCGCCAATGCCCAAGCGTGCTGCAAGCTCGATGGTCGAACGGTTGGTGCATGCAATCCACATGGGCGGGTGTGGCTTTTGGCTGGGCTTTGGCAAGACGTTACGACATGGCATGGAGAACGAATCGCCGTCGTAGCCCGGGTAGGGCGTCATGGTCATCATGTTGGCGATCTGTTCGCCCGCTTCGATGCTCTGCGCTCGCTTCTCCTTGGCTGGGACCCCAAACCCGCCGAGCTCCATACGAGTCGCACCTTCACCAATGCCGAATTCGACCCGGCCACGCGAGATCAGGTCGAGTGTGGCTACCTCTTCGGCGACTCGTGCCGGGTGGTTGTAGTTCGCAGGCGTGTGCTTGATGCCGTGGCCGATTCGTATCTGATCGGTCCTCGCAGCGCACGCAGCAAGAAAGACCTCAGGTGCCGAGGAGTGCGAGTACTCCTCAAGGAAGTGGTGCTCAACTGCCCAGACGTGATCGATGCCGAGCTGGTCAGCCAGAACAACCTGGTCGACGGCGTCGTTCAGCAACTGTTCTTCGTCACCTTCGCCCCACGGCTTTGGGAGCTGGTGTTCGTAGAAAATTCCGAAGCGCATATGCGATCTCCATCTGTCTGCGTAGAAGAAACGCTAGTGGGGGCGCGGCCATCGATCGGTAACCCGCTAGTGAATTACCTGGAGGCCGCGCGGATAGCGACAAGCTCAGAAGCCTCCAGGCTCACGTTCCCGCTCTTGTTCGCTGCGCTCGCGGGCCGCTAGGCCACGATTCAGCTTGTTTCGACTCGCACGCTCTCAGCTATCCGCTGAACCTCCTGGCGCCCCTACTCCCCGTGGGTGGTGCGAAGTTCGCGTTTGAGGACCTTGCCGGTTGCGTTGTGCGGGATCTCGTCGATGAACACCACGGACTGCGGGACCTTGAACCGTGCGAGGTGTTCGCGACAGTGGTTGACGATTGTGGTGTCGTCGATCGATTCGCCTTCTTTTACGACAACGATGGCGCGTCCAACCTCGACCCACTTGTCGTCGGGGACGCCAATGACGGAGACCTCGCCGATCTGTGGAAGCTGATAGATCACGTTCTCGACTTCTGCTGGATAGACATTCTCACCACCAGAGATGTACATGTCCTTCCACCGGTCCACGATGTAGAAGAAGCCGTCTTCGTCTTCGCGCGCTGCGTCGCCAGTGTGTAACGAACCATCGGTTATCGCTTCGGCCGTCGCCTCAGGTCTATTCCAGTATCCCGGTGTTACGTTCGGGCCCCGCACCCATAATTCTCCGGTCGCGCCGACTGGAACGTCCTGACCCTCATCGTCGACGATGCGAACCTGGGTGTGCATTGCGGATAGGCCAGCGGAGCCGATTTTGACTCGCAGTCCTCGGGTTTGAGCGCTGTGACCAGTCAAATGAACGAGTCATCACTCCAAAGTAGACGTCCAGCGTCCGCCCATGTCAGACGACCTACGCCAAAACCGCTCCCGGGTTAACGACACGGTGCCTCGCACCGTGACGTTTGGACGTGATGACTGGTTGTGGCTGGTTGTGGCTGGACTAGCCGAGTTCAGAACCCACGATTGAGGCGAAGCTGACGCACTCGCCTGGCGCTCCGCCCAGGTTGTGGGTCATGCCGAGCGTTTTGCCGCCCTCGGTAACGGATTTGATCTGCCGGTCAGCCGGGGCTTCTTTGCGAAGCTGCAACCAGCATTCGAACAACATACGTAGGCCGGAGGCGCCGATGGGGTGGCCAAAGCTTTTCAAGCCACCGTCAGGATTCACTGGCAGCTCGCCGTCGAGGTCAAAAGTTCCCGCAAGCACTTCTTTCCAACCCATGCCGCGGTCGGCGAAGCCAAGGTCTTCCATGAGAACCAGTTCGGTTGGCGTGAAGCAGTCGTGCACTTCGGCCATGGCAATCTCGGCGCGGGGGTTCGTGACACCAGCCTGGGCATACGCGTCTTCGGCACATGCTACGACTTCGTGGAAGGTCGTGTAGTCGTAGTCGGAGTCGATTGGACCAGCAGCTGGGCCAGCGGTGAATGACAAGGCCTTTACATACAACGGATTGTCGGTGTACTTGTGTGCGTCTTCGGCGCGGCACAAGATCGCCGCAGCTGAGCCATCACTGACGCCAGAGCAGTCGTAGATACCAAGGTCACCAGCGATAAGCGGTGCGTTGCAGATCTTCTCTATGCTCACTTCCTTTTGGAACTGAGCACGAGGGTTACGAGCGCCGTTGTAATGGTTCTTCCAGGCAATCCGGGCCATGACCTCTTTCATCTCTTGGCGGTCAACCCCGTATTTGTCGGCGTATGCCGGGGCCAGCAATGAGAAACTTGCCGGTGCGGTAAGCGTTGACTTGGTGCCGTCGTCGGGAAGTGGTGAGCCAACAAGGCCGGACATGCCGTTGTCTTTGAGCTTTTCGACACCAATGGCCATGACCATGTCAAACGCGCCAGAGGCCACGGCATACGCCGCGTTACGGAACGCTTCGGAACCGGTTGCACACATATTTTCGACGCGAGTGACAGGTTTGTAATCGATCTTGAGAGCGCGACTCAATGCCAAGCCAGAGACAGCAGATCCAAGGGTGCCGAACCAGTACGCGTCAAGGTCTTCTTGCTGGATGCCCGCTGATTCATACGCACCGTGGGCTGCTTCGATGAGCATGTCGTCGACCGACTTGTCCCAGTGTTCGCCGAAGTTGGTGCAGCCCATGCCGATGATCGCGACCTGGTCCTTGATACCTCGTGATGCCATGACTGTCTCCTGTCCTACTGTCTTGCTGTCGTTGGTTTTGTTCTCGTTTAGTTTGTTTCTCGGCTGATCGTCCTACCGGACCGGGGTTGCTTTCCAAAAGTAGTTATGCACGCCGTCTGCTGTCAGCAACCGGCGAAAGGTCATCTGAACGCGCAAGCCAACCTGAACTTCTTCGGGGTCGGCGTCGGTGAGTTCGGCTTTGAAACGGCCACCACCGTCAAAGTCGATAATAACCCCCACGGTGGGCGGTGAAAGGGAGTAGGCCAAACGATCGATGGTGAACGTAGTGACGCTGGCCTCAACATCGGCCATGGGCACCATCTCCATGTCGTCGACGTTGCCGCCTTTAACCGACACGCGTTGCGGCGGTAGATGGATAGCGCCCGACTCGCGATCTCGTGAGCCTTTGAAGCCGTACTTCCATGCCGACATCCGGCTCGAGGGAGGTGCTGCGGGCGGTACCGGGTCAGGACGACGCGGGGGTTCGCGGTCCAGGAAGCCACGCCAGGTGAGAAACGTTTGATAGCCGAGCGAATCGTTGCCATTGGCGATCTGCGCTGCAACGGTCGCGTGCGGCGTGTAGTCGGCGATTGCATCGGTGGTGCGGAAGAAGTTGACGTCGCAGCCATCTGCCAACGTGACGACCATGATGATCTGGCCTGGTTCGGCAGTATCCAGTGCATTAGCCAACATGAGCAAACTGTGCGAGCTACCAGTCGCTCCTACCGTGTCGGACAGGTCACCGGCAACCGGCGTGTCGCCAGGAATACCGGCAGCGCGAGCTGCGCCGCGAACGGCGCGGGCGTGCAGGCCTGACACGATGGCAAGGTCCACGGAGTCAACCGAAATATCGGTGTCCTTGCTCGCTGCGGTTGCCGCCTCGGTCACCAGGGGTAGGTAGACGGCCTCGCCAAAGCGCTCCTCCCAGACGCGCGAATAGTCCCAGCCTGGCTGGCGCCAACGGTCAAGGAACTCGGCGGTTGCTGAGGCGCCGCCGAGCCATTCGGCAATGACTGGAGCGTCGTGGTCGGATCCAACCAAAATAGCGACGGCAGCATCGCCCATGTTTGCTTCGTCGGCCGATGATGGTCTTCCGGAGCGAACGTCGGAGCTTGTCATGAGCACTGGACGTTGATCGTTCAAGGACGCCGTGAGAGCCGCAGTCGTGGATCGCACGGAACCAACCATGTCGCCCGCAAAAACGCTCGATGGGAAGTCCAGGGCGGCATGGACGGCATTCGCGTTCGTCTTGTCAAGGTAGGGCGGTGTTGCCGACGCAAAGTACAGCGCATCGGGAGTGGGAGCGGTACCTGCGGAAAAGGAACGGAACAGGTTTCGCGCTGCCTCAACGGACATCGACGTTGCGTCTTCGTCATAGGAGGCAACGGATCGCGTTCCTCGCCCGCCACCAGCGCCAAGCGCTGCACCAATAGCTGCACGCTGTAAGCGGTAATACGGCACGTAGGTTCCATACCCAACAATTCCGCGCATCTTCACCCCAAGAAGTCGTTCGTTACCACTTAAGCCAACCACGTAGCGCAAGGGTTTGCCAACTGCAGACGAACAACCGCAGGTCTGGCAGGTCAGATGGGAGGGCAATGCGATGGGAAGGCATGAGAAGTGCCGCGGGACAATCGCACGTCGGTCTGCCCTATTGTGATCCTGTGGTGCACAGGTGCGAATCGTGCGGACAAGAAGTGTCCGAGAGCAGCGTTCACACCCACGCGGTATGGCTGGACCCAGATGATGAAGGCGCCGCGAACACGGACTCGGGCCACAGCGGGCCAGCCGGCGGCGACTCGTTAGACGGTGGTGACACGGCCAAACACGGCGATGCCGATTCGGTCAGGTCTGGAAGGGACCGCAAGTTGCTCGCCGTGGTCGTTGGAGCAATAGCGGTGTGGGCGGCCTTCATTGGTATCAGTCGCATTGTCACGCCCGATGACGCGATCGACCAGGCCGCAGCAGAGGATCTGGCGCGTGCCGCCGCGGAACGCGAAGCCGAAGCCATCGAGGCTGAGCAGCCTGGTGAACCTGAGGAGTTCGATTCCCCTGAAGATGGTGGTGAACTCAATCCATCTCCAAGCGGGGCGTACACAGCCGCCGACGCCGCCCCGGGGTTCCCAGCGGTAGAGGAGGCGGCTCGACTCCTCGCCGACCTTGGGGCCGAGTCTGACCCATCGTCGCCGTTGGGGTTGTTGCAGCGTGACCTTGTCGAGCGAGGTATTGCGCCGATCGTTGTCTACGAAGCGCGAGGCGGCTTGGTCATGATCGATCTTGTCGAGGGAGCGGTATTGGTGCGTACCGCTTCCAGCCGCAGCTTTATCGAGCGAGGTGTTTCCGAGGTTGGCGTCGATGCCTTTGACGAGCAAGAGCGGAATCGGCTTAGTCGTGTCGGTGTCGACTATCTCGAGCCAAATGTCGAGATCTTCCGCTCGGGCCCGGTGACGTATGCGATCGATCCGATCACGTTGGGAGCCGTGAGGTTGTTCGACGACGGCAGCATGATCGTTGTGGTTGAAGATGAACCGGTCGGCTACGTCGTGCCTGGCTCATCCCTTGCTCGTCGTGCGGCCTTGGTTTCGGTCCTATGGCAGGACACGGGCGAGTCGTTTCGTGCGCCGAACGGCTTTCAGCTGTTCGCTGCAGATGGTTTAGGGCTGCTTGCGGTGCCGATGTCACCAACGGGGGCGACCCGTATTGCTTCACCCGCGGCGTTCGTTCAGCTGAGTGAATTTCGGATCATTACTGCGAACTCTGCCGCTCGACTGGAACAAGTTTGTGTGACCGAGACCGATTGTGCGCTGTCGGTCACTGCAAACGAGACCGGCGATGCGTGGGATGTGTCGCCGAACTTCGTGCGGCTCGGAGACCAGTTCGTTTTGTCACCCGACGGCCTGTCGTTGGTGCGGTTCAGCCCCGAAGGATTCGGCGAGCTCTTTTTGTCGCACGGTCCTGTGACCACCTGGATCAACGGTGCCGGGGTTGAGGCGCCGACATGGAGTCCGAGCTCGGATTTCATTGCATGGCTCGACCGGGTCGGGGGTAACGAGCTGAAGTTGTTGTTCCCCGACGATCGTGGCCGCATCACCCTGCCGCTCGACGAATGGGATCTGCCGCTACCGATCAGCGCTGACCTGCTGATTTTCGAGCGGGACGAGATCGGTGCGTCCAGTTAGATTTGCGGGCTAGGCACGTGGGTTAGGTACGTGGGTTAGGTACGTGGGCTAGGTACGCAGCGCGACTGGCGTGGTGACTTCTGCATAGAAGTCGTTGCCCTTGTCATCGACCACGATGAATGCGGGGAAGTCTTCGACCTCGATGCGCCAGATGGCTTCCATGCCAAGTTCGGGATATTCGAGCACTTCGACCTTGCGGATCGAGTCCTTTGCCAACCTGGCTGCTGGGCCGCCAATGGAGCCGAGATAGAAACCACCGTGTGTGGCACACGCGTTGGTGACCTGCTGTGAGCGGTTTCCTTTGGCGAGCATGACCAACGAGCCGCCAGCCGCTTGAAACTGCTCGACGTACGGATCCATACGACTGGCCGTGGTAGGCCCAAACGAACCCGACGCGTATCCCTTGGGCGTCTTTGCTGGTCCGGCGTAGTAAATCGGGTTCTCTCGCAAGTACTCGGGCATTTCTTCGCCGGCGTCGAGACGCTCTTTGATTTTCGCGTGCGCGATGTCTCGTCCAACAACGAGTGTTCCCGACAAAGACAAGCGGGTCTTGACCGGGTATTGCGTGAGTTGGGAGCGAATGTCGTCCATTGGCTGATCAAGGTTGACTTCAACCACTTCACGAGAGAGTTGGCCGTCGGTCGTCTCCGGCAAGAAGCGTGCCGGATCACGTTCGAGAGCTTCGATCCAGACACCCTCGCTATTGATTTTGGCCATGACCTGGCGGTCTGCCGAACATGACACCGCGAGACCAACGGGACATGATGCGCCATGACGGGGGAGTCGGATGACGCGAACGTCATGGCAGAAGTACTTGCCACCGAACTGGGCCCCGATGCCAAACTCTTGGGTCATCTTGAGAATGCGATCTTCCCATTCGAGATCACGGAAGGCATGACCGCTCTCGCTACCTGCTGTTGGCAAACCATCCAGATATCGCGTGGATGCCATCTTGGCCATCTCAACGGCGTACTCGGCACTGGTGCCGCCAATGACGATGCCAAGGTGGTAGGGCGGGCACGCGGATGTGCCGATCTTGCGAAGCTTCTCGTCGAGGAAGTTGATCAGGCTAGTTTCGTTAAGCAGCGCCTTAGTTTCTTGAAACAAATAGCTTTTGTTGGCCGAGCCGCCACCCTTAGCCATGAAGAAGAACTTGTATTCGTCACCCGGGATCGCCTCGATCTTGATCTCAGCGGGAAGGTTGGTGCCGGTGTTCTTCTCGGTGAACATGTCCAGCGGCGCGAGCTGCGAGTAGCGCAGGTTCGACGTCTGGTAGGTGTCGAAGATGCCGCGTGCGATAGCAGGCTTGTCGTCGCCTGATGTAAGGACGTATTGGCCCTTCTTGGCTTTGACAATGGCGGTGCCTGTGTCTTGGCAACCGGGCAGAATTCCGGCGGCGGCAATATTGGCGTTCTTGAGCAGCTCAAGCGCTACAAAGTGATCGTTGGGCGAAGCATCAGTGTCGTCAAGGATCGCAGCGACCTGCGCAAGGTGCGAAGGACGCAGCAGGTGGGCGATGTCGCGCATTGCCTCACTGGTGAGCGCGGTGATGGCTTCGTCACTTACTTCGAGAAACGTGCGCCCACCAAGATCGATGGTCGAAACGCCTTCGGTTGTGACGAGGCGATACTCGGTCGTGTCTGGACCGTCCAACGGGAGTAGGTCGCGGTAGCTGAAGTCAGTCATTGGGTTCCAATCAGCCGAGCGCTGGAGTGCCGAGGTACGGCGGCGGGTCGTCATCCTCAGGAATCGATGGCCAGCTCCAGCTCATCTGAGCCGAGAGTGTTTTGGCGACGTCACGCCACGCCTTGGGATTCCAACCCTCGGCAGCGCCCACGACATTGAGTGCATGGTCGATGTGCACGAAGGCAGGCAACATCTCAAGTTCAAGACCCTTAGCGAACGTTCGGTCCGGGTCAGTGAAGGTTAAGAACTCGTCGGCCATTGGACCTAGGAACTCGCGGGCCTGATCGTCGGTTCCTGTTACAAGCCATGCAGTTCGTACGTCGGCTGCGTTGTAATTGGCCAGAACACGCGCGGCCGTGTCGATGATCCAAGAGCTTTCATGGGTGAATGGATCGAGGACAACCACGGCTAGGTGAAAGGTGGTAACCCAGTCGCCAAGGGGGCGAGGATCACCTTGCAGTGGATCGAGCTCAATCTCAGGTGGGGGAGCAGTAGCCATCAGACGCGACGCTAGCGCGCCGTGGTGCCAATCTGATCGTTCCTAGTCCTTGGAATTGTGAAAGGTTCCCGGTGGGTAGACCTTTGGTCGATGCCTGCCACTACCGTCGGTGCGGTGCACCCGATTGAACGGCTCCGGTACGTCGCCAGAGCAACGCATGTGCCAGCTGACGTGCTCGCACGCGAAACAGCAATGGCGCTCGCCGATTTCGTGGGAGATGACGCGGCGCTTCTGATCGCGTGTAAACGCATCTTGTCGCGCCAGCCGACGTCAGCGCCGCTTGTGTGGCTGACCGCTCATGCGCTCGCCGCACCGAACCAACGACGAGCCCTGTGGGAAGCCGTCGAGCAGCTTGAAGAGGACCAAACGCAAGCAGCGCTTGCGTACTCGTTGCCCGATGACGCAACCGTGGCGGTCGTTGGGTGGTCCGACAGCCTCGGCACCCTGGCCCGGCGGCGCGGCGACATTGGTTTCATCGCTGTCGACACCGACGGCAGTGTCGAATACCAGATCGACCGCTATGCAGACGAAGACCAGCGCATCACCGTCGTTGATGCCGAGAGCACAGCGCAGGCCCTGTTCGACACAACCCACCTGCTTGTTCCGTTCGACGCGCTCGGCGAGGAACAAGGACTTGCGGCGATCGGCACATTCGCTGCTGCGGCGGTTGCGCGTCATATCGATGTGCCGGTTTGGGGAATCGCATCACTTGGGGTTGGGCTCGGCGGTCGGATGTACGACGGTCTGACTCGCCGCTGGCACGAACACGCTACGGAGCCTTTGACCTTGCGCGAGCGCGAAGAAGTGCCGACCGTGCTGATTGATCAGGTCATCACACCGACGGGGCTTACGGCATCAGCAGGTGCAGCACGTGCTGGCGGTTGTCCAATCGTGCCCGAACTCTTCTGACCGAGGGGTGTCGTGGCAGATGACGCCCTGACAGCGGCGCCGCCGCATGCAGTTGTCGCACCAGTCCAGCGGTGGGGCCAGACAAACCTGCGCGACTTGCCGTGGCGCCAAACCCGTAATCCGTGGCACATCTTGGTGAGTGAAACAATGCTGCAACAAACGCAGGTGCAGCGGGTTGTCGGTAGGTATCACGATTTTCTCGAGCGGTTTCCGACACCACAGGTATGCGCGGAGGCGCCAGTAAGCGCCGTCATCGACCTCTGGGCTGGTCTGGGTTTTAACCGCAGAGCCGTGAACCTGTGGCGTGCTGCCGAGATGATTGCGACCGAGTACCAGGGCGAGTTCCCGGACACCGAAGGCGAGCTCCGGAACCTGCCAGGCGTTGGTCCATATACGGCTCGCGCAATTCTGGTATTCGCATTTGAACGCGACGTTGGTGTGCTCGACACCAACGTTGGCCGCTTGCTCGCTCGTTGGACAGGTAGGTCACTTCGACCCAAAGAGGCGCAGGTAATGGCTGACGCGCTGGTTCCACCCGGCGACGGTTGGTCATGGAATCAGGCGCTGTTTGACTTTGCTGTCGCGGTGTGTCCCAAGCGCGAACCGAGTTGTTCGACCTGCCCTATCGCCACTGAGTGCGCGTGGCATGGTGTCGGCGCGGATCCGGCTGCAACAAGCGCTGGCGTCTCGACACCACAGTCGAAGTTCGATGGGTCAGAACGCCAGGTGCGCGGCCGAATCGTCGACGCACTGCGCAGAGGTCCCGTTGGTGCGACGGACCTAGAACGTTTCGCACGGCCCGCTGATACAGCGGACGACATGACCCGCATCGTGCAGTCGCTGATCGATGATGGGCTAGCCGAAACTAACGGATCTGATATCACGCTTCCCCGTTAGGAATGCGCCTAACGCGTCAGTGTGAACTTCGTCTCACCCGCCCATGAACGCTGCGTGAAACCTGGCACGGTTCCAACGGGCGCTCTAGACTGCCCCGATGCACGGCGCAGGTCTCACATTCTTCGGTGTCCGCGGGTCGACACCGTTTAGCGCTGCATCACACACCGGCTTTGGCGGCAATACATGCTGCGCAGTGATTGACATCGCTGACGAGAAGCCAATCATCCTGGACATGGGGTCAGGTCTTTTTGCCTACGCCCGCGAACTTGACGGTTGCGCACTCGAAGCCACGGTCTTGCTCACCCACCTGCACTGGGATCATGTCGCTGGATTGCCATTCTTTTCTCCGGTTCTTTGTCCAGGCGGGTTGCTTGATATCTACGGCCCACCCGATGAGGGCATGACGCTTGCACAAGCAATCGACAAGCTGATCCAACCACCCTTCTTTCCGGTTACGACAGCCGACTTCGCTGGCGAATTGCGCATTCACGACTTTTGGTCCGACGATCTTGTTGTGAGCGGTGCAAAGGTCTGGGCGCGACCGGTTCCGCATACGAGCGCAACGAGTGGCTACCGCATAGAGATTGCCGGCCATTCAGTGGTGTACATCCCGGATCATCAGCAACCTATCGACGATGCATCACAGGTTGCTGACACGGTCCTTGAGCTGTGCGACGGCGCTGACCTGCTCATCCACGACGGTCAGTATCCGCAGGCGTTGTTTGAGGAACGGGCGCACTGGGGCCATAGCACGCCTGACTATGCCGTCGAAGTGGCCCGCCAAGCGGGGGTGTCCTCGCTAGCACTCTTCTCGCACGACCCACTGCACACCGATGACGAACTCCTCGCCATCGAACGCTACGCACAAGATCTCGGCGAACAGGCTGGCCTAGACCACGTGTTCTCGGCTCGTGAGGGCATGCGAGTGCCCCTGAGCGACTGAAGACCAGGTTCGCATCACGAACTGGTAGGCAAATCACCGCAGCTCATTGGCCCTCATGATGGTCGCGAGTCCTAAGCTGCGGCGGTGCCTATATATGCCCTTGGTTCGCAAGAGCCGACAATTGCCAGCGATGCGTACATCCACCCCCAGGCTGTCATCATCGGCAGCGTGACTATTGGAAGTGAGTCAACCGTTTGGCCACATGCGGTGCTGCGCGGCGATGACGGCGAAATCATCGTGGGCGAACGGACCTCGATCCAAGACGGATCGGTGCTGCACACCACGCCTCATCTATGGACTCGTGTCGGTGACGACTGCGTGATTGGTCATCTTGTGCATCTCGAAGGCTGCACGGTGCTCAGCAGAGCACTCGTTGGCAGCAACTCAGTGGTGCTCCACGACGCAGTCATCGGCAACGGTGCGCTGGTGGCGGCGAGCGCAGTGGTACTCGGCGGCACCAAGGTCCCCGACGGCGCCATGGCGGCAGGCATCCCAGCGAAAATTCGTGAAGGCAAATCCGATGCCGAGATGATCGCGATGGGCGCTGCCAGCTATGTCGAACGCGGACATCGATTTGCCAAGGAACTGCGCCGGCTTGACTGACGTCGTGCGCTAAATCGCGAACAAAGAAAAGGCGTGATAGCGCACCTACTCGGTGTTGGCACTACGTGTTCCAATGTGTCTCTTTGGATCATTCTGCGGAGTGTTGCGGTCTTCAGCTAACAAATGTCGGCCTTTCGGCCCGGAAAATCGGGAAGAACATACGCCACAGAAGCGTTGGCCAGAGCCACGCAGTCTCTAAGCTGATTGCATCCACCATTGCCGCAAAGGGAAGCCACATGGCGAATACTGAAGTCGATCTCGGACTTGGTCGTTACAAGCTGGGCTGGAGCGACGAAGAGAACTACGTCTTCAAGCCAAAGAAGGGTCTTTCGACCGACATCGTCAATGAGATGTCGTGGATGAAAGGCGAACCAATGTGGATGCGCGATTTCCGCATGAAGTCGCTCAATCGGTTTGAGAAACGCGCAATGCCCAACTGGGGCGGCAACGTCCAAGGCATCGACATCAACGACATCTACTACTACGTCAAGCCGACCGAGGGTCAGGCAAAGGACTGGGACGACGTACCCGACTCGATCAAGGACACCTACGAGAAGCTCGGTATCCCCGAAGCAGAACGCAAGTACTTCGCGGGTGTAACCGCGCAGTACGAAAGCGAAGTGGTTTACCACAAGAACCGTGTCGATCTCGAAGAGCAGGGTGTCATCTTCACCGACATGGACACCGCTCTGCGCGAGTATCCCGAATTGGTCCAGCAGTACTTCGGCAAGATCATCCCGCCGAACGACAACAAGTTCTCTGCTCTGAACTCGGCGGTCTGGTCGGGCGGCAGCTTTATCTATGTGCCGCCAAACACCGAAGTCGAATTGCCGCTTCAGGCTTACTTCCGTATCAACACCGAGAACATGGGTCAGTTCGAGCGCACGCTGATTATTGCCGATGAAGGCTCAAAGGTGCATTACATCGAAGGCTGTTCTGCGCCGGTGTACTCGACAGACTCGCTGCACTCAGCAGTCGTTGAAATCGTAGTCAAGCCTCATGCTCGCGTGACCTACACGACGATTCAGAACTGGTCCAACAACGTGTTCAACCTGGTCACCAAGCGCGCACGCGTCGAAGAAGGCGGCCACATGGAATGGGTCGATGGCAACATCGGTAGCCAGTTGACCATGAAGTACCCCGCCGTTGTCATGGTTGGCCCCAAGGCATCCGGCACGGTTCTGTCGGCTGCCTACGCCGGTCCGGGCCAGCATCAAGACGCTGGCGCCAAGATGACCCACGCTGCGCCAGAAACCACGTCCAAGATCATCTCGAAATCCATCTCAAAGGACGGCGGCCGCACCAGCTACCGCGGTTTGGTTCGGGTCGAGCCCGACGCCTACGGCTGTAAGAGCTTTGTGCAGTGCGACGCGCTGATTCTCGACGACGAGAGTGTGAGCGATACGTACCCCTACATGGAGATCGGGTCACCCGATGCCATCGTGGGCCACGAAGCCACCGTGTCAAAGGTCGACGGCGAGCAGTTGTTTTATCTGATGAGCCGTGGCTTGTCCGAAGAGCAGGCCATGGGCATGATCGTCAATGGCTTCATTGAGCCGGTCACCCGCGATCTGCCAATGGAGTACGCCGTTGAGTGGACCCGCCTGATCGAATTGCAGATGGAAGGCTCAGTTGGTTAGAGCGTTGCTCTAGTCAGCGAGGTGAGCGCCATGCCAATGCGCCAAGATTGCAAGTTCTTCGAGAGTCGCTCGTATCCGAGCGGCGACACCGTGCGCAAGTGCGACCTCGATCTTGCGCCCGAGGCACCCTGGCGCTGTCCCGCGGATTGCCAGGCGTATACACGAAGGCTTGCCGACGTGAACTGGCGCCATGGCTCGCTCGTCACCCCGCCAACCCCTCAAGAACCCGAATCGTTGGGCGAAGATGATTCCATCGCCGCCCTGCTTGACCAAGCCGAAGAAATCGTCCGGAATGCCGGACCGGACATCTTTGCCGATATCGAAGAAGAACGAATCGCCGAAGAAAAAGCCAGCCGAGGTCTCGGCCGCTTCTTCCGACGCAAAAAGAAAGAGAACTAGCAACACGTGGACCCCTTCAATTCGGCTACCCATTCGGTGGGTAGCCATGACCGTCGTGCGCAAGCATCGCAGCGCCTCGACGGCGCTTCGTTGCCGAGCTGGGAGCTCGAGGAATGGCGCTACAGCCCGATCGAAGACCTGGTACTTGATCGCTACTCGGTCGCTGAGTCAGCAGCCGATCTTGGAGCAAATGAGCTTGCGGCTTTGCAGGCTCGTTACGGCACGCCAAACCTGATCGTCACGCGCAATGGCGTTGTTGTCCATGCCGAAGGTATGGCAGAAGTCGTTGACGGCAGCGGCGACGAACTGCGCCTACGCGACAATGGCGACATGTTCAGTGACATGAACGAACTCTTTGCCTCATCGATTGTGGCGGTGAAAGTCCCCGCCGGAAAGATGATCGACGACGACATCGTGATTGTCCACCTGATCGACCAAGACGGCGCTGCAGTGTTTACTCGCCTCGTCGTCGACGCTGGCGACTCAAGCGCCGTCAAGCTGCTCGAAGTCTTTGAATCAACCGACGTTGATGCACTTGTCGTTCCCCTCATCGAAGTGTCCTGCGGGGCATCAGCAAACGTGGGTTATGTGGGCCAGCAGAACCTGGGCGCTCGTGTCTGGCAGGTTGGGTCGCAAATATCCGAAGTCGGCCAGCAAGGAACGTTCCGTTCGTCGCTTGCCGCCTTTGGTGGGCACTACGCCCGGATGCGTTCTGACTGTCGGCTTGAAGGACGCGGCGCACACGGTGATCTCGATGCCATCTACTTCGGCGACAGTAATCAGGTGCTGGACTTTCGCACGTTCCAAGATCACAACGCACCCAACACCACGAGCAACCTGTTGTTTAAAGGCGTTGTCGACGACGCATCACGAGCGATCTACACCGGGCTTATCCGAGTGTCCGAGGACGCCGACGGCACTGTTGCTTACCAAACCAATAGCAACATAAAGCTCGGCAAAGACAGCTGGGCAGAATCGGTACCCAATCTTGAGATCGAAACGAACGACGTGCGTTGCAGCCACGCGTCGACGGTCGGGCCAATTGACGAAGACCAACGCTTCTACCTAGAGACGCGTGGCGTTCCACCTGAAGTCGCAGATCAACTCATCGTCGCCGGCTTCTTTGACGAAGTAATCGCAGACCTACCAATCAAGTCAATCGAACCTGCGCTCCGAACGGCCATCAACGCCAAGCTTGGTCAGGTAGAAGGCATGGAGGTCGCGGTATGACCGATCCCGTACGGATTTGTGCTGAGGATGACCTCGCCGTCGGCGAGGCTCGCCGATTCGACGTCGCTGATCACCGCATCGCTGTTGTGCGCGGCACCGATTGCTGGTTCGCGATCGACGACGAATGCAGCCACGCCGACTACTCGCTCGCCGAGGGTGAAGTGGACCTCGAGGACTGCACGCTTGAGTGCTGGAAACACGGCTCTCTGTTCTCTCTCAAGACGGGCGACGTAGAGACGCTGCCCGCCACTCGCGGCGTGAACGTCTACGAAATTTCCGTCAACGCCGGCGAAGTCGCTGTGACACTGCCCACCCCCGAAACCGGAACCGACGCATGAGCGAACTGATTATTGACAACCTGTCCGCACGCATTGGTGATAACCAAATTCTTCGCGGCGTCGACATGACCGTAAAGAGCGGCGAAGTCCACGCGATCATGGGCCCCAATGGCGCTGGCAAATCCACTCTTGCAGCAGTCATGATGGGTCGACCCGGGTTCACGGTTACTGGCGGCTCGGTAACGCTCGACGGCGTCGAACTGTTGGATTTGCCGCCATATCAGCGAGCACAGGCTGGCATGTTTCTGGTCATGCAATATCCGACTGAGGTGCCCGGCGTACGCGTGCCGACCATGATGCGGGCGGCCTACGAGGCGTCGGGCCGCGACAGCTCAAGGGTCGATGCTGCAATTGAACAAGAAGCACAACGTCTTGAGATTCCTGAGGCGCTGCTTGATCGTCCCGTAAACGTTGACCTGTCAGGTGGCGAGAAGAAGCGCAACGAGACGCTGCAGCTCGGCGTGTTACGGCCAAAGTTCGCAATCCTCGACGAGCTCGACTCTGGCCTCGATGTCGATGCAATGCGCTTGGCGTCCGCCCGGGTAGAGCAAGAGACCAACGAACACCAGATGGGCGTGATCGCAATCACGCACTACAACCGGCTGCTCGATGAGCTCAATGCTGACGTCGTGCACATCTTGGTCAACGGGCGCATTGTCGATCACGGTCCCGCAGCTCTAGCCAATGAAATCGAAGAGCGCGGATATGACCGCTGGATCGCGATGGGAGCCACCGAGATATCGGTGGGCCTGGGCGGATCGCTCGGGTCCTTGATGACGGCGCCAGCGAAGGCCGAAGCAGATCCGTTCGCTGACCCGTTGGCATAGCGAACCATGCCTCGTCCACCGCTGCTCGACGACGCGTCGGTGAGCGCGTGGTGTGCTGAGCATGCTGACTGGTCGCTCGAAGGCGTATTACTCAAGCGTTCGCTGACCTTTGCCAACTTCAGTGAGGCATTCGCATTCATGACCCGCGTGGCCATGGTTGCCGAGCGTATGGACCATCATCCTGAATGGTCCAACGTGTACAACCGTGTTGAAATCGCAATCACTACCCACGACGCGGGTGGTATCACCGAACTCGACACCCAGTTCGCCCAAGCTGTCGACAACCTGTTGACCTAACCGCTATTCCTGCTACGGCATGCCTGCATTCTTACGGATTCGAGCCTTGTCAGCTGGCCGTTGCCGCAGCGCCGTATTCGGCGATGCGGGCAAGCATGGCATCGACATCGGTTGCGGCGACTGATGAATTCATGAACAGCAGTCGGAACGTGTTGAGACCCTCGATTGGTTGAAATCCAACCATGGCGGTGCCCTCGGCTTGCATGCGAGCCTTGATCTTTGGGGCCAACGAATGCAGTTCGGCATGGACCTCAGGATTGAGCGTGCCGATCGCCGATGGAAGGAGCGAGAGCGGCCGCAATCCAGGCGGAACCCAGCCGAACACAACGTTCGTGAACGTGCCAGAGACCGGCGTAAACTCGCCGCCTGACGCAGCGATCCGAGCGCGGGTATAGTCGGCCATCTCGACGGCATGGTCGATACGAGCGGCGAAGCCTGCGTCGCCGTGATGCTTCCATGCGAGCCAAAGCTTCAACACATCGATGCGGCGGGCGCATTGAAACGTGCGGTCGCCTGAGTCGTATTCGGCGTGCAGCTTGTCAGGCTGAAAGAGATAATCGGCATGGAGCGCAAAGCAGGGAGCCAACAGTTCGGGCTCTCGCACAAGAAGCGCAGTGCACTGCTGGGTCATGCCCATCATCTTGTGCAGGTTCCATACGAACGAGTCAGAACGTTCAACGCCATCGAGTAGATGACGATGGGTGGGCGAGAACAAGGCCGACCCCCCGTAACACCCGTCGACGTGGAGCCAGAGGCTGTGGGTCTCAGCGATGTCTGCAAGTGCATTGAGGTCATCGAAGGCTGAGGTAACGGTGGTACCGGACGTCGCAATAATGGCGAACGGGACTTCTCCTGCAGCCGCAGACGCTTGAACCGCAGCTTCGAGAGCATTAGGAATCATGGCGCCGTCGGCGTCAGATGCGACCTTGATAACGCCGTCGGTTCCAATACCGAGGAGTGCGGCAGATTTGGTGGCCGCGTAGTGGCCCGAACTTGAGACGAAGAGCGTGAACTTTTCGCCGGTTGCTCCGGTGCGGCGGATATCTGGGCGCAAGCGATGGCGTGCGAGCTGCAGTGCATACAGCGTTGCGCTCGAGCCGCCGGGACAGAAGAGACCAGGAGGTAGCGATGGCATGTGGTCGCTCTCCGAATCGACGTAGCCAGCGATCCGGCCGAGCTTGGACAACACAGCGCTCTCCATAAGTGTGAACACAGGCGCAGCCTCAAAGGTCGCTCCTGTCGTGTTCAACGCGGCGCCGAGCCAATCACCGACGACCGATACAGGGTCGGGGCCAGCGAAGTTCTGGTTGACAAAACGAGGGTGGCTTGTGTGCACGGAATGTTTGATGACCAAGTCGACGGCAGCAACGATTGAATCGTCGTCATGAGCAATAGCGTTGTCATCGAACGTCAGTGCTGCAGCGCTATCAAAGAGCGACTGCAGCTCAGATGGAGAAGCCAGGTCGATGACTGGGTCGAGTCCACTTGGCGCGTCGACCACGTACGACAATGCACGCTCGGCAATGCGTTCTTCTACTGACTTGGCCATGCGGCGCTCCTGTAAACCCAGTGTTTGTGTAGTTCGTGTTAGAGCCCGGTGTCCCCGACATCAGCTCGCGGACGGTGGTGTTCGGGGTCAAACATGGGCTCAGGCCTGACGGTAGCGTCGCACCGTTGCCCAATGACCTCAAGAGCGAGCTTGGTGCCAGGTTCGGCATACGCAGGCTGCACGTAACCCATTGCAATGTTGGTGCCTGTGTGATGGCCGTAGGCGCCGCTGGTGACAACGCCGATGAGTTCGTCGCCGGAGTAGATGGGGTCGCCGGTGTGTGCGGCGGCTGTTTGATTGTCGACTTCCATGGCAACGAACAAACGGCGGGGCCCCGCCTCGTTCTGGGCTGCGATTGCGTCGCGTCCTTGAAAGTCCTTGTCCAGGTTCACGAACCGTTCGAGACCGGCCTCAAGCACCGTGAACTCGGTATGGAGATCGCTCTTCCACGCTCGGTAGTTCTTCTCAAGGCGCATCGACTCAGTTGCGAGTAGTCCAAAGTCGATGATGTCGTGCTCGGCACCAGCGGCATGGATTGCTTCGTATACCGGCAGCGAGGCTTGCATTGGCATGTGTAGTTCCCAGCCGAGCTCGCCGGTGAAGCTAACTCGCAAAGCAACGACGTCGAAACCCGCTATCTGAATAGTTCGAGCGGCTAGCCATGGGAACGATTTGTTGTCGAGTGGCGCATCAGTGATTGCCGACAGGACAGTGCGAGCGTTCGGCCCAGCAATCATGAGTGCATTGTGGTCATGGGTGAGGTTGGTGATCATGACGCCCTCGGGTGGGTTCGCGTCGGTGAGCACATCGAGATCGTGCCACTCAGCGGCCGCGGCGCTCAGCAACCAGAAGCTGTCATCTGATAGCCGCGTCATCGTGAACTCGGAGAGGAATCGACCCTGATCGTCGCTTACATAGGACAGCGACGTGCGCCCAACCGCTGGGATGCGCCCTGCAGTCAGTCCATCGAACCAGGACATCGCATCGGCCCCTTGCACGAGCAAACGCGTGAAGCCGCTGATCTCAGCGACGCCAACGTTTGAACGAACGGCGTTGGCCTCAACGCCGACTTGGTCGTGATAGGTCGAGAATCGAAATGCCGGGACATGGTCAAAGTCGTTCTCCGCGGGATGGAAGTACAGGCTGCGCTCCCAGCCATTGATCACTCCAAACTCGGCGCCTTTGGCGGCGAGCACTGGCGTCAGCGGGGTGACCTTTGCGTCACGACCCGCTGGACGGTGCTCATCTGGATGATCGAATACAAACTCTCGTTGATATTCCTCGATGGCCTTCTTCGATGTGTACGCCTCATCGGCGTATTGCGTGAATCGACGCGGGTCGAGCACCCACGTGTCCCACTCGGACTGACCGTCAACAATGATCTCGGCGAGCACTTTGCCAAGTCCGCCACCCTCGCCAACGCCGGCGCGAAGGCCCAACATGCAGTACGCGTTTCGGCGGCCTGGCAGGCGTCCAACAAGGGGAGCTCCATCGCCCGAGTACGTGATCGGGCCGTTGACGATCGACGAGATGCCAGCCGTTTGCAGCACCGGTAAGCGGTTGAAGACACGCATCATGTTGTCTTCGAGCCGATCAAGATCAGGCGGTTCAAGCTTGTTCGCAAAGTCGACGGGGATGTTGTCACGACCCCAGGTTTTGCAGCCTTGTTCGTAGATGCCGACTAGCAGGCCATGGTGCTCTTGGCGGCTGTAGAAGTCGTCGCCTGGGTCACGCAACAGTGGAACTCGGCGGCCGAGCTCTTGTAGTTCTGGGAGCTCCTCGGTCAGGAAGTACTGGTGCTCCATAGAAGAGACGGCGTGCTCAAGGCCGTAGAAGTTGCCAACCTGGTGCACGCGATAACCACCGGCGTTCACGATGCTCTCGCACTCGATGTCACCCTGGTTCGTGTGCACAATCCAGCCCTCGGCGGTTTGTGTCAGTCCTTCACAGTCGGTAAATCGAAAAGCCTGTCCGCCGTTCTTGCGGCCAGCATGGACCAGGCCCACGACGAGACCGGTTGGATCGATGTCACCGTCGACGGGATCCCATAGGCCACAGGTAAGGCCGGTGACGTCGAGCAGTGGGTGTGCTTCGGCCATTTCCGACGGCGACAGAACCTGGAAGTCGACACCCATCCCTTTTGCCATGCCAACGAAGTGTGAGTAGCCGTCGAAGTCTTGCTGGTCATAGCCCAAACGAATACCGCCGTCGTGACTGCGATAGGTGATTGGCCGGTCGGGGTCAGCAGCGAGGCGGGCGTATAGCTCGCACGAGTATTTCTTGAGGCCGACCATGGTTTGGACTGTGCCAAACTGCGTGACTTGACCAGCCGAATGCCAGGTGGTGCCTGACGCCCATTCGTCTCGCTCGATGAGAACGACGTCGTTCCACCCATGCGTGGTGAGGTGGTAGAAGGTGCTCGCCCCGCCAACACCTCCGCCAATCACAACGACACGGGCCCGTGACGGTAGTTCCTGAGGATTCGGTTGGTTCATAGCTCAATCCTGGCGTGTTGAAGGTCCCGGCACAAGGCCCAAACCTGCACGCCACACATAACGTTTAGTTATGGGTCGACTGGTAGCGTGAACCGAATGCGCCCGCTCGTTCACCGTGTTCCTCAGCTCCATCGGCTCGCCGTGTTAGATGCTGTCGCATCGGCTGGGGACTTCACGTCAGCAGCACGCGAACTTCAGATCAGCCAGCCGGCGGTTTCACGGCATATGGCGGCGTTAGCGCGTGAACTTGGTATTGACCTTTTCGAACGGGCGGGTCGTTCGCTCGTGCTTACCAGCAAGGGGAGAAGCCTGGCCGATGCCGTCGAGTCGGCGTTCTCGGGGCTTGAGCGCACCTTGGCTGACCTCGATGAGCAACACGACGCGTTCGTGTTCGCCGTGCAGCCAGCGATGGCGACCTCATGGGTGGTGCCGCTGCTTGATCAGCTTGAGTCCGCAGCGGGCGTCGAGATCAGGTTGCGCATCTTTGAGCGTGGTCCCGAACTTGACTCAAGCGAATGGGATCTCGCCATTGTCCCCGGCACGGGGAACCGGGTGGGTTGGGAGTCGACCATGCTGTTCAGTGAAGCAGTGCGGCCGTTCGCTGCGCCGACTCTCGCCACAGAGCTTGGCCTTCGTCCTGACACCGCACCCGCTGATCTCGCACAGCACAACCTGTTGCATATCGACGATGTTGGACGGCCGAACATGACGTGGAAGCAGTGGTTTGCCGAAGCCGGCGAACCTCTCACGCCACAGAAACCACGTCTGGTGTACAACGCATATCCAACGGTTATTCAAGAAGCGATCGCAGGAAATGGCATTGCGCTTGGTTGGCAACACCTACTGAGCGACATGGTCGAACGCGGGTTGCTTGTCCCGGTCGGTCCCGTCGTTCAGCGCCGTCACGGCGGACATCACGTGTGTTGGCGAAACGGCCATGGCGATGACCGCCACCGCGCGATCCTTGAGCGGCTACAGCGCGAGATCCGCGGCTCATCGGCGTCCTTTGCCGACGGCGGCTAAGTCAGACTGCGGGCTGGCGATCTAAGGTCGTTGCTGGCTCTTCGGCCGAAGAGAGTTGCTTCCACAACGCACGGTAAGAGGGATAGGTGTAGCCCGGGGTCACCCAGCCGGACTCGACAAGCTCGGACTGAAGCGCCGGGAGATTCCAATTCGGAACGCCCATGTCGACATGATGAGCCAGGTGATAGCCAATGTTGAATGGCACGAGCAAGAACGACGCCAGCCTGCTTTGTGCGACGTCGTGGGTCGTTTGACGCCGGTCCGGTGAACGCATCAAGCCGCCATGTTCGGCAATTGATCGCAGACGGTTGATGACCCGCCACACCGTCATGTGCGGCAGCCACCAAACCAATACATATAGCTCCGGCCGACCAACCACCAGAAATGCTGCAAAGATGACGACCTGGGCGGCCATGATCTTTACTGCCGGTCCTTTGCCCTTCGCTGCGGCGCGAACCAGGCCTTTGAACAGCTTCCATCCGGTCTGGCCCGTGACATCGCGAAGGAGCTTGCGGCGCAAGCTCGACCGGCTTACCGGGTAGTTGCTATACAGCGGCATATCGGGCTCCTTGGGGCCCATCTCATCGCGGTGATGATTGATGTGTGCACGGCGATATAGCTCGAACGGAACCCACGACGGGTATGAGAGCAGCCATCTTCCAACGAAGTCGTTGAGCCGTCTGTCGGTGAACAGGGTGCGGTGCACGGCCTCGTGCCCGAGCGATGCGAACCGAGCGTACTGCCGACCCATAAGGAGAAACGCAACGATCCACGAAACAGGGTGTGCGAGCCAAATCGCCGACCATACGATCGCTACGGGTTCGACGCAGACCACCACGACGGCCAACGCGCTGCGCCAGTTGGGGATCTTGCGCAAGTCAGCACGAAGTGCTGGTATCGCTTTGCCGCCAGCCAGAAGGCGTTCGCTTGGCAGCACGTCGGGAAGTTGGGAGTCGGCCACGACCATGCGGCCAAATCCAGGCGGCGCAGTGCGCGGATCGAGCGAGGCAGTCACATGCCAATACTACGCGAAGCAGAGCGGCGGACCCCAGGAACTCAGGATGGCGCAGGCCATAGCTCACCGGGCCGGCGAGTACGGTGCGGTTGTGTCGCAGTTTCAAAATGAGCCACTGGCCGTTGGGTCAATTCCGCGACTAGCCGACAAAGCGTTCATTGCCGTCGACAAGAATTACCTGCGAGCCTCCCTTCTCGTGACCGGGCTCTTCGCTGTCGCTGTACTGGCTGGGGGAGTCATTCTTGCCGCAGTGGTGCCACGACATTCGTGGCTGCCGCTGGTAATCATGCTCGCACTACTGGTGGCGACCGCACTTGCGGCGGTGCGCAAAGTCCTTGAGGTACGCAACATCGCGTATCAGGTGCGAGATCACGACGTCTCGTACCGCAGCGGTGTAATCATCAAGAGCGTCGAGACCATCCCATTCGTTCGTGTGCAGCATGCCCGAATCAGGCAAGGGCCAGTCCACCGCCGCTTCGGACTTGCGACGCTCGACGTGAACTCAGCCGGCCCCGATCTTGCGATCGAAGGTTTACGCATTGACGACGCCGAACGCTTGAAGTTGCTCGTCGTGCATCGTGCAGGTGATCTGCACCAAGAACCGTGAATCAAGCACACGGCGGGACCCCAGATCTCACGACCGCACATCGGCAATCGCTCTGGGCTGTCGCATTTCTCGCGTTGCGCACGCTTCGTCAGGTCGGCATTGTGCAAGTCCTGATCGGCGTTGGTTTTGTCGTGTCGCGTTCGCCGTCGATCTTGGTGCTACTTGCGCTGGTCGCGATTATTGGCGCAGTTCTGTTCCTCGTGGCGACGCTGCAGTGGTGGCGCTACACCTTCAGGATTGAAGGCACCGACCTGCTCGTACGCCGTGGCGTCTTGTCCCAGCAGACCCTGACGATTCCGCTCGAACGGGTTCAGAGCATCTCGCTCGAACAAAAGCTCCTCCATCGAGTCGTTGGTCTTGAACAGATCACACTTGAGACCGCTGGTGAGCAAGGGGCCGAGTTCACGATCGACGCAATCGAGGAACCCGTCGCCCTTGAGCTGCAACGAGTCACCGCGGACCATCGAATCACGACGGCCGCCTCAACAGGCGTAGAGCTTCGTGTCGAACAGCCACGCGGGCCAGAACAGCAAATCCTGCGGCATACACCCAATCGGATCATCAAGACAGCGCTCACGCAGATGCCGTTCGCTGGCTTGGTCCTACTCGCCCCACTGTTTGCCATTGGCGATGAACTGGCTGAGTACATTCCCTTTGATCTGCCGACCGTAGACGGACCCCGAGCGGGCTGGTGGCTGGCGTGGGCGATCCCTCTCGTGCTGCTCGTCGGTTTGGTGTTGAGCGTCATGCTCAACGTGATTCGTGTGGTGCTGCTTGAGTGGGATCTCACCGTGACGTCGACGCCAACGGGTCTGCGGCGCAGGTCCGGCCTGCTGTCGAAGACGAACGTCGCGACATCCATCCCTCGGGTGCAGCGAATCACTACCGAACAGCGAGTGCTTGAGCGGCTCACGTCGCTATACACCGTGGATCTCAAGACCATCGGCGACGTACGACTCGCAGTACCGGGGTGTAACGCGCTCGAAGCCGGTGCCGTTCGCTCGCTGGCCTTCGGGAGCCCCGAGGGCTTTGAGACGCTGGACCGCAAAGTGTCCCCAGAGGTCATTTTCCAACAAACCCGGAATTGGGGCGTGATATCGGCAATCCTCGCAGCTGGTCTGTACTGGTCGATGGGCGCCTGGTCGCTTCTCTTCTTGCTGCTAACGCCGTGGTTCTGGTTCGAAACCCGCCGACGGACGCTGCACCGGCGCTGGGATGTAAGCCGTGAGGCGATCGCTGATCACCACGAGTTCTTAGGGTGGCGCCGCTTCGAACTATTGCTGCGGAAGGTGAACGGGGTCAGCCTGCGACAAGGACTCTTTGAACGCAAACGCGACCTTGCGACCGTGACGTTGGCGACCGCGGCAGGCAACATCTCGATCGGCATGATCCCGCTAACCGAAGCGCGAGCGCTACGCGACCTTGTACTCAGTGTCGTTGAGACCGATCACCGTGCCTGGATGTAAGCCTGTTCCCGAGCGGCCTCTATCCTGACGCCATGGCGCAGCCCTACTACCTGCCGCTGGCCGACGAGGTGGCAGTCTTCGAGGCTGCGTACGCAGCTCGACTTCCCGTGCTTCTCAAAGGGCCGACCGGTTGCGGCAAGACACGATTCATCGAGCACATGTCGTGGAAGCTCAGTCGCAATCTCACGACTGTGGCTTGCCACGAGGATCTGACTGCTACAGATCTGGTCGGGCGCTACCTGCTGTCGGGCGACGAAACCGTCTGGATGGACGGCCCTCTCACCCGTGCGGTGAGGGCCGGCGCAATCTGTTATCTAGACGAAGTTGTCGAGGCTCGTAAAGACACCACGGTCATCATTCACTCGTTGACCGATCACCGACGCGTGCTGCCGATCGACAAGACCGCAGAGATGCTGACGGCGCATGAGGACTTCCTGCTGGTCATTTCCTACAACCCGGGATATCAGAGTGTGGTGAAGGACCTGAAGCCGTCGACCCGGCAGCGGTTCGTGAGCATCGAGTTCGGCTATCCCGAGCCGCAGGCCGAGGCCGAGATCCTGACAACTGAAACCGGGATCGACGCTGACAATGCGCTGCGCCTAGCTCGCATCGCGGCGAGCACACGGAACTTGCGAGAGCAGGGATTCGAAGACGGGGTCAGCACGCGCCTGCTCGTCTATGCCGCTCAACTCATGCAGCAAGGCATTGCACCTCGCCGAGCTTGTGAGGCAGCGCTTGTACATGCCGTGAGCGATGATGGCGATATGCAGCAGGCGGTGGCCGACATCGTCGATGTCGTCTTCCCGTGAATCACCCGGACAGTCGCATCCCGTCTGGCGTTGCCGCACCTGTCGTCGCCGCACCCGTCGTCGCCGCACCCGTCGTCGCCGCACCCGTGGTTGCACTGTCCGACGTCCAGGCATCGCTGGCCCTGTTTGCTGAAGCGGTTCGTGGAGCTCCCGTTCCCTTTGAAGTCGTTGCCGCAAATGACTGCTGGCCGTGGCAGTGGGGTAATCCGGGATCGCAGTCTGTTGGCCTACCGGTTGTACTGAACCGTCGTTTCTACCGCTCCTTGGTGTTGCACCAGGTTCTCGGTTTGCATCCCAATGGGGTTCCGTCGGCGCCATTGGGGATGGATCGCAAACTCTTTGCGGCAATCTACGCAATTGTCGAAGACATTCGGATCAGCTCGACCGTTCGTCGCTACTTTCCCGGAGCTGCGGGCGACCTGGATCTGCTGCTCGACGACGCGCTACAGCGCGAGCACGGCGGCTACGCGCCAAACGACTTGGTGTCCTTGGTGCGCCGACGTTCGCTCGGTGGAGGACCGCTAACGCCTGAGCTCGAGCAGCACCTCGTTGTCGTTGAGACACCGCGAGCCACCCCGCAAAGCAGCTACGCCGCCGCCGTCGCGTTGTGTTCGCTCGCTGCTGCGCCAGAGGGTAACCACTCGGACGCGTTGGTCGACGAAGCCGACAGTGACGACCCTGCGCTGCTTCGCGACGGCAACGGAGGGGTTTCGCTGGACCCAAACGGGACGGCGACACAGGTACAACAAAACAGCCAACTCACCGGCGGCCACGCCTTGTCAGACGCGCTCGACGACGCGCAGATTCAAGCCGACGACGGCAACGATCAAGACGAGCCATTTGGGCTCGACCTGCCACTCGTTCCGGCCTTGGACCCTCTTGCTGTCACCGCCAGAACCTATGTGTACGACGAATGGGACTATCGGGCTGGCCAGTTTCGCCCGGCATGGTGCAGGGTCATCGAAGAAACCCTGCGAGGTCATGATCACGGCTTCATCCTGGACGTTCAGCAACGTCACCAAGCGTTACGTGCTCGAATCCGGCGCAGCTTCGAGCGGCTACGTCCACGTCAGCTGGTGCGCGTGCATCGTTCACAGGATGGCGAAGACGTCGATATTGATGCAGCGCTTGAAGCCAAGGCTGATCGCCGCAGCGGCGCAGCGGTCGACGAACGGTTGCACATACGCCGGGACCGTGCGCTACGAGACGTCGCAACCGCACTGCTTGTCGATCTGAGCGCGTCCACGAGCTCGCCAGCAGTCCCTGTAGAACCCGAGCCGACTCCGCCAGACTTTGATCCGCTCGACGATCCAATGTCCTATGGCCCGCTCTGGGGTCGCCCGCCCCACGTTGATCCAGTGCGTCGAGTTATCGACGTTGCCCGCGACTCGGTTGCGTTGATGAGTGATGCGCTCAACGATCTAGGCGACCAGCACGCGATCTACGGCTTCTCCGGCACCGGTCGAGACCATATCGACTTCAAAATTGCCAAGGACTTCTCGGACCCTGTATCGGCGACCACCTGGGCGGCAATCGCCGAAATGAGACCACTGCGCTACACACGAATGGGTCCAGCGATCCGCCACGCTACATCCAAACTCTCCCGTCAATCTGCGCAGACGAAGTTGTTGATGATCGTGTCCGACGGCTACCCCCAAGACGTTGACTACGGCGACGATCGCACCGATCGCGACTACGGGATGCAAGACACCGCCCGAGCAATTGAGGAAGCTGAGCGACAGGACATCAGGACCTTTTGTGTAACGATCGACCCGGCAGGCCATGACTACCTGCGGGTCATGTGTGCCGATCAACGGTATTTGGTGATCGACGACGTCGAATCCCTGCCCGAGGAACTGGCCAAGCTCTACGTGGCCGCGTCAGGGTTTCCAAGTAGGGCATAGGGAGATCTGCCCGAAAGTAGGCGAATTCGACCAGATTTCACGCGTTCAGCGTGTGTATTCGCCAACCATTCGGCGACACTGACCGTTCATGTCCGACGCGCCTACCTCAACCAACGCGACGGTGGCGGTTCGCGCCCCAGTGCGGGTCTGGATCGACCAAGATCTGTGTACCGGTGACGGGCTCTGCATGGACGTTGTTCCCGAGGTATTCACTCTGCTCGAAGACGGCATTGCCTACGTGGTCGAAGACGGCATCGCCCTGAATGATCCCGGCATGGCCGAGAGCCAAGCTGAGGTTCCACCCGAACACGAAGACGCAGTGGTCCGCGCCGCGCTGATCTGCCCCGGCGAGTGCATCTTCATTGAGAACCACACCACCGGCTGACGCTACCCCCGGCGAATGACACGCGGCGGTCTCACACCGCATCCAAACGGGTACTACTGTCCGCCGGACAGACGCGAGCGCAGGCTTTGTATCAGCGTGCAGGATTGAGGAGCTATGGCCGGATCATTTGTTATGACGAAAGCAGAGCGTGAGGCCTTCTTGGCCGACGTGCACGTTGGGATCATTGCCATCAACGAACCGGAACGAGCGCCATTGGCGGTTCCGGTTTGGTATGCGTACGAACCCGGCGGCACGATCGATGTTCTGATGCAGGGTGACTCTCGCAAGATGGCCGGAATTGAAGCATCAGGGCGATTCAGCCTGTGCGCTCAGACCGAAGCAGCGCCGTACCAATACGTAAGCGCCGAAGGACCGGTGGCGTCGGTACGACCCTATGAGATCTCAACCGATCTGCTCGCGATGGCGACGCGCTACCTCGGCGTCGAGGGTGGCAAGACATATATCGCCTCGGCTGGCACTGGCGGCAACGGCGTCATGGTGTCCATGACCCCCGAGCACTGGCTGAGCACCGACTACTCCAAGCGCTAGATCGGCATAGCCACGGTGCTGGCAACGGGTGTGCAATGTGACGCGTTCCACGACGAAGCGCATTAGCCGGGTACCGGTGCCACACATGGGACGTGATCTTCGTTGTGTCGTACTGTGATGGACATCGAAGTCGTCAGCATCTAAGGATCACCAGCCATGGACAACCCGTCATCCTCGCGACCGGCATCAAACCTTCGTTCTGAGAGCAGATGGGCGCGATCCACGGTTGAGTTGCGGGCGGCAGGATTCGACCCATCAGAAATCCGCGATCGAAACGCCGTCGTAACTATTGCAGGCGCCTATACAAACGCTCATCGATGCAACAATCGAGTGCAGCGCATCTCCGATCTGCTGAGCGAGGCTGTGGTCAACCAGGGAGGCCAAGCTCTTGTTGTCGGGGCGCCAGCGGTGTCCGACGCTCTGACGCAAGGCACTCCGAACGCAAGCTACAGCCTGGTGTCGCGCGATCTGATTGCGGACTGCTTCGAGACAGGACATCGTGCCCACCATGGCGAGGCAATGATCGTGATCTCCGGCTGCGACAAGACGGGCGCAGCAGCAATGATGCCGCTCGCGCGGACCAACGACTTCGGCTTGGTGATCTACCCCGGAACGAGTTCACCCGGTTGCGTCAGCTTTGAACCCTGGGCGTCCAAGGGCAACAACTTGACAATTCTCGACTGGGCAGAAGCGAGAGCGGCCCACGTCGCGGATCGAATAACTGAAGACGAGTTTCTTGAAATCGAGCGAAACGTAATGCCAGGCAGTGGTACCTGTGGCGCGATGTTCACGGCGAACACCATGAGTTCGATCACTGAAGCACTGGGCATGATGTTGCCGCATGGCGCCTCGCACCCGGCGGACTACGACGCAGCGAGTGACATTCACGACGACGTCAAAGCACAGGTTCAGGCGACCAGTGACGCCTTGTACAACCTGATCAGTCTAGGTCTACGCCCCCGAGACATCATGACCATGAAGGCGTTCGAGAACGCCATCACCACCGTGTATGCGATGGGCGGATCTACGAACCTGTATCTCCATCTGTTGGCAATCGCTCGCGACGCCGAGGTTGCTCTGTCGATCGAGCGCCTACAACAGGTCGGTGAACGAGTGCCGTTGCTCGCGAACCTGCAGCCTCACGGGCCGTATTCGATGGTCGCGCTTCACGAGATTGGTGGGGTTCCGGTGGTGATGCGCGAGTTGCTCGATAACGGCTTGCTTCATGGGGATGCCCTTACGGTTACGGGCAAGACGGTGGCAGAGAACCTGGCCGAAACACCAACGTTGGCTGAACTCGGTGACCAGGACATCGTCTTCCCAGTCGCTGCTCCGATTGCGGCTGCAGACAACCACATCACCGTGTTGGGAGGCAATCTGGCTCCTGAGAGCTGTGTCCTCAAACTCAGTGGCAAGACGCTCGACAAGGAGAAGTTCACGGGTTCGGCCAGGGTCTTTGAGAACGAACCCGATGCGATGGCAGCGATCCGAGCAGGAGTCGTGGTGGCGGGCGACGTCGTCGTTGTGCGCTACGTAGGGCCACGGGGTGGACCCGGGATGCCAGAGATGGTGATGCTCACGGTTGAGCTACAAGGACGTGGTCTCGGCAAGGACGTCGCCCTGATCACCGATGGCCGTTTCTCCGGTGTTTCGCACGGCATCTTGATCGGCCATATCTGCCCAGAAGCAGCCGACGGCGGTCCAATTGCTGCGATTCGTGATGGTGACCGAATCGAGATCGATCCCTCGGCAAGAACGCTTACGCTGGCGATCGACGACAAAGAGTTTGCTGCCCGCATGACGTTGGTTGAACCACGGGAGACCTCGGTCAAGATCGGCGCAGGGTCGGTCCTTGGTCGCTACGCACGAACGGTGTCATCGGCGCACTACGGCTGTGTGAACTGACCAGATAGCGGGCAGACCACAGCGCCCGCGATTACCGACTCTATGAACCAAGTTCATGTGGCACGCAGGTCGAGCTCATCGAGGCCGATGCCGCAAGGCTCGAGCCTGACTGGTGTATGTCCAGCGGAACATTGGCACCGCAAATAGTCACTGCACACGAGGGACATTGCAGATAGATGACGAACCCCAACGGGTCTGGTAGCGGGTCAACCCGCTTGGCGCTCTTCGCCAGAGCGGTGTCCGCCATCAATCCACTACAACAGCACGGCCCGTCCCGGCCAGCAGGTCTGGCTTATCAGATGCCATCACGATGTTGCTATTTGATGACGGACCAGCAGCCTTTACCTCAGCGTTCGGTCGCGTCTCAGATACTCGCTCGATCCGGGTCCAATGCGGGAGCACGCAAGAACGAATGCACACACAACGGCCAGTGCCAGATCGGCGTCGCTTCTGCTCAACGCGGGTGCCGATTGTCTTCACAAACTGGCCCGAAGGGAATGATCGATGACCCTCGCCAAAACTTCTTCTGATCTTTTGGCATTGTCGGTCTCGCTGGTGCTGGCAGTCGTGCTCACCGTGATCCTGCTGCTCGATCGGAGCGGGGATCCAACGGGCTCGGATAGTGGCAGTATCGTCAACGCAGTAGCCGGTACCGGCCAAACCGTGCCAGCTGCACCAGTTCCAACCACCGCAGCCTTGACATTGCCGGTCACACCCGACGACGCCGCTGACGCGGCGTTCGATGCGCCGGAGTCCGCTACGTTTTCGCCGCCAAGTCCGACGATCGCCTTTACGAACCTCGACGGCTCGTCGGTGGTTCCTATCGAGGCAAGCGTTGACCCCACCTCATCACCAACGAGCTCGGACGCAAATGTTGTGGCGGTGGTTGACCAAGCAGCGTCGGCGGGGCCAGGTACACCAGCAGCTGTGGTGGCCGTGGCTGACCAAGCGGTATCGGCTGCGCCTAGTACCGAACGGGTAGCAGCTGTAGACACCACAAAACCGGCTGTCTCTGCTGTGAACGCTCAACCAGCTGCAGCAGCGGCCTCGGCAGCGCCAGAATCGACAAACTCACAGCCAGCCGTGACGGCAGCAGCTGTCCCAGCCGACGCTCCGGCTGGCGGCACCTTTACACATACGCTCACCGCCACGGCGGCCCGCCCCAGTCTGCACACTGCACCGGGCGGGCCAATCTTTATGCCAGCGTTCAATGGCGTTTCGTTGCCAGCAGTCAATCCCACCGTCTTTGGCAACCCACTGGTGTACCGCGTGCTCGCTGGCGAGCCTGGCGATGCCTGGGCGAAGGTGTACGTGCCGGCAAGACCAAATGGCACGACAGCATGGGTTCAGACTTCTCAGTTCAATTGGGGTTCGTCGAACCGGCTGCTACAGATCAATGTCACCAATCGAACGGTGACGGTCTTTGAGGGTTCGAATGTGTTGGTGTCAACCAGCGCCGTGCTCGGAGCCAGTTCTTCGCCTACGCCATTGGCGAGTGGCTGGGTCGAGGAGACGATGGCGGGCCCAAGCAGCGCCTACGGACCAACGCTGATAAGCCTTGGCATCTATTCGGATGCTCTCAACTCGTTCGCTGGCAGCGTGCCCAAAATCGCGCTGCATGGAACGCCGAACCCGTCGCTGATGGGCCAGTACGCCTCAAACGGCTGCATCCGGGTTCCAAACGAGCTAATCACGCAGATCGCGGGCTTAATGCCCCCAGGCTCAAAGGTGGAGATCGTCGGATGAACAATCTGCAAAGACGCGAGCGTCAGCGGATTGTTCCGCGGTCGAGACGAATGCTGGCCGTCGTTGGCTCGCTCGCTATGTTTGCCGTTTCATGTGCCGGCGGTGGTCCATCATCGGAAGCGAGTTCAGCGGCCGAGGCTGTAGCTGCGACAACTGAAACCCAGCTGCAACTGACCTCCGATTTCACTTCGACACAACTTCTCGATACTGCCGATGGTTCTATCGCCGAGCTGAGCTCGGTCGTAACGGGCGATCGCCCCGTGCTGCTGTGGTACTGGGCCCCGAATTGACCGGTGTGTGCCCAGCATGCGGGCGACATAGAGCAGTTTGCTCTCGATCACAAAGACAAGCTCCAGGTCATCGGGGTTGGATCTCAAGTCGACTTTGCCAGAACCCAACGTTTCTTGAAGGACACGTCGGTTGGCAGCGCCGATTCTGAACTCACTATGTTGTGGGAGGCTTCCGGCAATATTTGGGTGCTCAACAACGTGTGGACGAACTCAGCGATGCAGCTCTTTAGTTACGACTTATCTCAACAGTCTGCGCCCATCTTCTTCAACGACGATGGTCGATCTGTTGTACTGGACGCCATCGTCCAGGAGCCATGGGCGCCGCCTGGGTCACCGAACGTCTCGGGCTAGCGATTCGTTCTGGACACTCGGCACGTCGGGCTGGCCCCGTCGCTATGTGCGGTCGTCGACAAATTCGACCCAGTTGCCATCAGGGTCACTGACCATCGAGATCGTGACGCCGGGCCGGACCTCAAGCTGATCAATAATGACTCTGACACCAGCGTCGCCGCAGGCTTGTGTGACCTCGGCAAGGTTCGTGATCTGCATCGTGAAGTAGCGCAATCCGGTGGCACCGGCGATGCCGCCACCCGGGGCAGAGGCCGCTGGAGGGTCATCGTGTTTGACCAGCTTGATCATCGTTGTGCCACACATCAAACGGTGCATGGTTGCGGGCAGATCTCCCGGCATCGGCGTGTCGGCGACATGTTCGAAGCCGAGCAAGTCTCGATAGAAGGCTAGCGAGGCGGCGCTATCTCGGATCACGATGCCGAGGTCAATGGAGTCTTTGCGAAGTGAGAGCATCCAGCGACCCTATGTGATCTTGTCGCTGCGGGCTCTGTTGGCTTATGCGGTAGTGCTGTGCCCGACCCACGTCGCATACATATTCGCGTAGTAGCCACCAAGTGCGACCAGCTCGTCGTGCGTGCCAAGTTCAACGATGGAACCATCGTCGACAACGGCGACACGATCGGCTTTCATCGCGGTAGCAAGTCGGTGAGCGATAATGATCGCCGTGCGTCCCTCGAGCAATACGTCCAGCGCCTGTTCGACCTTGGCTTCAGATTGCAGGTCGAGATTCGATGTCGCTTCGTCCAGGATCAACACTCGTGGCTTGGCCAGGAACGCACGGGCAAGCGCCAGCAGCTGACGCTCACCTGCTGAGAGCGACGTTCCTCGTTCGTGGACCGGCGTGTCGATCGATTGAGGCAAAGCTGACACAAGGTCGTCGATGCCGGTTGCGATGAGCGCCTGCCACACTTCTTGGTCGGTCGCATCAGGGCGAGCGAAGGCGACATTGTCGCGAATCGTGCCGGCGAACAGAAACGGCTCTTGCGGCACAACACCGAGCTGGGTACGAAGCGACTTGATGCTGACCGCTTTGAGGTCGTTGCCATCGATAAGGACGCTTCCGCTCTGCGGATCGTAGAACCGCGAGATCAGCTTGGCGATCGTGGACTTGCCCGCGCCAGTCGGGCCGACAACGGCGAGGCTCTCGCCTGCGGCCAGCGATAGGCTCACGTTTGACAAGATCGGCACAGCGGGGTCATACCCAAAGCTGACATCATCAAGCTCGATGTCGCCTTGGATGAGCGGCAACTCGTTTGCCCCCGGCGCTTCGGGAACCGACGGAGCGCTTGCGAGAAGATCCCGTAACTTTGTCACTGCGGCCTGGCCCTGTTGGTAGCCGTTGTAGAGCTGGGTTAATGACTGGATTGGGGCAAAGAACGCGGCGAGGTAAAGCAAGAAGGCTGTCAGCTCGCCAATACCCAGCTCACCGGCGATGACACGTCGCCCGCCGATCAACAAGACCATTGCCTGCCCAAAGATCGCTATCGCCTCGGTGCCCGGTGTGTAGATCGATGCCGCTCGAATAGCTGCGAGGTTCGCGTCCTTGTGGTCGCCAACCACGTTGGTGTGGTGTCGCACGTTGTGACGACGTCGATTGTGGGCCGTAATGACTCGTATACCAGCAAGGCTTTCCTGCAGATCGGACAGCACGGCCGCAATGCGATCTCTGACAAGTCCGTATGCCGAATCGGACCGGCGGCGGAACCAGTTGCTAAGTACCAGCGTGACAGGCACCACGGCGGCAAGGGTGATCAGTGCTAGGTACGGGTCGAGAACGATGAGTACCACGGTGATAATCAACAAGGTGAGTCCCTGCACCGCAAAGTTGACGAGACCTTCTTGGAAAAGTTGTGACAGCGCCTCGATATCGCTGGTCATGCGTGTCATCAGCACACCAGCCTTCTCGTCTGTATAGAAGTCCAAGCTTTGGCGTTGAAGATGGCTGAAGATGCGGATGCGCAACGATCGGGTCAAGTCCTCGCCGAGCTTTCCCGTGTAGGCGATGCGAATGCGGCTATTGATTGCCCCAAGGGCGATAAAGCCGATGTAGCAGATCGCCACGGTGACCAGCACCGACTTGTTGCCGGGCGTTATGCCGTCGTCGATGCCGATTTGAGTGAGCAGCGGACCCGCTTGAACCGCCAGGCTCTCGAGCACGACCAACGCAAAGGCCCCAAACAACCGGAAGCGATGCGGCCACAGGAAGCCTCGCAGGGTAAACGGTGGCTCATCGGGGTGCAGGTGATTGAAGCGAATCGCTGGTTCCGGGTGGTCCGGCTCCCGGGCAAGAACCTCGTCGACTCGGCCTTGCAGGTGTCCGGGGACACCCGCATGAGGCAGACCTGCGTCGCGAGCAGCAGTCGACGAGTTGGCGCCGCCGAATCCAACGGGTGGGCCAAAGCTCATGGCGCCTCAGTTTCGTCGGGGTCGTCGGCCTCGGCGAGTATCTGCACATACAGAGGCTCAGAAGCAAGTAGTTCTGCATGCGTGCCGGTTGCGACGATCCGCCCGCCTTCGAGTAGCAGCACCCGGTCGGCCAGCGCAATGGTTGAAAGGCGGTGTGCGATCAGAATGGTGGTGCGCTCTGCGAGTAGATCATGCAAGGCATCGTGTATCGCTGCTTCGACCGTGACATCAATCGCACTGGTCGCATCATCAAGAACCAGAATCGGCGGATTCTCAAGCAACGTGCGGGCGATTGCGATTCGCTGGCGCTGTCCGCCCGAGAGCGTGTAGCCGCGTTCGCCAACGACGGTGTCATAGCCATTTGACAGTTCAGATATGAACTCGTGGGCTTGCGCGGCCTTGGCGGCGGTAGTTACGGCATCGATGGGTGCGGCGGGTACGCCGTAGGCGATGTTGTCGCGAACCGACGATGAGAACAGGAACGGTTCATCGAATACCAAGCCGACATGGTGGCGCAGGCTGGGCAGCGAAACGCCATCGATTTCGGTGTCGTCGATGGTGATTGCTCCGCTGGTGGGTTCATAGAACCGGGCAAGCAATCGGGCGATCGTTGATTTGCCGCTGCCGGTTCGGCCAACAATCGCAACCGTCTCACCAGCAGCGACGGTAAGTGTCAGTCCTTGCAAAACGGGGAGTCGGTCGCCGCCTTGTTCGTCTGGTGGGGTCGACGGAGCCGATGCTGGCGTGCCGGTTGTGGGGTAGGCGAAGTGGACATCGCGAAATGAAATGGCCCCAGCAACGTTGACGAGGTCGGGCGCCCCAACGCGGTCAACAATGTCAGGGGTTTCGTCTAGCACGGCGTAGATCCGGCTCGCTGAAGCACTCGCTCGTTGCGCTTGGAGCAACATGAAACCGAACATGCGAAACGGAGCTTGAAGCATGATGACGTAGGCATTGAAGGCAAACAGCGTTCCGATCGTGACCTCACCTTCGATCGCCAACAACCCGCCATAGAGCAACACCAGGGCCATGCCGACCCGAGGGAGTGCTTCGATGTACGGGTTGTACATGGCCCGCGTCCGAATCGCTTCAACGTTGGTCCAGCGGAGATGATCTGCGGACTTCGCTAGCAGATTGACCTGTTGTTCTTCGGCGGCAAAGGACTTGACCACTCGCGTACCGTTGACGTTCTCATCAACGATCGTTGCTAGCTCGGCCATGCGCGCTTGGCTGACCCACGTCAGTGGAAAGACCGTTGTGCGCAGCTTCTGGCCGAAGACATAGACCAACGGCAGCGTACTTAAGGCGACCAGTGTCAGAGGTATGTGGATTGTGAGCATGAACCCAAATGCAATGGCGAAGGCCAGCACGCTCATGAAGATCAACGGCCCGAACGCAAGCAGGACCTGGATCGAGCGAATATCGCTATTCGCGCGGGAAATGACCTCTCCCGACTGGGTCCGGTCGTAGTAGGAGAACGACAGCGTGGTCAGATGGTTGTACAACAACGCTCGCAGATCGGTTTCAACGCCCCATGCCAGCTGAAACAGCGCGTACCGATACGTCAAGCCAAGGACAAATCGACCGAGCCCGAGACCGATCAACACAGCTATGAACTGCGTGAGTCCACTGCGATCGGTGGAACCAGCGGCATCGATCGCGGCACGACCAACGGCGGGCACCGCAACCTGAAACACCAGGGCGAGGATCCCGGCGACAGCACCAGTTATCAAGGGGCGTTTGTGCTGAACGATGACGGGAACCAACCGACGCATCCAGCCAAGCTCAGTATCTGGATCGATGCCGCTCGGTGGCGGACGATGCCGCTCGGCAACGTGAATCGGCTCAAATGGTGACGACGGACTGGGACCGCGGAGTGGTGGGGGTTGGGTGCGAGTCATGGTCTGGGTGCGGGGACAGCGTAGGGCGAACGTGCGTTGGCTTAGCTGAGGCGACTCAGTGTCGCACGTTGCGAAGGCCCGACACGAGTTGCAGATTGTTATGGTTTTGACCCTTGCGTCGCTGTCTGTGATTGCTAAGGTTGTTCCAAGCTGTCGACCATTTGGTGATACTCGGATCGACATGGCGTGAACACAACTAGGTGGGATTTCCGTGTCGTTTGCTAGGTGGTCGGCGGCTGCAACTCTTTTTCCGGCAACTGTCTGGTTACTTGCTGTTCGCTGCCAGCTGAGGTTGCGTACCGTACGATTGCGCTATGGCGCAGGCACCAGCGGCACGACATGTCACGGTCTTTGAAGACAGCCGACGCTGGCGACACCTAAGGCGTCGACCAGGCGACATCATCATCAGCACGCCGCCCAAGTCGGGCACGACGTGGATGCAGGGCATCGTGCGTGCCTTGCTCTGGCCACACGGCACGCCGCCCGACGGAGATGGTGTAAGCCCATGGGTGGACATGAGAGCTACACCTATTGAGGATCTGGTTGCTGGACTCGATGCACAGCAGCATCGGCGCTTCATGAAGACACACTCGCCTGGCGACTGCTTGCCCTTTGACCGCCGTTGTGCCTACATTCTCGTATACCGAGATGTGCGAGATGCGCTGGCATCATGGGCGAACCACCGCTCTAAGATGCGACCAGAGATAGTCGAAGTGCTCAACACTCTTGCTGCCAACGACGGCATCGCACCACTCGAACCGGCATGGTCGGGTGACCTCGACGAACTCTTTGAAGAGTGGCGTGCAGTTAGCTCCCCAGTGCGGCATCTCGCTGGATGGTGGCCGCGACGCCACTGCGAGAACGTGTTATTCGTGCACTACGCCGATTTGATGGGAGACGTCAAAGGCGAACTGGCGCGCATCGCCGAATTTCTTGATGTGCGCATTGATCCTGGAGCGTGGCCAGGGGTCGTTGACCGTTGCGGTTTGGATTATATGCGGGCAAGCGCCGAAGCGAGTGGGCGACTGAATCAGACGTTCTACGGCGGGGCGGGCTCATTCTTTTACAAAGGCGGTGTCGGACGATGGAGCGATGTCTTGACGCCAGCGCAGGCGGCTCGCTGTGAAGCGCTCGCTGCGGATGGTCTTAGCGATGAGGCAGCTCAATGGTTGATGTCAGGAACCGAATCGACCGGGATAATCCCACACGAGGTTGGCGAGCCGCCAGGCGAGATAGCGACCGCTACCGCGCACCCGTTGGCGCGACTTCGACGCACACAGGTTTCCGCGGTGCAGGCGATCTCAGAACGACGCATGCACGAGGCACGAGAGCAGGGTCTGTTCGACGATCTTGCGCTGGCAGGCACACCAATTGCCGACATAGACACGCAGCGCCAGCCAGGCTGGTGGGCTGCCCGGTTCGTGCAGACCGAGCGTGGCAAAGTGCGAGCGCTCGAACTCGAGGCTGAGGTCCGCTCGGCAATGGCACCGTTATGGCGTCTCGACACAGAAGACCTCGTGATCAAGCGAGTTTCAGAACTCAACACCACGATTGACACCCACAATGCGCGTGCACCGCAGGCTCACGTCACGCCCATCGACCAAGGCGCAATCCTTACAACCTGGCGGCGGCTACAGGCTCGTGGGTCGGATTAGCCGCACGCTCCGCCAATGAGCACTTCGGCTGCGCGGTCTGCGCTGAATCCGAGGATCTCCGTCAAAACCTCGAACGTGTGCTCGCCAAGACAGGGAGCGGGCATGCGAGGGCCGTTGTCATAGCCGTTGATTCGATACTGATGCCCTTCGTAGGGAACCTCGCCCATTTCCGGATGGTGCAATGGTCGAAAGAAGTCTCGATGCGCCAGCTGGGGGTCTTGCAGATGGTCGCTCGATCGCTGCACCATGCCAGCTGGAACGCCTGCTTCCTGAAGGAGTCGCATCACTTCGCCTGGAGCATGCTGGCGAGTGAAATCACTCAAGCGGTCATCGATAAGCGCCTTGTTTATGTGACGACCATCCAGATCCGCCAGCTCAGGTGCAGCTGCCCAGCTGGGATTGCCAAGGGCGGTCCGCAAGCGGTCCCACTGCTCGTTGGTTTCGACCGCGATCGCACACCACTGATCGTTGCCCGCACACCGATACGCGTCATGCGGCGATCGGGTTGGGTCCATGTTTCCGCGTCGCCGTGGACTTTGCCCAGACAGCTGCACGTCGAGCAGCCAGGGCGACTGAAAGTGTAAGGCCGACTCCATCTGAGCTTGGTCGATGTATTGACCTTGGCCAGTACGGCGGCGGTGGTCGAGCGCGGCCAGCAAGGTCGTTGTCAAGAATCGCGGCGCCACCGTGTCGGTATATGCATTCCACGGGCCGCCAGGTGGTCGGTCGTCCCAACCAGTGATTTCGTAGAAGCCGCTTATTGCCGCCGCGTGGTAGCCGTAGCCCGCAAGGTTGGCTGCAGGTCCGTATTGTCCAAACAGACAGGTCGTAGCCATGATGATTTCTGGGTTCAGACTCTTGGCGACCTCGTAGCCCAAGCCAAGGCGATCCATGGTGCCTGCAGTAAAGGAGTCGAGGGCAATATCGCACCAGGCAAGCAGCTGGCGGGCAATGTCGTTGCCTTCGGGGTGTTTCAGGTCGAGTTGCAACGACAACTTGGACGTGTTGAAGGACCCAAAGAACTGACAACGGTTGATGCCTGCGATGTCGTCTTTGAACGGACCGACGAGTCGTAGGCGGTCGGCTGGTGATTCGCTTTCGATATGCACAACAGTCGCCCCATGATCTGCAAGGGCTTTGGCTGTGATTGGACCCACGCCGATCCAGGAGAAGTCAGCCACCTTGACGCCTTCGAGCGGCAATCGCTGTCCGTTGGACACCGGACCAGGAACGACGCTGGCAACCTGTTCAGGGATCGTATCGAGCACTTCGCGGGTGTGTTCGCCGATCGTAGGTGCTTTGCTCGGCCAGTCGATCGGCGTTATCGAGGCTTTAACGAAGGGCCCCGGCGCTTGCAGCTGTGTGCCACTTGGCAGTTCCAGGTTGGTCCAATACTCGCGAACGGCCAGTTGCTCCATTTCGATGGTGTCCTGGGCGGTATTGACCGGCACGAGCGTTAGTCCGCGATCAAGAGCCCCCCGAAAGATCTCTGCTTTGGTCTGGCCGAGCGCGAATTCGGTGATCTTGGCCCGTAGCTCCTCTATTGGGTGAGTGAGCTCGTCATTGGTCAGGACACGAGTCTCGTAGGTCGACCAATCTTCAGCTTCCACCCATTCAGCGGTGACGGCACCTCGCTCACGCATCCACGGGATCAGTCCGTGCAGAGTGGATCCCATTGGAAAGAGACAGATCTCACCGTCGGCGCACGGGTACACCAGTGGCGTGGTGATGGTGGAGAGTTGCAACGATGTCCCACCGCGTTCCAAATTACGTCCATCGATCGCAGACGAGATCATGGCGTTCAAGCCTGTCCAGAAAACTGCGGCCTGCACCGACATGTCTACGAACTGTGGCGCCCCAGTCGCCAGACGAAGATGATGAGCGACCATTGCGCCAAGCACGCTCTCAGCTGCAGCGTGGTGCCACGTTTGGGGCATGGACACCCGAACAGGCCGGCGATCGCTGTCTCCATTTAGAGCCATGGCGCCACCCATAGCGGCGAGCGTGAGGTCGGTTGCAGCGTGGTCGGCGTACGGGCCGTCTTGGCCGAAAGGCGAGATCGCGACGTAGACAAGATCGGCCCGGTATTTGATCAGCTCGTCAAAGCCGAGATAGCGATCGGCCATAGTGCCAGGACCGGCATTTTCGAATACGAAGTCGGCAGTACTCACGAGGTCGAGGAACGCGCTGCGGTCCGACTCCGCCGACAGGTCGAGTACAACGCTTCGTTTGCCGCGGTTGTATGCCTGAAAATGCAGGCTGGCTTGTTCGGCGGGTTCGTCGGGGGCGAGTGGTTTCAGTTGTCGTGACGAGGAACCACCTGGTGGTTCAACCTTGATGACATCCGCACCCAGCCCCGCCAACATGAACGTAGCGATCTCAGCGTCCCCATCGGTTAGATCGAGAACCCGGTACGGCGTGAGCATTCCTGGCGACATTGGGTGATCTTCTCAGAGAGCTAGGCGCTATGCGAATTGGCGACGGCAGAAGGGAGGTCTAGCCGAGGTCCGTGAGATCGTCTCGCAACTTGGCAACGCCTTCGAAGTGCTGGCTCATCATGCCGAAGCGAGCGGCAGCGCTGACGTTCGTTGCCGAGTCGTCGACAAAGAACACCTCGCTTGGCGCTACCCGCAGTTCGTCACACACGTGGCCAAATACTCGGTGATCGGGTTTGGTGTACCCGATGATTGCGCTGTTGAAAATTGCGTCAAAGCGGTGGGTGAGATCGAGTGCGTGTAGCTCCTCATCAATGGCTGTGGTTCCGTTCGTCAGCATGGCGATCGTGAGACCCCGGTTGCGTAAGGCGTCGATCTCAGCGAGCACGGCGGGATCAGGTGACCCGATATCGCCAAGCCACTCAGTTGTTGCCTCAACGCAGCGGATGGCCTCGCCGACGCTTGCAAACCACTCCTTCCGTGTGATCTGACCGGTTAGGGCCAGCGTTACGAGGTCGGACTGAAACGCGGTACGCATGAGAACTCCAGCCTCAAGTCCGTGGCGCTGCTCAATATCGGCCAGAAAGCCTGGGTCGAAGTGTCGAACTACCCCGTCGAGATCGAATAGCACTGTGGTGATCATCGGGTCACGTGACGCGTGAGAGCATGGCGCCCGCCACTTCCTTGACGAGCTTTGCGGCGACCATTGCCGTCATGTCAACGACATCACGTTGCGGATTCAGCTCAACGATGTCAGCACCCACGAGCGGCGTTGGAAGCGAGTCGATGATGTTCAGAACTTCACGCACGGTGAGGCCACCAGGCTCATGGTGTGACACCCCTGGCGCAACTGACGGGTCAAGGCCATCGAGGTCAATGCTCAGATAGATCGGGCCAGATAGAACTGTCGGGTCGAACTGGTCGACGGCGCGAGCAGAAATTATCTCAACACCCCAACGTTGGGCCTGCGCACGCTGATGCGGCGTGGCGGTGCGAATTCCCAGTTGGACGAGCTTGGACATGCAGTTGTCCTCGAGTGCTCGCGCAAACGGCGACGCGTGGCTCAGGGGATTGCCATCGAGATTGTCGTAGAGGTCAGGGTGCGCGTCGATGTGGACCACGGTGAGATCTGGGTGCTGAGATGCGAACCCCCGCAAGATCGGGTAGGTGACAGAGTGGTCTCCGCCCATGCTGATGAGTTGTTGCCCGGCGGCTACAACATCGGCGACTGCGACCGTGATCTGGTCGGCGTCCGCATGGGAGCCACACAGATTCTCAAGCGCAAGGTCGCCCAAGTCTTTGAGTAGCGGAACGACTTCGACGCCATGTTCGGTCGAATCGTTGCCACTGCCCGAGTGCAACGCAGCACGAATTGCGGCCGGACCCAAGGCGGGCCCTCGAAGATGCGACGAGTTTGCATCGAGCGGAAGGCCGAGTAGCGCGATTGGGGCGTGACCCGTAGTGTCCGTCATAGGGACGCCACCTGCTCTATCGCAGCACTAGGAACCCCGACTGACCGGGCGCTGTCGGCAATGCTGCGCCAGAGTGCCGCGGTGAGGGTTATGCCATTAGCCAAGCGCTCTGACATACGTTCCCGCTCGCGATCGCCAGGCAACTTGACCGGGTCATCGGCATCGATTGGGTTGGCGGCAAGAAACCAGTCGATGTACGACGTCACGCTGTCGGCGAATGAATCATCAGGGTCGATACGCGTTGGGTCGATGTAGATCGAGAGCATGCCGTTCGCGAAGCGAATCTCATCTGGCCCCGCCGTGCCGGTACCGGTCAGGGCGCCAGCCAGGAGTTCGCACATCACGCTAAGGCCAGAACCTTTGTGATCGCCCATGGCTCGAAGTGCGCCCACGCCGCCATTGGAGTCTGGTCGTTGACCAGGCGACTGGCTGTAGAGCACCGACGGATCACCGGTAATGCCGTTGGGGCCAACAAGGGCGTTGTCTGGCACCGCTGGCCCGCCTTGTAGCGCCACCATGGTCTTCCCCTCAGCAACAATCGACGTTGCGAAGTCATGAATCACCGGGGGAGCGTCAGGCCGTGGCACCCCAAAGGCGTACGGATTCGTGCCCATTCTGCGATCGGTGGAGCCAAACGGTGCGACCAAGCGGCTGTTCGCAACGTTGACGATATGCATCGACACAAGACCCTGCGCAGCGGCTTGTTCGGCAAACGCGCCGATTCGTCCTAGGTGACCAGCCTTGCGTAACGCAACGATGGCGAGCCCGTGCTCACGAGCTCGTTCGATTCCCACGTCAACGGCAAGGGGGCCGACCGTCTGGCCCATGCCATAGTCTCCGTCGACGAGAAGTAACGGGCCATGATCGAGCAGTGTGACTAGCTCTTTGCCTGCACGCTGGACATCGTTCGCAAGGTAGTCGACATATCTCGGGACCCGGACAACGCCGTGGCTGTCATGTCCAGTCAGATTGGCCTCAACCAGGTTCTTGGCGATGCGCCGGCTCTCAGCAGGCGAGCATGAGGTGCGTTCGAACACCGCCGTAACGAGGTCGGTCAACGCCTCGGCTTCTACAAGGACAACATCACGCAGAGTCATGTTGCGACACTAGCGAAGAGCTCTCGACTGGATGCGAACGAGCCCTAGGAACTAAAACGGTTGACGACGTCAAGGGGGACCCCACAATGGCCGTTGAGAATTTTGCTGTCGAGGCAAGTCACATCATGATGTTTGCCCGATCGATCGGAGACGCGAACCCGATCTACCAAGACGGTACCTACGCAGCGGGTACTGAGCCAGGGGGCATCATTGCCCCGCCTACCTTTGCGCAGGCAAGTGCACAGTTCGACGAGAACTATCGTTTGCGCCCAAAGATCGGCCAGCCATGGATGGGCTCAGGCAAAGAAGCGACCGGTATCGCGCCCAAAGCGTCGGACGGCGCTGACGACGCCCCCGTCGGCATGGGAGCTCGAGGCCTCCACGCAGAGCAGCACTTCGAGTATCACCGCCACGTGCGACCAGGTGATGTGCTGTCAGCAACGGTGAAGGCCGGAGAGACCTGGGAGAAGCAGTCAAAGCGAGCTGGGACCCTCAAGTTCAGCGAGACGGTGACTGAGTATCGCGACCAAGAAGGCGCGTTGGTCATCACGGCTCGCAGTGTTGGCGTCACCACCGAAAAAGCAGTCGAGAACTAGGAGACATTGTCATGGCACTTAGCGCTTCCCAAATCAGCGTGGGTGACACGCACAGCGAAGTCCTCGTCGAAGACCTCAAGCGAACTCAACTCGTGCAATACGCAGGCGCATCGGGCGACTACAACCCCGTTCATACCGACGAGAAGTTTGTCACCGAAGTGGCGGGCTACCCGACGGTCTTCGCCCACGGCATGTTGACGATGGGTATGACCGGCATGCTTGTCACGAACTACGTCGGCGACGGCCGCTTGACCAACTACGGCGTGCGCTTCGTGAACCAGGTGTGGCCTGGCGACACGCTGACCGGAACCGCACAGGTAACCGAGATCAGAGAAGAAGACGGCCAGCAGCTCGTCGACCTCACGCTGACCACGGTGAACCAAGATGGCACGCCCGTCTTGACAGGTAGCGCAACTGCACGAATTGATGCGTAGCGCAGAAGGTGGTGAGTGACCCGCAAGTGAGCGAAATTGATTCGCACCTCCTGCGAAGCAATCATGACTGATCCAATCATCGTTGAACGGCAAGCACCGCGTGTCGCGCACGTGGTGCTCAATCGTCCAGAACGGCGCAACGCACTCACCGGACCGCTCGCAGTGCAGATGGCTGATGCACTCGAAGCGCTCAACCAAGATGACGAGGTGACAGTCATTGTCATCCGTGGCCAGGGCGGAGCGTTCTGCTCGGGTCTCGACCTGAAACTCTTCGCCCAAGATCCGCCACCCGACTGGGTACCCGAATTCGGAGCGCTATGGCGACGCGTCCATAGGTTGCTCTTTGACTCGCCGTGCATCGTGGTTGGCGCTCTCGAACGGGCTGCGGTGAATGGTGGAGCGGCACTTGCATTGGCGTGCGACTTTCTCGTCGCCGGCGAGTCTGCGTTTCTGCAGGTCGGTGAAATCCAACAGGGGATGGCAGCCCCCATGAACATGGCGTGGCTGCGATTGCGCTATCACGAAGCGCTCGCTGGCCGAATCGCGCTACTCGGCGACCGAATCGCAGGACCCGAACTGATGCAGCTCGGGATCGCTACCACGTGTGTGGCCGACGAGGAAGTGCTGAAGACAGTCGACGAACTTGTTGCTCGGCTTGCACAACATGACCCCGCAGGTGTGCGGCGAATAAAGGTCTCGCTGCGTCGAACCGGTGTAACCGAGACGGCCGAGGAATGGTTTGCGAGAGCACTTGCGTCGGATCCGCTCCCAAACGCATCGGTACGGGTCATCGCAGCCAAAGATGCCTAAACCGTTCAGCTGACAGGGTCCGTTTGACGCAGCACTATGTCAGGTCTCGACCGACCCATAGGATTCTCTGATTGACTGAGCCTGACCACTACGTGATAGTCATTGCGCACCGTAAGGGGAGCGAGGGTTCTGGCCGGTTAGTCAAAGATGGGTTTCGTCATACAAGGTCACATGGGTGCTTCCGGATCGCAACTCAAGGGTGCTGATGGTGGCTTGGTCGGCCAGCGCGTCGCGGAGGCTCTCATCGTGTGTCGTCACCCAGACTTGGCTGAACTGCGCAGCCATCTTGATAAGCGGCGCCAACGCTACGACCGCCGATGGATGCAGGCTGGTTTCGGGCTCGTTTAGCACGAGTAGCTCGGGAGGACGAGTGGATAGCAGCGCAGTGGCGAGACAAAGAAAGCGCAGCTGACCGTCAGAGAACTCTTGCGCAGTTAGCGGTCGCAGTAAGGACTTGGTCTGCAGGCCAACACCGAAGATTCCGGGGTCGCCGGACACCAACACGCGATAGCCAGGGAAGGCTTGTTCCACGGCGTCATCGAGCGCCCGGCGGTCGCCGCGAAAGATAAGGGTTGCGATCGCCGCTGCAAGATCGGTACCGCTGGATGCGAGAGCATCGGTGGTGACACCCGGCTGTGGCGACCTGATGGGACTGGTCGGACCAGTGTCGAACTGGTGATAGAAGCGCCAGCCGCGAATACGACGCTGCAACTCATCGAGTTCTGGATACAGCGCTGGTTCGCCTAACTGACTAAGTAACGACTCGGAACGCCGTAGGGAAAGCGTTCGACGCAAGTCGCCGTCGACAGTCGCTGTCTTGGCATGGCTGCCCCTGCGCTCAGCAAGCGTTGTCGTCGGTTTGCGGGCCCGCCCAAGGTAGACGTATTCCTCTTTCACCTCAGGATCGAGCACGAACGGGTCCGGTGGATCCGCTGGAACGATTGGAACGAGTCCAGCCTGAAGATCATGGCTGAGGTCATCCCACTGCGTCGTGAGACCCATGCGTACCGGCCCCTTACCGCGTCGGCCCGCCCACAACGCCGATGGCATGCCGCCTTCTTCGAGCAGCGCATTCGCAAACTTACCGATCGCCGCCGCTTGAACGAGTTCGAGTGCCCGGTAGAAATTCGACTTGCCAGATCCGTTCGGTCCGGTAACAACAGTCAGCCGACCCAGTTCGATCGTCGCGTTCTTGAGCGACCGGTAGTTTGTCACATGAAGGCGCTCAAGCACCTAGACATTATTTCACAGCGAATGACAGCACTTCGGAAGCGAGACGCTCAACGACCGCCTTCCTCAAATTTTGAGGTGCTAGTTTTTTGGTAAGTCTCGGAATGGTGTGTCGCGAGTAGAGCCCGGCTCGCGAGGTAACCCGAGGGCTCGCTCGCTAAGAGTGTTGCGCTGGATCTCGTCGGTGCCGCCGCCGAGACTCATACCTCGACAATTGAGAATGTGATAGTTGAAATAGTCGTCGTCGAGGTTGCGGGGCTGATCAAGGTCGGAGCGCCATGCCGGGGAGCCAGGAAACGCCAACGTTGCGGCAAGATCGGCGGCGGCGCGGCCCTGCTTGGTGCGCCACAACTTGCCAATCGACGGGTGCAGACCACGAGCCCCGATCCAACCAACAATCTGCTCGCCGGAATGCAGCCGGGCGAGTTCTTGACGAACCACGGGATCATCTCGCCGCTCCGCCCTGTCGGCAAGCTCAAGTAGCTGCGCAAGCGGGATGGGGGAGCGGCCCGCCTTTGAGCGCGATGCAGCGGTGCCACTCATGGACTTGGTGCCCGTCTGGCGGCGCTCATGGCCAAGGAGCGCGACGGCCGTGGCCCAGCCACCATTCACCTCGCCAATGACCCACTCTTTCGGGACACGCGCCTGATCAAGGAAGACCTCGTTGAACTCGGAGATGCCTGTCATCTGCACGAGTGGGCGAATCGTGACGCCCGGCTGATTCATTGGCAAGACGAACATGGTGATGCCACGGTGTTTCGGGGCATCCCAGTCGGTGCGAGCGAGCAGGATGGCAAAGTGTGCGTTCGTTGCGCCTGAGGTCCAAACCTTTTGACCCGTCACGATCCACTCGTCGCCGTCAAGGTCGCCGCGGGTGGCGAGCGAGGCGAGATCGGAGCCCGAACCCGGTTCTGAGTACATCTGGCACCAGAGTTCGTCGCCGCGTAGCCCGGGGCTCAGAAACCGAGATTTGAGCTCGTCGGTTCCGTAGTCGCGAATGGTGGGCATGGCCATGCCCACGCCAATACCAAACATCGCGTCTTCGCGTGGCACCTTGCCCCGACTCTCGTCGCGCCAAACTTGCATAAGCTCCGGCGGGAGGTCCTGGCCCCCGTGCTCGACCGGGTAGTCGAGCGCAGCTAGGCCATGGTCGAACAGCGCGGACCGCCACGCTTGGCCGCGCGCCGTCGTGCCAGTCACACCCTCAAGAACCGACGGCAGAGTGTCGGAAAAGAACGTACGAACGCGAGTCCGCAACTCCTCAGGGTTTGTCTCGACCGTTGTCACCTAGCCGACATTAGGACATGGACCGGCACGGCCGGTCGTTGAGAGGCAGCTAGACGGTCCTAGCGCCGGTCCTTATGCAACTGGATCTTGCAAACGGAGCCGGTAGAGCGCAATCGATTTTGAGATGCCGCGTAGATCGTGATCACCGAGCGACTGCGCGTCGAATACGTGGGGGAGACGCTCGACAATTGCCTCTGTGGCCACGATGGCGTGCGGGTAGGCCTGTCCAACGATGCGAGCGGCGGTGTTTACGACGGTGCCGTAATAGTCGCCACCGCTTCGGATGACTGCACCGCAGTCAAGCCCGACACGCATGCCTTCGAGGCCAGGGATGTCGCGGCCTATGGAGACAAGCCCAGATGCAACGGCCGCCGCCGAAGGTGCATCAGGAGTCGCAAACATGACCTCGTCGCCAATGAGCTTGACGACAGTACCCCCGCTTTCAACGACGACATCTTGCACGTCGCGTTCAAAACGGACCATTGCGGTCATGAACTCTTGCGCATCTGCTTGCTCAGTAAATGAGGTGAAGCCGACGAGGTCGGCGAAGCCGATTGCGTGCTCCTGCAACGTTGCGCTGCGGGAACGGTCGACCTGCCAGTGGCCGTCATCGGATAGCACGGCCGCTAGGTGGCGCCTGGTAAGCGCAACGGTTGCGTCGAGAAAAGCGGGTAGCGCAGCGTCGATAAGTGCGGCGTACGCCTCGACTGCATCGGTCAGCCGAGCCGGCGTCGTGTCGATAGGAGGTTGGAAGTTGACTCGTAAGAGTTCAGTGGTTGCACGAGCGACCCGAGCGCTGGCCGAGCCGATGACGCGGACAACGCTCAGCATCTCTTCTTCGCCGACAAGGTCGCTTAGGCTCGCAAAGAGGCGGGTTGCTTCAAGTTCTTCGGCGGTAAGCCCGAGGCCCGTGCCGCTTTGCAGGCCCATGGCTAGGCGCAGGCGTCGCGAGAACTCCTCGTCGATGCCGACGTCGTCGAGCGCGGCATCGGCATTGTCGCCATGCCAGGGTTCAGGGCGGATACTGCGTTGGGAGAGCGCCTTCGCAAATCCGTGTTCTGCGATCTCGGTGAGCGTGACACCTCGGCTGAGCAGGATTGCCACCGAGTCCAGTAGGTCGTCATCGTCTTGAGCGCGGTTGTGGTCAATGCCGAGTGAGCGCAAATGGCTTGCGGTGAGCTCGGTCTTGGGGGAAGTCATGACGGCCTGCACCGTAGTTCGGCCATAGGACAACACGCTGGCGCACGGGTCAACCCTGGGGTGCTCTAACTCTGAAGCGCCTCAGCAAGGGTGTTCCAACCCAGCGTGGCGCACTTGATCCGTACGGGGAACTTCACGACACCCTTGAGTGCTTCAAGGTCGCCCAAGTCGACATCGGGCGGTTCAGGAAGAACCCCCGAATCGTCGTCTTCAAGCGCATGTTCGTGTATCGACATCATGGACTTGACCGCTGCGGTCAACTCTTCGACTTGGTCGAGCGTCTTTCCCTTGATCGCAGCCGACATCATGGATGCTGAGGCCTGACTAATTGAGCACCCTTGACCGCCAATCGCGACGTTGGTAATGACGCCGTCGTCGACCTTCACGTATACGTGGACTTCGTCGCCACAGAGCGGATTGAAGCCCTCGGCGTGTTGCGCAGGTGGGGTCTCAAGTTCTCCGCGATTGCGCGGCGACCGATAATGGTCGATCACGATTTCTTTGTACAGATCCTCTAGTCCAGCCATGCTTCGCCCTTAGAAAGAGAAGAGATCAGACGCATCGGTGAGCGCGGTGACCAGCCGATCGACGTCAGATTCATCGTTGTAGATATACAGCGAGGCTCGCGCCGTTGCACCTACGCCAAGGTGTTTCATAAGCGGCTTGGCGCAGTGATGACCAGCTCGCACATTCACACCATGTTCATCGAGCACCTGAGATAGATCGTGCGGGTGCACGTCTTTGTATGCGAACGAGAAGACGCCGCCGCGCAGAGCGGGCTCGCTTGGACCATGAACGACGACATCGTCGCCGTGGCATTCCTTGATTGAGCGCATGAAATACGCACTCAGCTCGACTTCATGACGGCGAACGTTGGCCATGCCTATCTCGTTGAGATAGGAAACCGCAGCGCCGAGTCCGACAATCTCTGCAATCGCTGGGGTGCCAGCCTCAAACTTGTGCGGTAGATCGGCGCAGGTGAAGCCATCTGTGGTCACGTTGGCGATCATGCCACCGCCGCCCAAGAAGGGCGGCATAGCTTCAAGCAGTTCTCGGCGTGCCCAAAACACGCCAACCCCTGACGGGCCAAGCATCTTGTGGCCCGTGAAGCTCAAGAAGTCGATGTCGAGTGCTTGGACGTCAGTTGGTAAATGGGGAACGTACTGTGAGCCATCCATAGCGAGAAGGGCTCCGGAGCGATGTGCGGCCTCAGCAATTCGAGCAATCGGGGGAATTGTACCGACAACGTTCGACATGCCGGTGATTGAGACGAGTTTGGCGCCGTCGAGCATGTTGTCGAGGTCGCTGAGATCAAGCATGCCATCGTCGTCGAGTGGCAGATAGCGAAGCTCAATGCCGCGTTCTTCTTTAAGCATCAGCCACGGAATGATGTTCGCGTGGTGTTCGACAACGCTGAGCACCACAACATCGCCAGCCGACAGGTTGGCGCGGCCCCACGCACTCGCCAACAAGTTCATCGACTCGGTTGCGTTCTTGGTGAATATGACCTCATCGGAACTTGGGGCATTGATGAATCGGGCGATCTCGCTACGAGCGCCTTCCATTCGCCGCGATGCAAGGTCGCTTAAGAAATAGGCCCCGCGGTGCACGTTTGCATACGAAGTCTCATAGACATCGCGAATTACATCCAGGACCTGGGTTGGCTTCTGAGAGGAACTAGCCGAGTCCAGGTACACGAGTGGGCGCCCATTGATCGGCCGGGTCAAGATCGGGAAGTCCGCCTTGACCGCAGCGACATCGAATGCGTGGTTGGCTGCGACGTCGTTCACCGGAACGCCTCGTAACCATCGCGCTCAAGTTGCTCGGCAATCTCCATACCCCCGCTGGCGACAATCTTGCCGTCGACGAGGACGTGGATGTGATCGGGAGCAAGCAGATCCAACAAGCGCCGGTAGTGCGTAATCGCAAGGACGCCCATTTCCGGTCGATCGCTGCGTACCGCCCGTACCCCCTCGGCCACAATTTTTAGCGCGTCGACATCGAGACCAGAGTCTGTTTCATCAAGCACGGCGATAGTTGGTTCAAGCATGGCCATTTGCAGAATCTCGGCACGCTTCTTTTCGCCACCGCTGAAACCTTCGTTAAGGAATCGTTCGGCAAATTTTGCGTCCATCTCAAGACGTTGCATCCAGCCCATGATGCGACGACGGGTTTCGAGCACAGATTGGTCTTCGCCCCGTCGAGCCGAGACAGCCTGTTGCAAGAAATTGTTCACCGTGACACCAGGAATCTCCTGGGGGTACTGGAACGCTAGGAACATCCCTTGTTTGGCACGGACGTCAGCCTCCCAATCGGTCACGTCATCGCCGTTCAACAGGACCTGGCCGGCCGTTACTTCATACTCAGGATTGCCGAGTAGCGCGCTAGCTAGCGTTGACTTGCCCGAACCGTTGGGTCCCATGATCGCATGGACTTCACCCACCCCGATGCTTAGGTTGATGCCTGCCAAGATTTGGGTCTGCTCAGCAGTGACATGGAGATCGCGGACCTCGAAAAGGGGAGCGTTAGACACGTCCTCAGTCTACGAGCAAGATACGCACAGACTGCTGCTGGAGAGCATGGTTTCCCAAGCTATTTCTTGACGTCTCTGCGCATAGCAGTGCCGAGTCACCCTGGTTGGTTGCATGCCGTTGTTGGCATCTCAATGTAGGAGCAACGTTGGCACTGTGGCCCGCAACCAGCGTGGCAAAGCGACATCGGCAGTGATAGACGAATTAGTGTCGGGGCGTGGCGACTGGCGGCGACATTCGACTGAGCTTTGACCGGGTTCCCGAGATATATGATCGAGTTCGACCGACGTATCCGCCGGCGCTGTTCAATGCGTTGTTCGCAACGCTTGACGACGACCCCCAAATCGTGGAAGTCGGTCCAGGTTCGGGTCAGGCGACCGCAGAGATGCTCGAGCGGAACGCCAGGGTGACAGCGGTCGAGATCGGGCCAGCTCTCGCCGAACTGTTACACACAAAATATCGCGACAACGATCGGCTCACCGTTCTCAATGACGACTTTGAGCGTGCCGCGTTGCCAGCGAACTGCTTCGACGCCGTCGTAAGCGCGACTGCCTATCACTGGATTAGTGCCTCGGCTCAGGTCGAACGACCAGCACAGCTGCTCGTGCCCGGGGGCGTGCTTGGCGTCATTGATTTGGTGCAAGTCGCCAGCGCTGCTGACGGTGGCTACTTCGACCGGGTACGTCCGGTGTATGAGCGACACGGCCAGGCCCGCCCTGACTGGTCGCCGCCCACGCACTCGACCGTGGTGCCAGCAATTGCTGGACATCTTGAAGCCTCTGGCGTATACGGCAACATCGAGCTGCACACCATGGCGTGGGACCAGACCTACGACGCAGCGTCCTACCGAGATCTGCTGTTGAGCTACTCGGGGACACAAATGATGGAAGAGCCAGCGCGTACTGCCATGGTCGATGAACTCGTCGAGATCGTCGCAACCGAATTCGATGACACGGTGGTACGGCCGCTGGTGGCAGCACTCACGCTCGCTCGCTACGAACCAATGCGGTGAGAGACCACACCAGCACACAGTCACACAGGAACACGGCACGGCGCTTGCGTCGGCTTCATCGATCTCCGCCAAGCAAGTAGGGTCAGTTGCGGGACGGGTAGCGGTAGCGGTGAGAGTTGATTATTAGTGAGTGACGTGAGTGGACTTCCAGCGGGAACCGTGACGTTTCTTTTCACCGATATCGAAGGGTCCAGTGAGGCCTGGCTCAATCGGCCCGAGTCGATGGCCCCCGCGATTGATCTGCACAACAAGGTGCTTCGAGAGGCGCTGGCGACGCACAGCGGGTCCGAGATCAAACACACCGGCGATGGTGTGTGCGCGGTGTTTTCTTCGGCAGCGAGAGCCGTCGACTGCGCAACTGCCATGCAAGTAGCGCTACAGACAGCATCATGGCCGAGCGGGGAACGGCTCAAGGTGCGCATGGGCATGCACACCGGCGAGGCGGTTCCAAGCGGCGACGACTACTTCGGCGAGGTCGTCACGCGCGCTGCTCGGGTGATGGACGCCGCCAATGGAGACCAGATTTACAGCTCGAGTTCTAGCTGGTCACTCGCCAAGAGGCCAGGCAGCGTATCGACGGCGTTCGATTGCGGCGAGGTGCAGCTAAAGGGCCTTGGCAACGAACGCATATACAGCGTTCGAGTGCCCGCAATGGTCAGTGATAAACGGCCGATTCGGGCACGACCCGCTGGTTCAGGTGCGTTGCCGAGAAACTTGCAGAGTTTCGTTGGGCGATCCGCCATGCTTGACGAACTCGCCACCGGTATCGACTTACACCGCCTGATCACCTTGGTTGGCGTCGGAGGAATCGGCAAGTCACGCCTGGCTATTGAATTCGCTCGCAGGGTCGAGGCCAGCTTCCCCGACGGCATGTATTGGTGTGAGCTCGCACCCGTCAACGATCCTGATGACGTTGCTGCCGCTATTGCGAGCATCGTGGGTGTCACCCCGCGCGTTGACATGAGCATGACACAGAGCCTGGCTGCAGCCCTGGACAACCAAAAGGCACTTCTCATCATTGACAACTGCGAACACGTCCTTGACGCCGCTCGCGAGGTCCTGGCGCAACTGCTCGATACAACATTTGGCCCCGCAGTCATTGCAACGAGTCGACGATCGTTACGAGTGCGAGCAGAACACGTTTGGCCCGTAACGCCTTTGTCCGAGGTGCAGGATCAAACCAAGCTTTTCGTCGACCGAGCACTCGAACGTGACCCGCACTTCGACCCGTCAGATGTCGAGCTAGCAGCGATTCGTGAGATTTGTGTGCGCCTCGATGGGTTGCCGTTGGCGCTGGAACTCGCCGCAGCTCGAATCGGAGTAATGACGCCCTCGCTGATGCTCGAGCGCATCGACGATCGTTTTGCGTTGCTCGGTAGTCGCCGCGATGGCACATCGGAACGGTTACGCGAAACGGTGCAGTGGTCGTACGAGCAACTTCGCGAAGATGAGGCCGAACTGTTCCGAGCCCTCGCCGTATTCGCCGGGGGTTTCACGCTCGCTGGGGCCCATGCGGTTGTCGTCGACATGGATGAGTTCGACCTTCTTGACGCGCTGCAGGCGTTGGTCGACGATTCGTTGTTGCAGCGGTCAGGCAAAGATATAGACCGGTTCGTCATGTTGGAAACCCTGCGCGACTTCGGTTTCGAAAAGCTTGATGTGCACGCTGAGCGGTCGACGGTCGAGCAACGGTTTGCCAACTTCGTCTGCGCCGTGGTCGCAGAGCACGCCGCGAATAGCAACAGCCCGCAGGAGTTCGCGGCCTTTGATGCTCTCGATCGCGAACGCAACAACATGCGAGCGTGCTTCGGTTGGCTCACCAAGAATGAGATGTGGGCTCCGGCGGCAGAGATGGTGGGGTCGCTGTTCTACTACGCGGCATACACCGTGCAGTTTGAGATCTGCGAGTGGGCACATGAGCTATTCGGTTCGGGCAAAATCGACGACCACCCGCGGGTTGGCGACGTCGCCGCAACGGCAAGTTACGGCTTCTATGGGCGAGCCGCCCTCGATCAAGCACTCGACATTGCTGTACAGGGTGTCCGTCTAGATCCAGACAGCGGTCCCGCGTACATCTTGGGGTCAATGAGCTCGTTCGGTAGCGCCGACCTGCAAGGCACGGTGCGCCTGCTCGATGACATCCTGGCCAGGATCGATGACCAGCCCGCCTCTGTCCAGTACTGGATCGCTAGTTGGAAGGCGCTCTACCTCGAATGGGTCGAGGGTGATCCCAGTGCGCGCAAGTGGGCCGAACGGGCGAACGAGGCAGCGCTTTCAACCGGGGGCATCACTGTAATCGCCGGCGGTGCGTGGATTCGTGGCGTGGTCACAACGTCATCTGATCCTGAGCGATCCGTTGAGTTCTTCCGAACAGCGCTTGCGCAACTCGGACAGCGCTCAGGTCGCAATCTCATTGGGCACACGGTGCTTGAGGCACTCGTGGTTCTGTTGACTGGCGCAGGCTCGCCCGAGCAGGCACTCGCCGCATGCCAAGAAAACCTGGTGGCTTGTCTCGAAAACGACTGGGTCGCCACGACGATCGACATCTCATCGACGGTCGCCGCATGCCTGAAGGGCGCCATGCCTGAGACCGCTGCTCTTTTGGTTGGAGCAGCTGATGCACGTGGGGTGTTTGTGCGTGGCCGAAACTACAAGGCGTTGGCAACATTTAACGATGACATGATTACTGCGGCACGCTCCAAGGGGGCCGGGCTCTCGCTGCGACACGCGACACAAGCTGTGGTGGATGCGATTGACGCCAGGCTCCGACGAACGCCTGAGCGCCCTGACGCCCGGCCCGCTGGCGACAGCGGCGCAAAGAAAATGCCCGCATGAATGCATGCGGGCATTTCATAGGTGATCTCACACCAAGACGCAACGTTGCCTAACGTCTCGGTGCCTGGAGGCCGCGCGGATAGCGACGAGCTCAGAAGCCTCCAGGCTCACGTTCCCGCTCTTGTTCGCTGCGCTCACGGGCCGCTGGGCCACGGTTCCGCTTGGTTTCGACTCGCACGCTCTCAGCTATCCGTTGACCCTCCTGGCACCGTGACGTTAGCGACACGAAGACATCGTTAGTCGGGCATTGGGATGCGGTCGATTTGCAGTGGGTTCTCGTAATCGACCATGCCGGTTTGCAGACCCGCAAGTGGCTGGGCGGTGTAGCGAGCAACCTCGGCGCGGCCTACAACCATGTGGTGGACCTCGTCGGGGCCGTCAGCCAATCGCAAGGTGCGCTGTGAGTGATAGAGCGATGGAAGAACGGTCCATTGTGAAACGCCGGTGGCGCCGTGCATCTGAATGGCTTGGTCGATGATGTTGCACACCAGCTCAGGAACCATGGCCTTGACTGCTGATACCCACACACGAGCTTCGCGGTTGCCAAGGACGTCCATTGCTTTGGCGGCGCGCAGCACCATGAGACGCATTGCTTCGATCTCGATGCGCATGCGGCTGGCGCGTTCAATGTTGCCACCAAGTTGGATGAGCGGCTTGCCGAAGGCGGTCTTTGAGAGTCCACGCTCGCAGTACAGCTGCAACGCTTTGTCGGCAGCACCGATCGAGCGCATGCAGTGGTGGATGCGGCCAGGGCCGAGGCGCAACTGGCTGATCTCAAAGCCGCGACCTTCGCCGAGCAGCATGTTCGATGCTGGCACTCGCACGTCGGTGAACTTGAGGTGCATGTGGCCATGCGGTGCATCATCGTTGCCGAAGACGTGCATTGGACCCAGCACGTCGAGGCCTTCGATATCGGTTGGCACCAGAATCTGTGACTGCTGGAGGTGAGGCGCAGCGTCAGGGTTAGTGCGGACCATCACGATCATGATCTTGCAGCGTGGATCGCCAGCGCCAGAGGCGTAGTACTTCTCGCCGTTGATGACCCATTCGTCGCCATCGAGCACCGCAGACGTCTGCACATTCTTGGCATCAGAGGATGCGTAATGTGGCTCAGTCATTACGAAGGCAGAGCGGATCTTGCCTTCGAGTAGAGGCGTAAGCCACTGTGCCTTTTGTTCGGGCGTGCCCACGCGCTCGAGTACTTCCATGTTGCCGGTGTCAGGCGCTGCGCAATTGAGAACCGCAGAGGCCAGGCTGTTCTTGCCCAGCTCGTTCGCAATGTAGGCGTAGTCGAGATTGCTGAGACCTTCGCCAGTTTCAGCATCGGGTAGGAAGAAATTCCACAGGCCCTGTTCGCGGGCTTTGGCCTTGGCGTCGTCGAGCAGCTCAAGCTGCCCAGGGACCCAGGACCAGCGGTCTTCGCGACCTTCACCCATCTGGTGAAACTCTTCGGTGATCGGATCAACCTCGGCGGCAATGAACTTGACAACCTTGTCAAGCAACGGCCGTGCTTGTTCGGACATTGAGAGGTCATACATCTGACCGCCGAAGTCATCGGTGTTCAGCGGGTTCGCAGGCATTCGTGTTCTCCAAGTGCTCAGGAATGTTGTTTTCTCCTTGCATCATCGCACCTGATTGGCGCAGGTACGAAATCAACCGGCGAATGTGACGCCATTCAGGAAGGCGGGCGACCCAATAGTTCCTCTTTCCATTTGCGGAAGCGGGTGTGCTCTTTTCCTGACGGACCGATGCCGAGATGCGATCCGTCTTCGTTCAATGTGAGTTGGCACGACCGAGAAAGGTCCGTGCTGTCGATCGCAAGATAGATGGCTGGGCCGCGTGAAGGACCAGCTCGCCAAAGCAGCCAGGATCCAAGCCGACGCTTGTATGCAACCTGCGCTGGCGTCAGCCCAAGTCCAGCGCCAAGCTCTTGGAGTTGTTGCGGAGCGTCGGTCCAAGCGCTCGCGGAAATGTTGCGGTCTCGAGTGGGTGTCGCTGGCAACTCAGCTGTCGTGATTGGGGTATGGTCGAACGGTCGGTCGTCGGCTTTCACCAGCCGCGATCGATCCACTCTTGTAACGAAGGACTCTCACTGCCGATTGTGGTGTCATCACCGTGACCGGGCATCACGATCGTGGATGCTTCGAATGGGGAGAACATGAGCTCATCGATCGTCTTGATGATTGTGTCGAAGTTCCCGCCGTACTGCGTCGCCCCTGGGCCACCAGGAAAGAGTGTGTCCCCGGTGAACAACACGGGTGATCCCATGAGGTCGAACGAAACGGAACCGTCGGTGTGACCAGGTGTCTTGATTGATCGCAGGCGGAGCTTGCCGATCTCAAAGACTTGATCGTTTTCGATGATCTGGTCATAGGACGGCAGCATGTGGGCGTCTTCATCACCCACGTGCACGCTGTAGCCAGCGTTACGCATTTCGGTGACGGCCCCAATGTGGTCGTGGTGACCGTGTGTCTCCAGGACCTGACGCACGCCGAGGCTTTTGGCTAGCTCGAGCAACCGGTCATGTTCGTTGGCCGCGTCAATGAGAACAGCGTCGCCCGTGTCGCGGCACCGTACGACGAACACGTTGTTCTCGTAGTCGCCCACGACGACTCGGTGTATTTCTGCTTGGTGATCGCGGTAGTGCAGTGTTGGGCCAGCGTTTGGTGTCGTGCCTACCCCAATCGCTGCTGCCCCGCAGTAGTGCTCGACCGTGCCGTGTGCTTGCGCTTCGCTCATAGCCTGACCCTAGTGTCGGTCGCCGGGGCTTGGCCAGGTCCTGGTGGCTAGGTCCTGGTGTCAGCTTGGCTGTCGTTCTTTGCGACCTCGGTTCGACCAGCTCGTTGAGAAACTTGGCGTTTCACTTGTGGCGACGCTTTGAGTCTGCAACGCTAGCCAGCACCTAGAGCGATCGGCGGTTCGTGATGATTGGTGCCAGATATGCGGCGGTAGCGGAACTACCACTGCGCAAGAAGAAGTCCCGGAGTGCTAAGAGCGGCACGACGACGGTGCTTCTGGGTGCGTGGCTCGAAGTAGTGGAAATCGACGATGATTGGCTCAAGGTACGAGCGTTTTCGCGCGAGGGGTGGGTTCATGCATCGGAGGTCGCCGATGACAATCCGGCCGTGAAGTTCTTCTTCGTCGATGTCGGTCAGGGCGACGGGGTGTTGATCGAGACACCCACCGAACGGCTAATCGTCGACGGTGGGCCCGGGAAGAACTTTTACAACTACCTCACGAAGTTCAAATACAAATGGCTCCTTCAGCAAAACGAGACCGTTCACATTGAAGCCGTGGTGATCAGCCACTTCGATGCTGACCACTTTGCTGGCCTGATAGCACTGATCAACGACGAACGTTTCACCATTGGCACGATCTATCACAATGGCATTGCGAGATTTCGCGGCACTGGCGAGCGACCGACAAAGTACGACACCGACCTCGGGGAGACACGCGACAACGAAAGCGGCGTCCGTTCGGTGCTCAAAACAACGTTCTCAACACTTGGACAGGCCGCCAAACTGCAGAACCAGGGTGGCCTGATGGCGACCTTTGACCGTTTCGTTACCGCAGCGCTGGGCGCCCATGCGCAAGGGCGACTTGTTGCAATGAAACGTTTGACAACGTCGTCAGCGCCACTCGCAAAAGTTGTCGGGGTGCAAACCGAGATCCTGGGCCCGGTGCCTCACGCGGACAACGCAGGCGACTTCGACTGGCTGACGGACTCATCGCACACCCGCAACGGGCACAGTGTCGTAATCAAGTTCACCGCTGGAACACGAACGTTCCTTCTCGGTGGAGACCTCAACATTGAGTCCGAGGAGTTGTTGCTCGAAACGCACCCGCCCGGCACCTTCAAGGTCGATGTGGCAAAGGCATGCCATCACGGCTCGTCAGAATTTACGACCGAGTTTCTCAAGGCGGTCAAGCCATTCATGACCGTCATTTCGTCGGGTGACAACGAGAACTTTGGGCACCCCCAACCCGATGCCATCGGCTCGATCGGCAAGTACAGCGATGGAGAACGCCCCACAATCTTCTCCACTGAGCTGGCGCGTTCACAGACTGCAACTCGGATCCACTACGGACTCATTAATGTGCGTACCGACGGCACCAACGTGGTTGGGGCCCAGATGTTTGAGAGCGCTCGAAGCGGCGACATGTGGAACAGCTTCGTGATCTGAGTCGACCCCGTCTCGCGGGCTGATGGAGCAAGCACGGGAAAATCCTTGGGCTCAGGTTGGGCGAACCGATGGCCAGCGGCTAGAACTTAGGGCTTACGCACCCGCGCTTTCACTGATGAGAGGTCAACCGTGAACTTCGCCTTTACCGAAGAGCAAGATCAACTTCGGGACTTTGTTCGTTCATTCCTTGATGACAAGTCGTCCGAAGAAGAGGTTCGTCGCCTCATGGACACCGACGACGGCTATGACACCGCAGTCTGGTCACAGATGGCAGAGCAGCTCGGACTGCAATCGCTCATCGTGCCAGAAGCCCACGGTGGTCAGGGGTTCGGCTACGTCGAACTCATCATCATTCTCGAAGAAATGGGTCGCTCGCTCTTGTGCGCTCCCTACTTCTCAACTGTTGTGCTCGGCGCCAACACGCTCATTCATAGCGGCGACGACGCGGCGATGGCGGCACACCTTCCCGGCATTGCCAGTGGTGAGACCATCGCCACGTTGGCGCTCAGCGAAGAGAGCGGCAAGTGGAACGCTGACGGCATTGCCATGCAGGCAAGCGGCAGCGGTGACAGCTGGACCCTAAGTGGAACCAAGATGTATGTCCTCGACGGCCACATCGCCAACCTGATCCTGGTTGCAGCCCGCACCGATGCGGGGGTCACCGTGTTCGCAGTCGACGGCGAAGCCTCTGGCCTGACACGAGAGAACCTGGCCACCATGGACCAGACACGCAAACAAGCACGGCTTACGTTCGACAACACCCCGGCGACCCTGGTGGGCGCAGACGGCGGTGGCTGGGAGATTCTTGAGCGAGTACTCGACCTAGCTGCCGTGGGACTCGCTGCCGAGCAGGTCGGCGGCGCCCAAATGTGCCTCGACATGGCTGTTGAGTACGCCAAGGTCCGTGTGCAGTTCGGTCGCCCAATCGGAAGCTTCCAAGCCATCAAGCACAAGTGCGCTGACATGCTGCTCGAAGTCGAGTCGGCAAAGTCCGCTGCGTACTACGCAGGCTGGGCAGCAAGTGAACTGAACGACGAACTCCCATCGGTCGCAAGCCTGGCCAAGGCGTACTGCAGCGAGGCGTACTTCCACGCTGCTGCTGAGAACATCCAGATTCACGGCGGTATCGGCTTTACCTGGGAACACCCGGCGCACCTGTACTTCAAACGCGCCAAGAGCTCAGAGCTTCTCTTCGGGGATCCGACGTACCACCGTGAGCTCCTCGCCCAGCGGATCGGAATCTAACACAAACGTAGACATCGTTCTTCACTCGGCGCAGTCTTCGAAGACTGCGCCGTTTGTCGTTTTCGTCGGCTACAACTAAGTCCGATGTTCTTGTTCATTGCGATCACTGTCGTGATTATTGGCGGCTGCGCCGCATTGAGTTGGTGGTGGGTCACCACGCGACTGAGCGTCACGGAATCCTCCGCGGTCTACGACATCGAGGCGGCCGCAGACTTCGCTGCGCAACGATTGCCTGACGAAGTCAATGCCCGGTTGGATCGCGAGCAGCTGAGCTACCTGCTGGGTTTACACCTTGCGTTTCTCCGTCGTGCTGGCATGGCGACGTACGGGGGAGTTGATGAGATCGCCATGGAAGCCGCTTCGACTGGCGAGACCACCATCGCTCACGAAGACGAAGCGGTTGATTTTGTGTTGCAACGGCTCGCGGATGTGGGCGACGAGACGCTGCCAGTCGACGTGGTAGTTGTTCTCGAATTGAGCAACCAATACTTGGTGTCGATCGGGGCGTTCGGCCCGTCGGTCGACCTTGACTCGTGATTGGGATTTGTGATTGGGATTCCTGCTTGGGATTCCTGCTTGGAGAGGAAATCTGGTGACCGGCTCTTCCCAGGAGGCAGCGCGGATAGCGATAGCTCAGAAGCCTCCAGGCTCACGTTCACGCTCTTGTTCGCTGCGCTCACGGGCCGCTGGGCCACGATTTGCTTTCGATTCGCACGCCCTCAGCTATCCGCTGAACCTCCAGCCACCAGATGCTTTATGCGAGAGATTCGGTACTTCAGTGGATCGTGGCATAGGGCACATTCCCTAAATTCCTCCAAACAGCCTGCGTGGTTGGTGCGCGATGTGCTGTACTAGTCGTACCGATGAAAGGAGGTGGTCCAAATTTTAGAACCATCTAGATGTTTCGCTGGGACTTCGGAGGTGAGCGGCTACTAGCTAGCCGCTGGACTGGTTGGTAAATTTCCGCCGCTTCACCCCGGTTTCTTGTTGTCGAGAAGTTGTCCCGCTTGACGAGCAAAGACAAGAGCCGGCCTCTCCAGCACTCCGCACCGTTGGTGCAACGTGTGAGAGGTCTTCCCTAAGAAGAAACGAATTAACGACAAGGCCCCGAGCAAATAGCTCGGGGCCTTCTCGTTCCCCAACTGCATGTGTGCCTGGAGGACAGTTGCATGTGTGCCGGGCGGACTAGGCTTTGGAACGTGAGTACCGAAGTGCAAACGATGGCTGGCCTTGGTGACAACAATGGTGCTGTGGCGATGCGCACGCCCCTCTACCTGCTGATTTCGCTGACCGGTATCGTGATGATCGTGGCCACGTTTCTTCCATGGGCTGGCATCGCTGGCCCCGACGGCGGTGGCGACGTCACGTCTGTTAGCGGTTTAGACGCCGGTGGATGGGGATTGGCTGCGCTGATCACTGGCATCGCGATCGTGGCATTGGGGATCCTGGGCTATTTTTGGAATCCATTCGACGACCCCGAGGCGCTGTTCGTCGCCATTTTCGGCGCATTGGTTGCCATCGGTGCACTACTAAAGGTGCTTGACACCGGGAGCCTGTTCGAACTTGCCAACGATTTTGACTCCGTCAATTCTGGTGCACGTATTGGACTCTGGCTTGTCCTGCTCGCCGGTGCCGACGCCATGCTCAGCGGATTGTGGATCCTGTACTCCCGACCAATAGCTGAGCGACGCGCCATGGCGAGCTGATCGATCAGCCCTATTCGCCGCCGCCCACAACATGGGTTGGCTTGTATCCAGGAGTGAGCACGGTCGGCTCGGTCTTGTGTCGCTGTCTAATCACCTCATCCACCAGTCCATAGTCGACGGCATCTTGGCCTCGAACGATGTAGTCGCGTTCGATGTCGGCTGACACACGTTTCTGCGGTTGTCCGGTATGGGTTGCGAGCAATTCTTCGATGCGCACTCGTGCGAGCCTCATCTCGTCGAGCTGGATTTCCATATCGGTGGTTTGGCCTTGGGCGCCACCGTGCGGTTGGTGAATGAGAACGCGAGCATTCGGCAAGGTCAGTCGCTTGCCGGGTGCTCCGGCCGCAAGTAGGACCGCAGCCCACGAGGCTGCTTGTCCAACACAGATGGTGGAGACATCGGGCGTGATGTACTGCATCGTGTCGTAGATGCCGAATCCCGCTGTCACTGAGCCTCCGGGGCTATTGATGTACAACTTGATGTCGGTTTCAGCGTCTTGAGACTCAAGATGCAGCAGCTGTCCAATGACAAGGTTGGCGCTGGTGTCGTCAATCTCGGTGCCCAGAAATACGACGCGGTCTGAGAGCAATCGCGAATACAGGTCGAAGCTGCGCTCCCCGCGACTGGTCTGTTCGATGACGGTTGGAACGAGGTAGCTCATGCGCATCCTTAATGCAACTGAATGGTTGCACATCAGTATGGCTGAATGTGTTATGAGATGCAACTGTTTGGTTGCGTGTATGCTTGCGGGTTATGGACAACGAAATCGCAGCCAATGCCAGCCAAGACGATCTGACTGAGCAAGGCGGCAATCCTGAGCAGAACGGCAATCCTGAGCAGAACGGCAACCTTGAGCAAGGCGGCAATCCTGAGCAAGGCGGCAATCCTGAGCAGAACGGCAATCCTGAGCAGAACGGCAACCTTGAGCAGGACGGCGACCTTGAGCAGGCCAGCAATCCTGAGCAGGACGGCGACCTTGAGCAGGTCAGCAATCTTGAGCAGGACAGTGCGACCTTCTCGTTGGATATGGACGCGCCGGTAGAGCAGGTCTGGGATGCGTTCACGACAGAAGAAGGCCTCGCACCGTGGATGGGTGAAGGGGCGATGGCAGGCAACGGCGTCGGCGGCCCGATCAGCGTGCCTGATATCGCTACTGGCCGACAGCGCCATGGCTTCATCGAAGAATTCGAACCGGGCGCAGTGTTTGGCTTTCGCTGGTGGCCCGAAGACACTCCCGAGCTGGTCACGTGTGTGTCGATCACCCTTGAACCTCACGGCAGCCGGACACGGGTGACCATCACCGAGACCGCGCCGTGGGCGTGCAGTGCAGATTCGATCCCACTCGGTGGCATGGACAGGAGTATGTGCACACGACGACTGCTGGCTCTGGCGCCTCATCGTGCCGTTCACTGTCGTGGCTAACGCCGTCTTCGCAGCGTTGGCCGACCCCACTCGCCGGCATCTGCTTACACAACTCGCCACGGGTGGTCCGTCGACAGCGACATCGTTGGCGGCTGAACTAGCGATCAGCCGTCAAGCTGTCACGAAACACCTGCGGATCTTGACCGAGGCCGGAATTGCTGAGTCAACACGAATTGGTCGTGAAGTGCGATACGCAGCTGATCTTGCGCCGCTGCAACAGATCGATAGCTGGATCGAACAGATTCAAGGCGCATGGGCTAGTCGTCTGCAGCTGTTGGCGCAATCGTTAGAGGCCGACCTCGGCGACCGATCGCGGTAAACCGAGGATCGCCTCAGCGGTCCGGCGGCCAGAGAACATCGCTCCTTGGATGGAGCCAGTGTCACGATGGTCACCGCAGACCCAGCGTCCATCGGGGCGTCGCACGGACTGGCGTGGCCGCAGTGGTGGCGTCTGGATCGGCTGCCCGTGTGCAATGCGGTCGACGCGCAGGCAGGTCCAGTCAGCAACTTGGGGGCCGAACCATGCGGTTAGTTGGGCGGTGACGCTTGTCTCAAGGTCGTCGGCGATCGTGCCGGGACACGCGGCGGCAATCAGATGGCGTCCGGCGGGTGCATAGGCGCTTGCTACGTTGGACATCACCGCAACGTTGCGTGCCGGGCCCTCGTTTCGGCCATCGAGCACGATGGCGCGCGATGTCGTTGGCGGCATGTCGGCGCTGAACCATACACACGACACTGAATGGGAACCTGGATCAGCGATATCCAGTAGTTGCGCGGCGGCGGGCCCTTCGGTGGCCACCACCACGTTTTCGGCTACGACGCGACCGCTCGCGGTGGTCACTTCGGTGGCTGTAGCGGCGATCGCCCGCTCATTGAGGATGACCGCATTCTCTGGCAAACCAGCCGCAAGTTGATCCGAAATCTGGCCCATTCCTAGACTGGGCACGCCGCTATCGCCTTGGCTCAGGCAACGAAAGATGGTGTCGAACATTCGACTCGACGTCTGAAGATCCGGATCCAATTGGATGCCAGCAAAAAGTGGCCCCAGAAACTGAGTTACGGCTTCGTCGCTGAAACCCAACGATTGCAGGCGGTCGCTCGTGGTCTGCTCGGGCTTGCCAAAGAGGCGTCGAGCTTCGCCCCGGCCGACCTTCCACCGTAAACGCAGGATCCGAAGCTTGTCGGCGAGCGGCAGGACGGGGCTCTTGACGGTTTCGATCAGTACTGAAGGGTCACGAAACGGGTCGCCGATGGGGAACCCTTGGCCCCCGCTCCACACGACGGCGCCCGGATCGAACATCTGCATATCGAGTGCGGGGACGCTGAGAGAGCGCTGAACCTCGGGGTAGGCCATCAAAAGCACTTGAAAGCCGCGGTCCAGGCGAAATCCATCGACGACGTCGGTCCGGACCCGGCCACCAGCGCCATCGCTGGCCTCGATCACGGCGACGGTTTGACCTGCTGCGACGAGCCGTCGGGCGCATGACAATCCAGCGAGACCAGCGCCAATGATTGCCGTGTCGGCACGGTCAGGGAGCTGGATGGACATGGCTCTACCGTACGCGGTCAGTGCAATGAACGGCGCTCACCCCCCAGAGTGCTTTCTGCGCAGGGTCGCGCGATGCGGCTTATACGAGGAGAGATTGGACCTCGTCGGTTGCGAGCTCGCGATAGTGGCCCGGCGATAGGCCGTGAAGTGAAATTTGACCCACGCCAACACGAACGAGGCGCAAGGTCGGGTATCCAACAGAAGCGGTCATGCGGCGCACCTGACGGTTGCGTCCTTCGATGAGCTCAAGCTCAATCCAGGAATCCGGAATTGACTGGCGGACTCGGATGGGGACTGATCGCTCGGGCAAATTGGGCGACTCTGGAAGCATGCGCGCTTTCGCTGGTCGGGTTCGCTGGGCTTTTACAGCGACCCCCGCCCGAAGCTGAGCAAGCGCTTCATCGGTCGGGATGCCTTCGACTTGCGCCCAGTACGTACGCGGTGTTCGATGTTTGGGTTCGGTCAGGACAGTGCGCAAGCGAGCGTCATCGCTCAGGATCAGCAGGCCCTCGCTATCCCGGTCGAGGCGTCCGGCGCCATAGACGGCAGGGATGTCAATGAAGTCCGCCAGGGTGGCTCGTGGTGGATCAGCTTTGTCGCTGAACTGTGAAAGCACGTCATAGGGCTTCCAGAAGGCAATGGTGACCACGCGCTGGAGGTTAGTGGTGTGCTGCTAGGCATGGGGCACGTCTCAAACAACCAGTACGCTTTGGCTCATGGATAACCACGCGACCGAAGCACAGTTCGGGTGGCCTCATGTCCTTTCTGAGCTTGTTGCCAGACGAGACCTGCCCCGTGCGTCGGCCGAGCGTGTTGTCGCTTCGATGCTCGCAGGAGAAGCGTCTGATGCTCAGATCGCAGGCTTTCTTGTCGGTCTTGCGTCAAAGGGCGAAACAACCGACGAATTGCTCGGCATGCGCGACGCAATGTTCGCGGCGTCAACACCGCTCAGTTTGCCTGACGGCACCGTTGACATCGTTGGAGTCGGCGGCTCACCGCAGCGGCGAGTGGCAGCATTCAACGTGTCGACAATTGCGTCGATTGTCGCTGCGGCTGCAGGCGCGACGGTATGCAAACACGGCAATCGCAAGGCCAGTTCAACATCTGGATCATTCGATCTGCTCGAGGCGTTCGGTGTCAACATCGAAGCGAGCCCTGAGACTGTTGCCAGAGGTGTCCACGAGCTCGGGGTCGGTTTCGCGTTCGCTCGGGCGCATCATCCTTCTATGCGACATGTCGGACCAGCGAGGACACAGCTTGGTGTGCCGACGGTCTTCAATATCTTGGGTCCGCTTGCCCACCCGGGACGTATCCGTCGACAAGTGTTAGGTGTCTCTGATGGCGGCCGGGCCCAACAAATTGCCAACGTCGTCGCCGACACCGACGCAGAGGTTGTGTGGGTCGTTCACGGTCACGATGATCTCGACGAGCTCTCGCTGACCGGTCCGGCCACGGTAATCGAGGTCCGCAACGGAACGCAGCGCACCTTCACGATCGACCCACACGATTACGGCATGGCTGTAGGTGACCCAGATGCGATCAAGGGTGGCGACGCCGCAACGAACAAGTTGTTGGCAGAAAACGTCTTTTCAGGAGCTCCCTCGCCGAATCGCGACATGGTGGCTCTGAATGCTGCAGCGGGTCTGGTTGTGAGTGGCATTACAGACGACGTCGGTACTGGCATCGAGGCAGCCTCGGCAGCTATTGACTCTGGTGCTGCAACCCGCAAGCTTGCTGACCTCGTGCAGCACACCACTGCGTAACGATTTCTTATGAGCAACCGCAACGACGCGGCAGCGCGCAAGGAACTCGATGCCGAGCGGCGAGTCATCGAACGGATAGCGCAGGTTCGAGAAAAGCAGATCGAGCGGGTTGCTGCCAGGGCGTCGCGACTAGCAGACGAAGCCGCCGAAATGACCGAAGATGGACTGCGCGACATCTTCGATGAAGACGATGATCCAGATGCAGCGGTACAGGCAACGTTGGTTCGTGAACGTGCCGTCCACGCCATGGCGGCGGCCCGACGATTTCACGAAGTTGACTCTGTAGGCGAGGCTCCCGCCTTTGGACGCATCACAGACGAAGCCGGCGAAAATCTCTACGTCGGTCGCTGCAGCGTGATCGACAGCGACGAGGTGTTGTTGGTCGACTGGCGCGCTCGAGCTGCCGTGCCCTTTTACCGTGCAGCACCGCTTGAACCGCTCGGCGTTGTGCACCGTCGGCATTTGCACTATTCGCCCGAGACGGCACCGCCGCGCGAGCTCGTTGGCTACAGCGACGAGGTCTTTGACCACGGAAGGCTTGAGCAGGCGTCGGGCTTGCAGGGTGAGGCTGCGCTTTTGGCATCACTCGAACAAGACACGACGGGACAAATGTTGTCAGTGGTGGCGACGATTCAGGCAGAACAAGATGCCGTGATTCGAGCTCCAGCTGATGAGCCGCTGCTTGTGCAAGGCGGCCCGGGGACAGGAAAGACCGTTGTTGCGCTGCATCGGGCGGCGTACCTGTTGTACGACCAGCGTCAGGCCCTGGCGGAAAATGGGGTGCTTATCGTTGGGCCGTCGACACATTTCTTGGCTTACATCAGCGACGTGCTGCCGTCACTGGGTGAGACGGGCGTTGTTTCGGCAGTGCCAGCCCAGTTGTACCCCGGGGTGCGCAAAGGGCGACCAGAAGATCACGAGCGAGCTCAACTCAAGGGTCGTGCCGAGATGGCGCATCTGCTCGCGAACTCGATCCGCAACCGACAGCTCCGCCCCAACGAGGACCTTGTCGCCTGGTACGGATCAGATCGGGTCACGATCTCGGCTGCACGGTTGCAAGAGTGCTTCGATCTCGCACTGCGGCTGCCGACGCACAACGAAGGCGCCGACCGCTTCCGAATGTCGGTCATCGAAGTGTTCGCCGAGCAGGTGTACAACAAGTCTTTCGACAACTACGCAGATGCGTATCGATCCTTCGCTGCATCGCCATCGTTGCGGATCTTTCTGCTCAAGCATTGGCCGACGCTTACGCCGGAACAGGCCCTCAATGATCTGCTGGGCTCGCCCGCCCTTCTTCGTCTCGCTGCTGTAGGAACGGGCCTGACTCGTCCCGAGGTCGCGGCACTCAATCGAGAGCGGGTGCCTGAACTTGAGCTCGACGAGGTTCGATGGACCAACGCCGACATCCCGCTGCTCGATGAGCTGTGGTCGTTGGTAGGCGGGTTGCCTTCGGCGATGGCAGAGGAGGATCGTCAGCGCGTGCGTGATGCTCGCGACGAGTTTGAGATAGCGGCGATGGAAGATCAAATGTTGGCCGAGGAATCCGAACGCAAGTCCGACGACAACGATGATGATGCGGGCGCCATGGCTGTGGTGCTCCCGCCACCGCCGATTCGGGGCGATCGTGTCTGAGCCATACCCGTTCGAATCCGACGACGACATCGAAATCCGTGAGCTGGATCTCGAAAGCGTCGATGCGGTCGCTGATCAACGAATAACAGTCAGCGATCTCGCTGGCGTGCATGAGTCGTGGCGTTATGGCCACGTGATTGTCGATGAGGCGCAGGATCTGACCCCAATGCAATGGCGCATGGTGATGCGTCGTGTGCGGGGTCACTCGCTCACGATCGTGGGTGATCTCGCCCAGCGATCAGCGGCAACGGCGGGGGAGTGGGCTGATGTGCTTCCGGCGGAACTCAGCGCAGCGACCCGCCAAGACTTGACGGTCAATTATCGATCGCCGGTCGAGATTCACGAACTTGCACTCGCTGTTTTAGCTGAGTTTGCGCCGCACGTCGCGCCGTCGACCGCCCTGCGCTCTTCAGGGTTTGCACCCCACTTCGAGCGGGTCAGAGACCTGCGTAGTGCGCTACACGCTGCAGTAGAGAATGGGCTTGCGTCGGTTGGCGGTCAGATTGCCGTCATTGGCGCGGACGCAAAGGCTTTGGCTGAGGCCCAATCGGCGACCGAGCAATCAACAGATGAGCAGTGGCACGACCGGGTGCGATATCTCACACCGAACGAGTCCAAGGGACTCGAGTTCGATGCAGTGATTCTCATCGAACCAGCTGAAATATGGCGTGAGTCGGGTGGATCCGCGCAGCTGTACATCGCGCTTACTCGCGCAACGCAGCGGCTGTCGATACTGCACACTTTGGACCTCCCAGAACCGCTGAAGTAGTCCGTTCGAGGTCGAGCTGTTGCGTGCATGGTGATCTCTGCTAGCCTCACGTGGCTACTTCAGCAACACCAGCCACATGCGTAACTCACCCCCCAAAAACAACACCTTCGAGCGGCGTGCTCCCACGCCCCGGTGCGATCTCAATTCCGTGTCCGACTCCTCTCAGCCGGGTGCACGCCCATTTCACCAGCGCCGTCCTTCGGCCCAGATTGGCCTCGCTATCGTTGTTGTTATTGCATTGATGTTTGGCCTTGCCCCCGCAGATGCCCAAGAGTCAATCGACGACGCTCGCCAACAGCGAGAAGACATCCGCGAAGCCGAACTTGAGGCTCGCGCTGCGCTTGACGTTCTCGAGGCCGAATGGGAGGACATCGAACGGGCGTTTCAGGCGGCTGATGAACTTGTGCAGCTTGCCGAGGAACGCTCCGAGGCGATCCGGATCCAACTCGAACTGGCCGAACTGCGCCTGCGTCGCACACAGGTCGGCATCGACTGGGCAGAGTACGACCGAGAGCAAGTAGGCCAAGAACTCTCCGATCTCGCTATCCAACAATACTTAGGTGTCACCGACGACCAGAGTGTGTTTGAGTCGGCAGATCTCAACGAAGCCATGACTCGAAACACCGTTCTTGAAGTCGTGCAAGGTGCTGGCTACGACGTGATCGACACCGCCAGGACTGCGGCTGATCGCCACGAGGAACTTCGTGATCAGGCCGAGGTCGAGCTGTCCGATGTGCAGCGCCTCGAGGCTGACCTCGCAGAAGAACAAGCCGATCTTGAGGCCGCACGCGAGGTACGCCAGCGTGCCCGCTCAGCGCTCGATGCGCGCCTCAACGAGTGGGAAGACATCATCGAGGATCTCGAAGCCGAAGAGCAAGAGCTCACCAATTTAATTCGGGTTGAACAACAAAAGCTCGACATCAATGCGGCACTGGATGCCATTCGATCTGCCGAAGGTTACACATGGCCGACCGCGGGTGGTATCGGCTCATACTTTGGTTATCGCAGGCATCCAATCCTTGGCTACAGCCGCCTGCACGGCGGCCTTGATATCGGTGGCCAAATGGGTCAACCGATCTGGGCAGCTAACGAAGGCGTTGTCATCATGGCCAGGGTCAATGGCGGGTACGGCAATACCATCATCATCGACCACGGCAACGGCTATGCCTCGCTGTATGGACACCAATCAAGCTTTGTCGTCAGCAAAGGCGACTATGTCGAGACTGGCCAGCACATCGGGAACGTCGGCTCGACCGGTCTCTCTACGGGCCCGCACCTGCACTTTGAGATTCGTCTGAACGGATCCGTTGTCGACCCACTTCCGTTCTTGCCGCCACGCTAAGCGTGTCCAGCGCGGCGTTGCGGCGGGGGACTAGGGGTGTTAGTACAAGCGGTGCTGCTGGTCACGCCTCGGAACCCTCGAGTTCCCGTACCTCAGGCGAACCAAGCGAATAGTTAATACCCGCCTTGGTTCGACCAACCTCGTTGAAGTAGCCGAGCGGGCGGAAACAATACGCCATGCGCTGCGCAACATCGCGCTTGACATTGGCGGCGGTGGCCAGGTCGGCCGTCGTGAACGGTTCTGGCAATACATCGGGAACGAGCTGGAACAGATCAGCTGCGTTAGCGAAACGGTGAGTGTCGACGATCTTTCGCAAGACCCGATCTGCGGTGCGGTAGCCGCCACGACCTCGACGGGCCAAGGGATCTTCGATCTGTACCTTGGTCACTGAGACCAGAACGGCTTCGATCGTTAGGTTCGGATGATCGATCAGGGTGGGCACGCTCACTAGCTCTTCAAACAGCGAGTAGATCGACCCCCGCTTTGGTGAGCGCCGATCGGGTTTACCCGGTCGTTGCAGCACGGACTCAACTGCAATGGGATGCACGAGCAGCACGTTGTAGTCCGGAAGTAGATGATCAAGCTTCTTGCCCATCGCTGCGAACGAGCTTGTTTGAACCTCGATCAATTGGCGCCCGCGTTTGATGTCGATAACAAAACGGTTTAGTGGCACCTCGAACTCATCGCCCGCCTCCGAGTAGTGCCGCTTTAGGGCTGCGTGCAGCGACCCTTCGTTGAGCGTGCCGATGTCGCTCACGGCGCGATCCGCACCAAAACAGAACCCGCAGGCTCGTGCACGAGACGCTGATTGCACACCGCTACCGTTGATGTCGACCGAGTGAGTGTGTGCATCGCCTTTGGCCGTTACGCGGTCAATGCCACGACGAATACGGCGATGAGTGCGAGAAACACGATGCACCCAATGACCAAGGCGATCTTGTCAGCAATGGGCCCACGCCGGATCGGGAGGAGTGCGTCTTCGATTGGGTCCGCAGGTATCGACTCGTTAACTGAAATCGGAGCACGATCAATGCCGGGTGGGTCGATGCCTTGTCCGCTCGTTGTGCGGACCCGTTCGCTCCATCCAATGCCATCCCACCACCGGTGCGAGTGTCGCCCAAAGGGATCGGCATGCCAACCAACCTGGCGTGTATCGCCAGGCATGAGTGGGTCGAAATCGTCGGTTGGCACGAGTCCACGGTAGCCGCGTGCGTGCTAGTCGATCGCGGCAGGTGCCCGGAGTTGATCGGCAAGCCGTTGTACTACTTCGGCGATGGGGGGAGCCTCGCCGACGCCTATCGCTTCGAGACTGAACAGGGCCGTTGTTAGCTCGCCCTCTGCCAAGAGCTCAGCAGTGAGCTGCGACGGAGCCCATTCATCAGAGTTGATCGTTACTTGCAAAAGGTTTGCAGAACGGTCCGCGTAACTGAGATGGCCGATCTCATCAGCCGCCTGACACATGCGGGTGAAAACATCGCCAGGCCTCGCGTAGAGCACCATTGGGCCAACCCCAACACCGGCGCCCTGATTTAGTGCATGAGGAAGTGGAAGCACGCCGTCTTCAGTAATTGTGCGTAGAGCACGGAATGCCGCAACGACGGACTCGGTGGTTTCACTCGAAGCCTTGTCGTGTGCCGTATCAGGATGACTCGCCATCAGACGGTCGCGATAGGCGCTGCGCACGTCGTCCCATACGCACGGCGGCTCCAAGCCAAGAACCCCGAGTGCGTCAACGACCTCCACATCGAAACCCTATCTGTGGCAGCACGTGAATCGAAAAGTGGTCTGCGATCTCGGGAAAAGAAGCATCGGTCGCCGGTAGCTGCGTGAGCAACCGGCGACCGACCATCCCCCCGAAGGTGTCAGTGTTCTTTCTAGATGTGTTCTATACGAACGCTGAAGCGAAGATGAGCGACACGATAGTCATAACCTTAATCAAAATGTTCATTGCTGGACCAGAAGTGTCCTTGAACGGATCACCAACGGTGTCGCCAATGACGGCCGCAGCGTGTGCGTCGGAACCCTTGCCGCCATGGTGGCCAGCTTCGATGTACTTCTTGGCATTGTCCCAAGCGCCGCCAGCGTTCGACATGTAGATCGCAAGAGCGAAGCCGCTAACGAGTGCGCCCGCAAGGAAGCCACCAAGTGCGTTGACGTCAATGAAGCCGATGATCAGCGGCACGATCACAGCCAGGCCGCCAGGAATGACCATTTCTTTGAGGGAGGCTTCGGTCGAGATGGCAACACAGCGTGCGCTGTCAGGCTTGACGCCTTCCTTGCCTTCACGAAGACCTGGGATCTCACGGAACTGGCGACGGACTTCTTCGATCATTGCCGCCGCAGCACGGCCAACTGCGTCGATGGTCAGCGCCGCGAACACAAACGGCAACATGGCGCCGAGGAATAGGCCAATGAAGACTTCGACGTTGCCGATCTCAAGGTTCAGGCCAGCATCGATTGCGGCGATGCCGTTATCGAGATTCGCCTTTGTTATGGCTTGGTCGAAGCTTGCGAACAAGGCCAGTGCGGTGAGTGCGGCAGAACCAACAGCGAACCCCTTAGCGACTGCAGCGGTGGTGTTGCCCAGTGAGTCAAGCGAGTCGGTGACTTCGCGAACTTCGGGTGGAAGCTCAGCCATCTCGGCAATACCGCCTGCATTGTCGGCGATTGGGCCGTAGGCATCGACACCCACCACAACGCCAGTCGTGGCGAGCATGCCGATCGCAGCGATGGCCACGCCGTAGATACCAGCTTGCTGGGTATCACCAAGCGCTGCCTGACCAGCCCAGTAGGAGCCACCAACAGCAGCAGCGATTAGTGATACTGAGGCACCAACCGAGATCATGCCCGAACTGATGCCTTTAAGGATCACTGTTGCCGGACCGGTTTCGGTCTGCTGGGCAATTGCCTTCACCGGACCGTATTCGTCGCTGGTCCAGATCTCGGCGACCTTGCCAATGGCCCAACCGGCAGCAAGGCCGAAGATCACCGATAGAGGGATGCCCCAGCGAGCGTCGCCATCGAACACCATGAAGCCTGCGACGAACACGCCGACAACGGTGATGGCCATCGCGACGTTGGTCCCCATGTGCAGAGCGTGTGAAAGATCCTTGATTTTGGACGACTCGCCACTGCGGACCATGAAGCTGCCGACGATTGAGCCAAGCATGCCAACAAACGCAACAGCGAATGGGAAGAGAATGAGTTCCAGTGCTTTGTCGCCGACGTTGAGTGGTTCCCAGTCGCTAGCGATGGCAAAGGCAGTGAATGCCATTGGAGCGATGATTGCGCCGCTGTAGCTCTCGAAGAGGTCTGCGCCCATGCCAGCGACGTCGCCGACGTTGTCGCCGACGTTATCGGCGATTGTGGCGGGGTTGCGGGGGTCGTCTTCGGGGATACCGGCTTCGACCTTGCCTACCAGGTCAGCGCCCACATCGGCAGCTTTGGTGTAGATACCGCCGCCGACACGGCTGAACAGCGCAATCGAGCTCGCCCCCAAACCAAAGGCGGTGATGATCTCAAACGCATCGTCTTGAACGGACCACTGGGTAAAGAGCAGGTACAGAAAGCTCAGGCCAAGCAGGCTCAGACCCGCCACGGAGAATCCCATGACGGCGCCGCCCTTGAACGCAAGTGGTAGGGCCTTTTGTGGACCCTCAATCGCAGCGTTTGTGGTGCGAGCGTTCGCCATGGTGGCCACGGTCATGCCAGCCCAACCCGCACTAGCGGACAAGATGGCACCGATCACATAGCTAACCGCAGAGAGCGGGTTCAGCAAGATAGCGATCAACACGATCATGATCACCACAAAACCGGCGACCCAGGTGTATTCCTTGGTGAGGAATGCCCGGGCACCATCTTGGATCTCCTTCATCAAGTACTGCATCCGGTCATTGCCCGGATCTGCGGCCTTAACGACGTTAAAAAAGTATGCAGCTAGTGCTAGCGCTGCGATAGCGCTCCCACCAGCCAAGTATGGAATTGCGTCCACGTTGACGTTCCCTCTCCAGAATGTTCAGCGGCCGGACGGTACAGCCGTCGCGACCCATGTCGCAATCTATTCGGTCGAGTTCTTCGAAACGCGAATTAGTGCAAAGTTCATCTTCGAGAATTTGAATTCGCCCAAGTCGATTACTGCGGCCTCGTCGGCATCGATCACTCGCGATGCGCCCGTTCGGGCAAGAATGCCGTTTCGTCGCTACATTCGACACGTGACTTCGGCCAGCCTGCGAGCGCGCACCCGAAGCGCTGGGCGCAAGGCACGAGCGGAGTTGCGAGACGGTGATCGACGCCGCTGTGAGCGTCAGCTCATCACACACATAGATTCAGTTGTAGCGGTTCAAGCGCCCGCGATTGGCGTGTTTGTCGCCCATGACGGCGAGCCCGACCTGCAGCCGCTCGTCGATCTCATGCGCGCACGCGGGCAGACGGTTGCTTTGCCGACCATGCAAGACGACCTCAACGACTTCTCCATGACGTACATGACATGGCATGCCAACGACTCGTTGCGCGACGGCCGCTACGGGATCCCAGTGCCACGCCACGGCGAACCGATAGAACCCGACACCTTGCTTGTTTCGATCGTAGGTTTCGACGTGCGCGGGAACCGCATCGGTCGTGGCGGCGGGTTCTTTGACCGCTACCTCGCTACCAGTGCAGCCACGGTGGTCGGCGTGGCCTTTGAGGCACAGCGGTTTGACTCGGTGCCCGTCGAGCCGCACGACGTGGCGCTTCCAACGATCGTGACCGAACGAGGCGTGCGCTATGTCGACCATGAGAAACCTGGCCCATATCACCACAGGAGTGCGACGTGATCGGTAAGGATGGTTCGTTGTGCGCGTGATTGTCGTAGGTGCTGGTGAAGTCGGCACCCATGTGGCCCAGTTGCTTAGCCGTGAAGGCAACGACGTCACGGTGATTGAGTCCAATGCCGCCCGAATAGCGCAGATTGACAAGGTCCTCGACGTGTCGATCGTGCATGGCAGTGCGACCGATCCTGACCTGATGCGAGCATGCGGGATCAAAGGGGCCGATTTGCTCGTGGCGGCAACGTCGATCGATGAGGTCAATCTGGTTGCCTCACTCATCGCCAAGCTCGAAGGTGTCGAGCGCCGCGTTGTGCGACTGGAACGTCCAGGGCTTCGTGGGTCGCGCGCCGACGCGCTACATCGAGCCGTGGGGGCCGACTTGGTTATCGACCCCGATGATGCTGTGGCTCGCGAGGTACTCGATCTGTTGGCCTATCCCGGCGCCATCGAGATTGCTCGCCTAGCTGACAACGAAGTGTTGATGATCGCCGCCAAACTTCGACCCGACGCGCCATTTGTGGGGATGAAGCTCAGCGAGATTGGTGATCTGTCCGGGGAAGAATGGGACTTCATCGTCGCCACTATCACTCGAGATGGTCAAACTATCGTTCCTCGCAAGGACCACGAACTGCTTGCCGGAGACAACGTTCGGGTTGTCTGCAAGACCAGGGCCCGGGTCGAGGTCATGCGGCAACTCGGTCTTGAGACAAGCGAGCATCATCGAATCATGGTGCTCGGCGGAGGACGCACGGGCGAGATCCTGGCGAGGGCATTGGTCGCCAAAGGTCACATCGTCACCATGATCGATCGAAGCGAAGAACGCGCTCGTGAACTGGCTGATGAGCTCGATGGCGTGTTGGTGCTGCTCGGCGACATAACCGACGGCTCCCTTCTCGAAGAAGAAGACGTTGGTTCCTATGACGCAGTGATCGCGCTCACGGGCGAAGATGACGCCAACATTCTTGCCTGCCTGTTTGCGAAAAAGTCAGGTGCCCAAGAGACGATTGCGGTGTTGCACCGCCTCGAGCTTCGACACTTGCTTCGTGATGCTGGAGTAGACGTTGCGATCTCGCCCCGCACCGCAAGCGCAAACGAAGTTCTTCGCACGGTGCGCGGTGGCGTCACAGCCGTAGCGACCTCTCTTGATGATGACATCGAGTTCTACGAGGTCGAGGTCGCACTTGGGTCGAGTGCCAATGGCAAGATGGTCGCCCAGCTGGGGCTACCGCACGACACCCTCATTGCGGCAATCGTGCGCGATGGCAAGCCGAACATTGCGCGTGGCAACATTGAGCTCAAGGCGTTCGATCACGTTGTCTTCGTGGCCCACGGCAAGGATGTTGATCGACTCAGCCGGCTGTTCACAGGTTCGTGAAATCACGATCGCGGATCGACTCCTTTACGGATGAGGTCGTTGCTACAGCTACACCACTCGGGGTGTATGGCGTGGCGGCATCGCTCGCACTTGCGTTGTCCGGGGTCATGCTGGTTGTCGGCGCTCTGTTCGCGATCGGGGGCGACGCGAGCGAGTTGTTGGTGCTCGGGGTCGGAGGTGTCTGCTGCCTGGCGGTAGGCATCGTCACGCTGCGGCGGCCGTTCCCGCCTCAGGGACTTCGGCCCGTGGCCACAATGAGCGCTTCGATCTGTGCGTACCTGGTGGTGGCAGCGATCTCAACGTTGGTTTACCTGTTGACTGGCACGCTCGATCAGATCGACGATGCGCTGTATGAGTCGATTGCCGGTGTGAGTACCAGTGCGCTCAGCGTGCTCGATGATCCGTCGGTGCTCGGCGACGGGGTTCTGGTCTGGCGTTCTGCGACGCAGTGGCTTGGCGGCTTTGGCGCCCTGTCGCTCGCAATTGGGCTTCTACCGTTTCTTGGGGGTTCGCGAGAGCTGAGCGGCAGCCCCCGTCTTGGTGCTCAAACTGCCCTAGCGACTCGGCCGATGCCGACTATAAAGCGTGTGGGCAAGATCTATTCGGTGGTGACCATCGCCGTCGTGCTTGCGTTTTCTCTCGCTGGTATGGGTCTACGCGATGCAGTAGCGCACGCATTCTCAACGGTGTCTACTGGGGGTTTCTCAACGCATCGCGACTCGATTGGTCACTTCGATAGTCGCGCGATCGAGGGCGTCGCCTTGGTGGTCATGGCCGGTGCCGGAACGTCAGTTGCGGTGGCCTGGATGTTGTGGCGACGTCGTTTCGACGATGCTCGAAGGGCGTTTGAACTGCGGGTCTACCTGTTGGTTATGGGCTGTGCCACGTTGTGGATCTGGTGGCTGCTTCGCTCAAGTCCCGACCCGGACGGTTCGACGAGCCTGCGAGAAGCGCTTTTTTCTGTCGTCTCGGCAATGAGCACCACCGGACATCGAGTGACGGACTGGGGTGCGTGGCCGCCTGGTGCAGCGACCATGCTGCTCGTGCTCTTGGTTGTCGGCGGAACTGCAGGCAGCGTGGCCGGTGGTTTGCGTTGGATTCGTGTGCTGGGCATGGGGCAATTTGTTTGGCGCGAGCTACAGCGACAACTACATCCACGATCGATTCGGTCAGTCAAGGTCGGACGCACCAAGATCAGTGAGGACACGGTGGACCGGATGCATGCCCAGATGGTGTTTGTCATGCTTCTCGGGGCAGTTGCTTCTCTCATGCTTGCCGTCTTCGGCGAGGGCATAACCGAGGCAATCACCTTGACCGTGAGTGCGATCAGCACAATGGGGCCTGGTTTTGACGACTCGCGCGGAATCGTTACTGCGGCCGAGCTAACGCGCCCCGAGCGCGGCGTTCTCATGCCGGTCATGCTGACGGGCAGGGTGTTCCTGTATCCGGCATTTGTTGCATCGGCGGCAGGAGCCACGGCGATCGCTCGTTCGATGCGAAATGTGCGTGTGTCCCGCTAATGCTCAAGATTCGAAACTCACGAACTGACGACCACGACGGCTTCATCGTTCGCCGCAAACGGCACGGCTTTTTGGTCGCTCCAACCGTGCACGTCGTTGGCCTGTCCGTGCTGCTACTCGCTCCTGGCTTGCTCGTTGCACTCGCGATTGAGTGGGGATCGTCGACCTCTCATGACGAATGGGCTCTCGTGCTCGCACTTGTGCTTGCAATCGTCATTGGTGGCGTCTTGTGGTACCCCACATCGGTCGGTCGCAGCATTTCAACCCGTGGCGTCTTTTCGGCGGTTGCATTTAGCTGGATTGCCTGCTCGCTGGTCGGTGCCATTCCTTACGCTGCAGGCTCAATGTTCTCGTGGGGTCGCTACGACGATGCCCTATTCGAGGCAGTCAGCGGCTTTAGCGCAACCGGGTCCACCGTGCTCGCTGACATCGAACGCAATGGCGCCGGGATTCTGATGTGGCGTCAGATCACCCAGTTCTACGGTGGCATGGGCATGGTCGTCCTTGCCGTCACCGTTTTGCCGGTTCTCGGCGTTGGTGGTTTGTCATTGATGTCGGCTGAAGCTCCGGGACTGATGACCGATCGGCTCGCGCCACGAGTAAGCGAAACGGCCCGAATGCTGTGGAAGATCTATCTCGGGATCACCCTCGCAGTTATTGGACTGCTTTGGATCGTGCCCGGCCCAAACCTGTACGACGCAGTCGCTCACGCCCTAACCACCGCATCCACAGGCGGTTTCTCGCCCTACAACTCATCGGTTGGCCACTTCGATTCCTGGCTCGTTGAAACTGTGATCGTGATCGGTCTATTCGTCTGTGCATTGAACTTCACGCTGCACCACCGTGCGCTGCGCGGCGATGTGCGTTCGTATGCGCGTTCGGCCGATACGCGCCTCTATCTCTACATCACTGGTGGAGCCATTGGGTTCGTCACATTGTTCAACTGGCTGCAAACGGTGCGTGACACGAAAGGCGAGATCATCGAAACTGGTTTCGCAGGAGCGCTACGCGACTCGACCTTTAACGTCGTGACTTTGGCATCAAGCGGCGGTTTCAGTAATGCCCGAGGTGCGGACAGTCTGGGCAACTATGTGTTGTGGAGCCCACCGCTGCAGCTCACCTTGTTGCTGCTCATGGTTATTGGCGGCAGCGTAGGTTCTACCGCTGGAGGTGCCAAGGTATTCAGAATTCAGGTTGCCTATCGCTATGCAATTCGTAGCGTTCGGCGCTTAAGGCATCCGGCGAGCGTGACGCCAGTAAAACTGGGCCAGGTGCCGGTTCCTCACGATCTGGTGCACCGAGTCATCGGCTTCTTGACCACCTTTCTTGCGATCACCTTGATCGGGACGCTGGTCGTGTCAGCAACCGGCGCCCCGTTCAAGGAGTCCGTGAGCGCGTCGATCTCAGCAATGTCGAACATGGGACCCGCGTTGGGTGAAGCGGGTCCAACATCGAACTTCTTGGTCTTCACACGTCCGGCGCGCGCCGTGCTCGCCGTGCTGATGATGATTGGTCGCCTCGAGCTCTTTGCGGTGCTGCTCATGTTTGCGACGCCAGCGGCATCGGTGCGTAAGGCCCTTGCAAAGGGATCTGCCGATCGGGCGTGACGACGACCCTGGTGGGGTCGCGCTCAGGTGCACGAGGTGTTAGAAACGAGTTGCGGTTAGGGCTGGAAAGCGCTCGTGAGCGCGTGCATGAGCATGGCTGGATCGCTGCTGCCGGTTACCTCGCGAATTGAGTGCATGGCTAGCTGCGGTGCGCCAATGTCGACGGTCTCAAGACCCGTCCGAGCGGCGGTGGTTGGACCCACCGTTGAACCGCAGGCCATGTCAGTCCGGCTGACGAAGACCTGATGGGGGACGCCAGCCTGCTCACACGCTTGCGCAAAGATGGCGTGGCCCAGCGGAGTCGTCGCGTACCTCTCATTGGCATTGACCTTGATCACCGGCCCGCCGTTTAGGGCGATCTGGTGGTCAGGGTCGTGCCGATCGGCGTAGTTCGGGTGTGTCGCGTGAGCGCAGTCGGCTGAAACACAGAGCGAATCGTCGGTGGGCTCGTTGACGAGTTGGTCAAGCAGCGACGCCAGCAGGGCTGAATCTGCGCCTGTGGCACTCGTGCTGCCAACTTCTTCGTGGTCGAACAAGGCAACCACCTGGGTTCCGGGCGCATCGCTTGCGATGAGCGCTTCGAGTGAAGCCCAGCACGACAGTTGATTGTCGATCCGTGGTGAAGCCAGAAATTCGTTGTCCCAGCCCGATAGGGCTGGGGGAACTACATCGTGTGTCATCAGTTCGAACGCTAAGATGTTCCCGGCCTTTATGCTTAGTTCTTGCGCGAGTAGGTCGGTGAGCGCTCGCTCGTCGTCGTCTGCTGCGATACCCCACATTGGTTTCAGATGTTGCTGCTTGTTGAGTTGCAGACCCTTGGTATTGATTTCGCGGTCAAGGTGAATGGCGAGTTGGGGAATTCGAAGCACCGACCGGTTTATTGCCACGAGATGGGTCTCGATGTCGTTGGCGCTCTTTCCCCGCCCGCCGCGCCTGGCGACCACATGACCGGCGATTCCGAGGTCTCTATCCAACCAGGAGTTCACGAGCGCCCCGCCATACACCTCGACGCCCAGTTGCCGCAGACCCGCCGCCGTGCCGTCGGGCTGCGGCTTTATCCGTAGGTTTGGGCTATCGGTATGGGCAGTAATGACTCGCGTCGGCCCCTTCTTTTTCGAGGTTCGCCATGCAAGTAGTGAACCGCCACGCTCTTGGTAGTGAGCCGCCGGCTTTCCAGATCCTGCAGTTCCCGACGTGAATCCGGCGGTATTGAGGCGACGCAGCGACTCCGCGACTGCGTGCCTCGGCGAAGGGGAGGCATGCACGAAATCCATGAAATCGTTGGCAAGGTCAAGATGTTTTGCGTGGTCATTCATCACAGATGAGGCTACTTGGCCCGCCGATGGGGTGGTCGACCCCAGGCGGTAACTCGACCGGAAACGCACGGCCCGAACTGGCCTCGTTGATGGCGAACGGTCTCACATGGTGGGTGTATCGGTTGCTCAGCGGCGCCTGCGCGTACCCGAACTAGCACTGCCACGGCTAGGCCACACGAGCATTGGGTCTCGGTTTCACTTAGTCGCTGGCCCAGGACGGAGGTAAAGTACGTAACGCTGCGGGGTGCCAGGGAGCGCACCGCGGTCTGGGTTGTTCTGCTAGCCCGACCCGTAACCACCACGATTCTTGTGAGATTGTCTCAAAAACTATGTCTGATCCTTCGCGTTCATTGTTGTCGCCTAACCAGCAGGGGTTATACGACCCCGCTGCGGAACACGATTCCTGTGGTGTCAATTTTGTCGTAAACCTTCGAGGTGTCCGCAGCCACGACATTGTTCAGATGGGCTTGGGCGCCCTGTGCAACCTTGAACATCGCGGTGCGGTTGGATCCGATCCGAACTCTGGCGACGGGGCCGGGCTGCTGGTGCAGGTCCCTGATGAGTTCTGTCGCCAGGCCGTCGATTTCGAGCTCCCCGAGCCTGGCGCGTACGCCACCGGCATCGCGTTTATGCCCCAGGCAAAGCAACCAGCAGCGAATGCCGCCGCTCAGATCGAAGCTATTTGCGCCGACGAAGGACTCGACGTGCTTGGTTGGCGCGACGTGCCCGTTGATCCAAACATCTTAGGTGGTACGTCAGCGAGGACGGTGCCCCGTTTCCGCCAGATCTTCGTTGCCGCCATTGGTCTGCAGGGAATGGATCTAGAACGCCGCTGCTATATCGCTCGCAAGCGCTTCGAACACGAGATCAGCCTGGTGGCTGGCGACGATGAGATCAACGAAGCAATGGGCGGTTCTAGTGAAGCCCACGATGGCGTCTATTTCGCAAGCCTGTCGTCGCGCACGATGGTCTACAAAGGGATGTTGACGACGCCGCAGCTCGGAGCGTTCTATCCCGATCTCGCTGATCCAACGTTCTCAAGTGCAATTGCGTTGGTTCACAGTCGCTTCTCAACGAACACCTTTCCTTCCTGGCCGCTAGCGCACCCGTACCGCTTCGTCGCGCACAACGGTGAAATCAACACGGTCAAGGGCAACGCGAACTGGATGCGAGCGCGAGAGGCGCTGCTGGCCAGCGAACACTTTGGCGAAGACATCCAGAAGCTGTTCCCGATCTGTACGCCAGGCGCAAGCGACACCGCCACGTTTGACGAAGCGCTTGAACTCTTGCATCTGGGTGGCTACTCGCTGCCCGAAGCCGTGCTCATGATGATCCCGGAACCGTGGGAACATCATGAGTCAATGCCCCAAGAGATCCGGGACTACTACCGATTCCATGCATCGATGGTCGAACCATGGGACGGGCCGGCGTCGATCGCCTTCACCGATGGCACAGTGATGGGCGCAGTCCTGGACCGCAACGGTTTGCGGCCGAGTCGGTATTGGGTTACTGACGACGGCATTGTGATCATGGCGTCTGAAGTCGGTGTCGTGGATGTTCCCGCATCCAAGATCATTGAGAAAGGCCGCCTGCAACCCGGTCGAATGTTCCTCATCGATACGAGCCAAGGGCGCATTATCCGTGACGACGAGATCAAGACGGGCTTGGCGTCGGGCGCTCCGTACGCGGAGTGGCTCGGCAACCAGTCATCGCTCGCAGACCTGCCCGAAGGGACTTTACGGACCGACGCTGAGTCGCTGCTGAATCGCCAGCAGGCGTATGGCTACACACATGAGGAACTCAAGGTGCTCGTGGCACCGATGGCCAAGTCAGCCAAAGAGGCGATTGGTTCTATGGGTACCGATGCCCCAGTGGCGGTGCTGTCAAAGCGGCCGCGTATGCTCTTTGACTACTTTCAGCAGCTGTTCGCCCAAGTCACGAACCCCCCGCTCGATGCCATGCGCGAAGAGATCATTACGGCCACGTTGTCGTGGATCGGTCCCGAGGGAAACCTGCTTGAACGTACTGCAGAGTCGTGTCGACAGATCGTTGTCGAACATCCCGTTCTAACCAACGGCGAGCTCGCAAAGATCGCTGGCCTCGCCAGCTCGTCTGCCGACCGCGGATTTTCATCAGAGTTCGTGTCAACGCTCTATAACCCGGCCGACGGCGCGCAGGGTCTCCGCGCGGCGCTCAACCGAATTCGCAATGATGTCGATGCGGCTCTGGAGACGGGTGCCAACGTGTTGGTGCTTAGTGACCGCGGCACGTCATCTGATCTCGTTGGTGTGCCAATCGCAATGGCAACCGGTGCGGTACATCACCACATGGTGAGCACGAAAACGCGCACCCGCGCTGGCTTGGTAATCGAGACTGCCGAGGCACGCGAAGTACACCATATGGCAGTACTACTTGGGTACGGCGCTAACGCAGTGAATCCGTACCTGGTCTTCGAGTCCATCGATGAGCTGCTGGCCGAACGGCTGTATGGCTTGCCAGCAGATCTGACGCCAGCTCAGGCTCACACCAACTATGTCAAGGCATGCGACAAAGGCCTGCTCAAGGTCATGTCCAAGATGGGCATTTCGACCGTTAAGAGCTATATCGGCGCCCAAATCTTCGAGGCGATTGGTATTGGTGAGCAAGTAATCGGTGATTGCTTCACTGGAACTGCAAGTCGTATCAGCGGTATCGGCTACGACGAGATTGCTGAAGCTGTGAGCGCACGTCATTCGTTGGCGTATCCGAAAGAACCAGCGCAGCGTGCGCACCGTGAACTCGAGGCCGGTGGCGAGTATCAATGGCGCCGAGAGGGTGAGTTTCACCTGTTCAACCCCGAGACGGTGTTTCGTCTTCAACACGCCACGCGTGAGGGTAAGTACGAGATCTTCAAGCAGTACACGGCGGCGGTCAACGACGCGTCAGAAAATCTTGCAACGCTTCGCGGTCTTTTCCGGTTCCGTACCGATGCATGCACCCCGATTCCGCTGTCCGAAGTTGAACCGGTCGAGGAGATCGTCAAGCGGTTTGCGACCGGAGCAATGTCCTACGGGTCGATTTCGGCTGAAGCGCACGAGACGCTTGCCATAGCGATGAACCGCATCGGCGGAAAGTCGAACACAGGCGAAGGAGGCGAGGCCGCACACCGCTACGTCCCAGACGAAAACGGAGACTCTCGCCGCAGCGCTATCAAGCAGGCGGCGTCGGGTCGCTTCGGGGTGACCAGCGAGTACCTCGTGCAGTCCGAGGACATCCAGATCAAGATGGCACAGGGTGCCAAGCCTGGCGAAGGCGGTCAACTTCCCGGCCACAAGGTCTGGCCATGGATCGCAGAGGTGCGTCACTCGACACCAGCAGTTGAGCTCATCTCGCCTCCACCGCATCACGACATCTACAGCATCGAAGACCTTGCCCAGCTAATTCACGACTTAAAGAATGCGAACCCTCGGGCGCGGATACATGTCAAGTTGGTGTCCGAATTCGGTGTAGGAACGGTCGCAGCTGGTGTGTCAAAGGCACACGCCGACGTCGTGCTTATTTCGGGTCACGATGGCGGAACCGGTGCATCACCATTGACCTCGATTAAGCACGCGGGTACGCCATGGGAGCTTGGCTTGGCCGAGACCCAACAGACGTTGTTGCTCAACGACCTACGCGATCGCATTGTCGTTCAGGTCGATGGTCAGCTCAAGACGGGCCGAGATGTATTGATCGCTGCGCTGCTCGGTGGTGAAGAGTTCGGTTTCGCAACAGCACCGCTCGTCGTCATGGGTTGCGTGATGATGCGCGTGTGCCACCTCGATACCTGTCCCGTTGGCGTCGCGACACAGAACAAAGAACTGCGCAACAAGTTCACGGGCCGTGCCGAACACGTGGTCAACTTCATGATGTTCATTGCCGAAGAAGTTCGCGAACTGTTGGCGTCGCTTGGACTCCGGTCAATCGAAGAAGCAGTCGGCCGTGTGGAGCTACTCGATACGACAGAGGCCAACGAACATTGGCAAGCAAGCGGTCTCGATTTGCAGCCAATACTGCACCTGCCCGAACTCGCCGACGGCGCCTCCCGGTCGTGCGTAGCCACGCAAGACCATGGGCTTGAAAAGGCGCTCGATGTCGACATTATTGAGCAGGCCCAGCCGGCCATCCTACGAGGCGAGGAAGTTGAGATCTCACTGCCGATCTCTAACGTGAACCGCACGGTGGGCACCATGACGGGCTTTGAAGTCACAACCCGTTGGGGAGCCCAAGGCCTGCCCGACGACACCATCAAGGTCACGCTTACCGGTTCGGCTGGTAACAGCCTGGGTGCTTTCATGCCAAAGGGCATCACACTCGACCTCACCGGCGACGCAAACGACTACGTCGGCAAAGGCCTCTCCGGAGGAAAGATCATTGTGCAAGCGCCCGCCGATGCGGCCTACGAACCCGAAGACAATGTCATTGCGGGCAACGTGTGTCTGTACGGAGCAACCGGCGGCGAGGCGTATTTCCAAGGGCACGTCGGTGAACGGTTCTGTGTACGGAATTCTGGCGGCGTCGCGGTCGCCGAGGGCATTGGTGACCATGGCTGTGAATACATGACCGGTGGCCGCACCGTGGTGCTCGGCTCAGCTGGCCGCAACTTTGGGGCTGGCATGTCGGGTGGGACAGCTTTTGTGTACGACTCGAATGGGACCTTCCCCACACGAGTCAATCAGGACATGGTCGACGTGGAACGACCGAGCGAAGACGACTTCGCCACGATCAAGGCAGACATCGAGAATCATGTTGCCTACACGAAAAGCTCGCGTGGCAAGCGCTTGCTTGCTGACTGGGAGAATGAACGTATGCGATTCCGCAAGGTCATACCGCGGCAGTACAAGCGGGTGCTTGAGGCACTTGAGACAGCACAAAGGTCCGGCGTGGATCCCGACATAGCGGTCATGGCGACGGCGCACTAAGTGACGGGAACTGAGAGGAACGAACATGGGTGATCCAAAAGGTTTCATGCAACACGGCCGTCGTTGGCCGAATCGCCGACCGGCCGACCTTCGAGTCGGGGACTGGCAAGAGGTCTACCTCTATAAGAATTTCCAAGATGCTGAATTGCAGATGCAGGCGAGCCGATGCATGGACTGCGGCATTCCGTTCTGCAACAACGGATGCCCGCTCGGCAACCTGATTCCCGACTGGAACGACCTGGTCTACAACGACAAATGGCGCGATGCCATCGACCGGCTGCATGCCACGAACAACTTCCCTGAGTTCACCGGCCGGCTCTGCCCAGCCCCATGTGAAGCAGCGTGTGTGCTCGGTATCAGCGACGACCCGGTCACCATCAAGCTCGTCGAACTCCAGATTGTCGAACATGCCTGGGAAAACGGTTGGATTACCCCGGTTGTACCTTCGCACGAATCAGGCAAGCGAATCGCCGTTGTTGGGTCAGGCCCAGCAGGTCTCGCAGCGGCGCAGCAACTTCGCCGAGCTGGCCATGGCGTTGTATGTTTCGAGCGCTCTGACCGAGCCGGAGGACTGCTCCGTTACGGCATTCCAGAATTCAAAATGGAAAAGCGATTCCTTGACCGTCGACTTGAACAGATGGAGGCCGAGGGCGTCGAGTTGCGGCTCAACACCGAGGTCGGTGTCGACGTAACTGCCGAAGCACTGCAGAGCGAGTTTGACGCGGTTGTACTTGCCGGTGGCGCCACGCAATGGCGTGACCTCCCAATCCCCGGACGCGAGCTGAGCGGCGTCTATCAGGCAATGGAGTTCCTACCACCAGCCAATCGCGTGCAAGAAGGTGACTTCGAGGACCATCCATTCTCGGCACATGACAAGCACGTCGTCATCATTGGTGGTGGCGACACCGGCGCCGATTGTCTCGGCACGTCGCATCGTCACGGTGCTCGATCGATCCACCAGTTCGAGATCATGCCGCGCCCACCCGCCGATCGAGATTCCTCAACGCCATGGCCAACCTGGCCGCTGCAACACCGAACTTCGTCAGCGCACGAAGAGGGCGGCGAGCGTGAGTATGCGATCAACACCGTCGAGTTTGTCGATGACGGAAACGGCAACGTGCGAGCACTTAAGACGGTGCGCGTGGAGCAGAACATCACCGACGGTCGCATGAGCTTTGATCCAGTCGAAGGATCCGAAGAAGAGTTTCCCGCTGACCTTGTCTTTTTGGCAATGGGATTCACCGGCCCGGAAAAGTCGCCGATGCTCGAACAGTTCGGAGTAGATCTTACGGACCGCGGCAACGTCGATCGCAACGACAGCTGGGCTACGAATGTCGACGGCGTCTATGTATGTGGTGATATGGGCCGAGGCCAGAGTCTGATTGTCTGGGCAATTGCCGAAGGTCGTGCCTGCGCGGCTGCCGTCGACGAAGCCCTGACCGGGTCGACGCAGCTTCCCGCACCACTCGCGCCAACCGCACAACAGCTCCGGTAACTTCGACCGAGATATCCCCTAACGGCGCCTCGTCGAGCTCGGTCCATGAAGTCCACCTATGGTCCAACCACAGGCTTCGGCGAGGACTCTCGGCAACTAGCCCTTCTTATTCAATGGCGGGTTTCGGGCGGACTCTGCCGAGGCCGGGTCGTTATCCGGAGGAGTTCAAGGAGCGTGCAGTGCGCATGGTTGCTGAGGCTGAGTCTCAGGGACGGTCGCGCTGGCAGGCAATCGTGTCGGTTGCGGAGAATCTGGGCCCGACTGGTGAGACGATTCGGGCTTTGGTGAACCGAGCTGAGATCGACAACGGCACTTTGCTTGGGACAACGTCGCAGGACGCGGAACGGATCAAGCAGCTTGAACGCGAGAACCTGAGCTGAAACGAGCGAACGATATTTTGAAGTCGGCGTCTGCTTTCTTCGCGGCCGAGCTCGACGGCCCGAGACGATGATTGCCTACATCGATGCGCATCGACATGAGTTTGGGGTCCAGCCGATCTGCAGAGCGTTGCAGTTCGCCCCATCAACCTATTGGTCTGCCAAGACACGGCCCGGGTCGGCCCGTTCGATTCGCGACGGCGAGTTGAAGATCGAGATTTAGCGAGTG